>Ga0207419_1002095_pt1 | contig 13622 bp, 10 predicted proteins | sample ElkSloMetagenome_4_FD_184723 | JGI IMG/M metagenome (GOLD analysis project Ga0207419, IMG submission 184723) | Hot spring microbial communities from Elkhorn Slough, Monterey Bay, USA - MD2A (version 2) | ecosystem: Environmental > Aquatic > Marine > Intertidal zone > Estuary: Microbial mat ... | reverse complement strand
ACGTGCATTGGAATACGGTATGCCACCAACCTCTGGTATGGGTATAGGTATGGACCGATTAATCATGTTTTTAACTAACAATCAAAGCATACAAGAGGTATTGTTTTTTCCTCAAATGAAACCTGAGAAAAAGCCATTACCCATTACAGATGAAGCAAAAGCGGTGCTTAAGTTATTGAAATCTGATGAACCGCAAATACTATCAGAACTTAAATCCGAAAGTGGATTGTCAAATAAAAAATGGGATAAAAGTATTAAAGAACTTACCAAACATCAATTAGTGAAAGTTGAAAAAATAGACACTGGCTTATTTGTAGAAAAATTGTAATTAAACAATCCCAAGAGGTTTACTGATCGCCTTAAAATGGCGTTAAAGTAATGCTAAAAGGCTTCAACAAAAATCGTTTTTAAGGTATTTATAATTATTTTCAGCGCAATTTTAAAATCAACAATTGTGAAGAAACTTATTATTCATTTATGCTTTGCTGTCTTAGCTATTGGAGCCACATCATGCTCCACAGCTAAAAAGGCAGGAAAATCTAAAAAAGATGTCGCATCAGCTAAAGCACCATCAAAAAAATCTAAAAAAAACGGTATTAAACCTTATGACAAGGTTATTACTAAAGAAGCAAAGACCGACCAAGGTTTATTTCATGTTCATGAATTAGACGACAAATACTTTTACGAAATTCCAGATTCGTTATTTGAGCGCGAAATGCTTATGGTTACCAGAATATCTAAAACAGCTGCTGGTTTAGGTTTTGGTGGCGGTAAACTGAGTGAGCAAGTTTTGAGGTGGCAAAAACATAAGAAAAAAGTGCTTTTGAGATTAGTTTCTCATGAAGTTGTAGCAGCAGATTCATTACCTGTTCATGAGGCTGTTGTTAACTCTAACTTTGAGCCTGTAATAGCCTCATTTCCTATAAAAGCAATAGGAAAAGACTCTACCTCTACTGTTGTAGATGTTACAGAATTATTTAATTCTGATGTAAAACCATTTGGTTATCCACAAAGCCGACGACGACAATACAAAATTTCAAGATTAAATAAAAAACTGTCTTACATAGAGAGTATTAAAGCCTATCCTAAGAATATAGAAGCCAGATCTGTTAAAACCTACGCTGCTGGTGATCCTCCTTCTAATTCAAATACTGGAGCCATAACTCTTGAGATTAATAACTCTATGATTTTACTACCTAAAGAGCCTATGAAGCGTCGTATTTTTGATCAGCGGGTGGGATGGTTTACAAGTTCTGCAACAGATTACGGATTGCCTGCTCAAAAAAGTGAGACGATAACCTATCTAGATCGTTGGAGACTAGAAGTAAAAGAAGAGGATATTGAGAAATTTAAACGCGGTGAGCTCGTTGAACCAAAAGAACCAATCATCTATTACATTGATCGTGCAACCCCTAAAAAATGGCGAAAGTACATAAAACAAGGTATCGAAGATTGGCAAGTAGCTTTTGAAGCTGCAGGCTTTAAAAATGCCATTATTGCTATGGATCCACCATCAAAAGAAGAAGATCCAGAATGGACACCAGAGGATGTACGCTATTCTGTAGTACGTTATTTGGCGTCACCAATACCTAATGCCAATGGACCACATGTAAGTGATCCTCGCTCTGGTGAAATTATAGAAAGTGATATCAATTGGTATCACAACGTCATGACCTTATTGAGAAATTGGTTCTTTATTCAGACTGCAGCCATCAATCCAGATGCCAGAGGTGTAGCTTTTAAAGATGAGGTTATGGGTAGACTCATTCGTTTTGTATCAGCCCATGAGGTTGGCCACACCTTAGGATTACCACATAATATGGGTAGTAGCGTTGCTTATCCTGTAGAAAAACTTAGAGATGCAGAATTCACTAAAACATACGGCACAGCACCATCGATAATGGATTATGCTAGGTTCAATTATGTAGCACAACCTGGCGATGAAGGAGTTGCTCTAATGCCAAATGTTGGACCATATGATAAATATGCTATTAAGTGGGGTTACAAACCTATTTTAGATGCAGAGACTGCGGAAGAAGAAAAAGAAACTTTAGACCAATGGATTTTAGAAAAAGCAGACGATCCTTTATACCGTTTTGGAAAACAACAATTTAGTGTTATAGATCCAAGCTCTCAAACTGAAGATTTAGGTGACGATGCTGTACTAGCAAGTGAATACGGTATTAAAAATCTTAAGCGTATCGTTCCTAATTTAATTGAGTGGACCGCTGAAGACGGAAAAGATTATGACGATTTAGAAACGATGTATGGCCAAGTTTTAGGCCAATTTAACCGTTACATGGGGCATGTTGCTGCTAATATTGGTGGTGTTTATGAATATTATAAAACCTATGACCAAGAAGGGGCGGTTTATACGCATGTCGATTCGGACCATCAGAGAAAAGCGATGGAATTTTTACAGAATCAGCTTTTTGAAACACCAGAATGGATGCTAGATAGCAACATATTTAACAAAATTGAGCACGCCGGAAGCGTAGAGCGCATACGCAGTATGCAAGTACGTACTTTAAATAATATGCTAGACTTTGGTAGAATGCAAAGACTTGTAGAAAACGAAGCCACTAATGGCAACGATGCTTATGGACTGTATGATATGATGAAAGACTTAAGAAAAGGAGTATTTAGTGAACTACGTACTGGCAAGTCTATCGATGTCTATAGACGAAATCTACAACGAGCTTATATAGACCGTATGGCTTATTTAATGACAAAAGAACAACCGTCTGTTCCAGCACGATTTAGACGCTTCATAACAGCAACTCAAGTGAATGTTAGCCAGAGTGATATTAGACCTGTTGTAAGAGCCGAATTAAAATCACTACGCTCGTCGTTAAGAAATGCCTATGGTAGAGATGCTATGAGTAGAATTCATATTGCCGATGCATTAGAACGTGTAAATGATATTTTAGACCCGAACAACTAAAAATACAGCGCACATCAAATTTTTTAAAAAGTTCCAATCGTTGCGGTTGGAACTTTTTTTATTTGTTGTTTTCTTACCATTCTTTAAATAATTAAATAAAATTAGTATTTTAGTCGGGCTAATAAATAATCAATTTTTATGAAAAAACTATTTTCCTTAGCATTGGTCATCATGAGCCTAATGATTAGCACCAATCATTTAGACGCTCAAAATAAGATAGAAATCAATCGTGAGGCAGCAGAATTAACTGAAGTTTTAAGAAAACAAATAAAATTTACACCAGACCAAGGCGAGCGTATTTACAATGTTTTAAAAGACTACCGTACCAAAAAAGCCAGATTAAATGAATCAACTTTAAGCAATAATCCTGAGGCCGTAGAAAAGCTAGAGAATTATTTAAGTACCGAGATAAAAGCTATTCTTAGTGAAGAGCAATTTTTAAAATATCAGGATATTGTACGAAATCAATCGTAACCAATTCTTATCTAAAAGGTTAAAAGGCTTTCAAAATATTGAAAGCCTTTTTTTTATAATTCTGCAGCCACAGTTTCTACTGCTGCAATCGTTTCATTTAAATCCTTGTAAGTTAATGCATCTGTAAGGAACCAACTTTCAAAAGCGCTTGGAGGAAGATAAATTCCTTTATCTAACATCCCATGAAAAAATGCTTTAAAGACCTCATTATTCCCTTTTGCTGCTGATTTAAAATCGGTTACTGGGTCCTCACAAAAGTGAACTGATATCATAGAACCTACACGGTTTATATGATGGGTAACATTATTTCGCTTTAAGGCCTCTGTAATACCTTCGTGTAAGTATTTGGTCTTTTCTGTTAATCTTGACATTAAGCCCTTGTCCGCCCTTATAGACGTTAGCATTGCTAATCCGGCTGCCATGGCTAAAGGATTACCGCTTAAGGTTCCTGCCTGATAAACTGGACCAGAAGGCGCTAAATGATTCATAATGTCATGCCTTGATGCAAAAGCACCGACAGGAAGACCACCACCAATCACTTTACCATAACACACAATATCAGCTTTTACTTGTTTTAATTCTTGAACTCCACCATTAGCTAGTCTAAAACCAGTCATAACTTCATCAAAAATGAGAAGGACATTATGAGCATCACAAAGTGCCCTTAATCCTTCTAAAAAACCTTCCTTGGGCGGAATACAACCCATATTACCAGCTACAGGCTCAATAATAATCGCAGCAACATCATTTTTGTTGGCCATTAATAAGAGCTCAACACTTTCCAAATCATTGTAAGTTGCTAATAAGGTATCTTTTGCTGTACCTTGAGTCACTCCGGGACTGTTTGGCGTACCAAAGGTTACGGCACCACTCCCCGCTTCAATAAGAAAGGCATCACTGTGGCCGTGGTAGCACCCAGCAAATTTTATAATTTTATCCTTTTTAGCATAACCTCTTGCCAATCTTACAGCGCTCATACAGGCTTCAGTACCAGAATTAACAAATCGAATCTGGTCGATATTCGGAGCCATAGCTATAGCTAGTTTTGCCAATTCTGTTTCAATTTCGGTAGGCATCCCAAAAGAGGTGCCGGACTTGGCTTTAGCTATAACCGCATCAACAACAGGAGGATAGGCATGACCAAGAATCATAGGTCCCCAACTACTAATATAATCTATAAATCTATTACCGTCTTCATCATAAACATAAGCACCTTCTGCTTTCTTGGCAAAAATTGGTGTTCCACCAACGGCTTTAAATGCTCTAACGGGTGAATTTACCCCACCTGGAATATAGTTTTGTGCTTCTTTAAATAAGGCGCTGCTTCTTTTGTATATCATTACTTATTTGGTATTTTAAGTTCTTGGCCAATGGCCAATGCATTTGAGCTTAAATTATTTAATTCTTTTAACTGCTCTACGCTTGTATTAAAGCGTTTAGAAATTGAATACAAGGTATCACCCTTTACAACTATGTAAGGCTTTACACCAGAGTTAACCCGGACTCTTGTAAGGCGTTTGCCTTTGAGGACCTCATCATCATAAACATATAACTTGTACCGTTCAATGAGTCCTATTAATTTTTTGGGATATTTAGGATCTGTGGCATATCCAGCCCTTCTAAGTCCTCTAGCCCAGCCTTTGTAATCATCTGGGCGTAATTTAAAAAGATTGGCATAGCGCTTTCGGCCCGTAAGAAATTCAGAATGATCTCTAAAAGAGTTAGCTGCGTCTTTATATTTTCTGAAGCACTCTTGCCTACGGTCATCATCATGATAAATTTTTTGTCCCTTCCACCCATGGCATTTAATTCCAAAATGATTGTTTGCTTCTACCGCTAACCGACCTCTTCCAGAACCCGATTCTAAAATACCCTGTGCCAAGGTAATACTAGCAGGAATTCCATGCGTTCTCATATTGCTCTGAGCCGTTGCCCTAAAATTGTAGATGTAACGTTCTACAGGGCTCAAATTTGAAATATCATCAAAGGTTTTGTCTCTGTCGCTTTCATGTACATCGTTTTCATTCTTTTCGGTCACTTTTACCTCTATCCTGCGCTCTTTGGTTACAGCTTTTCTTTTAGAACCACAAGCCACAATTAATCCAGATATCAGTATTACAAAAACGAATTTTTTCATCTGTTTAATCAATTAACCTCTTATTTTGTTGTTTTAATTTAAGGTTTACACCTTTAATTCCTTGTAATCCTCCCGTATGGATAGCCAGTATTTTAGTACCTTCTGGGAAATAATTTTTATTCATTAAGTCAATAATTCCAAACATCATTTTTCCCGTATAAATTGGGTCTAAAGGGATACCATAATCACTTTTAAACGTATTAATAAACTCAACCAAATTGTCATTTATTTTGGCGTAACCACCAAAATGATAATCTGTAATGAGCTCCCAATTTTTTGCTTTTGCAAATTTACGAATTTCACGACTTAAAAAATCACCTTTCAAAGCCGGAAAACCAATAATTTTTTGGTGATCTTTGGCCGAATTAATTAAACCAGAAATTGTTCCGCCAGTACCAACAGAACAGCATATTACATCAAATACGCTATCATCTGGCTGTAATATTTCCTCACAACCTTGAATAGCTAAAGCATTAGTACCACCTTCAGGAATTATATAAATATCGCCAAACTTATGCTTCAATTTTTCAATAAACTCGTTCTGATGTTTTATTCTATACGTTGCTCTTGAAATATACTCAAATTTCATACCACACTCCTTGGCAAAACTAAGTGTTGGATTTAATGGTAAAGTGGCTAATTCCTCGCCTCGAATGACACCAATGCTATTAAAATTATTTGCTTTAGCAGCATATGCTGTAGCTGCAATGTGATTAGAAAAAGCTCCACCAAAAGTCAAAACTTTCTTTTTATTATGCTTTTTGGCTTCTAAAAGATTGTATTTTAATTTTCTGAGCTTGTTACCAGATACAAATTGATGATTGAGGTATTCTGGTTTTATACTTAGTTGCAGTTTCGCTTTATTATGTTGAAATATGAAAGTATTATCCAACGTCATAGGGCAAAGTTATGACATTAAATTTAGTAACTCACCACAGTCCTATTAACTCTTTCATAAATCTGTTATCTTTGTATGGTATGAAGAAGATTATTCCTATTGAAGATGGAGATTATTATCTCACCCCTGAAGGTTACAGGTGTTTTACCGCGCAGTATTTACTTAAACGCGGTTATTGCTGTGAAAGCGGATGCAGACATTGTCCTTACGGGTTTGATAAATCTAAATTAAAAACAAAATAATGATAGCTGAAGCAACTTTTAAGGATCAGATAAGAGAAGGAATTCCTTATGATTTACCAAAACCAAAACCGTATGACCCAAAGGTGAACCATGCTCCTAAAAGAAAATCTATTCTCTCTAAAGCTGAGGAAAAATTAGCGCTTAAAAATGCTTTACGCTATTTTGACAAACGCCATCACCAGACGCTTTTAGACGAATTTAAATACGAGCTAAAAACCTATGGCAGGATTTATATGTATCGGTTAAGACCCGATTACGACATGTATGCTAGGCCTATTGATGCCTATCCCGCTAAAAGCCAACAAGCGGCTGCTATTATGCTTATGATTCAAAATAATCTTAATCCTGATGTCGCACAGCATCCTCACGAACTCATTACCTACGGCGGTAACGGAAGCGTTTTTCAGAACTGGGCACAATATAGGCTCACGATGAAATACTTAGCAGAAATGACAGATGAACAAACTTTAGTCATGTACTCTGGGCATCCTTTGGGCTTATTTCCTTCACATCAGGAGGCACCAAGAGTGGTAGTGACTAATGGAATGATGATTCCTAACTACTCAAAACCAGACGATTGGGAAAAATACAATGCACTAGGGGTAACGCAATACGGACAAATGACCGCCGGAAGTTACATGTATATTGGACCACAAGGTATAGTTCATGGCACCACCATTACCGTTTTAAATGGCTTCAGGAAAATTAAAAAAACACCTAAAGGCAGTTTGTTTGTAACTTCTGGTTTAGGGGGAATGTCTGGGGCCCAACCAAAGGCTGGTAATATTGCCGGATGTATCACGGTTTGCGCAGAAGTAAATCCTAAAATCGCTAAGGTTCGGTTAGATCAAAATTGGGTCGATGAGCAAATTTCAGATTTAGATGATCTTGTTAATCGCGTAAAACAGGCTCAAAGAAATGAAGAAGTGGTTTCTATTGCCTATTTGGGTAATATTGTTAACGTTTGGGAAAAGTTCTATGAGGAAGGTATTACGATAGATTTAGGAAGTGACCAGACCTCACTGCATAATCCTTGGGCCGGTGGTTACTACCCAGCAGATCTCTCATTTGAAGCGGCCAATACTATGATGGCAGAAGATCCTAAAGGTTTTAAAGAGAAGGTACAGGCCTCTTTGCGCAGACATGCCGCTGCAATTAATAAGCACACGGCTCAAGGGACCTATTTTTTCGATTACGGTAACGCTTTCTTATTAGAAGCCTCAAGAGCAGGAGCTGAAGTTTATGCAACAAAACCTTCAACAGGTCGTGAATTTAGATATCCCAGTTATGTGCAAGACATTATGGGTCCCATGTGTTTTGACTATGGCTTTGGGCCTTTTAGATGGGTTTGTGCTTCAGGAAAGCCCGAAGATTTGGCTAAAACTGATGAAATCGCTTGTAGGTTGTTAGAGCAAATGATGCAGAATGCCTCTTCAGAAATCACGCAACAAATGGCCGATAATATTCACTGGATTAAGTCTGCTCAAGACAATGAATTAGTGGTGGGCTCGCAAGCACGCATCTTATACGCCAATGCCGAAGGTCGTATTAAAATAGCTCAAGCCTTTAATGAAGCTATAGAAAATGGTGCCATTGGCCCGGTAATATTAGGGCGCGACCACCACGATGTTTCTGGCACAGATTCACCATATCGTGAAACAAGCAACATATATGACGGCTCGAGTTATACCGCAGATATGGCAATACAAAACGTTATTGGTGATAGCTTTAGAGGGGCTACTTGGGTGAGTATACATAATGGTGGTGGCGTTGGCTGGGGCGAAGTTATTAATGGAGGTTTTGGTATGGTTCTTGATGGAACTAAAGAAGCCAGTCAACGTTTAAAAAATATGTTGTTTTGGGACGTTAACAATGGTATTGCTAGAAGAAGTTGGGCCAGAAATGATGAAGCCATTTTTGCCATAAAGCAAGCCATGAAAGAAGAACCTAATCTCAAAATTACACTTCCGAATATTGTAGACGAGCGTTTGCTTGAATAACCTTAAAAAACTGAGTGCCATGAAAAAGTTAAAAACCATTTTACCCATTCTTTTAATAGCTATTTTCTTTACATCCTGCAGTTCTATACGTGTAGCTACAGATTATGACAAAGAAGTTAATTTTGATAACTATGAGTCTTTTGCTTTTTTTAAACCTGGCATTGATAAGGCACAAATAAGCGATCTTGATAAAAAAAGAATTTTACGCGCTATTGAATATGAACTGACCCAAAAAGGATTTTCTAAATCCGAAAATCCCGATATCCTAATAAGTATTTTTACAGAATCCAATCAAAAGGTTGATGTCTACAACAACGGTTGGGGCATGGGAGCCTGGGGTATGGGAGCCTGGGGCTGGGGCATGCCTGGTTGGGGCTGGGGCTGGGGTCCTGGTTGGGGCTGGGGTGCTGGTTGGGGCGGCAGCCAAGTTTCTACCTCAGTAGAAGGCGTACTTTTTATAGACATTATTGATGCTAGTAAAAAAGAACTCATTTGGCAAGGGAGTGGCAAAGGTAATCTGGTTACCAAAAACGTGGATAAAAAAGAGGAACGTATTAAAAATTTCGTATCCGAAATTATGATGAACTTTCCACCTCAGATAGAAGATAAATAGTTTCAATTAAACTTTTAATAGTCCAAAAGCGACTGTATTTTTTGTTTCACTTTTTCTGTAGATGGTATCATAGTTTCTTCAAGGGTACTATTTAAAGGTATAGCAGGCATATTCTCACTACCAATGGTCATCACAGGTGCATCTAAATGCTGAAAACAAGCTTCCTGAATTTTTCCTGCTAGCGCTAAAGCAAAACTATTGTTAGAGGGCTCTTCTGTAACCACTAGGCACTTACCTGTTTTTTTAACAGAGTTGTATATTGTAGTCTCGTCTAGCGGAAATAAGGTTCTCAAGTCTATAATTTCAATTTGGTCACGCTTATCTAGTTCGCCTGAGGCATTGTAAGCCCAATGCACTCCCATTCCATAAGAAACTACCGTCAGGGTTTCGGTATGCTCTTGTTTCCATATTTCTTGAAGCACCCAAGCTTTTCCAAATGGTAAAATATAATCCTCGGCCGGTTCTTTAGACGTCGCCGTTTTGGTACCTGGTACTTTAGACCAATATAGACCTTTATGTTCTAATATCACTACTGGATTAGGGTCGTAATAAGCGGCCTTCATCAAGCCCTTTAAATCTGCTCCATTACTCGGGTAAGCAATTTTAATACCTCTAATATTAGTTAAAACACTTTCTACAGAAGAGGAATGGTAAGGTCCCCCACTACCGTAGGCGCCAATAGGTACTCTTAGTATCATTCCTACAGGCCATTTTCCGTTAGATAAATAACAACTTCGGCTCACCTCAGTAAAAAGTTGATTAAGCCCAGGCCAAATATAATCGGCAAACTGAACTTCAACAATTGGCTTTAAACCAACCGCAGACATTCCCACAGTAGAACCTACAATAAAAGCTTCTTGAATAGGCGTATTAAACACGCGGTCATCACCAAACTTTTGAGCTAGGGTTGCGGCTTCTCTAAAAACACCACCTAAGCGCCCACCAACATCTTGTCCATAGAGTAAGCACTCTTTGTGCTTATTCATTAGTTCCTCTACGGCAAATAATGCACAATCTACCATAACCACCTTTTCTGCGTTTTCTGGTGATCGCGTACCAGATTCTTCAACAATATCCGTTGGGGCAAAATCATTGGTAAATAGATCTTCAGGCTTAGGGTCTTCAGCATTTAATGCCTTTTCAAAATCTACTTTTACTTTTAATTTTGCCTTGTCTTCCATTTGCTTAATCTCCTCATCACTATTACCATGATTAGTTAGAGCCTGTTTAATTACTGGATAAGGATCTCGTGATTTTGCTTCCTCTAAATCGTCGCGATACCATTCCATCCTTACACCTGAAGTATGGTGATTTAAAAGAGGGACCTTAGCATGAATTAAAAATGGTCGACGTTCTTTCCTTATGGTTTTAATGACCTCGTTTATAGCTTTATAACTTTCTACGAAGTCAGCACCATCTATGCTAACCGCTTCTATTCCGTGAAAACCTTTTACATAATCAAAAGCATTTTGAGCACGAGTTTCTGCTGCGTTAGCAGAAATATCCCAGCCATTATCTTGAACCAAATACAAAATGGGCATCTGTTTAAGTGCTGCCATCTGAAACGCCTCTGCGATTTCACCTTCAGTAACCGAGGCATCTCCTAAACTACAAACCGTAATAGGCTTAAGGTCTTTAAATTCTGAAGGGTTATTAACCACATTAGAATTATCAATTCCTTGTTGCTCTAGGTATTGCATACCCATGGCTACACCCGTTGCTGGAATGGCCTGCATGCCTGTTGCCGAAGACTGGTGAGGAATTTTAGGTTTATCATCATCCTTTAAACTAGGATGAGAATAATATGTTCTTCCGGCAGAAAATGGATCGTCTTTTTTTGCCAATAGCTGAAGCATTAAATCATAAGGTTCCATACCTAATGCCAGTAACATGGCATCATCTCTATAATACGGGAACACATAATCCTGAGGTAACAATTGCATACCCAAGGCCACTTGAACAGCTTCATGACCACGTGATGTCGCATGCACATATTTGGATACCAATTTAAAATTCTCTTCATATAACTCAGCCATGGCTTTAGCCGTACAAAGTTTTAAAAACCCTTCTGATAATGTTTCATTTTTCATTTTCAATTTATCTTGTGTTTCCGGCATGTCTGCTGTAATTTGTCTTCGTTCTTTAATTTACTTTAACCATCCATCCAAATTTATCTTTAGATTGTCCTGTTTTAATGGCGTTTAATTCATCGTTAACCTTTAAACCCACAGGACTTTCATCCGAAACGTGAATGCTGTCATCTTCTGTACCAATCTCTTGTATATAGGCAATACCTACTGCGGTTCCTGTACCAAAGGCCTCCTCTAACAGTCCTTGTTCTGCAGCCGCTTTAATCTCATCTATGGTGATTTTTTTCTGGGTAACTTCGTAACCAAAGTCTTCAAGCATTTCTATAACGCTTTGCCGGGTAATACCATGAAGCACAGAACCATCTAACTCTGGTGTTATGAACTTACCATTTACTTTGAAAAATATATTCATGGTTCCCACCTCTTGAATATATTGATGTTTTGCCGCGTCTAACCAAAGCACTTGATCGTAGCCTTTAGATTTTGCTAACTCCGTTGGTCTTATAGCCGCAGCATAATTCCCAGCAGCCTTAGCCTCGCCTGTACCGCCCTCTGCAGCTCTAATAAAGTTTTTTTCAGCCCATAGTTTTATGCGCTTACTGTAAAGCGGTCCTGCTGGAGAAGCCATAATAATAAACTTGTAGTGCGTTGCTGCACGCATGCCAATGAATGCTTCATCGGCATACATAAAGGGTCTTAAGTAAAGTGCACTACCCAGTTGCGGCGGAATCCAAGCCTGATCTATATCTACAAGAGCCTTTAAACCTTCCAAGAAAATAGACTCAGGCAAGGCTGGCATTCCCATACGATCAGCACTTTTATTTAAACGCGCTGCGTTTAACTCTGGCCGAAATAACAAAGGCTTGCCCTCTGGATTTTTATAAGCCTTCATACCTTCAAAAATCGCTTGGCCATAGTGTAATGCCATTGCTGCAGGATGCGTAGGTATTGGTGCTAAGGGTTCTATTCTAGGATTCACCCATTCTCCATCCTCATAATCGCAGATAAACATGTGGTCTGTAAATGAAGTGCCTAAGGGAATATTATTAAAATCTAAAGCATCTACTTTTGATTTTTCTATTTTGTTTATGGAAATAAGAGGTGTCATATTATGTTCTTTCATCAATTACTTTTAGTCATTAAGCTTTATATTTTTATAAATAACGCTTAGATATTATAGCGCTCTTGTGTCATCAAACTTTTCTAGATAATCTGCAATACGACGCACAAAACTTCCGCCCAAGTAACCATCAACTACGCGATGATCAAAAGACAAGGATAGATACATCATGCTGCGTATAGCAATTTCATCTCCTTGCTCAGTTTCTATAACCTCTGGACGTTTTTTTATGATACCTAAAGCCAGAATGGCTACCTCGGGTTGGTTAATAATTGGCGTGCCCATAACACTACCAAAAGTGCCAACATTAGAAATGGTAAAGGTACTGCCTTTAACATCGTCTGCTGCCAGGCTATTATCTCTTGCTTTTAAGGCCAATTGATTAACGTCTTCAGCTAGTTGTTCTAAAGATTTTTTATTAGCATCTTTTACGACAGGAACAATTAAATTTCCATTTGGTAAAGCTGTAGCCATACCTATATGTATTTGATCTTTGACAATAATATTCTTGCCGTCTACCGATGCATTAATATTTGGGAAATCCTTAATAGCTTTGGTTACTGCTTCAATAAACAATGGGGTAAATGTGAGCTTTTGCCCATATTTTTCTTGAAAAGCCACTTTATGCTTATTTCTCCATGTTACGAGATTCGTTAAATCTGCTTCAACATATGCCGTCACGTGAGGCGAAGTGTGTTTGGAGTAAACCATATGATCAGCAATCATCTGACGCATACGATCCATTTCTATAATTTTCCCTTTACCCTTATCAAAACTCAATTGAGGTATGCGATAAGCGGTTGGATCCTGCTCTGCAGCGGGCTGAGCAAATTTATAAGGTCTCCCCTCTTCAATGTAATTAAAGACATCGCTTTTTCTTAATCTTCCAGATTTGCCAGTGGCAGGAATCCTGGCTAATTCTTCAAAACTTATATGGTGTTGTTTGGCTATAGAAATAATAAGCGGTGAGAAAAACAAATTACTATTAGACACTGAAAAAGACCGCGAATTTGTACTGGACGTCTCTTTTGGTAGCCGAGGCTTTTCAATTTTATTTTTGTTTTTTAAATCTTCGGCTTTAATTTCTTTATTGCCGGCTTCTAC
>Ga0207419_1002093_pt1 | contig 13630 bp, 10 predicted proteins | sample ElkSloMetagenome_4_FD_184723 | JGI IMG/M metagenome (GOLD analysis project Ga0207419, IMG submission 184723) | Hot spring microbial communities from Elkhorn Slough, Monterey Bay, USA - MD2A (version 2) | ecosystem: Environmental > Aquatic > Marine > Intertidal zone > Estuary: Microbial mat ... | reverse complement strand
CGTCATCGACCATCACCATGACCTGATCGAAAAAGGCATCCAGCGGCGCCCGCAGGGTGGCCAGGGTAGCCAGGGCCGCGGGATAGTCGTTGCCTTCAACGGCTTTCGCGAGCTTGTCTTCGCAGTCTTTAATTGCCGATAAAAGCGCTCTTTCTGCGTCTTCTTGCAACAATTCATGGTTAACGTCGCCGAAATCCCTGCTTTTTTCCTGCTTCAAAAGGTTGCTCGCGCGCTTGTAGGCCGCGATCAAGCTTTCGGCATCCGGCGTGTGGCTGAAGGCCTGCACGGCGCGGGCCCGAGCCAAGAAATCGGAGACGGAGGACATGCGACCGGCCTCGACCGCCTGGACCGTCGTGGCGGCCAGACCGCAGTCCATGGCGTAGGAGCGCAGCCGCTCCATCAAGAATTGCCCCACCTCCCCCTCGAGCGCTGGCGCGATATCGATTTGCCTCGACAGCACGCGGGCACAGGCCGCGTAAGCGTCGCCGAGATCGAGGCGAGTCTGACTGGCATCAAGAAGGCGAATCACCCCGAGCGCCGCACGGCGGAGCGCGAAGGGGTCCTTGCTGCCCTTGGGTTTCTTGCCGGCGGCAAACAGTCCGACGATGCTGTCGAGTCGATCGGCCAAGGCTAGGGTGCGGCCTTCGGCTGAAGCGGGGAGATCGGCGCCGGCCTGGCGCGGCATGTAGTGCTCTTCGATCGCCTGAGCGACCGGCTCCGCTTCACCGTCGGCGAGCGCGTAATAACGACCCATGATCCCCTGCAGCTCGGGAAATTCGCCAACCATTTCCGTGACCAAGTCGCATTTGCAGAGCTCTGCGGCGCGACGGGTCGCTTCTGCGTCGGCTCCAAGGGCCGGTGCCAGCGCCTCGACAAGGTGTGCGAGTCGCTCGGTCTTGTCCCCGACCGAGCCGAGCGAGTCTTCGAAGAGAATGCCGCCGAGGCGTTCGCGGCGCTCGGTCAGCGCTATTTTCAGGTCCTGATCCCAGAAAAAACGCGCATCGGCCAGGCGCGGGCGGATAACCCGCTCGAAGCCCGACCTCATCGCATCGACATCCTCGGACTCGATGTTGGCGATGGCCATGAATCGAGGTGCCAGCTCGCCTCCGGCCTGGCGCAGGGCAAAGCATTTCTGGTGCTGCTGCATCGATGAGATCAGCGCCTCCTCCGGCACCTGAAGAAACGCCGGATCAAAGGCGCCCACGACCGCGACGGGCCATTCGGTCAGGCCGGCGTTTTCATCGAGCAGGGTCGGATTGTCGTCGATGCGCAGATCCGATTCCTCGGCCAGGGCCCGCATCTGCTCAGCGATCCGATCCCGTCGCGCCGCCGGATCAACCAGCACGTAGGCCGATTCGAGCGCGCCCTCGTAGTCTGCCGCGCGGGCGATCTCATGCGGACCGGGTGCGTGGATACGATGGCCCTGCGTCCTTCGAGCGGCGCGCAGGCCGGCCAGGCTGACCGGAACGATCGAATCGCCGTGGAGCACCAGCAACCAGCGGAGCGGTCGCAAGAAACGGTCGGATCGGTCCGACCAGCGCATCGACCGGGCGCTGGCCATACCCCGAACCGTCTCCTGAAGCATGGCTTCAAGAAGATCCGACAGACTGGCGCCTTTCTCCTCGATGCGGCAGTGCAGACGACGACCCTGGTCGGTCTCCAGCCAGTCGAGCTCGTCGAAGCGTTTGCCGACGCTTCGAGCAAAACCCTCAGCCGCGCGCGTCGGCTGACCATCCGCATCCAGGGCCACGTTCTCTGCCGGCCCGGTTCGGTCGAGAGTGCGGTCGGGCTGTCGATCCAGAACATTCTCGAAGCGAACGGCCAAGCGGCGCGGTGTGGCGAAATGATCGGCTTCGAGGGTATCGATGAGGCCAGCATCCTGTAGCCGTTGACCCAGACCCTGGCTCAGTTGCTCGAGCTGGGCGCGCAGGGATCGAGCGGGTAGCTCTTCGCATCCGAGTTCGATGAGCAGGGCGCAGCGATTGGAGTCCGAGCTCATGCCGCCGCGCTCCGGTTCAGGCCAGGGAAACCGAGCGATTCGCGGCGCTGTAAATACGCCTCGGCGACGCGCCTGGACAGATCACGAATGCGAAGAATCATGCGCTGGCGTTCCGTCACCGAGATGGCCTGGCGAGCGTCGAGCAGGTTGAAGGTGTGCGAGGCCTTGAGGACCTGATCATAGGCCGGCAGCGACAGCCCGGCCTCCACCAGGCTCGTGGCCTGAGCTTCGCAGGTATCGAACCAGCGAAACAGGCTAGCGACATCGGCCCGCTCGAAGTTGTACTCCGACTGCTCGACTTCGTTCTGATGAAAGACTTCGCCGTAGCTGATCACACCGTTCGGGCCCTCGGTCCAGACCAGGTCGTAGACCGACTCGACCCCCTGCAGATACATCGCCAGTCGTTCCAGGCCGTAGGTGATTTCTCCCATCACCGGCCGACACTCCAGGCCGCCGGCCTGCTGAAAATAGGTGAACTGGGTGACTTCCATGCCGTTCAGCCAGACTTCCCAGCCCAAGCCCCAGGCCCCCAGCGTTGGCGATTCCCAGTTGTCCTCGACGAAACGAATGTCGTGAATCCGGGGATTGATCCCGACCGCGTCGAGACTGCCAAGGTAGAGCTCTTGAAAATTCAGGGGCGAGGGTTTCATTACCACCTGGTACTGGTAGTAGTGCTGAAGGCGGTTGGGGTTCTCACCGTAACGACCGTCCGTGGGGCGTCGGCAGGGCTGGAGGTAAGCTGCCGACCAGGGCTCCGGGCCGATCGAGCGCAGGAAGGTCGCGGGATGGAAGGTGCCTGCGCCGACTTCAAGATCGAGCGGTGCGGTCAGCACGCAGCCCTGTTCGGCCCAGTAGCGGTCCAGCGTGCGGATGAAATCCTGAAAATTCACGAAAGCGGCCTGGTCATGGAGTTCAACAGCCAAGTATACCGATCACGCCCGACACCGGGTTGGACGAGGGACGCCAGGCAGCAAGCCGGGCTCGATGCCGGGGCCGCTGATCCTGACCTGAGCCCTTGTCGATTCGTTGGCCGAGCCCATCACCGGTCAGGATGCAACGCGTTATGATGCTGTCATGTCGAAACTGCTGATCATTAAGACCGGGTCGGCGCCGGATCCGATCGCCGCGGCCCACGGTGATTTTGAATATTGGTTTCTCGAAGCGCTGGGAATGACGGCCGCTGAAACGCGGGTGGTCGATGTCGAAGCCGGGCAGGCGCTGCCGGTCGATCGATCCGGATTGGCCGGCGTGCTGGTCACGGGCTCGCCCGCCATGGTTTCGCACCGGCTTCCCTGGTCTGAACGGGCAGCCTGCTGGATTGCCGAGGCTCATGAAAGCGCGATTCCCATGCTCGGTGTCTGCTACGGTCACCAGCTCATTGCCCACGCCCTAGGCGGCGAGGTCGGGCCCAATCCGGCGGGCCGGCGCATGGGAACGAAGCGCGTGGAATTTCGTCCCGATGAATTCGAATTGCTGGATGATATCGAGCCCGCGACAGACCTGCACGTCACCCACTTCGAAGCCGTTCTCCGGCCGCCGGAGGGGACCCGGATCGCTGCCGAGAGCGACGGCGATCCGCATCACGCGCTGCATTTCGGAAACAGAAGCTGGGGGGTTCAGTTCCACCCGGAATTCAGTAGCGACATCATGGCCAGCTATCTCGAGCTTCGTGCCGACCTGCTACGAGAAGAAGGCCAGTGCCCCGACACCCTGAAGGCTGAGCTCAAGCCCACGCCGGACGGCTTTCGCTTGCTGCGGCGCTTTGCCGACCGACTGGAATCCTCGCCACAGTCGATGACGGCGGATCGGGCTCGCTCCGCGTCATAAGGACCCGACTTCCTCATCAGGACCATCAATGCAATTAAAGAAAGCGCTGCTCTTTGTCATTCTCCTTCCGCTGACCGTCTGGGCGTGCTTCACGCCTGATCGCGCAGAGGTTCTCGCCCTCGAGCATCCGGATATCGACTTCGCGGCCATGGCTCATCAGATGCATGGGCAGCAGACAAGCGACTATCGATTCAATGGTCCCGCCGAGTGTCTAGAGGGACTCGCCGACATCTTTCCTTGTTCCGGCATCGATCTGGCCGGCTGGGTCGAAATGCCTGCCCTCGGTGGCGGGACGGGCTCAGATAATTGGGGCTGGCGCGATCCGGAGAGCGGGCGCCTGTTCGCCCTCATGGGACGGTCCAACGGGATGGCCTTCGTCGAAGTGACCGACCCCACTCAGCCGGCCTATCTCGGAAATCTGCCGCGACCGGAGGGTGTTGATAACTCGGTCTGGACCGATGTAAAGACCTATCGGGACCACGCCTTCATCGTGGCCGACTCAGTGCTCGGACAGGGAATTCAGGTCTTCGATCTGAGCGAGCTGCTGGATCTTCCTGTCGGTCCGCCCGTGACCTTCGAGGCCGTGGCCCATTACACCGAGTTCGAGTCGGCGCACAACATTGCCATCAACCCGAGCTCGGGCTACGCCTACACGGTCGGCGGTGATTCCTGCAGCGGCGGTCTGCACATGGTCGATATCCGGGACCCGCGAAATCCTTCCTTTGCGGGCTGCTTCGGCGAGGACGGCTACACCCATGACGTCAAGTGCGTGAACTATCAGGGACCGGACCAACGCTACCGCGGCAACGAAATCTGCTTTGCCAGCAATGAAGACACGGTCACCGTGGTCGATGTGACGGACAAATCGGATCCCATTTTGCTCGGCCGCCACAGCTACAACGATCGGGGCTATACCCATCAAGGCTGGCTGACGGAGGATCATCGCTATTTCGTCCTCAACGACGAAGTCGACGAGTTCTCTTTCAATCTAGAAGGCACGCGGACCCTGGTCCTCGACCTCGAGCAGCTCGATCGCTCCGATCCGGCCGCCGAGTACATCGCCGATGGCCTGTCGATCGACCACAACCTCTACGTCGCCGGGGACTATGTCTTTCAGGCCAACTATAAGCGTGGATTGAGGATTCTCGAGATCATCGATCCGGCGCAGGCCGAATTTCGCGAAGTCGCTTTCTTCGATACCTATCCCGATGACGATGGCACGGGCTTTAGCGGCGCCTGGAACGTGTTTCCCTTCTTCGCCAACGACCTGCTTCTGGTGTCTGATTTCAACCGCGGCCTGTTCGTGGTCCGAGTGAAGGACAGCAGTTTGGTCGAGGCACTGGAGCGGGTCTACTCCGACCGCTTCGAGCTCTGAATGGGAATCATCGACACCGTCCTGACCACCCGCGGCGTCGCTGGCTCGATGCCTGGCCCGGCAACCTTGGGCGGTCTGAGTTGACGGCCAACAGACTCGCAGAAAGCACGCCCCCGAGCACCACGAACGGGATGCGGGCTCGACGTATCCACCTGGATACGCACGATCAATCCGTGATCCTGACGCGCCGCGACTGCCCCGTCTGCCGATCGGAGGGCTTCAGTGCACAGGCGCGGGTTCGCGCTCAGACAGCCGATCATCATATCGTCGCCACCCTCTACCAGGTCGACTCGGACTGGCTCGATCGGGGCGAGATCGGCCTGTCGGAAACGGCCTGGAAGACGCTGAGCCCTGCGCCCGGCGACGAGGTTTTCCTCAGCCATCCTCAGCCTCTGGACTCCCTCAGCTTCGTTCGCGGGCGCATCTTCGGCCAGCCCTTCGGCGCCGAGGATCTCCCGTCGATCATCTCCGATATCGCCGAGAGCCGCTACGCCGATATTCATATCGCGATGTTTCTGACCGCTATCGCTGCCCGCGGCCTGCACAACCGCGAACTGATCGCCTTTACCCGGGCCATGATCGATGCCGGCGACCGCCTGTCCTGGCCGAACGCACCGATCGCCGACAAGCACTGCGTCGGCGGCCTGCCCGGGAACCGCACCACGCCGCTGGTCGTGGCAATCGTCGCCGCCTGCGGAGTCTGGATGCCAAAGACGTCCTCGCGCGCCATTACCTCGCCGGCGGGCACCGCCGACACGATGGAGACCCTCTGCCCCGTCGATCTCGATCCGGCCTCGATGCGGCGGGTCGTCGAGAAGGAAGGCGCCTGCGTGGTCTGGGGCGGCTCCGTGCGCCTGAGCCCCGTCGACGATATGCTCATCCGCGTCGCCCGGGTGATGGATCTCGATGCCGAGGATCAGATGATTGCGTCGGTCATGTCGAAGAAGATCGCCGCCGGTGCGACGCACCTCGTGCTCGATCTGCCCGTCGGCGACACGGCGAAGATCCGAAGCAACGAGGATGCCGAACACCTCGGTCAGCGATTAAGGCTGGTCGCCGAGGCGTTCGGGCTGACGTCGCGGATCGTGATCAGCGACGGGCGCCAGCCGGTCGGGCGCGGCATCGGTCCGGTCCTCGAAGCTCGCGACGTGCTGGCCGTCCTCGACAATGCGCCCGACGCGCCGCAGGATCTGCGCGCTCGTGCGCTTCATCTCGCCGCCGAGCTCCTGGAGCTCGCTGGCGCGGCCGAAGCGGGCCAGGGGAGAGAGCTGGCCGAAGAGGTGTTGCGCTCCGGTCGCGCGGCGCGAAAGTTCGAGGCCATCTGCAAAGCTCAGGGCGGTCTGCGCGATCTGGCTTCGGCTCGGCATCGTTTCAGCGTCATGGCGAGGCGCGACGGCGTGATCACGCGATTCGACAACCGCCGACTGGGTCGCGTGGCCAAGCTGGCGGGTGCGCCCGGTGCCGCGGCGGCCGGCGTCGAGCTGCACGTGAAACTTGATGAAAGCGTCGTGGCTGAACAGCCGCTCTACACGATCCACGCCGAGACCCACGGCGAATTGGATTACGCTCGCGAATTCGCCTTCAGCAACGGCGATATCATTCAGGTGGGGTAGGTCCTCACGCCGTTGCAACCATCAGGGCCTGGAGATGACATGACCGACACGCAGCAGCCACCGTGCCTGATCGCCCTGCCCGGCAACGAGCCCTTGACTCGCGCCCTGGCCGACCAGCTCGGGGCGGATCTGATCGATCTGGAATATCGACGCTTTCCCGACGGCGAAAGCTACCTGCGCCTGCCCGATGCGATCAAAGGTCGCCGGGTCGCGCTGGTCGCCAGTCTGGACCGACCCGACGACAAGATCGCAGCGCTTCTGTTTACCGCTGAGCTGGCCCGCGATCTGGGTGCGACGCGCGTTGGCCTAATCTGCCCTTACCTGGCCTACATGCGTCAGGACACGCGCTTTCATCCGGGCGAAGCCCTGACCTCGCGCAGTTTTGCCCGCTGGCTGTCAGCGCATATGGACTGGCTGGTCACCGTGGATCCCCATCTTCATCGCTATGGAAGTCTTGACGAGATCTACACGCTGGAGTCCGAGGTCGTCGCCGCGGCACCGGCTCTGAGTGAATGGATCGCCGAATCGGTGGTCCGGCCCGTCGTGATCGGGCCCGACGGGGAAAGCGAGCAGTGGGCCCGTGCCGTGGCCGAGCCCGCGAAGCTGCCCTGGCGCGTCATGGCCAAGACGCGCGCCGGCGACCGCGAGGTCAGGCTCGAAGTACCGGATCTGAGCGATCTCGAGGGTCATACGCCGGTGCTCGTCGACGACATCATTTCCTCCGGTGCCACCGTAGCCGAAGCCACGCGCCTGCTGCTCGAGGCCGGCTTTCCGGCGCCGGTCGTGGTTGTGGTTCACGGCTTGTTCGGTCCACGCTCGCGCGAGCTGCTTCGCCATGCGGGCGTGGCGCGCGTGGTCTGCACCAATTCGGTCAACGCACCGGAGTCCGACATCGGCCTGAGCCGCCTGCTGCTGCCGGCGATCGATCGCCTGGTCTGACGGAGGCTGCGATGAGCGAGCGCGACAGCATCTACGCCGGCCAGGAGGAAGGCAACGATCCAAAGGCGGCGCCGTTCGAATTCTCCGAGTCGGTCGTCCGGGTCTTTCCCGACATGATCGAGCGATCGGTTCCGGGCTATCGCCTGCTGCTGGAGCTGACGCCGTTGATGGTGCGTCGTGGCGTACAGCCGGACACGCGCATCTACGACCTGGGTTGTTCACTGGGTGCCGCCACGCTGGCGGCGCGCCGAGCTGTGGGCGTTGAAGGCGTGGAGATCGTTGCGGCGGATACCTCTCCCGACATGGTGCGCCGCTGTCGGGAGATGATCGCGGCCGATAACTCCCGCGTTCCCGTCGACGTCGTCGAGGCCGATGCCTGCGACCTGGCCATCGACAACGCCTCGATCGTGCTGATGTATTTCACCCTGCAGTTCATCGCCCGCGACAAGCGCGAGGCCCTGCTGAGAACGATCGCCGAGGGCCTGCAACCCGGCGGAATCCTGCTGCTGGCCGAGAAACTGGCCTTCGACTCCGCCGATCAAGCCTGGCTGGATAGCCATCACCATGACTTCAAGCGCGAGCAGGGCTACTCGGACCTGGAGATTGCCCGCAAGCGTCAGGCCCTGGAGAACGTTCTCGTGCCGGAGGCCCGTGCCCGCCATCACCAGCGACTGCTTGATGCGGGCTTCAGCCAGGTCATCGACTGGTTCCAGTGCTTCAACTTCAGCGCTATGGCCGCGATACGGTGAGATCGCAGTGAGCCAGGATAAATCCGCCGAGCCCGCGCCCTTGATCGAGTCGGAAGAGGCCAAGTTCGAGCGCCTGCGCGACCGCACCGACGAGATCGAGCTGATCATCTCGGGCTTGACCACCGTGGCACTGTTCACGCTACCGGGCTTGTTGTTCGACTCGCTGATGGACGCCTTCTCGCATTACTCGGTGGTGTCGACCATGGGGGCGCGCATCGCGCTCGTTATCGTGCCCGGGTTGTTCTATGTGCTCGGTTTCTGCTTTGCCCTGCACCTGATGATTCGTGCCTATTGGGCAGGCCTGATCGGCCTGCGCACGGTTTTTCCTCAAGGCATCAATTGGGAAAGAACGCCGGGTCTCGGCCCTGTGGGTCGGGCCTTCTATCGGGAAAGACTGCCGGAGATTTCTCGAGCGATCGCCCGCGCCGATCACCTGGCCTCGTCGCTGTTTTCCGTTATCAGTCTGATCGCTCTGAGCATGATCTGGACCGTTCTGCTGCTCGGGCTGATCGTGGTCGGCGCCGCCTTCATCGGTGCCCGGACCGGGCAGCCCAATCTGGCCGTGACCTGGGCGACGGTCGTCGTAATCGGCGTCCTTGTCGGCTGCTCGGCCCTGCTCTGGCTGCTCGACGCCAAATTGGGGCGCTGGTTTCCTCGCCTGCAGGACAGGCGCGGTTATCGCCGGGTGATTCACGGCCTGATCCGAATCAACAGCGTGATCTCGCCGCAGCGCCTGATTCTTCCGGTGCAGCTGACGCTGCAGTCGAACACCCGGCCGCGGATGTTTTCCCTCGCCCTGGCCGCGGGCGGGCTCGCCACGGTCATCGTCGGCTTCACTGTCTATGACCGCTGGACGCAGTTCAGCGTCTCCGACGAATTCGTCTACCTGGACGAGGAAGCCCTGGAGGGGGGCTTCCGAAGCACTTTCTACGAGGACCTGCGCAGTTCCCGCGATCGTATTCGCTTCTATCCGATGATCGACAGCTTCGTCCAGCAGGACGCGGTGATGACGGTATTTATTCCCTACTACCCGCTGCGCGATAACCTGGTGATGGACGCCAATTGCATCGAAGGGACGCCGCCGGTCGACTGTCTGCGTGGCCTTTGGCGGGTGTCACTGGGCGAGCAAACGCTGCCATCCAAGGCGCTCTTTCCGGCCGAACGCTTCGATCTGAATATGCGCGGTCTGATGGCCGTGGTTCCGCTTGATGGCCTGGACCCCGGTCGTCATACGCTGGAGGTGGACTGGAATGCCGAGGGCGATGCCTCGCAGCTCGATGATCGCTACCAGGTCGAGAACCTGAGCTACGCCATCCCCTTCGTCTTCGCGCCGGCCTACGAGATCGGCCTGGACCCGGTGGAATCTGGCCTGCCTGAGGGAAGCCAGGAATCCGAAGGAATCCGGGAAGTTCAGGAAATCCAGGAAGCCCAGGAAACTGAGGAAATCCGGAAAGCTGAGGCCTCTGATCGCGTTGGGGCCAACCCCTGAGCCTTCCGGAAGCGCATCGCGACTGGCTGGCCAAGCGCCTGGGAACCGTCGCCGCCGAGACGATTGCCAGCGACCACGCGGCATGGATGCAACGTCATGGTCATCACGAGCAGTGGCGTGCGACTCTTGATGCGCTACCCGAAACGTCCCCGTGCTGGGCAATGGAGGACGGGCGATTGATTGCCGGTCGCCCGGTGGCTCAATGCGATGCAGTGAGCGAAGCACTGAAAAACCTGATCCCCTGGCGCAAGGGGCCCTTGACCCTCGGTGGTGTCGCCATCGACACGGAATGGCGATCGGACTGGAAGTGGGCGCGAGTCGCCCCCCACATCGACCTGGGCGGCGAACACGTGCTCGATGTCGGCGCCGGCAACGGCTATTTCGGCTGGGCTATGCTCGATGCGGGTGCGGCCAGCGTCGTCGGCTGCGACCCGACCCAGCTGTTCGTCCACCAGCACCTGGCGATCAGCCACTTTACCGGCGTCGCCCCCAACCTGCTTTTGGCGGCCACCCTGGAGGATCTCGACCCGGCCCTTGCGAGCTTCGATACGGTCTGCTCCTTCGGCGTGCTCTATCACCGCCGCGATCATCTCGATCATCTCAATCAGCTGGCTCAGCGCATCAAGCCTGGCGGGCGCCTGATTATCGAAACCCTGATCCTGCCAGGCGACGAGGACGAGCAGCTCGATTCACCCGAACGCTACGCCAGGATGCGCAACGTCCATGCCCTGCCGACTGAGCGTCGATTGCTGCAGTGGGTGGAACAGGCCGGCTATAAGAACATCCGCTGCGTTGATATCACGGCGACCACCACCGAAGAACAGCGATCGACCGACTGGATGCCCTTCCAGTCATTGCCGGAAGCACTCGATCCCGAGGATTCAACGCGGACCATCGAAGGCCTGCCAGCGCCCCTGCGCGCCGTTGTCATCGCCCGCCGCGGAACGGTGGGGTATTAGGGAACGGCCAAGAGCGTGTTCACCAGAGACACGGAGAACACCGAGAAAAACGCAACAAGGTTGCTTATTGGATTCGGCGTAGTCCATCCAATCGCAGCGTTTAGGCAAACGAACGACGCTCAGCGAATAAGAATATTCTTTTCCTCCGTGATCACAGCGTAGCTTGGAGATCAGTGGCGGTTTCCCGCAGGCAAGAAGCCTCTGATCGGAAAGCGGCAGCTCAGCTCGATACACAAGCGCGGTTTGCCGGAGGCAAGAAGCGCTTGTGGGGAGGGCGCCTGAGCGTGCGTGGCTCGGTGGTGAACCTGAGTACTTTAGATCACACCCATCAGGCTGGCGAGGACGACCAGGATCAGCGCCGGGGTCACCACGCGGGTCAGCCACAGCCACGCCGAGTAGGCCCAATTCGGCATCTTGTCGTCCAGCTCTTCGCGAGTGATCTTGCTCGAAAGGACCCAACCGGCGAAGATCGCGGTCAACAGGCCACCCAGGGGCAGCATGATGTCGTTGGCCACGTACTCAATGGCGCCCATGATGCTGCGCCCTCCGATCGTCACCTCCGACCAGAGATTGAAGGAAAGCACCGAGGCCAGGCCCAGCGTCCAGGCGAGGCCGGCAACGCAAAGGGCGGCGGCCCGCCGACTTAAGTTGGTCGACTCCACGAGATAGGCCGTCGCCGGCTCCATGAGGGAGATGCCGCTCGTCCAGGCGGCCACCGACAGCAGGAGGAAGAAGGCCATGCCATAGAGAATGCCGAAGGGCATCTCGGCAAAGGCCAGGGGGAGTGAGGTAAAGATCAAACCTGGTCCGCCGCCGGCGGGATCGAGACCGAAGGAAATCACGATCGGGAAGATAGCCAGACCGGCGACCAGCGCGACCAGCGTATCGGCCACAACCACGGTGACGCCCACTCGAGGGACGCTCACATCCGACGGCAGGTAGGCACCGTAGGTCATGATGGCGCACATGCCGAGGCTAAGCGTAAAGAAGGCCTGGCCCATGGCGGTCACGATCATGGCACCGGAGACCATCGACCAATCGGGGGTAAACATGAAGCCCACGGCATCCTGAAAATGACCCGTATTCATGCCGTAGCCGAGAAGGATCAGCAGGAGGATGAATAACACCGGCATCAGAACGCTGACGGCCCGTTCAAGCCCCTTTTCGACGCCCAGCGCGACAACGCTGACCGTCATCACCATGAACAGGCCGTGCCAGAGGGTCATCTCGCCGGCGCTGGCAAGCAGGCCGTTGAAGTTGGCCGTGGGATCAGTCACGCCGGTTCCGCCAACCAGCTCCTTGGCGTAGAGAAATCCGTAGTGCAGCGTCCAGCCGGCGACAACCGAGTAGAAGGACAGTACGAGGAAGCCCGCGATGACGCCGAGCACACCCAGCCCCATCCAGCCCTTGCTGGCCCCCGCGTCAATCGATAGCTCGCGCAGGGAATTGATCGGGCTCATCCGCCCGCGGCGTCCGATGATGATCTCGGAGAACATGATCGGCATGCCCACCGCCAAAATGCACAGCAGGTAGATCAGAACGAACGCACCGCCGCCGTTATCCGAGGTGATGTAGGGGAAGCGCCAGATGTTGCCCAGGCCAACGGCAGACCCGGTTGCCGCGAGGATGAACGCCAGGCGCGAAGACCACATGCCGTGGATAGAGGTGGTTTGCATGATCGAATCGAAGTTCCGGTGATGAGCGTCAGAAGCGCGTCATTGTGCGCCAAGTCCAAACTTCGATCAATTACGACCGAGTCTGGCGAAATGTGACACCCCGACGAGAATTCCGCAGCCCAGGATGGCAACCCCGATCCAGGGACTGGAAAAGTGCAGCGGTGATAGAACGAGAACGGTCATCCCCACAAGGCCCAGCAGGCCGGCGACTGTGGTCCAGATCTTCGAGAGACGCAGACCGTTCAGAGCCAGGGAAGCGAGCATGAGCAACCAGGCCAGAGCGAGGAGCGACCACTCGAGCCAGAGAAGTTTCTGCCACAGGCCGATCTCCCAGTAGCGGCGGTTGAGCCAGAGGCTCGGGAAGGACAGAAAAACCGCGGTCAGCGTGGCACAATGCAGCCCGCATGCTGTAGCGACCAGCATGCCGAGCCGGTCGGTCCAGGATGCTTGATGGCCTTCGGGCGACATTGTTATATCATAACAATTTTCTACGGAGACAGAAACATGCGATCCATTCCTGTTCTGGCCCTCATAGTGACCGCGATGGTGGCTGCGATGATGACGGCGACGCCGCTGCTGGCTCAGTTCGACGAACCGATGCGCCAGCATGATGCCCACGTGCACGGCGAGGCGACCGGCTCCCTGTCCGTGGACGCTCGAACCCTGACCTTGAGCATGCAGATGCCGGCCTATAACCTGATCGGATTCGAGCACGCCCCCAATGATGCGAATCAGCAAGCCGTCATCGATCGAACGCTGGAGGATCTCCAGTCGCTGGCGTGGTTGAATGTCGACGATGAGGCCGGTTGCAGCCCGTCGCGGGTGGCGATCGGCACGCCCGGTCTAGATGGGGACCACCAGCACGCTGACCATCACGATCATCATCATGATCATCATCGCGATAATCATCACGACCACGACCACGAGTCCCATCACAACGAAGAAGATTACGGTGGGCACGAACAGGGTCATCATGACCATCATCACGACAGCGACTCGCACGA
>Ga0207419_1002091_pt1 | contig 13640 bp, 14 predicted proteins | sample ElkSloMetagenome_4_FD_184723 | JGI IMG/M metagenome (GOLD analysis project Ga0207419, IMG submission 184723) | Hot spring microbial communities from Elkhorn Slough, Monterey Bay, USA - MD2A (version 2) | ecosystem: Environmental > Aquatic > Marine > Intertidal zone > Estuary: Microbial mat ... | reverse complement strand
TTTAATTATAATCCTTTCATTCAGTATGACGACTTTGGAGCCATAATACAAATAGAGAACACACCAATATTCTACGATTACTATGGCCGTGTTGCCCAAATAGGTAACGTTAATATTAATTATAATGGATTTGGGCGTATTGCAAGAATTGGTGGGTTAAACGTTTTTTATAGAAACCGTGTGTTTTCACACTATTCAGGATTTATAAATACTTTCAACAGAGCTTACGTCTATAGACCATGGCACAGATTCTATGTTCTACCTCCAACACAGTTTTGTCTCATAAACACAAGGCCTTATCGAAGGTATTATACCCCTGTAAGGCATAGGTTTTACAGACCTTACGTTAATAATGCTAGACAACCAGTGAGGATAAACAGTAGAAGGGGAGCGGTAGTAAATTCTGGTAGACGAAATAGCTCTATTAGTAATAGGTATAGGCAGGATGCTACCTCAAGGACTTCTAGACGAAGTGCGGTTAGGAATAATGCCTCCTCAAGAATAGGAGATGTGAATAAATCCAATTCGCGCTCAAACAGAAATACGAGTGCTAGAAAATCAGCGAGAGCTACTAAAAGAAACGCCGTAAGAAATAATGACAGAACATCTTCGGTAAGAAAGAATCGCAGAAGTAGTACCATAAATCGTTCTACGAGAGTCACGACTTCTAATAAGAGAGATGCGAGATCGAATCGCAATTCTGTTAGAAAACCAAAAGCGGCCAATTCTCGTATATCAAGTAGAAAGGTAAACACAAGGAGTAAGTCGGTTAGATCCAATAGCTCAAGAAGAGCGAATAAGAGTTTTTCTAGGGCTTCAAGCTCAAGAAGTTCAAACAGTAAAAGTATCGGGTCCGCGAGAGCAAGGTCTCGTTCATAGTAAATGATTTTTTGGTTGGTTAGTAGATTGCCCCATGAGATGTATGCCTTATAGCACCTTGTGGGGCTTTCTCATAGCAAACTACGAAAGAGGCTGGCTTTTCATTAGGCCAAACATTGATTAATTCGTTAATGTATTATCTGGTCGCCGCGGGTTAAAATTGATAGCTTTACCAAAAATTTTTCCACGAGACGCCTTTGCACAACTTAAGGCATCTTTCTTAATAATGCCTAAAGGCTTAATGTCACTTGCGGCTTTTTTATTTTTTTGGCCAAACGATTATTAAAGAATAAAGACTAGCTAAAGGTAAATTCAAAACTGCAACTGGTTTGCGAAAAAAATTACCTTGAACTAATGAAATTAAAAAATTACCTTGATGGATAAAATCAATCAATAAGTGCCAACTTTCCATTCATTATATAAAAACGTTATGGAGATTGTCATAAATAAAGAATAAATGGCCTTTCTTAAAAAAAGATTATGCATTCATGATTTCGAAAGTTACTGTCGGTCAAACTCGAGGTTGCGATTGATTAAGGCTTAAGAATGTTTTCAACTATTCTAGGAAACCATTCCATCTCTAGATTGTGAATCTTATCTGCAACATCCTTTGCGGTATCACTTTCATCCACCCGACATTTACGTTGAAAAATAATGGCTCCTTCGTCGTAATTCTCGTTTACATAATGTATGGTAATTCCTGTTTCGTTTTCCTTTTTGGCAACTACGGCGTCATGCACGTGCATGCCGTACATGCCCTTTCCTCCAAATTTAGGCAATAAAGCAGGATGGAGATTGATTATTTTATTTGGAAACTCAGCAATAATTTGTTTGGGGAATTTCCATAGAAAACCAGCCAACACCACCAAATCGCAATGAGAGGATTTTAACAGGTTGAGCACGTGATTAGTATCATAAAACGCCATTCGATTAAAGCTAAAAGCACTGGTGTTTAGTTTTTTAGCCCTTTCTAAAACTTTAGCTTTAGGATTATTGGACACTACCATGGACACGATATAATCTTCAGAGTCTTTAAAATATCTTATTAGGTTTTCGGCATTACTGCCATTTCCAGAAGCAAATATCACAATATGTTTCATAGAATAAAGTACTTAAAATAGTAGTTAATGCGTTACTTTAAAAATCCATAGGCCACCATGCCCTTGCGAGGTTGAATTATGTTAGTCGATAATCTTGTATACGGCAAACAAAAAGCCTAACAATTTTAACAATAAGAAGACAAAAGCTCAAATCTTCAATGTAATTTTAGTAAATTACAAACACAAATAGAAACGATGGCTAATTTTAAAAATAAAGTTTTTATTTTTGCCACTTAATTAAAACTTAAAAACAAAAGATATTATGTCAGACATTGCATCAAGAGTAAAGGCAATTATCGTCGATAAACTAGGCGTTGATGAAAACGAAGTTGTTCCAGAAGCGAGCTTCACTAATGACTTAGGCGCAGATTCATTGGATACTGTTGAGTTGATAATGGAATTTGAAAAAGAATTTGACATTCAAATACCAGATGACCAAGCAGAGAATATAGCTACAGTTGGTCAAGCAATTTCTTATATAGAGGAAGCAAAAAAATAACCCTAAATTTTTTATGGAATTAAAGCGAGTTGTAGTTACTGGTCTTGGCGCGTTGACACCCATTGGGAATACCAAGGGAGACTATTGGGAAGCCCTGAAAAGCGGTAAAAGTGGTGCGGCGCCAATAACCTATTTTGATACTGAAAAGTTCAAAACAAAATTCGCTTGTGAATTAAAAAATTTCAACGCTACCGATTTTCTTGACCGTAAGGAAGCCCGAAAAATGGACCGTTTTACGCAGTATGCCATGGTTGCTTCAGATGAGGCCATCGCAGACGCGAAATTAAACTTAGATGAGGTCAATAAATTACGCGTAGGCGTTATTTGGGGAGCGGGAATCGGTGGATTGGAAACATTTCAAGATGAGGTGTTGAACTTTGCGGCTGGAGACGGCACGCCAAGGTTCAACCCCTTTTTTATTCCTAAGATGATTGCAGATATTGCCCCTGGAAATATCTCAATCAAGAATAAGTTCATGGGGCCAAATTACACTACGGTTTCTGCCTGTGCATCATCTGCAAATGCTATGATTGATGCGTTGAATTACATTCGCTTGGGGCATTGCGATGTTATAGTTACCGGAGGTAGTGAGGCAGCGGTGACCATGGCAGGAATGGGCGGTTTTAATGCCATGCATGCATTGTCAACCCGAAACGAAAGCCCAGAAACAGCCTCAAGGCCTTTTGACGCCACCCGCGACGGTTTTGTTCTCGGAGAAGGTGCAGGAGCTATTATATTGGAGAATTACGAACATGCAAAAGCGCGTGGTGCCAAAATATATGCTGAAGTGCTAGGTGGAGGTTTATCCTCAGATGCTCACCACATGACAGCGCCCCACCCCGATGGTATAGGCGTAATGGCGGTGATGAGAAATTGTCTCGAAAATGCCGGAATAGAACCAAATGAGGTTGACCATATCAATACGCACGGTACATCTACCCCGCTTGGCGATGTAGCTGAACTTAAAGCTATATCTGAAGTATTTGGTGAGCATGCCAAAAACATCAACATTAATTCAACAAAGTCCATGACTGGTCATTTGTTAGGTGCGGCCGGAGCAATAGAATCAATTGCCTCAATTTTGGCTATTGAACACGGTGTAGTCCCACCTACAATTAATCATGAAGTTGTAGATGAGACGATAAATCCTAAACTAAACCTTACACTCAACCAAGCCCAGGAAAGGGATGTGAAGGTTGCCATGAGTAACACCTTTGGGTTTGGAGGTCATAATGCCTGTGTACTTTTCAAAAAATTATATTAACGCTGGGAATGTCTTTCATTCAAAACATATTTAATAGTTCCCGCTCTAATTCAGACGGGAATTTTTTTTTAAGGCTCAGTCAAATATTAGGTTATAAAATCAAGAATAAATCCTTGTACACTAAAGCGTTTACCCATCGCTCCATGAATATCAAGGACAAAAAAGGCAATGCTATAAATTACGAGCGTCTTGAATTTGTGGGCGATGCCATGCTTGGTGCCGTGATCGCCTCTTATCTTTTTGATGAAGTGCCACACGGCGATGAGGGTTATTTAACAAAAATGCGATCAAAGATAGTAAGCCGAGAGCATTTAAACGAACTCGGCAAAGAGCTCAATCTCATTGATTTAGTTGAAAGTAAAATACCCAAAAAAAATTTTGGCAACAATATCCATGGAAACCTCTTTGAGGCATTGGTCGGGGCGATATTTTTAGATAAAGGCTATAAGCAGTGCCAAAAGTTTATAAACGAACGAATTATCGAGCCTCACGTTGATATCGAAAGACTAGAAGGTAGGGTTATAAGCTATAAGAGCCTTTTGATTGAATGGTGCCAAAAAGAAAAAAAGACATTTGATTATAATGTTTATGAAGACTCGGGTAACGATAACATCAAGCACTTTTCGGTAAAATTATCAATTAATGGAAAAGTAGTGTCCAAGGCTAGGGCAACTTCAAAAAAGAAAGCTGAGGAAAAAGCATCTAAACGTGCATTCTTTGTATTTCAAAAACAAATGGAAAGCGCGCCATAAACAATTGCAAAACATCGCTTAATGAGTTGTTAACTATAACGTTTTCGGGGAGTTTCAACTTTAAGAATAATGCAAACTTCGTAAAATTGCGCCTATTTAATATTATATTTACAATATTGAAGTAAATAAATATGGCTATGCATAAATTAGAGGTAAATGACTTTTATGATGCGTCGTATATATTATTTGCTGTTCATTGCAGACTTGAGGATTATCGCCTTGCCTATCTTTTGAACAAGCATTTGGGATTGCGTTTAAAGCGAATGAAAAACGATATCGATTACAAGTATTTTGCGGCCTCATATTCAATTTATGAGTGGGAGGACTTTAAATTGGACGTGACCTGGAATTTGGTATCCAATATTTGCAGAAAGGAAGAAAGTGCCTTACAGAGCTCAGGTTCCCTTTTTTATGAGGATACTTCAGTCATTAAGATATACAATTTATTGCCAGAGCTTAAAAATGTTGATTACCTCATTAAATTAAGTGATGAATATCGTAATCTAAACGAAAAGATAATTATTAATAGTATTCAATCAATACCACAGGTCATCACTACCTACACGGTAGATTTGACCAAAATAAAATCAAAAGACCACCTAATATTCAACTAATGCTAAGAAAGAAAAAAACTAAAATAGTAGCTACACTAGGTCCTGCAACAAGTACTAAGGACGTTTTGAAGGGTATGCTTGAAGAGGGCGTAAATGTATTTAGGATAAATTTTTCGCATGCAGATTATGAAGATGTTAAAGAGCGTGTGGAGATGATAAGGGGATTAAATGAGGAGTTTGGCTTTAATGCCTCTATTCTGGCAGATTTACAAGGCCCAAAACTTAGGGTAGGTGTGATGAAGGGCGAAGTTGTTGTTAATCCTGGTGACGAAATCGTTTTTGCAACAGGCAAACGTTTTGAAGGTACCAAGAAACGGGTTTACATGACCTATGATAACTTTCCGCAGGATGCAAAACCAGGCGAAAGAGTACTTCTCGACGACGGTAAATTAATTTTTGAGGTCGTTTCTACCGATGGCCAGACCGAGGTACTCACTAAGGTAATTCAAGGCGGGCCCTTAAAATCGAAAAAAGGAGTAAACCTACCTAATACCAATATTTCCCAACCCGCACTTACCGAAAAAGACGTGGAGGATGCCAAATTTGCCTGTAGCCTGAAGGTAGATTGGATGGCCCTGTCTTTTGTGCGCCATGCAGAGGATTTGATGCAGTTGGAACAATTAATAAAAGAACATAGTGAGTATAAAATACCAATTGTAGCAAAAATTGAAAAACCTGAAGCCGTTGAAAACATAGATAAAATCGTTGCTTATTGTGACGGTTTAATGGTAGCTCGTGGAGATTTAGGTGTTGAAATACCTGCCGAAGAGGTACCCTTGGTGCAAAAGCAACTTGTGCTTCGAGCTAAGCGGGCGAGAATACCGGTTATTATCGCTACTCAAATGATGGAAACCATGATCACAAGTTTAACCCCAACAAGAGCCGAGGTCAACGATGTTGCCAATTCGGTTATGGATGGTGCAGACGCCGTAATGTTGTCTGGAGAGACTTCCGTAGGGAACTATCCGGTTCAGGTCATTAAGCAAATGGCGAATATTATAAGAAGTGTAGAACATTCTGAATTAATCAATGTACCGCAATCGCCACCAAGCATTAGGACAAAACGGTATATTACTAAATCAATTTGCTATCACGCCGCTAATATGGCCAATGAAATAGATGCGAAGGCAATTTCTACCTTGACCAATAGCGGTTATACAGCCTTTCAAATTTCAGCATGGCGACCTAGTGCCTACATACTGGTTTTCACTTCTAATAAACGCATATTAACACAGCTCAGCTTATTGTGGGGTGTTGAGGCCTTTTATTATGATAAGTTTGTAAGTACAGACGAAACCATTGAGGATGTAAATAAAATAGCTTGCGAAAGGGGTTATTTAGAGGTAGGGGATATGTTGGTTAGTTTAGCTGCAATGCCCATACAGGATAAAGGCATGGTAAATACCCTACGCATCTCTGAGATTACGAGTTGTAGTTTTTAAGAAGCGGATGTCACGAAATATTTCAAGTTTATTACTTTTCTGTTAAACAATATTATTTTCGTTTAAAAACTATAAGAACAAGGAGGGCAATAAATCCTAGACATGTTAAATGGGTTTATCTTACGAATTGTTTTTAACTATCCAAGAGCGTTCTTCCGATGGTTGATCTTTAATAAAGAAGAAGAGTATCAGCATTACTTTGAGAATACATCTTTTAACTATATTGTTTCTATGATAATAATTACTTCGATTATACTTTTATTTCATATTGTCTTCAACTGAAATTTACCAATCAGTAATTAACCTGGAGAATCAAAGATTGCTAAAGGCCATTATATCAATCCACCCACTCCGCAATAAACAAATTCGTATCCCTTGTACCACCGTTGTTTCGGTTTGAGGAAAAGGCCAAATACTTACCATCGTTTGAAAATACGGGGAAGGCATCAAAGGTTTCGCCGTGGGTGACCCGTTCTAAATTTTTTCCGTCAAGGTCAATAAGGTAGAGGTTAAAAGGGAATCCCCGCTTTGCCTCAAAGTTTGAGGAAAATAGAATCTTATCACCAGAGGGATGAAAAAACGGACTCCAATTAGCATTACCCAAATCGGTTAATTGGCGAAGGTCTGACCCGTCAGCATTGCAAATGTAAAGTTCCATTTCGGTTGGTTCAACCAAGCCTTCGGCAAGTAATTCTTTGTATTCCCTGATTTCGGTTTCTGTTTTAGGTCTTGAGGATCGGAAGATGATTTTTGTACCGTCGGGTGAAAAGAACGCGCCACCGTCATATCCTAGCTCATTGGTAATTTGTTTTACATCAGACCCGTCAAGATTCATGGTATAAAGTTCCAAGTCACCACTCCTCATCGAGGTGAAGACTATTTTGTCACCTTGTGGCGAGACCGTTGGTTCTGCATCGTAGCCAATTTCATCTGTTAATTGCTTTACAATATTACCCTTAAGGTCAGCCACAAATATATCGTAGCTATCGTAGATTGGCCAGATGTATTTTCCGTTTTTTCTTAAAGGTGTTTCTGGACATTGGTCTTGTTTTAAATGGGTTGAGGCATAGATGATATGCTTATTATCAGGGAGAAAATAGGCGCAGGTGGTACGTCCTTTTCCCGTGCTCACCATGGGAGGAGCAGTGCTATCAGAAAATGTTTCATTGGCATTCATCAAGAACATTTGATCACAGCCAACTCCCCATTTTTTATTGTTGGACTGAAAAACGAGTTGCTCGTCATCAAAGCTCCAATACGCTTCAGCATTATCGCCTCCAAAAGTTACTTGACGAATGGACTTAAAATGCTTTTCCTCTGGATAAATCAAGGAATCTGAAGAGTTCTTTAAAAGTTCATTAGCTTCAGACTCTATTTCTTTTTCGATTTCACTCGATTCGTTTTTACAACCAAAAGCAAAAATTACCAAGATGATGAGATAAGGATATTTATGCATATAATTGATTAAATTTGTAGAACTAATTTAGACATTTTAAACTTCAGCGAAAATAAGTCATTTTTCTGACCAATCGAAGTGTTTTTAGGCTACATAAACGTACTGCGAAACCGAAAAAAACAGGAAAGGTTGGCTAAAAATGCCTCAGGATGTGTAGGGTATAGTAAATATAAAATGTTAAAATGAGTTCTCTAAAAATAAATAGAATGAGGTCAAAAATAGTTTTCCTTTTAATTGTTTTAGTTTGTTTATCTAATTGTAAAGAGAATAGTCTTTCTGGATTCTCTGATGTCTCGATTGAAAAGGATGTTGCCTTTTTAGCAGATGATGAGCTTGAGGGACGCCAAACAGGAACTGAAGGAGAGCAACAAGCAGCAGAATATATAGCCAATAGATTTGAAGCCATGGGCTTGGAGCCAAAGGGGACTAACGATTATTTCCAGAAATTTACCTTCAGGCCGAAGACAAATCCCCACCAAAAAACCAATTATAATTATAAAGATGGAGACAGTACAATTACAGGCATCAATGTTATTGGGTTTTTAGATAATAAAGCAGAAAACACCATAATCATTGGTGCCCACTACGACCACCTGGGCTATGGTGCGGAGGGTTCGCTTTTTAGGGGTGAAAATCAGGAAATTCATAACGGGGCAGATGATAATGCAAGTGGAGTGGCCGTTATGCTCAACCTAGTACAAAAGCTTCAAGTAAACAATACGGGAAACAACTACTTGATTATGGCTTTTTCTGGAGAGGAAATGGGTTTATTGGGCAGTAATTATTTCACCAAAAACCCTACGATTGATTTAACAAGGGCTAACTATATGCTTAATATGGATATGGTAGGCCGATTGAAGAACAACAACACACTAGCGGTTTACGGAGTGGGAACCTCCCCAATATTGAAACAGGTCGTAAAAGCGAACAATGACAACTTCAACATTATTGAAAACGAATCTGGGATAGGGCCTAGTGACCATACATCATTTTACAATTCTGAAATTCCCGTGCTACATTTCTTTACCGGTCAGCACGAAGACTACCATAAACCAGGGGATGATGCTGAAAAGCTTAATTACCAAGGGATGGCACTTATTTCAGATTACCTCTACCAAATTATTTCAGATTTAGATGATAACGGTAAGCTTCCATTTAGAGCCACTAAGAACGAAAGTGAGAGCGTCCCACGATTTAAGGTAGGTTTGGGTGTCATTCCCGATTATCTTTTTGATGGAAAAGGCATGCGAATTGATGGTATTAGCGAGGGCAGGCCAGCTCAAAAAGCAGGTCTTCAAAAAGGAGATATTGTTGTAAAACTTGGCGATAGTTTGGTTACGGATATGATGAGTTATATGCGCGCACTTTCTGCATTTGAAAAAGGTGACAAAACAGAGGTGGTGGTAAAACGTGGAGAGGGCGAAGTTGAGGCGCAAGTAGCCTTTTAAAACTTCTGTAACGCCGTACGGTGAGAGTTTTCAACTCAGGATTTAAAAGATAGACAAAGATGTGATAACAAAGCTCATACCTAACAGGTTTAAATACCTGTAAGGTGTTATTGGACCTAAAACATTAGGGATAGTTTTATGTGTTTTTACGATTAAATCAGCGTATAATTTGCTAAATCTATGTCATCTGCGTTTCGAAACACATGAAAACAAAACAGGATTTCGTAAACAAAATTCATCTAGTGATCTCGATTATTATTGTTATTCCCGCAGCATTGATATATGGATTTGAGCCAAAACTGCTTCTTGACATGTATGCAGAGACAGTTGACGAAAGAAACTTTCACATGGCCATAATGGGATTGTATCTGGTTTTTTCGCTATTGTGGATATTAGGAATCACAAAGGAGGATTATTTCAAACTTGCACTTATCTCAAATATTATATTCATGTCGGGCCTTGCATTTGGGAGAATATTGAGCATCTTTCTGGATGGATTGCCGACTTCATTTTATTTATATGGAACAATCGGAGAGTTGGTTCTAGGAGTTTATGGTGTATATGTTTTGAGCAAATTATCAAAAAACCCTAATTTTGCCATAAAATCAATTTTGCTTGGTAAAAATCGATAACATAGAACTTTCTGATTTCCCGCTTCTTCTCGCACCAATGGAAGACGTAAGCGACCCGCCGTTTCGTGCATTATGCAAAGAGCAGGGTGCTGATGTGGTCTATACCGAATTCATTTCTAGCGAAGGCCTAATTCGTGATGCCGCGAAAAGCATCATGAAACTAGATATCTATGAAAAGGAACGTCCTGTAGGCATCCAGATTTTTGGAGCTAACATGGAAAGTATGTTACAAACTATTGATATCGTTGAAAAATCCCAACCGGATATTATTGATATCAACTTTGGTTGCCCAGTAAAAAAGGTGGTAAGCAAAGGTGCAGGTGCCGGTATTTTAAAGGATGTTTGCTTAATGGAAAGCCTTACGGCAGAAATGGTAAAACGAACTAATCTCCCTGTTACCGTAAAGACCCGTTTAGGTTGGGACCACGACTCCATAAAAATCGTTGAGGTGGCTGAAAGGTTACAGGATGTTGGGATAAAAGCCATTTCAATCCACGGACGGACAAGAGCTCAAATGTACAAGGGCGAAGCAGACTGGAAACCTATCGCCGAAGTAAAAAACAACTCAAGAATGCACATCCCCGTTTTTGGTAATGGTGACGTAGATACCCCTAAAAAAGCTGCTTTAATGCGAGATAGCTACGGTCTGGACGGGGCCATGATTGGGCGCGCAACCATAGGAAACCCTTGGTTTTTTAATCAAGTTAAACACTATTTTAAAACGGGAGAGCACCTGCCTCCAATCTCTATGTCAGAAAGGGTTGAAGCCGCTCGTCGACACTTGGAAATGTCCATCGCCTGGAAAGGTGAGAAACTAGGCGTATTTGAAACCAGGCGTCACTATACCAACTACTTTAAGGGTATCCCCAATTTTAAAGCATACCGAATGAAAATGGTCACCAGCGATGACAGTGCAGATGTGTTTGCCGCATTTGATGAGGTGCTGGAGCAGTTTGGAGACTTTCAATTTGCTTAATTTGCCTTCTATGGCTGCCAAATCACAGTTCGCTAATACGTTCATGTAATCATATGCGCAAATCGTAACGACGGCTGTAATATTGTAAGTAGCGCATAGCTTAGCTATGTTTTATTGATATCTATTATACGAGCATTTAAGTGCAGCCGCCCCATCATGTCATTTATGAATATCTAATCCCTAAGGTGTTCTCTAGAAATCAACTTTTTACCAAACTTTTAGAAATTCGTTGTGAGGCTAATTTAGACGCTAGGATTCCAAATGTAAAAATAGTAGCCAGTACTATGAGAACATTTGTAGCTTCAATTTCAACGGGATAAGGTAATGAAGCTGTAATCATCACCAAGGCAAACTGCTGTTGCAAAACAACAACAGTAAAGCCGAGCAAGAGACCTATTATACCGGAGAGAATGGTCATTAAGCTGCCTTGAAAAAAGAAAACCTTTCTAATGCTTTTTGTTGTTGCTCCAAGATTGAATAAGGTGTTTAGTGAGGCTCGTTTATCCAATATCATCATAATCAGCGCTCCAACCACATTAAATAAAGCAACGATAATAACTAAAGTGAAAATTAAATAAACAGCAACATTTTCGGTATTGAGCATTTTAAAAAGGGCATCATTAAGTTGATTACGATTTTTTATTATCACGCGATCACCTAAAATAGAATTGAGTTTCTGTTTAACAACGGTCTGGCTTGCCTCTGGCTTCAATTTAAATTCAATTGCAGAAATTTGATTCTTGTTGTAGCCAAGCAAGTATTTGGCCATGTTAATATCAGAAAAAACATATGTGTTGTTGAGGGTTTCGTTGATATCAAAAACTCCAATATTGTAGGCATTGATACTATTAAAAGCACCGCGAACGGAAGTGATTTGACCCTTCCCCGGTTTTGGCACATAGATTTTTAGGCTTTTTGAAAAGTCCAGCACACCAAAGGACAGCTTATTGGCAATGCCACCTCCCGATACAACCTGGCCGGCGTTTTGCTCTAACCAACTCCCGTAGTACACCATGGTATCAATTTTGGTAACGTTTAAATAATCGCCATCAACGCCCTTTAAAGTTACGATTTGGCGTTTATCATTAAACTCAAGGATCACTTTTTCCTCTATGGTTTTTGAGAAGGCATCTACGCCATCCAACTTTGTAAGCCTTAGTGAATCTTTAGCATTTAAAACGAAAGATTTACCCTGTGCAGGAAATACTTTTAAGTCTGGGTCAACAAATGAGGAAAATTCTAAGCTAAAACTCTTTAGCCCTGCAAAACCGGAAAGCACGATAAACAGAGCTGCTGCCGCAATAACGGTTCCTGATGCCGCAATAACCGTCATAATATTGATAGCATTATTACTGCTTTTGGAAAATAGGTAGCGTTTTGCTATATAAAGCGAGACATTCATGTATAGCCTAGCACAAGTTTAAGATTTTTTCCGCTTCTCGAGTTGCTCAGCATCCTTGATTGGGTCGTTCTCGCGCTTTAAAGACTTTTCAATACTCTCGATGTACGCCAAGGAATCGTCAATAAAGAATTCAAGACTTGGCATTCGGCGGAGCTGATTTTTTGTTCGCTGGGCCAGTTCGTGACGAATAAGCGGCGTATTTGAGCGGATGCCCTTCAACAATTCTTTGGCTTCTTTATTTGGGAAAATACTGAGATATATTTTAGCTATGGACAAGTCGGTCGTTACAGACACTTTACTTACCGAGATGATGACGCCTCGTAGTCCACCATCAGTAGCTGCTTTTTGTAATACTTCTGCAATATCCTTTTGCAGTATTCCCGCAATTTTTTTTTGTCTTTGGGTTTCTTCCATAGTTGTTAAAACAAATATTATGGTTCTTTTTGATTAATGAACAATTATACTGCCATTATCCTTTGCAAAAGTAGCCGATATTTATACAATATCTTATTTTTATGATGTAAACGCTCTTATTTAGGGAAAGTTAATTCCCGTAGGTAAGTAAAATGAATTAAAATTTCCACATAAATGCACTTAAATAAAATTGAACATATAGGCATTGCGGTCAAGGATTTGGAAACATCCAACGAGCTGTTTTCAAAACTTTTTGGAGCGCCACACTATAAAGTCGAGGAAGTAGAAAGTGAAGGCGTGAAGACTTCCTTTTTTGAATCGGGACCCAACAAAATAGAATTATTACAGGCTACAAATTCAGAAAGTCCCATTGCAAAATTTATAGAAAACAGAGGCGAAGGGATACATCATATTGCTTTTGCGGTTGAAGATATCAATGCAGAGATAAGAAGATTAACTGAGGAAGGCTTTGAGCTCATTCATAAGGCGCCCAAAAAGGGAGCAGACTATAAATTAATCGCTTTTTTACATCCAAAAAGTACAAATGGTGTTTTGATAGAGCTTTGTCAGGATATTCAGAATTAAATTGCTTGTAGTATATTAAAATATATAGTAATATTGCAAACTATTTGTGTTTGGAGGTTATTCAAATTGCAAAGGTATCATAGCTCAGTTGGTTAGAGCACCTGACTCTCCCGATAGCTATCGGGACAGGTGGTCGAGATTGAGAGTAATATTTAAAAAGATTAACGGGTCCCATAG
>Ga0207419_1002090_pt1 | contig 13640 bp, 9 predicted proteins | sample ElkSloMetagenome_4_FD_184723 | JGI IMG/M metagenome (GOLD analysis project Ga0207419, IMG submission 184723) | Hot spring microbial communities from Elkhorn Slough, Monterey Bay, USA - MD2A (version 2) | ecosystem: Environmental > Aquatic > Marine > Intertidal zone > Estuary: Microbial mat ... | reverse complement strand
GGTTCTGTAAACCAATTTGCTAATAGGGAAAGGTATCGAAGAACGATATCTCGATCACTTGAGAATAAGTAGATATCTTGACAGCGTTGAATGGCAGAACGGACATAGTTGTTGCGTCCTTCTCGTAGGAATTCTAGGGGAATGTCGGGAGATGATAAAATTAGTTTATTCACAATCAGATAATCTCCCATCTGACTTTTTTCTTCGTCAATTCGTTCGTCTTTGCCAAATTTATCGGATAATATTCTTAAAACATTTACTAATACTAAAGCTCCCATACTATGCCCAATAAAATTAACATTTAAAGAGGTAAAAGCGGGAATTTTAGCTTCAGTATTAGGGTCAAAAGGCATACTAATATAAGGATTTTCTCCCAATACTTTATCTAAACGCCAAAAGAACTCTGCTAAGTCGGGTGCGCCGTAATGAATGGCTCGATAGCGATCGCGTTGATAGACAACTAATCGCAAAATTTGCATCAACAGTAACCACAAAACAAAGACGACAAAAGTTACCGCTTGCCATTGTTTAATTAATGAACCAATTTTAGAGAAATTAAACCAAGCCCAAATCGGATCTAAAATGGTGTCTAATCCTAAAATTTGTAAGAGGGGAACAATGGCTAATGCACTGAGAATATAAAGTACCGTTCCGGCTAACCAAGCTAACACTGCAATGGTCAATAAAAACTTAAAGAAAATCCCCCAATTGTACCGTGCATCTATCCAAAGACTTGGGGTTAAAAATGGCTGTTCTCCCGGCCAATTGTAGCCAATATAAGCACTTTTATCTTCTAACGTTCCAATATAATTAATCGGCCCTTTTAAACATAATGATTCGGCTTCTCTCTCAAAAGAGTTATAAAATTGTTCGGCGGTCGTTGCGTAACCATGGGTTCTCAGTGTAATGCGGTTAAAACTTTGCGATCGCAGGATAATTCCAAATTCAGCAATATTAAACAACGGACGAAATTGCTCCATTGGCGGTAATTTTCGAGCCACATTTAAGGAAGTTGGGGCTGTACTTACCACTAAAAATATGTTAGAATATTGTCGATTGGCATAAACTTCAAAGTTGCGACTAACTGCTTGGGTAAACTGTTTATTGTACCAACTATTAAGAGTCAGAATTACATAATCTTCATCGACTTGTTTGGCAAATTCGGGGTATTCGTTTGGATCACAAGTTGAACGCAAAGCTTCTGCAATTGCCTGTTCTCGTTGATAAGATCCATAGGTTGGTAAACCATAAATAGCTTGGGTTTTTACCCCTGGAGGTTGAATATAAGCAAGCTGTACAATACGGGCTTTTGTCCACCAGTCAGAAAACGGTGCTGCATTGCGAACAATTGACTCTAACCAACGGTGATCGCTTTTTAGGGTTTCTTTCTGCCAATAAAAAGGCAAACTGTCATAGGTGGGCTGAATTTCCATCGTTGTTGTAATATTGGATTATACTAAGAGATTCATTCTATTTATAACAGGTCGTGAGGCGTAACACTAGATAGAAGCCTCTCGATCAAATTGATCAAAATAAATACTTAGACAAAAAAATTTAGAGTTATAAATATTTGTTAAAATTCATGTCGCAAACTCGAAAGCTCTATTCAGTTTAAATTTATACTTAAGTTCTTACTCTTGCCATAGCGATGATCTTAAATCCAAAACAACGAATGCGGCTGTCTTCCACAATCCAAAAATTCATTGTCTCGACTCCAAAGATGAGAGTTGAACCGATTTCACGCCAATTCTTACGATATTTACCTGCACTGACTGTAATTAGTATTTTTAGTCTTTCTGTGTTGCTGTGGCAAGCCCTAGCCTTACAACAAAAGAAACAAATTGAACGCAAAACCGACTTAGAAGCAACCAGCGTTGCTAACCAAATTAGTAATCAGTTAGAGGAACGTATTTTAGCTTTAATTCGCATGGCAGGACGCTGGGAACACTCAGGACGTCCGATTCAGCAAGAGTGGGAGAGAGATGCTATTCTTTACACTTTGCATTTTGGGGCTTATAAGGCGATCGCTTGGGTTGACTCCGACTATCAATTGCGTTGGATTGAACCGGATCTAAGTCTAGAATCAATCTATGATAACAACGCCTCAATCAAACAATCCTACAAAGATATCTTAAACAAAGCTTATACACAACGTCATCTTGTTATCCAACAAATCCCTAGCTTTAACGCCTCAAAAAATACAGATATTGTGGTCATAATTCCCCTTTTTGCAAGACTAGAAAAAACTTCGTTAGAACAAGCACAAACAAGTAGAGAAGATCGTAAATATCGCAGATTTGATGGATTTATTATGACGGCTTCTCCAGTTAACCAATTATTTGAAATATTAGTGAGCGAAGAAATCCTCCAGGGATATGCAGTAGAGATTTGGGATGGTGATCACAAGATTTATGAATATTTAGATCCGCAAAAACGCAGTCTAACAACATTTATGAAAGAAGCAGACGTGAACCTCGATAGCGTCAATTGGCGAGTGCGGGTTTATCCAACCGAAGAACTTCTCGCTTTAGAACAAACTCATTTACCTATCATTGTACTCGGAAGTGGAGGGTTAATCGCCCTTTTGATGGGTTTGGTAATTCGTCAGGCGCAAATTTTAAATCGTCGGGCAAAAAAATTTGAAATGGCAAACCAAGACCTTCAAAAAGAAGTTGAAGAACGTCATCGGACTGAACAAGCATTACAACAAACGTATGATAATTTAGAACAACAAGCACAAGAACGAATTGCTTGGGTCAATACACTCGAACAACGCAATAAAGAAAGAACTTTACTCAACCGCATGAATGATTTATTACAGGCTTGTTTAAGCACAGAAGAAGCAACCCAAGTTGTTTCTAAAACAGTTCCGTTACTCTTTCCTGAAAGTTCCGGCGGGATTTATTGGATTAATAATTCTCGCACCTGGGTAGAAGCGATTGCGAATTGGGGAGAAACTCTAACCAGTAAAATCGTATTTGCACCCCATGAATGTTTGAGTTTACGTCAAGGTCAACCCTATTTATCAGATGAAACAGACATTGGTTTACCCTGTCAACACGTAGAACATTCTCATGCTCTTTCTCATTGGTGTATTCCGATGATGGCGCAAGGAGAAGCCTTGGGAATACTCTATTTGAGTTTTTTAGAAGTTCAAAATTTCAACGAAAACCAACAACAACTCGGGACAATGATTGCCCGTTCGATTGGGTTAGCATTAGCCAATTTAAAACTCCGAGAAAACCTGAGACATCAAAGTATTCGAGATCCCCTCACTGAACTTTTTAACCGTCGCTATATGGAAGAATCTCTCGAACGGGAAATTAATCGAGCGACTCGTAAACAGCATCCGATTGGGATTTTAATGATTGATGTTGATCATTTTAAGCGATTTAATGATACCTATGGTCACGATGCGGGAGATAGTGTTTTAAAGGTGATAGGTCAGTTTTTACAAAGTCAAGTTCGAGGGGGCGATATTGCTTGTCGCTACGGAGGAGAAGAATTAATTTTGATTCTTCCAGAAGTCAACTTAAAAGATACCCAAAACCGAGGGGAAAAAATTCGTGAAGGGGTCAAAAAATTGAAACTTAAAAAAGGTAGCCAGGAGTTAGATCAAATTACCGTCTCAATTGGAGTGGCTTGTTTCCCCGAGCAAGGGTTAACGGGAGAAGTTGTGATTCAAACCGCAGATGCAGCCCTTTACAAAGCCAAAACCCAAGGACGAGATCGGGTGGTTACCGCAGATGAGTTAATTCCATAACCGTCGCCACCAAGGTTCTTCTTTAACGGGGGGTAAATTAGCTTGAGTGCGAATTTCGTTAATATCCCAATTGGTTAACCGGGCTAAATTTTTAATTTCTTGTTCTTGTCGTTCTTGAACAGATTCTTGATAGGCTTCAGCGAGATCACAAGTGATTTCACCTTTGTAGGGATGATTAATCACATAACGTCCTTGAAAAAGTTCTTGATTTCCGGTTGCTTGAAACTGTAAATCTTCGGGGAAAGTTTCCCGAGTATACCGCACATGAACGCGACTAATAAATACATTTGTTGGTTGTCCGGGGTTTAACCAAAATACACCTGCTTGTTTCAATTCTTCAGGAGTTAAAGGGTCAGCCGCACAAGGATCACAACCTTGCATATTCCAAGCATATTCTAAAAACGCAACTCTTTTTTGTTCTCGTTTGTAGGCAGTTTGAAACATGGCTTGATAAAAGTCAGCAAACTTATTTTGAATAAACTCAGGAACATCAATATTAGAAGGAATTTTGACGGTGCGATAATTGGTAATTTCGGTTTGACCTTGAGGAGATAGCAAATAAACAATTAAATCTTGTTCTCCGGTGGCGTTGATCATTCCTAAGCGAATAGGTAACATAAATCTAGGTGATTCATAAGCCATCATCAACGGACGTAACGATTGAAAACCCACCCGATCAAATTCAGTTAAATTAACTTTAGCAACAAAAAACTTTAAATTTTGCCGAATATAAGGTTGTAAAAGTTGACTCGCACCTTGAGGGATTTGATACCCATTTTGAATCAGCCACGTTTCTAATCCATCTGATTCTTTGGCACTCAAAATAATAATATCATATTCTCCGACTGTAAAGCGAGATTCAATCGTAACACCCAAGGTTTTATCACTTTGGGCTTCTGGTTCCGGCGCTGATTCTAGGAATATATCTCCACCGCCTCGGGTTCCTCTAGGATAATAAGTACAAGGATTTTCATCAAAATATTCGACCAGTCGAGGCGCACTAAACGCATCAATTCGTTCAATAATTTTGGGTTCTCCAATTCGCACCTGATCTTCAGTTAAAACAACGGGAACGGGAACGACTAAAGCAAAATCTTTGACTTCACCTTTGTAGTCATTTGCCATTGTTAATACAGTTCGATATCCATCTCTAGCGAGAATCACTTGAGAAGCTTCGTTGTATAAACGGCTATCGGCTTTGGCGACATAAAATCCACAAAATGCCCAAGCATAAGGCGCAAATGGAGTAATAACGGCTAAAATTAAAAGGCATAAAATCAAAATTTTATAAATCTTGTTCATGGTGAAAAAAGAGGAAAATAGGTTACACAGAAGACCGGGTTAAGCGAGTATTCAGCCAAATAAACCGAGGGGCTGACCAAATCTCATCGAAAATAAGAGTGAGGGGAGAGAGGATAAATAATGCCCAAAATAAAGCTGTTGACAAAAAGAATAGATGCTGTAAAATAAATGTTAGACTGGCAATCATAACCGCCCAAACAATCCGGCTTTGAGAAGCATTGGGAATTGAACGAGGATCGGTTAACATAAATAGGGCAAATAAAAGCAAACTTCCACTCATTAGCTGATGAGTATAGACATCAAAACTCCATCCTAAATAAAGAGAACGAACGGCTTCGAGTCCGGCGTAGGTGGTTAAAAAGGTAGCTGAGGTTTCCCATCGTCCGACTTGTTTTAAAATCATTCCACCCAGTCCTAAGAAGAATAGGAAATACCAACTTTCAGTTCCCCACTGTCCAGGAGAAACCCAAGCATCAGAGGTGAGGGTTAAAGCCGCAATAATCCCAAAGTTAGCCGGGTTGAAAAAATGTTTCCCTCGATGATGTAAAATAAACTTACTGGCGATCGCCAAAACTCCAGCTAAGATCATTGTTGTATAACTATTAGCCCGGAGTAACAAGCATAACCCTAAAGCCGTAATTAAAGCACTTTTCCATGAATATAGACTGGGTTGATCGAGATTACTGATTAGACGAGATTGAGAATTTAATTGTTGTAACCTCATCATGATTCCCTGGGTTAACAAACAAGTAAAAATTACCGTAATTATTAATTCCGGTTTAATTGTCCAGTCTCGGGTCATTACCCCTAACCCTAAAAAGATAGAAAGAAACAAAATTTGAGCATTTCGAGCATCTTTAAACATTGTTTTTTAAGGTCTGCTATCTAGTGATCTATGACGCTATTCGAGAGTTTAATTGTTCCAGAATCTTCACCCTATTTAAAGTTTATATCAACAATAAATCGATAAAATCATCCAGACGATTTTTATATTTTTCAGTTTGTTCTTGACCTAATTCAATGATCGCCCGAAGATTTTTATCAGAAGTATCATCAATAGGAAAGATATCTTCATCCTTCAAAATTGGACTAATTCGTAAATATTGACTATGTTTTTCTATGGCATCATAAATTTGCTTCATCTGATAATCTACCGTCTCAGAAACTCCGGTCATAATGATATCAAATAAAGGAATTAACCATTCAATTTTACCCCAATTTTTAGCTTTATTGTAAGGATAAGTTCGTTTAACATCTCCAGTTCCCAGAGAAAGAATCACCATTGCTTCAGCCGTAGGGCCACTTTCATAGCGTTCGTCTAAATTAAAATAACGGTTAAATTTGTGACGGGCTTCTGCATAAGCACAAAGAGCGGGATTATTCGCAAAAACACCCCCATCAACACAGGTATAAACTTCGTTTTTTAACGATCTAAATTGAGCAACTTCAAAGAATGTGGGTGCCGCAGTTGTCGCCCGAACTACATCTCGAACTAAAAAATCATATCGAGAGTCAACTCGGGCATCATGTTGAGTAAAAAAATGGGTTTTACGTTGTTCAATTTCATAAGCCGTAATTAAGCTAGGTTTTAAAAGTTGACTTAATCTTAAATCTCCAAAAAAAGTTTTTAAGAGCTTTTCAAAACTATAGTGAGAATACTTTTCATTTAAAAACCCTCCAAAGTTTAGTAAACTATGTAAAAAAGATTTCGCAAAAATTTGATTAGACTTTTGATAATAAAACTGTAAGACTTCCTCGGCAGAAAGTAAGGGTTTATTGGGGGAGTTGGGATCAGGGCATAAATATAAGCTAGTTAAAATTCCTCCGGCACTACTTCCGGCGATCAAATCAAAGTATTCAGCCAGTTTAGCCTGGGGATTCCCCGTTTTTTCTTGAATTTTATGTTCGACATAAATCAAAACCTGAGCAGGAATTAAGCCCCGCATTCCACCACCATCTAGAGATAATATTCGAGTAAATTTAGACATAATAAATTCAGAAATTAGGAATACTAAACCAAAACTAAAGATTCCAGTGTCGAGCTAAATAATCACGAACTTCCCAAAAATCATTCCAAACAATATAAGGCTTTTGCTGTTCGTCGAGGTATTGAGCCAGGCGATCGCGAGCAAACACCAGCGGCGCACTTAAAGCCATATTTAAGTCGGTGACTGAATCCCCAATCGCGACTTTTTCCTCATGTTCATACAAATCCATAATCTTAACTTTGGCAACTAATTCAGTGCCACTTTCAAACTCAGAATGCACCTGCCAATACTCACCCTGAGTCGCGATATCAACCGCATAAATTGCTGCGACACGATTCACTAACTCTCCTAATACTGTTTCAACCATCACCCGAATTCCACCGGAAACCACAACCAGAGGAACCGCTTGATCATCGAGAAAATCAATCAACTCCACCAATCCTGGGCGAATGTGCTGATCATGAGAAAATTCAATCACCTCTTGATATCGCACCGAAGGAATCGACTCCAACATCTGTCGCACCCCTTGACGAAGGGTTAACTCTCGATTGTACAATTTTGGCATAATCTCCGCTGAGATTTGGGGGGTAAACTGTTTGAGCATTGCCACAAAAGTTTCTTGAGCGGTAATCGTACCATCAAAATCACAGAAAATAATCTTATTCATCGGGGGTTTAGCAACCGTCTATACTGACAGCAACAACAGATTCGTGAGTTGATAGAATATCAATCAGATCTGCTGTTGATTGAGCGTGCAATTTAACCTTACACAACTTTTTTACGATTATGACATCAGTCGGTGTAGTCCCTAGTGATTCAGGAATTCCCCGCGTTCTCATACCGGAACCCACACCCACACCCGCACCCACGCCCGGAGAACCCTCACCAAGCCCAGGAGAACCCTCACCAAGCCCCGAAATTGACTTTGATGACGCTCGACGGATTGATGATCCCGATGGGGATACACTTCGAGGAACAGCAGGTGCAGACTTGCTACTGGGTAATGTTGGCCCCGATAGTATTTATGGTACGGGAGGACGCGATACGATTTATGGACGTGGCCCTGATGATAGCGGTGATAGTGATGATTCTCTCCGAGGAGATGACGGAAATGATCTCCTGTTTGGAAATCAAGGACAGGATACTCTGATTGGTGGAGAAGGGGATGATACGATCTATGGAGGTCAGGGAGGGGATTCAATCTATGGTGGTGAACCGGGTGATGATCAACAACGTGATGATGTCAAGTTGCTCTTTGGTAATCTTAGTAATGATACGATCATTGGCGGTATAGATGATGACTGTCTCTACGGCGGTCGAGATAACGATAGTCTGATTGGTTTTGATGGAGATGACTATCTTTCGGGTGATGTAGGCAGTGATACTTTATTTGGAGGTGAGGGAGAAGACTCTTTTGTGATCGGTGAGAATGGAGCAACTTCGATTGCGAGCCAGACTGATTTTATTCTTGACTTTACCGACGATGATGATGAGATTCTCCTCATAGATGGTCTACGGTTTGGAGATTTGGAAATAGAAGATACTACAGTTGGCGGACAAAGTGGAGCCTTGATTCGGATTGATACCGATAGTAATACTAATGATTTGTTTATTGGGTTTGTTGTTGGTGTCAGTGAAAATGATCTTTCATCGGGTGATTTCCGCACGTTGAGTGAATAAGTTGTTAAAATCAATAAACGTTTTTGCCTTTATTCGTTGAAATATGCAGGGCTTTATCAATCTCAATAAACCTGCGGGTTGGACTTCTCATGATTGTGTGGCTAAAGTCCGTCGTTTTTTGAAGTTAAAACGGGTCGGACACGCAGGGACACTCGATCCGGCGGCACTTGGGGTATTACCTCTGGCTGTCGGAAAAGCAACTCGTTTGCTGCAATTTTTGCCCACTCAAAAGGCTTATCGAGCAAAGATTCGTTTTGGCATGACCACCACAACAGATGATTTAGAAGGCGAAACTCTCACCACTCATAAAATTACCGAATTAAAATTAGAACAAATTCAAGCGATTTTACCCCGTTTTTTAGGTAAAATTGAACAGATTCCCCCTCGCTATAGTGCCATTCAAGTTGAAGGAAAACGGTTGTATGATTTAGCCCGTCAAGGAAAAGTTGTAGAGGTTCCCAAACGCACGGTTGAAGTTTTTAATTTAGAAGTTTTAGGCTGGAATTGTGGGGAGTTTCCTGAATTAGAATTAGCAATTACTTGTGGGGCGGGGACTTATATTCGCTCAATTGCCCGAGATTTAGGCGAAATGCTCAACACTGGAGGAACCTTAGCACATTTAGTTCGGACTCACAGTAGCGGCTTTGATTTAACAAATAGTTTGACCATCGAAGCGTTAGAGTCTCAAATCAAACAAGACACTTTTCAACTGATTCCTGCGTCTATCGCTTTGAAACACTTAGAAGCCATTACCCTTTCTTCGGATGAAAAGGCTAAACGCTGGTGTCAGGGACAACGAATAGTCTGTGAATCTGAAAATAGCACTCCCTCAATTTTTAGAGTCTATCATCCTAACGGTTTACTTTTGGGGCTAGGTCAACGAGTTGTCTGTGATTCTCAAATCGTTTTAAGTCACCAAATTGTTCTGGCCGACGGGTCTCAAGTTCATCCCAAAGAAGGCAAGGCAAACTGAAGCCAGTATTGCCCTACCCAAAAGAGATCACCTCTTAGAATACCTCGAAATCTCCAGAATTGAGTTCGGGGTTATTTAAGATGGTTGCAACTAGCTGTCCATCAAAGTACAGTTCACCTGTTTCTTGGACATAGACCAAAGGTGTCTCTGCTGCCGCTCTTTCAGCATCCGTTCCTACCAAAGTAAACTCAGCAGCTTCGACATCTCCACCGAGGGCATCGAACACATCCCCACCTAAAGCAATGGTTTCTCCACTCTCAAAAGCAACAATGGTATCTGCATCACTTCCGCCTGCAAAGTTAAAGGCATAGGTATCTGTTCCTGCACCACCATTTAAGCGGTCATTACCCTTATCTCCTAACAGAGAGTCGCCACCATCTCCACCTTGGAGGGTATCATTGCCTTGACCCCCAAACATGGTGTCACTTCCAGCATCCCCTTGAAGTAGGTCATTGCCTTGGTTTCCGTAGAGGACATCATCACCGTCGCCCCCTTGCAGTGAATCATTGCCCTCACCCCCAAACAGACTATCAGTACCACTGCCTCCGGCTAGGGTGTCATTACCATCATCCCCTTGGAGTCGGTCATTATCAGCCCCACCGAACAGATAGTCCTCTCCTTGACCCCCGTAAAGAGCATCGTCTCCGGCTAGACCATAGGTGGTATCACTGCCTTCGTTACCAAAGATTTCGTTGGCTCCGGTACCGCCGAATATGGAATCATTACCACTCAGACCAAAAATAGTCGCATCAGGATTATTAGCTCCGGGAACAATAACATCGCTCCCCCCTTGTCCACGGATTTCTGTAACACCGGTGAGGGTCGGTTGGATTCTATTGTCACCTGCGGCTTGTTCACCCAGGACAAGGTTTCCTCCTCCAATACCGCCACCGATTACCTCTAAACCCGCACTTCCACCAATATCTGACATATCTCCTCCACGCGAGAGTTGTACATTTGAATTTCAACAATGGGATTCTACAATAGGAGTCGTGTATCTGGCAGATTCTTTCTGCTATTGAGGTACAAATTTACCAGATCTTTCGTTTAGTCTAAGCCAAATCCGGTCTGGCTTACATGGAAAAATAACAGAAGACCCAGTGTATCAAAATATTATGAGTTTTAAGTGATAACTGGGATGTTTTAGCAACTTGACTTTAAGTTTTCATTATGGGACACTTTATTTTTCTCACTAGAGTAAGGCTTAGTTATCAACAAGTCAATTTCTAAAAATTCTGTATCAGAATATCAGAATTGCTTGAGAAAATGCAATAGGTTTTGGCATCAACTGAAAAATTACTGGATTCCAGACGTACTGACGATCCTGTACAAACTCAGCCTTAGTTACCTCCTCACCTAAAACGCCTTTACCCCTAAAGCAGTCGTCTGGAGAAAATCAGAGGAGACGCTTGTACTCCCCAATGATGGAATTCCCCGAGTCTAGCATTGGAACTATCTGATTACTGATCCGGTCTGGAAACAGGGGCAAGGACAAATCAACTAGAGAAACACCAAATTATAAAAGCTACGTGTCACCATACCATTTACGGTGACGCTCGTTGTGCATTAAATGTTCCCAACTCATCCCACAAAACTTAGAATTCTAGAGAAACTGGATAAATCAGCCCGTTATTGAGTGAGTGTGTCCGCGAGTCACTATAGATCGTTCGGGGGTAATGGGAGGCGGATGAAGTATTTTCTGGACTCTCATTTTGAGAGAAAACAGGTATTGATCAAACTCGTTCTAGCTTAAGTGTTAAATTCGTTAAAATTCTCACAGTTGGATCGATAGGAATATCTGCGAGATGATTTGATCTGTTTTCAGACCCTAAGTTCAATCGACCATCCTCAATCACCGACTGTTCCTCACTTTGAGCTATGAATGACCCCCTAAAAAATTCTATGACTAAACCCTGTTTTCCCTTACAAGTTTTTACAAAAAGGCCCTCACCGTTTGTCTTTTATGGTGAAAGAATTCGTCAATTGACTTTAACCCTGATTTTAGGAGTTACGGCTTCTGTCGGCACCCCAACTCCGACAAACGCTCAACCCTCTCCGGCTTTCCGAGGAAGATTTTCACAAACTCCCCAACCCCAACAACTTGTTCAAGCCCAAATCATTTATGTTGATCCCGTTAATGGAGTCGATAGCGACACCTCGGGAAATCAAGCCAATCCCTTCCGTACCATTACTTCGGCCTTACAAAAAGCAACATCGGGCGTGACGGTTCAACTTGCACCAGGAACCTATAGCCGACAAACCGGAGAAATTTTCCCCCTTTCTGTTCCTGATGGTGTTGTATTGGTTGGAGATGCTTCTAATAATGGTCAAAATGTGGTGATCACCGGAGGCGGAAACTTTGTCAGTCCTACTTTTGCTCGTCAAAATATAACACTGAGAAGCGAGGGAAACAGCCAAATTAGCGGCATCACTGTCACCAACCCGAATACACGCGGTACTGCTCTCTGGGTTGAATCCTCTACACCCACAATTACCAGTTCAACTTTTGTCAATAGCAAACGGGATGGTATTTTTATTAGCGCAGAAGGAAATCCTAAAGTTGAGAATAATATCTTTATTCAAAATGAAGGAAATGGTATTTCTGTTGCTCGTTCCGGTCAAGGAGAAATTCGCAGTAACTTATTTCAAAATACTGGATTTGCCATTTCTATTAATGATCAAGCCGCACCTCAAGTTCTGGAAAATCAGATTATTGAAAATCGAGATGGGATAGTTGTTTCCCATGCCGCTCAACCGATACTGCGTAATAATCTCATTGAAAATAATAGCCGAGATGGAGTCGTGGCGATCGCTCAATCTCAACCCAATTTAGGGACTTCTGAAAATCCGGGAAATAATATTATTCGCAACAATGGCCGCTACGATGTTTACAACGCCACTCGCGGAAATACCCTGTTTGCGGTGGGCAATGAAATTGATCAAAGTCGCATTTCCGGGGCGGTGGAGTTTGTGGCGGCGTCTGTCAATGCACCGAATGTTGATCTCAATGTCGGTACTTTATCTGATTTGCGGGGTCATTGGGCGCAACCTTATATTGAGGCTTTAGTGACTCAAGGGATTATGTCAGGATTTGATGATGGTTCATTCCGTCCCGATGAACCGATTACTCGGGTACAATTTGCGACAGTCGTACAAAAAGCATTTTCACCTGCGCCTCAACAACCTGCGGCTAATTTTAGTGATGTGTCTCAAAATTTTTGGGGATACAATGCCATTCAAACGGCTTATCGGGCGGGTTTTCTCTCGGGATATCCAGATGGTCAGTTTAAACCTAACGAACAGTTAACTCGGATTCAGGGGATTGTCGGGTTAGCGAAGGGTTTGGGTTATACTTCTGAGAATACTAATGTGTTGTCGGTCTATCAAGATTTTAATGAGATTCCCAACTGGGCGTTACAAGCGGTTGCCGGAGCGACTCAAAAGCAACTGATTGTTAATTATCCTCAACAAAATCAGTTAAATCCCAATCAAGTCGCGACTCGTGCTGATATTGCGGCGTTTGTTTACCAAGCCCTGGTTAATGCTGGAAAAGCCCAAGCGATTGATTCTCCTTACCTCGTGAGTAATCCCTAACTTTCCCTGAAAACATGGGTCACTGGTAACTGATCACTGTTTACTGTTTACTGCTAAAAGGCACCAACCTTCCTGAGTGGGAAAGCTGGTGCTTTGTTTAACTTGTTATAGTTAGGGTCTTTATTAAAGCTGACCCCATTTGAACGATAAAAGGGATTTATGGTTAGGGTCTTTATAAGGGTTGACCCCACTTAAGATTGTCTCTATATTTTTGCAGCGATCGCAGGGGAGCTCTTATTTCTTGACATCCTCCCCCGGATAAATCGCGGGGGAATCCAAACATTACTGCTTGGGCTTCCTCTTTCTACGAGTTGACTTACTTGATTGAGTTTCCCCGCTC
>Ga0207419_1002088_pt1 | contig 13650 bp, 13 predicted proteins | sample ElkSloMetagenome_4_FD_184723 | JGI IMG/M metagenome (GOLD analysis project Ga0207419, IMG submission 184723) | Hot spring microbial communities from Elkhorn Slough, Monterey Bay, USA - MD2A (version 2) | ecosystem: Environmental > Aquatic > Marine > Intertidal zone > Estuary: Microbial mat ... | reverse complement strand
CCCCCGCCGCAACCAGTAGAAATATGACAATTGACGCGATCGGTAGTGCTAAAACTAGCCATTGCCACAGCTTTAAACGCAACATCAGCCTTCCTCAAAATCACTGACACCGCCTTTCTTGGCTTCGAGGCAGTGTGTTTTCAGTGTAAGCGAACATAACGCAGTTTTCAGCTTATCCCGGACTCCCGTTAACAAATATCCTTCTTTTGTTACTTTCCGGTTTTTCCCATTATTTAGTAATTTCCCCAGTTCAAATATACAAAAGCGATCCCGCAGGAATCCGTGAAGTGGTAGGCTACGCCCGATCGCGTGGCTGTATCTACGTCGGTGGGATTCGGAAAATGTTGGGCTTTTCAGAGAGTGACAAAAAAGAATTAGTTGGGCGATCGCCTCGGCGTAAAAGTCGAAAGTATCCCTATGTGGGGTTTAGCAATAGGATAAGCCAAATCCCCGGTTTTGCTGGTAGATAGCTGCAATCCGACTAAAGCTTCGGTAAATTTTACCGCAGCACTCACGCCATCAATAACAGGGATGCCCAATTTATCGGAAATTAGAGTCGCCAAATCTGCCATCCCACCACAGCCTAAAATAATCGCGCCACAATCGTCTTCTGCTAAAGCTCTGCGACACTCTTCTAAAATCAGAGTTTTAATTTCTGAATCTGTTTCTAGACTCAGAACAGGCAGATCGATCGCCCGAATTTGACGACACAAATGGGTCATACCATAGTTATTCACTAAATGACGAGCGATAATCTTGGTTCTGCTTAAAGTCGTCACGATTGAAAAGCCAGTAGCAACAAAGCTGGCTGCGTGCATTGCGGCTTCAGCAATACCAATAACGGGTGCTGTCGCCAACTCCCGTGCTGCTAGTAAGCCCGGATCGCCAAAACAAGCAATAATATAACCGTCAATCCCTTCTGCTTCTCCTTTACGAATCTCATCGAGAATACCCACCACACTCAGAGCTTCATCATAGTGTCCTTCGATAGAGGCAGGCCCCATATCCGGGTTACAGGCAATAATTGTCGTGCCAGGATTAGCAACAGAACGGGCGATCGCGCCGATTTTTTCGGTCATGCTAACCGTGGTATTGGGATTAATAACTTTAATTTTCATCGTAGCTCGGCAAGACACGAACAACAAACAACGAACAACAAACAACAAACAACAAAAAACCAATAACCTATGGAACAAACGTTCCCCTTAGAGGTATTCAAAAACTTTAGTTGCCGATCAGCGCCTTAGATAGACTTGAGAACCTCTCCATCACAATCATCAGCAGAGCCGTAACAAAAATCAAAACACCAGAGATAGCCGCCGCTCGCACATCTAGATCGTTTTGAATCATAGACCACATACGAATGGGCAACATATCTGTTCGCGCATCGGACAGAAAGAGAGTCACCGCCACATTATCGAAAGAAGTAATAAACGCCATGAAAGCCCCAATCAACACTCCGGGTCTAATCAACGGCAGGGTTACTTTGAAGAAGGTGTAGCTCGGACTAGCGCCCAAGGCCGTAGACGCTTCCTGTAGAGAAGAGCCTAGCTGAGTCAGGTTGGCCAGCACGTTACGCACAACGTAGGGAGTACAAATCACAATATGGCTAACAATCAGGGTGAACAGCGAAAGCCGCACCCCCACCATGGCAAAAAATGACATCATGCCCAAACCCAGCGCCACTCCTGGCAGGGCTAACGGTGACATAACTAAGGCATCCATGGCAGTTACCCAGCGGCCTTTACTGTTCATCATGGCCAAGCAAGCTGACACGCCTAAGACCACGCAGACAAGGGTGGTAATCAGCGCCACCTGAAAGCTGTTCAGCGCTGCTGCCCGAAGTTCTGGGAAACTAAAAAGAGAACTATACCACTGTAACGAAAAACCCGGCGGTGGAAACTCAAGGGTAGGCGCGTTGCTAAAGGACGTAATCAGGATAATAATACTGGGTGCTGTCAGGAGCAGCAGACCCAGCCAGGCGATAAGCTGCATCACCACCTGAAACGAAATTTTGTCGAGTTGGCGCGGTAAGTTGCCAGACTTCTGCTGTATCGGAGAAGGAGGCTTCACGAGAGTAGAGGACATAATAGCTCCTGTGAGAAATACGTTCTGAACCGGATATTTGTTCTAATGAATGTAACGGCGGCTGCGGCGACCTAAAGCCGTCAAGATCAATACCATGACCACCACCATAATTAGTAGCAAGGTAGAAACTGCGGCGGCAAAAGGTTGATTCAGTAAAATGATTCCCTGCTGGTAGATTAACGTCGGTAGATAAATTAGCTGGCCGCCGCCGATAATCGAAGGTGTCACGAAGGAACTGACGGTCAGGGCAAACACCAGTAGCGCTCCAGAGATCATTCCGGGCAGCGTGAGTGGGAACGTGATTTGCCAGAAAGTCCGCCAGACACCACCACCAAGGCTTTGAGATGCGGCTGCTAAACGGGGATCAATTTGGGACAGAGAAGCCACAATCGGCAGCACCATCATGGGCATCCAAACCTGGGTGAGTGCAATCAGCACACCATTATGGGTAAACAGCAGACGTATCGGTTCTTCGATCATACCTAGCTGTAGCAGGGCGGTATTGATCAACCCCTGGCGACCCATAATAACGACCCAGCCAAAAGTACGCACAACGGCGCTCGTTAGTAGCGGCAGCGTAATTAAAAAGGTCAAAATCCCCTTCCAAAAGCCAGGCGCTTTGATGTATAAGTATGCGACTGGATAGCCGACGATCAAGGAGACGATAGTGACCTGAATGCCCATCAAAAAGGTGTCGATGAGGACTTTGACATTAACAGAATTATTGAAAAACTCAGTGTAATTCTTTAGGGATAAGCCTGCACCGCCCTCCCCTTGGAAACTGGTAGCAATAAGCACGAGTAAGGGGATCACATAGAACAGTTGCAAGAAGATGGCTAAAGGGAGTGCCAGTTGTCCTGATTTGGGCTGAAGCAGTTGGCTAATTTTCATAAGTTAGAAACTCGTTCTTTCGCTCGACTTTTTGGGTTCGATTGAGTCTGCGGTTTGCTGAGAGTTGCTAGAAATTACTATTTAATCTGAGAACACCATGCAAGCCTGGGGCGAGACCAGATTCAAGTGGACGCGATCGCCACTCTTTAGCGGCTTTATTCCCATCGTGCGGGTCTGGGTAATCTTGACATGGCAGTCTTGGGTGAGGCAAACGTCATAGGTCATCAGCGAACCCAGTGGGAGGCACATTGTCACAGTGCCAGTCAGACTAGGGTTGCTCTGGGGTTGCACCTGTAGATTTTCAGGACGCACTGCTAGGGTTATTTTTTTGCCTGGGGACAGGGGCAATGGGCTAGTGATGGCCAGTTCGCCACCCGGAACACTAAGCTGGTAGCCTTGTTCAGCGTGACCCAGGACTTCGGCAGGCAGGTGATTACAGGTTCCCACGAAGGAACTGACAAAATGGGTGGCCGGGCGATCGTATAAGTTGGTGGGAGTGTCGAACTGGTGGATTGTGCCACTGGAGAGGACGGCAATGCGATCGGACATACTCATGGCTTCCTCTTGATCGTGGGTCACCATAATGGCGGTAATGCCTTGTTCGCTCAGGATGCGGCGAATCTCGATCTGCATATCTAGACGCAGGCTCTTGTCAAGGGCGCTAAAAGGTTCGTCTAGCAGCATGATGCGCGGTTTTACCGCTAGGGCGCGGGCGAGGGCCACCCGTTGCTGCTGCCCGCCCGAAAGCTCGCTCGGAAACCGTTTAGCGAGGTGATTCATCTGCACCATGTTGAGCATTTCGCCCACCCGACTGGCAACTTGGTTGCGAGAGCGCTTACCTGCGGCCCGCAACCCATAGGCTACGTTGTCCCAAACGCTCATGTGGGGAAACAAGGCATAGTTCTGAAACACAATGCCTGTCCCTCTCTGACTCGGCGATAGTCCCCGCACGGACTGGCCATCAATCAGCACCTGGCCGGCAGTCGGGGTCAAAAATCCCGATATAATCCGCAACAATGTGGTTTTACCGCAGCCGCTTGGCCCCAAAAGTGAAACAAATTCCCCTGGGCGAATGTCTAAGTTGATATCCTTGAGCGCTACAAAGGAGCCGAACTGGTGCATCACCTGACTAAGGGAGAGGCTATGAGATGAATGACTCCCCAGCTCAGACTGAGGATTTACGGGAACATTCGTTGTGGCAGTTTGTACAGATTTCATGAGTTTGAATTTCCAAATGTCAATGGGTTTTGGAGATCAGCCTGGGTGATGAGGTAGGTTCTGCGGTGTCGGCAAATGAATCAACTCACCGATTTTGGTATACTCGACGGGGCCGCCTAGCCGAGTAATCGGCTGCATTTGCACTGTATCGACTAATCCTAAAGAATTTCTGTATAAATCTTGGCGGATGTGAAATCGTAGCACTTGGCCCAGTACCATGACATTAGTGGCACCCTCTACCGGCACAATCTGAGTCACCTTGCACTCCATCGCCACTGGGGCATCTTTTAGCCTCGGCGGTTTGACTTCTGTTGCCGGTTCCGCTTCTAGACCGACCGCCTCAAATTCACTAATGCCGTGGGGCAAGTCCACTGCTGTCTTGACCATCGCCTCACAGAGCGCCTCATCAACCACATGGCAGACAAACTCTCCCGTCGCTTTGACGTTTCTCAGTGTGTCTTTTTCCTGGGGTTCTCGGCGGCGATAAGACACTGAGAACATAATCGTAGGTGGAAACCCCGCCACGGCGTTAAAAAATGAATAGGGCGCGAGGTTGGGTACTCCCTCGGTACTCAGGGTAGATACCCAGGCAATGGGTCTGGGTGCTACCACGCTAGTCAGTAGGTGATAGGGCGCTGGTGGTTCCATCTCGGCGGTAACCAGGGTAAGCATCTTTGCAGTGGAAGAGTCTGAAGAAAGAGAGTCTAAAGGGTTCGAGAGTGCCATTGTTTCTTAAGCCTGGACAACCTGATTAAATCGTTCAATCCACTCTGCTCGCTGGGGATTAATGGTCGCCCAGTCTAGCCCGTGGGACATGGCGATGAAATCATCCACCGATTCGATGCCCAGAACTTCAACAAGCTCAGGCGGGAACTCTACAGTATCGTTACTCGGAATGTAGAAGTAGGGCGCAGCAACCAATGCGGCTTGGGCTTCGGGACTGAGCATGGCATCGATACCGGCTAAGGCTGTGTCCAGTCCAGCAGTGGGATTTTGAACCACATTCAGGCTGTACCGAGCTACCGCAATACCGGAATCAAGCGTGGCGACCGCCACGGGTACGCCGCGTTCGGCTAGGGTAAGTGCGTCGTTGTGCCACATCGGTGAGACATCCACCTCTCCCTGCTGGAAAAGGGTTACCAAGGCTCCTGGGTTGGCAGCAACCCCACTAACGCGAGGCAACATTTCGCTCACGGCTTCAAAGGCAGGTTCAATATTAGACTCATCGCCTCCGAGAACCTTGGCCATTTCTACCATGAAGGAGGTTCCCAGAATACTATTGAGACTGACCAAACCGAGTTGAGCGTCAAGATTCGGGTCGAGCATCACCTCCCAGGAGGTCGGCGGTGTTGTCACTTTTTCGGGGTTGTAAGCCATCACAATGCCCTGGGCAAAGAAGACCGGCGCTAATCCGTCATCGCTCTTGAAACCCGGATTTACATCGCTGGCGTTGGGAACCCGATCTGCTGGGAAAGGCTGAAGCAAGTCTTCTTCAATCGCGACTGCATTCTGCCCGTCATCTAACAACAACAAATCAAAGGGCGGATTGTCGGGAGAGGCTTTCACCCGTGCAACTTGCTCAAAGGCCAGTAGCGGTTGGGCGCTCATATCAATGCCCGTTTTCTCTGCTACCACGGGCGCTATTTCTTCGCGCATTACCGCGTCTGTCGTCCCCGGAAAAGAGGCCACGACTATATCTTCCCCGACAGCACTTCCTCCACCTACGGTACCAGAATCCTGTCCGACGTTGGCATTACAGGCTTTGAGCATCCAGCTTGTACCGAGGAAAATTCCTGCTCCCAATACTGAGCGGCGAGATAAGCGATTAACGAATCGTCGATCCATAACTATGTCAACCTTTTTCCTAATCAAAACAAATGTATCAAAAGCACCAACAATTCAACTGTTGCAACTTTACTGAAATTCGTCCCTTCAACCCTCAAATAGCAATCTTGAATAAATGCAAGCTTTTTAAACTCAAAAAGTATTTTAGTCAAGATTTGCTGGGATATTGGCAAAAAATTTAAGTTTTTAAGCTTTGCGAACAGATTGTATACAGTATGCCATCGTTATATCCGGGATTCTGTATATCAAGTAACATTTTGAACGGATGACAAGCTGCTCCAATAGCTCTTATGGCAGTAAGCAGAATAGTTAGGACGTTTTGCTTGCTGCGATCGCAATGACAAAGGACAAAGGACAAAGGACTAATAGCCATAAAAAAACCCGCGCTGGGCGGGCTAAGAATTGCGATGAAGAAAAGAGGCGATCGCGTTCCTAAAAAACTGATTTAGAAACGCAATTCAATCAAAATTGAGACTTATTGATGCCCCGACCATTGCCAATCGCGGATTTCGGCCATATCTTCACCGTAGCGGGAAATATAGTGCTTGTGTTCGATCAACTTATCCCGCAGCATTTGTTTGACATAAGCTGCCGCATAACCTAATTTCGGCACGCGATCGATCACATCTCCGGCTAAGTGGAAGCGGTCGAGGTCGTTCAAGACCACCATATCAAACGGCGTGGTGGTGGTTCCTTCTTCTTTGTAACCGCGCACGTGCAGGTTTTTGTGGTTGGTGCGACGATACGTTAGACGGTGAATCAACCAGGGATAACCGTGATAGGCAAAGATAACCGGCTTATCTGTTGTAAATAATGCGTCGAAATCGGCATCAGAAAGCCCGTGGGGGTGTTCGCTGGCCGGTTGTAGGGTCATCAGGTCTACCACGTTGACCACCCGCACTTTGAGGTCGGGGAACTGTTGATACAGAATCTCAACCGCCGCGAGGGTTTCTAGAGTCGGGACATCTCCGGCGCAAGCCATGACCACATCGGGTTCGTGACCTTTGTCGTTACTGGCCCATTCCCAAATACCAATCCCTTTGGTGCAGTGTTTCACCGCTTCTTCCATGTTGAGGTATTGCAGAGATGGCTGTTTCCCAGACACAATTACGTTGACATAATCGCGACTGCGGAGACAGTGATCGGCAACCGAAAGTAAGGTATTGGCATCGGGGGGAAGATAAACCCGCACCACCTCGGCTTTTTTGTTCATTACATGGTCGATGAAGCCGGGGTCTTGGTGGGAGAAGCCGTTGTGGTCTTGTCGCCAAACGTGGGAGGTCAGGAGATAGTTCAACGAGGGAATGGAACGCCGCCAAGGGATGTGTTTGGTGGTTTTCAACCATTTGGCGTGTTGGTTCACCATGGAGTCGATGATGTGGATAAAGGCTTCATAACAAGAGAAGAAGCCGTGACGACCGGTTAATAGGTAGCCTTCTAACCAACCTTGACAAAGGTGTTCGCTGAGAATTTCCATGACGCGACCGTCTGGGGCCAGGCTGTCGTCTTCGGGGAGTTGTTTGGCCATCCAAGTGCGATTGGTGGTTTCAAATAAGGCACTCAGACGGTTAGATGCGGTTTCATCGGGGCCGACAACCCGGAAGTTGTGGCTGTTTTCCTTCATAATGTCCCGCAAGAAGCCGCCGAGGACGCGAGTGGCGGCAGCGTAACTGGTGGCAGGAGTTGACACTTCTACGGCATAATCCTCGAAATTGGGCATTTTTAATGCTTTCATGAGGATGCCGCCGTTGGTGTGGGGATTGTCCCCCATGCGTCGCGTTCCTTGGGGGGCGAGTTCGGCGAGTTCGGGAATGAGTGTGCCGTTTTCGTCGAACAGTTCTTCGGGTTTGTAGCCTTTCATCCAGCTTTCGAGGAGGGCTACATGGTCGGGGTTGCCTGCTAAGTCGGAGAAGGGGACTTGGTGCGATCGCCAGTAGTCTTCGGTTTTCTTGCCGTCTACTTCTTTGGGCCCTGTCCAGCCTTTGGGCGATCGCAAGATAATCATGGGCCATTGAGGCCGTTCGGTAGAACCATTTTCGCGGGCGTTGCGCTGAATTTCTTTGATTTCAGTCACCACTTGGTCAAGGGTTCCAGCCATGAGTTGGTGCATGATTTCGGGGTCGGAACCTTCGACGAAGTAAGGTTTATAACCATAACCCACAAACAGACTTACCAATTCTTCATCACTGAGACGGGCGAGAACGGTAGGATTAGCGATTTTATAACCGTTGAGGTGTAAAATCGGCAGCACCGCCCCATCTGTCGCGGGATTGAGGAATTTATTGGAATGCCAACTGGTGGCTAAGGCCCCGGTTTCGGCTTCTCCATCCCCGACGACGCAAGCCACGAGTAAATCCGGGTTGTCAAAGGCGGCCCCGTAAGCGTGGGCTACGGCGTAACCGAGTTCCCCGCCTTCGTGAATCGAACCGGGGGTTTCTGGGGCAACGTGGCTGGGAATCCCACCGGGAAAGGAAAACTGCTTGAACAGTTTTTGCATCCCCTTCGCATCTGTGGAGATGTTGGGATAGTATTCGCTGTACGTCCCTTCGAGGTAGGTATTAGCCACTAAACCGGGGCCACCATGACCGGGCCCGGCAATGTAGATGGTGCTGAGGTCGTAGGCTTTGATAATGCGGTTGAGGTGAACGTAGAGGAAGTTCAGACCCGGTGTGGTTCCCCAGTGACCCAACAATCGGGGTTTGATATGTTCGAGGGTTAGGGGTTCTCTCAGCAGGGGGTTGTCAAATAGGTAAATTTGACCGACAGAGAGATAGTTTGCGGCCCGCCAGTAAGCGTCCATTTTGGCAAGTTCTTCGCCACCGAGGGGGGTTTCCTGAACAATATGTTTACTCAAAGAAACAATGGTTTCGGCGCGATCGCGTTTTTCTGGAGCTACAGTCATAAAATTTCAAAAAATAACAGCCAGTTGTTGAAGCTTTAACTTAACTGCTATTTTATTCAGACTTGAATTTTTTTAAAGGTTTTATCGGGATTGCTCCTTTATTTTTTTTATATACCCAGAGATAGATGGCACTTTTTATACATTAATGCTTTTTAGTGTAACACTATACAAATAGGAGTAAAACCTAGTCCCAGTCAGGCGATCCAGTCTCGACAGATTCAGTTAAGACCTTAAAAACGTCAAAAATCTCCCAATTCTAGGTTATGAAAAATTGATGAATTCATAATTCTTAAATTTATCTAAAAAAATCAATTCTTGTTAAAATTTTGACTAAAAAATAATTAAACTTGCGCTCCGGATCCGCGTAGCGGCACACAAAGTGGCAGGCAATGGGGCGATCGCGTTTACGGCTTGCTTCTTCTCGACGAAAAATTGGGTTCCCCTGTCTCATTTCTGCGCTGACTCAGGAACTTAAGTCACCACTTGACCGACAAAGCAATTAAACCCTGGCGTGACATAAGGCGTGTCCTGGGTCATTTATGGGTCTGATGTCGTTGGTGGTTAACACCAAATGGCCGCATCTCTTTTCTTGGGAAAACCGATCCCCTCACAACCGATGAACCCCCAAAAAACAAATCATCACACCAGGGGTTTTCGGGATTGTCCCCCTGAAGAAAAGTGGGGCAAAAAACCGAACCGCGATTGGGGATCATCAATGCCTGACTCCCCCCACAACCCGTCTACAATTTAAAAATAAAACCATTATGCGTTCTCCACCATCTATGAAAAAACTAAGTACCCATATCTTCGCCTTAGTGCTGGGTGTGGTTATGGCCTTTGGATTTTTCCGGGTTTCTTCCTCCATTGCTGACCCCGCACCCAGGTTATCACAAGCCCCAGAAACCACCACCCTTGCCCAAAATCCAGCGATCAACTCCCGCAGTTTTGTCGCCCAAGCGGTTGCTAACACCGGCCCGGCGGTGGTACGACTGGATACCGAGAGGACTGTTGCCAATCAACTCAGTCCCTTTTTTGAAGACCCGTTTTTCCGCGACTTTTTCGGCAATATGCCCCAGCAAATGCCCCAAGAACGACAAGTTCAAGGCCAGGGTTCGGGGTTTATTATTGACGGTGGTGGCATGATTTTAACCAATGCTCACGTTGTAGACCAAGCTGATAAAGTCACCGTGACCTTACAGGATGGTCGGGAATTTCCAGGGGAAGTTTTAGGAACCGACCGCGTGACGGATTTAGCTGTGGTCAAGATTCGCGAAAGAGTCCCGAATCTACCTGTTGCGCCTTTAGGGGATTCCTCGCAAGTGGTGGTCGGAGATTGGGCGATCGCGGTGGGGAGTCCTGGCGGTTTAAATAATACTGTAACCTTGGGCATTATCAGCACCTTGGATCGATCTTCGGCTAAAGCTGGTATTCCCGATAAGCGGGTCAACTTCCTGCAAACCGACGCAGCCATCAACCCCGGTAACTCTGGGGGGCCGTTACTCAACGAGAGAGGGGAAGTCATCGGCATTAATACCGCTATTCGGGCCAATGCGACGGGAATCGGCTTTGCGATTCCGATTAATAAAGCCAAAGAACTCAAAGATACCTTGGCCGCCGGCCGCGAAGTACCGCATCCTTTCGTGGGGATTCAAATGGTTGACCTGTCCCCAGAAATGGCAAAACGCAACAACGACAACCCCAACTCCACCATCCTATTACCCGAAGTCAACGGGGTTTTGGTAATGCAAGTCCTCCCCAATACTCCCGCCGAACGCGGGGGAATACGTCGTGGCGATGTGATTACTGAAATCGACGGCAAACCCATCGCAACGGGCGAGGAAGTGCAGCGTTTTGTTGAAAATAGCGGCGTTGGCCAAAACTTACAGTTCAAGGTCTTACGGGGCGATCGCACCACGACCATTACCATCCGCACCGAACAAATGCGCGACAATGTTTAAAACCTAACTTCAAATCATTTCTACCAACACAATCCAAAACCCCGGTTTTTTGCAAATCGGGGTTTTATCTTAAACAGTGGTTAATTTGGTATGCGTGTAAAATTGCTTTAAGTAACTGCTCTGGAAATAAGCCAGGATATTATTTACTTTTAGACTCTTTATCACAAGCAGAAGAATACTATCGCCAAAAAATCAAGATGGATTTTATAGACATCACTACTATATCGTCAACGGAGGAAGGATATGTTTTTGGCTTTAAAAAAGAAAAAGCAATTAGATTCTGTAGAGAACTCGAATCAAGATACCAGTTACCCAGACGAACAGATTAGAGAAGATAGTGATTTTTTAGATTTAGACTTTGAAGATGAAAATTTTGAGGATAATGTTTTAGGTGGTAGTTTAGAACCGCAAAACTATCATAGTCATTACGAATTTGTTAAGAATAGAAAAAGTTTAAAAATTCGATGGGTTCATTTTTTATTAAATCTTGCTTTACCTTATGAACTTGCACAAAATTTGTTAGTAGAAGATTTTTATCCAAAACGAATCCAGTTAGTTAGTAAGAAGACATCTGAATGGAAAATGTGGATATTCGATTTTTCTTGGACAATTAAACAAGTCCTGAAAGTTGTAGTAATTAGAAAGAAAAACTAATAGATTTTCTGTATAAGTTTTGTCTCCAAAAACCCCTGTTTTTTTTAGCAATAATGGGTACAGGTGGGGGAGGATACTTTGGTTTAATCGAGTAGAATTTTTGGGTCAAACTAAATTATAGTTAATCGTTTAAAACTGCCAAAATAAAAAATAGGCTAGTTGATTATCAAGGCGCTAAGGAAATAATTTCATGCCGAATCCATTTCCAGGAATGAACCCCTATCTAGAACACCCAGAAATCTGGCCGGGAGTACATTTGTTACTGATCGGTGAAATGACTAATATTTACAACCAAGCAAGTTACGATTTGGTCATAGATTATCAACAAGAACCAGTCTCCCGATTATTGGCAGAAAATAAGATTTGGTTGAATACCTGGTTAACCCAAAAAGAATTGCGATCGCGCTTAATTTAATAAACTTAGTTGCTATCCTACAATGGGGTGAGGGTAATTAATTTTCTGTAAGAGCTTATCCACTGAGTTGCTTTTTGGAAAATCCTAACCTATAGAGCTAGAGCATTCAAACCCCTCACGAGGAGCTGCTGTTAGCAAAAGGACTTTATGTCGAACCAAAAAATAGATTTCAGGATTAACAACTTTCATAAAATTGCTTCGCTCTCTGTTGAGAGTATTGTTCCTCCTCCGGGTATGAGTGCAAATTTTATCAACTCATTTTCGGTGAGTCCAGATGGTACATCTCTTGTTGTTGGTAGCCCTAAGCAAACTGATGATTGGAGTTTACCAAGGGTTCTGATGGTTTGGGATACCAGGACGGGTCGGCAAATTAGGAGTTGGGATCTGAGTTGTCAGAAATCAGCAGCTCGCTCTACAGATATTTATCAAGTAGATGATTTAGATATCAGCCCCGATGGAAAAATTGTCGTCTCTGGAGGTTGCATTATTGAGTCATGGGAATTAGAAACTGGCAAAAAACTGCGTAGATTCAGAGGTGGGGGATTCGGATTTGCTGTCATTATTTCTCCTAACGGACAGTATTTAGTCACAGAAGATGGTGGCAACAAAGTCGTTCTCTGGGATTTAGAAAGTGGGAAAAAGATTTACAAAAAGTCTAAGAACATTTTACCTACTTCACTGACATTTAGCCCAAATAGCAAATATTTAGTTGGTATTGACTGTGACTGTAAGCGCTGTGTTGATGACATTCAAATATGGCACTTAGAATCAGGAGAACTGGTTCGGACACTCAATTCTCTCGTCGGCACGATTGTACCTAGAGCTTTTTCATTTAGTCCTAGTGGTCATCTCTTGGTTGGCTTAGGATTAGAAGGTCTAGCAGTTTGGGATTTTGAGACTGGAGAAGAGTTGGGTAGGCTTGAAAGGCATAGAAATTGGAACAAACCTTTCTCTCAACATCTTGAAGACGTTGTTGATTCAGTTTTTAGTCCTGATGGTAAGGTTTTACTAACTACAGGGGGCGATGGAAAAATCCAGGCTTGGGATGTAGAAGCACTACGCCATCTCTACTCCCTTGAAGGGCAACACGAATATACAACTCTTGGAGCTAGCAAAGATATGCAGGTACTTGTAGGCGCTGGTAATGCTGGACACAGTTTCGAGATATGGAGGGTTTCGAGATGACCTGAGTAGTCTAATTTCTTCAAATCGGGGTGATGCCCTAATTTGGGTAAAACTAAGGAGGCTGCTGTATAAGGCAATTTAAACGGGTTCTCGACTACAACTACAACGACGACGGCGACCTCGACAGCATCGTTTACAGCGACAATGGCAATCGCTCCTTCGTCTACGACCCCGTTACCAATCGCCTGCAACAAGAAACCTTACCTTCTGGGATAGTTATAGATTACGAATACGACCCAGATTCGGAATTGGAAATCCGTCGCACCGAAACCCTAAACGGAACCGTTATCAAGGAAGTCACCTCCAACTGGGATGAAGAAACGAGTCAGTTGTTGAGCGTTACCGAAGTGACCACCACCGCCCCCAACGGCACCGCTCAAACTACTCAGTACCGCTATGACGGCAACGGCAACCTCATCGAAGTCACCGAACCCAACATCGGTACCACCACCCTCACCTACGATGGAGTCAATCGCCTGAGCGAACGAACCCTT
>Ga0207419_1002087_pt1 | contig 13657 bp, 10 predicted proteins | sample ElkSloMetagenome_4_FD_184723 | JGI IMG/M metagenome (GOLD analysis project Ga0207419, IMG submission 184723) | Hot spring microbial communities from Elkhorn Slough, Monterey Bay, USA - MD2A (version 2) | ecosystem: Environmental > Aquatic > Marine > Intertidal zone > Estuary: Microbial mat ... | reverse complement strand
TGAGTTTGAGGAAAACAACGCTTTTGCTTCAGAAGAATTAGGCGGTGAGTTTGATGAAACCAACGCCTTTGGCAATGAGTTTGAGGAAAACAACGCTTTTGCTTCAGAAGAATTAGGCGGTGAGTTTGATGAAACTAACGCCTTTGGCAATGAGTTTGAGGAAGATAACGCTTTTGCTTCAGAAGAATTAGGCGGTGAGTTTAGCGAAGACGATCCTGACTTTGCCGATACCTTCAACTCTGGGGATTTTGACAACATATCCGCCCCAGAAGAAGATCGAGACTTCAACAATGGCAGTAGAATACCGGATGAAACCCTATTAATGCCGACCGGCGCACAGGAAGACACCTTTGCAACGGCGGCTCATTACGAAGCTGAAACAGAGAGTGAAGACCTGAATCCGGCTGAACCGGAAACCTGGACAGATGAAAGCGAAAGCTACGACTTTTCCGAAGATACTGCGGCGTTTGAAGAAAATAACTTTGGCGATGACTTTGGTTTTGACGAGTTTGACAATGACAACGGTTTAGATACCGAATCCTTTGAAGACCCTTCCGCCTTTGGTCAACCGGGAGAAGATACGATCGCGAGTTATGCCGGAAATCAAGATTTTCTGGATAACTTTGAAGTTTTCAACGACGATTTACCGAGTGTTTCGGACTTAAATCAAGATATTCCCGATTCAGAAATTGGTTTGGGCAATGAGGACAACTCCGCTTTAAACTTTAATACCGAAGCGGGGTTAGCCGCCGAGGATGACAGTTTATTTAGTCTGAATGGCACTGAGACGGCGGAATCGGAAACCGTCCCCTCGACGAATTTTACCAAAAAGGGCGATCGCGCCGTCGAACCCACCGTGGAAGTCGAACAGGGGCCCTTTTCTTGGTTTGAAAATGCGCCGCTTAAGAAAAAGCAATGGCTGACTGCGAGTATCACTGGCGCGATCGCGGCTTTGGCTGTGGCCATTGTCAGCTTTGCCACCACCGCCACCACCGCCCCGGAAAACAAGCCCGAGGTCGTACCGAGAATGCGGACGGCGGGCTTTTTAATGGCATTAGTAGCAGGGGGCGGCAGTTTTGGTGCAACCCTGTTTCTGGGGCGTTTAACGACCCAACAGGTGAATCGCTCGACTCACGATTTACAATCCCAATTTGAGGCGGTGTCTCAGGGAAATTTAAACGCCAAAGCCACGGTGTATGCCGAGGATGAGTTTGGGCAGTTGGCCGCAGGCTTTAATGAAATGGCGCGGGTGATTTTGACCACCACCAGCGAAGCCCAACGCCGCGCCGAAGAAACCGAACAACAAAAAGAAGACTTGCAACGGCAAGTAATTCGCCTCCTCGACGACGTAGAAGGGGCAGCGCGGGGTGATTTGACCGTGAAAGCGGAAGTGACGGCTGACGTATTAGGGGCGGTGGCGGATGCCTTTAACTTGACCATTCAAAACCTGCGGGAAATTGTCCAACAGGTAAAAGAAGCGGCGCGTCAGGTGAATAAAAATTCCAGCGAAAACGAACAATTTGCTCGCGGCTTACAACAAGATGCCCTGCGTCAAGCTGAAGAATTAGCCGTAACCCTCAATTCGGTACAAATGATGACCGAATCGATTCGCCGGGTAGCAGACAATGCTAAAGAAGCCGAACAAGTGGCGCGGGCGGCGGCAGATGTGGCGGTCAAAGGCGGCGAATCGGTAGAACATACCGTGGCGGGTATTCTGCAAATCCGCGAAACGGTGGCAGAAACGGCGCGGAAGGTGAAACGCTTGGCCGAAGCGTCTCAAGAGATTTCTAAGATTGTGGCGGTGATTGCGAATATTGCCTCGCGCACGAACTTGCTGGCGTTGAATGCTTCGATTGAGGCGGCGCGGGCAGGAGAAGCCGGACGGGGTTTTGCGATTGTGGCAGACGAGGTGCGACAGTTGGCGGATCGTTCCGCGAAGGCGCTCAAAGAAATCGAACAAAACGTTCTGCAAATCCAAGGGGAAACGAGTTCGGTGATGACGGCGATGGAAGAAGGGGTTTCTCAGGTGATTGATGTGACCCAACGGGCAGAACAAGCCAAGCGATCGCTCGAAGATATTATTCAAGTGTCGAATCGGATTGATGCCCTGGTGCGCTCAATTACCGCCGATACCGTCGAACAAACCGAGAGTACCTTGGCGGTGGCTCAGGTGATGCAATCGGTGGAATTAACGGCACAAGAAACCTCCCAAGAATCGCAACGGGTGTCGGCTTCGCTGCAAAGCCAAGTCGCGATCGCCCGCAGTTTGCTGGCTTCGGTAGAACGATTCCGGGTAGATACGACTGAAACCAGCTAAAAGGTTGGGGTGCATCTGGGTCGGGTTTTCGGAATTGATGATGTTTTCGTTTTTTTTGCTTGCGATGGCGATGAGTACAAGGTTATGGCTGGTAGTGCGCGACCCCAAGCGGGTTTAGGTTTATGGTTTAATCGCCTGGTTGCTGCGATGTTGTTGGGGGGACAAGCGGCGTTACACTTGTTCAAAACCAAAGTTAATCGCCGCAATACCCTCGAACAAATGGCGGTAGTCGGGCCCGATTCGTTGACGATCGCCTTGGTAACGGCGGGTTTTGTGGGGATGGTGTTTACTATTCAAGTGGCGCGGGAGTTTATTAACTTTGGTAGTGGCAATTTGGTCGGGGGTGTTCTCGCGATCGCCCTCTCTCGCGAACTGACTCCGGTTTTAACGGCGGTGGTGGTAGCTGGACGAGTCGGATCGGCGTTTGCGGCAGAATTGGGGACGATGCGCGTCACCGAGCAAATCGACGCACTCTACATCCTCAAAACCGATCCGATTGATTATTTGGTTCTGCCCCGCTTGATTGCCTGTTGCTTGATGTTACCCTTACTCACGGTTTTTTCCCTGCTGACGGGGTTAATCGGCGGCTTAGGGGTGATTATGGCGTTGTATAGCAATGATATTTCCCGCTATATGTTCGTCAATTCGATTCAAAATATGATGAGCGTGGGGGATGTGATTGGCGGTTGTTTTAAGTCTTTGATCTTTGGCGCAATGATCGCCACGATTGGCTGTAGCTGGGGACTCACTACCACTGGCGGCGCAAAGGGTGTGGGTCAATCGACGACTACGGCGGTGGTGACTTCGTTGCTGGCTATTTTTGTGATGAATTTCTTTCTGTCTTGGTTGATGTTTCAGGGGACGGGGAGTGCTTTGTCGGGAGGAATGTAGGGTCATAATCGATCGCGGCTATCCCTATATAAACGCTGGATGGAAGTATTGAGTTTGGCGATCGCGTATAACTTTCAGAATAGTATTGAGTGTATCAATTATATCTGGAAGAAATGGTAAAACCGAACTCGCGACAGTCCAATCCTCGATCCGAGTACAGATAGAATTTAGATAAGAATATAAACGAAAAACAAGTCCGTATTGAAAGATTAGCCAGTTGCTTTCCCTTACCGATAAAAACCGAAAGTCGTCGTCTAAAACGGATCGGCGGTTTCAATGGACACCACATCATTTAATTCTGTGACTTCAATGAGGCCATTCCCGATTAAATCCTGTTTGATTTGCAGTAAATCGGCATCATCGTCTCGGGGCAAGATTATTTTCTTTGAGTGACGGGTCTGTGGGTTATTGATTTTTTGTTCAAAGCCTTGACCGCCTTCTCTCCTCCCCAATCCCAAGAAAAAATCAAAAATTTGTAATTCTTATTCTTTGACATAATTTTCCCCCATTTATTCCCCACTATTTCCCCAAGGCTAGGCAGTTTTTCCACAGTTTTCCCCAAGTTTTCCACAGGCTGAAGCCATGAGAGGGTGAGTCTGTGGTCAACCTGTGGGATTTGCGAAACGGCTGCTCGCGATCGCGATCGCCCCGGAGTTTTCATAAAGTTATGTAACGAAAAACGACCCTAAACCCCCATCGCGCCGTTAGCCTTTTTAACTTGTCAAGGGATTTGTAACATTTCGCAGCATTGACAAACGGGGCGATCTTCCCCGAAATGGAGAGTAGGGAGACACCCATTGAGTTCGGCAAGTCGTTCAAACTCTGCCCAACGCTGACGATTTCCGAACCCGCGATCGGTGCTTCCTTTAGTCCCCCTGCTCCAGCCCTCAAGAGGTCATTATGAACACGAATGTCAGCATCTTGACAGAAATCCCAGAAGAACTCCACAAGTCGCTCCAAACCTACCTTGACGCGCATCCCAACTGGGATCAAGACCGGGTATTTGCCGCAGCTTTATCTTTGTTTCTACTGCAAAACAACAATCAACAAAACTCCCAAGCTACCGAGCATTACCAAGCCTGTGCCAAAGTCTATTTAGAAACCTTATTCGAGACCTAAAAACGAAGAAATGCGGGGTGATGTTGTTCGCAACCTCGCCCGCTAACCTAAAATACGGAGAAAGAAAAAGGGAAGTTTACCCCATAGCTCAATAATCTCCAAATCTAACTATGCTCAGTCGCGTCGCTGATTCCATCTACTGGCTAAACCGCTACATCGAACGAGCCGATAATATTGCTCGATTCATTGATGTGAACCTCAACCTGATGCTGGATTTGCCTGCGGGGGTGCAGCAACAATGGGAACCGTTGGTGATCACAACCGGGGATTCTCGGTTGTTTAAAGAGCGTTATGGACAAGCCAACGCCGATAACGTAATTCACTTTCTTACCTTCGACGAAGACTACTCTAACTCGATTATTTCGGTGTTACGCAGTGCGAGGGAAAATGCGCGCTCGATTCGCGAGATTATTTCTTCGGAAATGTGGGAGGAGGTAAATTCGTTTTACCTGATGGTCAAGGAAGCGGCAGACCACAAGCCTCTCTCGACTTTACCGGACTTTTTCACTCATGTTAAACTCGCAAGTCATCGCTTTGCGGGGGTGATGGATGCGACGATGACCCATAATGAAGGCTGGCATTTCGGTCAACTCGGAAGACTCCTCGAACGAGCCGACAAAATTACCCGCATTCTTGATGTTAAGTATTTCGTGTTGTTGCCCTCGGCGCAATGGGTAGGAACGCCCCTGGATCAAATTCAGTGGATGGCGTTGCTCAAATCAGCGAGTGCTTATGAAATGTATCGCAAGCAGCAACGACGCATTAATCCCTCAGCCGTGGCAGAGTTTTTGATTCTCAATCGCCATTTTCCTCGCTCTATTCACTTTTGTTTGATTCAAAGCGAGAAATCATTACATGAGATTACCGGAACGCCTTTGGGAACTTGGAGCAACCCCCCAGAACGGGCTTTAGGGCGGTTGTGTGCCAAGTTAGGGTATTTGGTGATGGAAGATGTGGTAGAGACGGGTTTACACGAATTTCTCGATGGGATGCAGCGATCGCTCAATGAGGTCGGAAACTCTGTCAGCAGTACCTTTTTTGCCATGGAACCCGTCAGCCAATCCCAAAGTCAAGGATTCGGCCAAGGTCAAACTCAAACCATGAGTATGAGTTAGGCTGGCTTTAGGGTCGGTGTTGCAAAAGTGAATGGCTGGCGCGATCGCGAAAAACGGGGTTCTTAAGCTTGATTGACCTCTTTGTATTATGATGTAATACAAAACTGTGATTATCCTGTCTTATGGCCTCGTTTCGCAATCTACTCAGCAGCTATAAACCGTACCGCGCGATCGCGATTTTCGGAATCGCGGCTTCGGGTTTCTTTGAAATTATCGATCTCTTTGTCCCCTATGGCATTGGTCAAATTCTCAACCTCTTGGCGCAAAATCCTGTAGATGCGCCATTACAAGCCTTAACTGACGCGATCGCGACAGCAACGAATCGCACCCCGACTCCCGAACTAACCCTGATTTTAGTGTTGGGGCTAATCTTTGGGGTGACGGTGATCCGCGCACCGATTCAGCCTTGGTTTGCGAATTGGTATCACTGGATTGTGTCGTTAAAGGTGCGACGAGACCAAACCAGCAAAGTCATCCAAAAAATTCTGACGCTCCCCCTCGAATTTTACGACGAACACAACCCCGGACGCATTGCGCGACGGGTTTCTAATGGGGTGATGAATCAAACCTGGACGTATCCCGATATTTCCGGTCAGTTTATTCCTAAGATTATTCGCATCTTGGGTATTTTCTGCGTAATTTTACTGATTGAATGGCGGATCGCGATCGCGTTTCTGTTGTCCTTTATTCTTATTCTGTCTCTCACTTTCAAAAATCTCCGCCGTTTGATTCAACGAGAGCGAATGCTAGATGAATATATGGAGAATACTGAAAGCCGGACATCAGAAATTGTGACCAACATCAAAACTGTTAAAGCTTTTGCCACAGAAACCCAAGAATATCAGCGTCAAAAACAACGGATGCAGCGCGAACTTAAAGTCATTGTTGACCGCATTCATCGCGGTTATGTCATCCTTGAAACCAAGCAACGATTCTTGGTGCAAACTTGTATTTTCTTGGTTTTGGTTTTTACCTTAATTGAAGCTCTTAATAATCGTATTTCTTTGGGTCATTTTGTCACGGTTTTGACGATTTCTAGTATGGCTTATGCCGAGCTTGAACCGTTGAGCCTTGTAGCAGAAACCTTTGCGCGGCGTTATGCTTCGATGACCCGTTTTCAGGATTTTCTCTTAATCGGCAAAAGTTTAGAAAATATTGACTTGAGTTCCCAAAATAAACCAAACTATCAGTTTACAGGCAAAATTGAATTAGCGAATGTTTCCTTTGGTTATAACCCCCATCGCTTGACTTTAAAAAATATTAACTTACTGATTCAGCCTTACGAAACTGTCGCTTTAGTGGGTCGTTCCGGTTCGGGAAAATCTACTCTTGTGAAATTGTTGTTTCGCTATTTTGACCCCACCGAAGGGCAAATTTTAATCGATGGTCAAGATATCCGCAATCTCAATATTACAAGCTATCGCAAGCGGTTAGCCATTGTGCATCAAGAAGTGGATATTTTCAACGGGACGCTTTTTGATAACCTGGTTTATGGTAATCCGAAGGCAACTTGGGAAGATGTGAAATCTGCTTGTCAAATTGCCCGTGTTGATGAGTTTATCCAAGAATTTGAACAAGGTTATCAAACGGTAGTCGGGGAACGAGGAGTGCGTTTGTCGGGAGGACAAAGGCAGCGTTTAGGCATTGCCAGGGCTTTGATTATGAATCCTGATGTTTTGGTTTTAGATGAGGCAACTTCGAGTTTAGATTATGAATCCGAGCGCTTAATTCAACTCGCAATGCGCTCGATTTATGGAACAAGAACGCTCATTGTCATTGCTCACCGTTTAAGTACGGTTCGCGAAGCCGATCGCATTGTCGTGTTAGATGATGGTCAAATTGTCGAAATGGGAAATCATCAAGAATTGCTCAATCATGACGGTATTTACCAACGCTTAAATACTTTACAAGAAACGGGGGATTTGTTTTCTTAATATCAAATCCGAAAAAATAACCACTGTTTGAGAACCCCGGTTTCTAGCTTGCAATTTTAACTTGACTGTGTAAGCAGGTAAGAAACCGGGGTTCTTAATCCCCACGAATTAAACGGATTTGATCTAAGTTTGTTACTGGTGGTCTGAATTGAAAAGCGCGATCGCCCTGAGTTTTTCAGGAAGTGCTAAACATCCGAACTCAAGGCGCGATCGCCTGTTGTTTGTGACAATTTATCGTCCTTCTCTGGGAATTGTCCTCACCCCAAACTCCTTTCCCACGGTTGGTTTTTATTGAGAATTACTATAATAACTATCCTGACAATTACTTTTAATCCAATCATCAACTTGGAGATTCGCTGCCATCAAGGTTTCTGAGGCTTTTGCGACTTTTTCTGTATTGGCATAAGTGTAAACGACACCAAAAATATCTCGAAGACTAATGCCTTCTTGTTCTAATAATTCTAGGATTTCTACAATCAAATCGTGTTTGGGGTGCATAATCGGTTTATTTTCTGTTGATAAAAGCATAGTTAAATTAAGGAAATTGTCCTTTGGACTATCATCTATTGCCAATAGGCTCATGCCTAAAGCGCTATCTTGCATTTAGCAAATCAGGTCTTGCTCTCAATCCTAAATCTAATAAGAATAATCAGCAACAATTAAGAGAAAGTGAGTCGCAGGGGTCACAGTCTCTAGATTGTAGCCTGAATTAGTCCCCGATTGTAGCCTGAATTAGTCCCCGTGATGGCTGGATTTAGCTCTCTTGAGAAAGAATCACACCATTAAAATTAGTATTCCCCAGATCGGTATCTTCTAAATTAGCATCGTCAATACCTTATACCGTGAAAAACTCAGTAAAGCTTTTGAGCAAATAGAATTCCCCCGTTAGTAAATGTTAATTTCTAGAAGTAGCACATCTTCTAGAGTTTCGTAAAGTTGTAAAGAGATTTTCGTTTTTTTATAAAGTTGTGATGAAGTTTTGAGGAACCCATCTTGACGTTTTCCTATTTTTGCCTGAGACTACGAAAAGAGTATTTAAGTAAAAACCCGTAAGCTTTCGATATTAGCTTTTATAGCCTATGAGTGCGAACCCAAACGATCAAAACCTCGAAACGGTCAAGAGTCTGTTTAATTACGCGACTTTGCACGAAGTTTTAGAGGAAATACAACGTCTCGAAACCCAGCAAGGATTGGAGTGTGCAGAGACCATGACACTGCAATTACTTGCTGCTTTAGAAAACGAAGACGACCCCAACGCTATCGAGGCCGTTTTAAGCCAATTTCGTCAAACCTAAGTTACTTCGTAAACCTTGACTCCCAAGCTTGTTGAGAGATGACCTTGGCATCCTTATTATGGGAAAAAGACGGATGATCCATCTATCCCCCTCGAAGTAGAGAAGTTATCCGTCTTTTGGGTCAGTTCACCATTTAAGACTAAACGCCAATAGCTTTGAGCTTTCACGCGGGTACTCAGTAGGCTACTGGTGATTTGTGTTGAGATTCAAATCGTTATCAAAAACGAGCATGGAGGGATTTGAACCCCCGACACCCAGAACCGGAATCTGGTGCTCTATCCCCTGAGCTACATGCCCGTACTACAAATTTCAGCATAACACTTTTGGGAGCGAACCGGGGCAAATTGGGCAAAAATTTCCAAAAAAATCAAACTTTTTCTGATTTTATGGTCATAGTTTGGGCGCGATCGCCACCCCCTAGAAGGAAACTTTAAGAAAAGTAACTGTTAATAACTCTTAACTCTCAAAACCAAGTTTTTTGTTAGAGACTGTCCATTCTTAACAAGAATACACTTGCTCGGAGCGATCCCCGCCAAGAATTTAAGTAACTTTACAGTTGTTTCTGGGTTTGTCTTCTAAACTAAAAGAAGACGTGGATTTAAAACCACCTTTTTTAAAAAAGCCATCAAGCTAACTATAACGCCATGAATAACAACTGTCCCTGCTGCAACCACGCCATGGTACTTTGCGCGGGTAACAAGCGCTTATACTGGTTCTGTTTAGAATGTCGTCAAGAAATGCCCGACTTGGTGAATGTCATGATGACAGCTCGGCAACATAAACACCAAAATAAAACTCCCCAATCTTCCCCCTTAAACCCTAGCTCACAGTCTGAACAACTCGCTGGTGTTTAATTTCCGTTAGCCATTGCTCTAAATCCCCCAAAGCGCGATCGCGATAAACCCCATAGCGTTCCCGTTTATTGCGAATTCGCTTTTCGAGGGGGGGTATAATGCCAAAATTCGGGGGCATAGGTTGAAAATGCTTCGGGGAAGCCGAAGTAATAAACTCAATCAACGCACCCATCATCATTGTTGAGGGTAGCGTGACGGGTTCTAAACCTTGAACGAGACGAGCCGCATTGGTTCCGGCTAACCAACCGCCTGCTGCTGCTGCGGTATAACCTTCTGTCCCTACTAATTGTCCTGCCGCTAATAAGGTATGACGATTTTTAAATTGTAAAGTTGCATTGAGCAACTGCGGCGAATTGATAAACGTATTGCGGTGCATCACCCCCATCCGCACAAACTCAGCATTCTCCAAACCGGGAATCAAGCGAAACACCCGCTTTTGTTCCCCCCAGCGTAAATTTGTTTGAAAGCCCACCATATTCCAAAGCTGTCCGGCTTTGTCTTCCTGACGAAGCTGAACCACAGCATAAGGGCGATCGCGCTCCGGGTAACGGCGATCGCTCAAACCCACTGGCTTCAAGGGGCCATAGCACATCGTATCCTCTCCCCGTTGCGCCAATTCTTCAATCGGCAGGCAGCCTTCAAAGAATTTGGCGTTTTCTCGCTCAAAATCCTTGACTTCGGCTTGTTCGGCTTCACAGAGCGCTTCCCGAAAAGCTAAATACTGCTCCTTGTTCATGGGACAGTTGAGATAAGCCGCCTCTCCCTTGTCATAACGAGAAGCCAAAAACGCAATCTCAGAATTAATCGACTCTCCCACAATAATCGGACTGGCCGCATCAAAAAAGCTGCAATACTCCATCCCGGTAAACTGCTGCAAATCCGCCGCTAACGCTTCACTGGTGAGGGGCCCAGTTGTCAGGACTGTCACGCCCTCTCTAGGGATAGCTGTAATCTCCTCGCGACATAACTCAATCAGGGGATGATTCGCTAGAGTTTGGGTGAGTTCTTTGCTAAAAATAGCGCGGTCTACCGCCAAAGCCCCACCCGCCGGGACTGCGTGTTCGTCCGCCTTGCCGATAATAATCGAATTGAGGCGACGCAGTTCTGTATGTAGCAATCCCGCCGCGCGATCGCTGGCCATCGCCCCAAACGAGTTACTACAGACTAATTCGGCTAATTCTTCGCTGTGGTGGGCAGGACTGGTCATCACAGGACGCATTTCATACAGCGTCACGGGAATCCCTGCTTGGGCAATTTGCCACGCGGCTTCTGTCCCGGCTAATCCGCCACCAATTACATTGATTCGATTTGTCATTTTTGGTTATTGGTTGTTGGTTGTTTGTTATTGGTTATTGGTTGTTGGTTATTGGTTATTGGTTATTGGTTATTGGTTATTGGACGGGGAAACCCCGCCCCTACACACCGATTGCCGATTGCTGAAAAGCCGATTGCCCAAAAAACCCTACATTCATAGTTCATCACTCATAATTCTAAAACGCCGTCTTCGCCAAACCGATGAAACGAACCCCCTGGGGCGAAATCTCGAAGCGATAGGGCAACACTTGTACGCCGCAGGAACGGGCTTCTCGCAATAACTCGCCATAACGCTGATCGGCAGCATCTCCAGGGGCAAATTCAATACAGTCGCCACGATTGATAAAATATAGCATCACCGCTTTGGCTTCTGGGGTAATCGCCATCAAATCTTTAAGGTGTTTTTGGCCGCGGGTGGTGACAGTATCGGGGAATAAAACCCGCTTTCCTTGGGCCCAAGTGGTACTCTTGACTTCCAGATAAATGGGGGGTTTGCCCTCATCGCTCAACAGGAAATCAATGCGGCTTTTGCCCTCCACACCGTAACGCACTTCCGGGCGAATCTGGCTGTAGTGGGGAGTCAGTTCGGGAAACAGTTTTTGTTCGAGGGCTAGTTTAACGATTTTGTTCGGTAAACCCGTATTGGTTCCCACCCAAGTCGGTTTGGTGTCGTGGACTTGGATCATTTCCCAGGTGTAGGGCAGTTTACGCTTGGGGTTGTCGCTGCTCGAAACTTGGACTAAGTTGCCCGGAATGGCTAATCCGGTCATCGGCCCGGTGTTGGGACAATGGGCGGTGATGATTTCCCCCGATTTCAGTTCAATATCGGCGAGGAAGCGTTTATAGCGTTTGAGGAGAATGCCCTCTTGTAAGGGGGGATAGGTGTAGAGAAAGGAATCAACCACAGTCTTGAAACCAGCAAACAGCTTGCCTACGATAGCATGAGTTTACCAACTGCCGACCAATTTGAGCGATCGCGGCTCGTCTACGGATGCCACAATGCGATCGCACCCCGATTCGGGATAAGCCCATTGATAGCGACATTCACCGGGATTGCCCCAACATAACCCTAAATACAGTTCGTGACGGGTGGTTTCGATTTCGATCCATTCGGCTTCGTCGGCTAGGGTTTTGACTTGTTGACGGCTGAGGGCTTCGGGATGATTGCGGGCTAACCAAAACTGCATTCCCTCGGTGGCTTCTTGCCAAAATTGTAAAATTTGCGGTTTGGCAGCCATCAGGTGTTCTTTGTCTTGGGGAATGGCAATGAGTTGATTGTGCAATTCGCGAAATCGCAGAGTTTTACCTTGAAATGTGCATTCTCGCCAGACTAAGCCCGAAATATTGTAGTCGAGTTGATAGCGGTGGATTTGGTCGCGAAATTCTCGATAAGCGTAGACTTTGCTAATTTGACCTTGACCCAAGGCTTTGGCTAAAACCGGGTCTTTGAGGCGTTTTTCGGGGGACATCAGGACTCGTTCGCCATACCAATTGGCCCGTAATTCGCCATCGAGGATATTAATTAAATCTTCGGTTGTGTAGGTCATACCGAACTTGCCTATTGTGTTCCCCTTTCCTCAAGGCGCGATCGCCCCCTTGAGAAATGAGGCTCAACTTGCTTTCATAATAACCGTAAATTCATCACAGCATTTGTTTATTTGGCAACGAGTTCAAGGGAAAAGCCAGAAATTGACACCCAGAGGCCCTATTTTTTCCCTGCCTTTGAGCCAAAAAACGCTCCTCTGAGATACCGATCTCTGAAACTACTGATATCCCTACTTCCATCCCCTTTGATCCTCGGAGAGAGAACGCTATATTAAAGAATGTAAAGATACTTAAAAAATCTGAGGTTAAAAATATTTATGGTACTTTTTGGATTTGGTAAAAAAGCCAGTATGCCCAAATCAGAAGAAGCTTTACCGGGACGCGACCAAGAAATGCCCGTTCCCGCAAAGCATTATGTCAACAACAACCGCCTCAAGCCCCCCTATCCCGACGGGATGGAAATGGCCATGTTTGGCTTGGGTTGCTTCTGGGGCGCAGAACGTAAGTTTTGGCAGCAAGAAGGCGTATATTCAACTGCGGTTGGCTATGCTGCTGGATATACCCATAATCCGACTTACCAAGAAGTTTGTTCCGGTATGACCGGACATAATGAGGTAGTTTTCGTCGTTTATGACCCCTCTGTTATTAGCTACGAAACACTCCTCAAAGTCTTTTGGGAAAGCCACAACCCCACCCAAGGAATGCGTCAAGGAAATGACACCGGGACGCAATATCGTTCTGGTATTTACACTTATTCCGACGAACAAAAGCAATTGGCTGAGGCTTCTAAAGCCGTTTACCAAGAAGCTGTGAAGAAAGCGGGTTTAGGCGAAATTACCACCGAAATTATCGATGCGCCTGAATTTTACTATGCTGAGGAATATCACCAACAGTATCTCGCTAAAAATCCCGGCGGTTATTGCGGCTTGGGTGGCGTGAATGTCAAGTTCCCCGAAGTAAATTTAGCGGATAAAGTGACGGCTTAACTATATCCCCAGGAAAGGTTTTAATTCAGAACCCCGGTTTCTAGTTGGTTCATTTTATTAAGTTAGAATGTGACCTTAGAAATCGGGTTTTTTGTGGATTGTTTCACCAAACCGTTTTCGTAAGCTCTGGAAATGTGTAGTTTTGCGAATCAGATAAACGGTTTCTAAATTACGTCTCGATTCCCAATAAGTCTAACGTTTGACGATCTTTCTCACCCTGATAAAACCGATCTAATATCTGCATAAACAGAGAATCAGGGGGAGATACAACAGCGAATAAAGTCGCA
>Ga0207419_1002086_pt1 | contig 13658 bp, 9 predicted proteins | sample ElkSloMetagenome_4_FD_184723 | JGI IMG/M metagenome (GOLD analysis project Ga0207419, IMG submission 184723) | Hot spring microbial communities from Elkhorn Slough, Monterey Bay, USA - MD2A (version 2) | ecosystem: Environmental > Aquatic > Marine > Intertidal zone > Estuary: Microbial mat ... | reverse complement strand
AAAGTGGGGTTATTAACCACTGAAGATCGTGAATTAAATCGTAGAAGAGCTAAAAAATTAGCGCTAGATTATGATTTTCATGGTATTAAAGATAAGCTAACATTAGTAGAAAAATTATGTGCTGATAATAATCTGAAATTATCTGAAGTTGCTTATATCGGTGATGATGTAAATTGTAAACGATTATTAGAGAAAGTAGGAGTGGCTGCATGTCCTTTAAATGCAGTTAAATCTGTGAAACAGATTCCTAATATTATCCATATAAATAAAAATGGAGGCGAAGGTGCCTTGAGAGAATTTGCTGAATTAATCCTTGAAAAAAACAATGAATAGCTGCATTATTTGTAATAGTAAAAAAGTAAAAAAATATAAACATAAAAGCAGGGATAATTTAGTACTCGACTTGAACCGCTGTTTAAATTGCGGTCATGTATTTCAGGATCCGGCCTCTTATGTTGACCTCTACACTGATGGAAGTTTCAGTGAAATAGCACGTAATGGCAATTTAGTTCCATCTGCCACTAAAATTAAAGAACTAGATACTAAAGCTTTAGAACGCTATTACTTTTATAATGATTTTATACATTCTGCTAAATCATTTTTAGAAATAGGGAGTTCCATTGGTTCCTTCCTGCATGTTTTGCGTCTTAATGGAAAAAATGTATATGGAATTGAGCCCGATGCTACTTACGCGAATTTTTCACAAAAACAATATGGACTCAATCAATCCAATAAATTAATTGAAGAATTTACCAGTAGTGAAGCTTATGATATGGTAGTTTCATTTCATGTAATTGAGCATGTGAAAGACCCTCATTTGTTCGTAAGAAAAATTGGTGATTTTTTACAGGTAAAAGGTCGTATATTAATAGAATGTCCTTCAATGGATGTTTTTCTATATGGGGACATGCAAAAAACTATCTGGAGACCTCATATTCATTACTTTACATTTTCCAGCATGTATCATTTGCTATCTCAATATTTTAAAGTGGAAGATATAGGTATCTATGGTAATGCATTATTTGCCTATGCGACTAAAACAAATGGGGGAAGTTTCAATACAACACAATTTAACAAGTATAAAGGAAAGTCCGGAAGAATACGAAACCTGGTTAAATTTATTCCTCAACTGAAATTAAAATACAAAAACACAAATTACAAGCAACTGGTTTTGCAACCTCTTTTGCAAAAAAATGGGAAAAAGGTTATCAACCGGTACAAATTCAAATCCAATTTTTTTATTAAAGATAAATTATACCTAAAGAAAGAAACAAAAAAAGGAAAAATACCTGTCACCCATATAAGTTATTACAGTGCCTGGGAAAATGCTGGAGATACTGTTTTGTCTAAATGTGTGAGAGACAGCTTTAATAGAAATGCTTCTTTTCAATGGCAACTGCAAAAGTTAACAGCACCTGTAACTAAAAAATCAATTGATGCTATTAATAAAGACAAATTGGTAATATTAGGTGGAGGGGGTGTATTATTGCCAGACAGCAATAAAAATAGCATATCCGGTTGGCAATGGTCAGTAAGCAAAGAGCAATTGGCTGCAATACAGGTACCCTTAATCGTATTTGCCATTGGCTATAATTATTTTAAAAAGCAAAATCCTGATAATTTTTTTATTGAAAACCTGAAGTATTTGATTGATAAGTCCTCATTTTTTGGTCTGAGGAATTATGGTAGTATAGCAAAGGTAAAGGAATTAGTAGGTGAAAAACATGCTAAAAAAATAGACTATCAACCCTGCCCTACCACAATCATCAGAAAATTACACCCGGAAATAGAGCCAAAAGTAAAAAGTAAAAATGTTGCTATCAATGTAGCTTTTGACAGGTATGAAAAACGTTTTGGACCTAACATTTATGATAAATTGAGTAAAATAGCTTTAGCTATGAAAAAAATCTCAGAGAAGGGGTATCAAATTTATAATGTCAGTCACTTATCGATAGATAATAAATTTGAATTGGTACTCGATGCTCATGATGTAACCTATAAATCAGTAAATTTACAATATTCCTTACCAAATGAGGTTTATGAGTTTTATAATAATATGGAATTGGTTTTTGGTATGCGTGGGCACGCTCAGATGATCCCATTTGGATTAAATTGCAAAATAATTTCCTTGGGTACTCATAACAAAATCAGATATTTTCTTGAAGATATCGATGCACTTGACTGGTTTATAGATGTAGATAAACCTGAAGGATTGAAAGATAATGTTTTAGATACCTTTGATCATGTGATTCATAACGAAAAAGTAATCAAAGAGAAAATAACATATCATCAAGAAAGGAATTATTTGATTACCATGGATAATATTATACGCTTGAAAAATTTATATCGATTTTAATTGTAAAATACAAAAATATTCTACCTAATTAGTTGAAGCCAACCCTTAAACGAATCTTGCGTGCATCCGTCTTGCAATAGATAATAGTAGACAGAAGAACTTAAATTAATTCCCGAAAAACTATTTTCGTAATTATCGGATTTAAAAACTAGTGTACCCAACCGATCATATAATTCGAATCTAGCATTGGAAAATTTAGGGTCAATTAAAAAATATTCATTGAATTTATCTCCATTAGAGGTTATTACATTGGGTATAAATACATTACCTAAACTTTTCAATTTCACCTCTAATGAATCTTGATCCGAACCACATGCATTGCTTATTGTTAATACATAAAAACCAGGATGCTCTATTTTCCTATTGGCTGTCAATACTGAGTCAGACCAAAATGCATTTGTTTTATTTGCTTCTAAATTAGGTTCTAAAAACACCTCATATACTTCATCTTTACAAAGAAAAATCTCATTTTCGGCCAAATTAAAAGTTGGAGCACTTGAAAAACTTACCTGGAAACTATCCTTTATAATGCATAAGTCATCCTGAAACTGTATCCAATAACTACCAGAACTTAATATCTCTTGTTGACTTGATTTACTATTATTATACCAAGTATAATTTGGTTTATAAAAATCTGGCACCTCTAAAATAAATTTGTTTTCACAAACAATTGTATCTTTTATAAGATCAGGATTATCCTTTGATTGTATATAAATACCAATGGTATCCACAGAGGTACCACAATAATTTTCAGCCTTAACCCAAAAAGTACCGCTTTTATTAATAATGCGATTATTATCTAACCTTCCATCATTCCAAATAAAGTCATCTAAATTAGATTTAACTTCCACTGACACAATTTCGTCACTACAAACATTAATGTCTTCCCCAAGAGATATTACAGGGGCAACATCAAACTCAACATTAAAATAATCGATTACACTACAATCGTTTTCGTAATTTTCGATCCAATACATGCCAGATTTATCAATTAGCTTATACTCATCTACGGAATTATCAAACCATGAAAAGCTGGTATATTCCTTAGGGGCTTCTAGTATTACTGATTCCGCCTCACATATGACAGTATCAGGTATTAGATTATTATGTAACTGTTCAAATCCTATATTTAAAGTATCATAAAGTTCACATTTACCTAGGGAGTACTTTGCCCAGTAGGTACCTTCACTACTGACTGTATAATTAAAGGTTGTATGTCCAGTATTCCAAAGAATAGAAGCATCCTGATGATGCTCAATAGTTAATGAAAGAGGATTTCCTTCACAAGAAAGGGTATCAGATCCTATATCGAATTCAAAATTATCAATAAACCAAACCCTGCCCACCACATCGCCGTCATTAATAGAACCGTTTTTGGCCCTATTCCTTACCAAACCTCCTGATACATCTTCCATGTCAATGTACAAAACCAGGTTGTCTTGTAAATTTTCTAATTTGTTTTGATAAATACTTTGGATTTCAGTTGAAGACAATTTTTTATTCCAAATCCTCAAATTGTCCATTTTGCCAGGAAAAAAATGGGCATGATCATTATTAATTCTCTGGTAAACCCCAATTTTTAATGGCACATTTGTAGTATAAATATTAGAATAACTTCCCCCGGACAGATTACCACTAACTTGACTACCATTAATGAACATCTCAATTCCAGTAGAACTTACACTTACTGCTACGTGTGTCCAGGTATTTTTCTTAATTACAATAGAATTAGAAGAGTAAACTATTCCATTATCGCAAACGCCATCACTTGACCAACGCCAAAATAGTTTTCCCCTATTAACAGAAAAATAATAGGAGAAACGATCTTCTAAACAATGATTTTTACTTGCAATTATATAATTATCATCCAGATCGCATAAATAGACCCATGCATCCATGCTTACTTGATTGGTAAAATCAAGGGAATTATTATCTTTTACTTCAATCCACGAACCATTACCATTGAATAAACAAAAGTTGCCTGATCGCTGAGCAATAGACAAGGAGGTTGAAAAGAGTAAAATCAATAAAATCCTGAATGTCTTAATCATTACAATTAACATTTAGTAATAATTAGATTTAAGATAATCATTTATTTTGAATAAGGAATAAAAATTAGTGAAAACAAATAAATAATATTTCTAAAAACCATACATATGCATAAATTCTTACTAAATGGATCTCCCCCCTACACCATCCCCTCATTACCTTCAATCAACTCAATCCTTTGCTTCACACTCTCGTGAGAATAAAGCGGGTCTTCCGGTGTGTTTTGCATGTAATCGAGCAATTGCTCTATGGTACTGGTGGCTACATGCATGCGGGTATCAGAAGACGCATAGTAAATGAAAACCTCACCATTGTTCTTTGCTACCCAGCCATTGCCAAACAAAACATTGGATACATCCCCCACCCTTTCGTTGCCCAAGGGCGCCATCAGGTAACCGCCGGGCCGGTGAATTACTTTCGCCGGATCGTGCAGATCAGTCATGAAGCCGTATAAAACATATCGTAGACCTGCGGCACAGGCCCTTACCCCATGCGCCAGGTGCAACCAGCCTTTATCGGTTTTAATTGGCGCCGGTCCCAGTCCGTTTTTACCTTCTTTGATGGTATGATACACCCGTGGGTCGATAATCACTTCATCCTTTACCACCGGGTTCATGATATCTTCTACATAGCCAAAGCCAATGCCTCCCCCGGAACCGGTATTAATAAAATCGTCTTGGGGGCGGGTATAAAAAGCATATTTTCCATTGACAAACTCACTGTGAATCAGGCAATTACGTTGCTGGGGAGAAGGAGTTTTTATATCAGGCAGCCGTTCCCACTTTTGCATGTCTTTGCTGCGAATTATGCCACACTGGGCCACTGCTGCAGACATATCAGGATCATTCTTGTCCTTTCGTTCGGTACAGAATACACCATAAATCCACCCATCTTCATGCTTTACCAGGCGCATGTCGTACACGTTGGTATCCGGCTCTGCCAGCTGTGGCAGTAATATTGGTTTGGACCAAAAGCGAAAATTGTCCACGCCATTTTCACTTTCAGCCACCGCGAAAAAAGATTTGCGGTCATACCCTTCTACCCGTGCTACCAGAAGTATTTTTCCATTAAATTCAATAGCTCCTGCGTTGAAGGCGGCATTGATTCCCATGCGCTCCATCAGGAATGGGTTCCTGTCAAAATTAAAATCATAACGCCAGTTGAGCGGGGCGTGCTCACGGGTTAAGATCGGATATTTATAGCGATCAAAAATGCCATTGCCAAGACCCTGCTTTTCGTTGGTGCGATTTACATAGGCTTCATATTCTGCAATTAAAGCTTTTTTTCGTTGTTCAAATTGTGCTTTGCGGTCCATATTCTGATTTAATGTAGTAAATAAAATTATCCGGGGCTAAAGTTAAGGATAATCATCAAGATCAAACAAACGAAAACCATTTTAGAGAAGATAAAATAACGTAAAGGTAATTTTACTTAATTTTGTAAAAATCACAACCCTATGCGTTACCTGGATCCCAAAAATGACCTGACATTCAAGAAAATTTTCGGGCAGCATCCTGATCTACTGATCAGCTTGCTCAACGCGCTGATGCCATTGAAGCCCGACCAGGTAATAGAACAAATTGAATATTTACCGGCAGAAATGGCACCACAAATTCCGGAATTTAAGAACTCGATAGTGGATGTACGCTGTAAAGATAATCAGGGCCGGCAGTTCATCGTGGAAATGCAAATGTTGTGGACCCCCAGTTTTAAAGCCAGGGTTTTATTTAATGCTTCCAAAGCCTACATTCGCCAGCTAAGCCCGGGCAGAAAGTATGAGTCGCTTCAGCCGGTTTTCGCTCTTAATCTACTCAATGATGTATTTGTAGAAGATGAAGACTTTTACCACCACTACTCTATTGTAAACGTGGAAAAGCCGAAAATGCATTTGGAAGGCTTGGAATTTGTATTCGTAGAACTACCAAAATTTAAACCGCAAAAAATAGCGGAGAAAAAAATGGCGGTACTTTGGCTGCGTTTTCTCACCGAGATACAAGACGGAGCAGAAAAGGTAGATGCTGATTTGCAAAACAACCAGGAAATAAAAAAAGCACTGGAGATATTACAGGAATCGGCCTTTACTACCGCCGAACTTGATATGTACGACCGCTATTGGGATGCGGTAAGTACGGAAAGGACTTTGCTTTCGGAAAAGGTGAGGTTGGCTGTAGAAGACGCAGAAAAAAGAACGGAGATAGAAACTAAAAAAAGAACTATCAAACAAATAGTAATTAATTTTCATGCTGCGGGAGTGGATATTCCGACCATTGCTAAATCAACCGGGCTTACGCAAGCGCAGGTGAAGGAGATATTGGATATAGAATAGGGAGGTAAGCCTCTAACATTAAAGAAGCCATATTAATAAAAAAGTATCTGCTAAGGCCCAAACTCCACTTCTTTATAAGTCAACACCTTCTGTCTTAGTTTTGACATCCCGAACAGGGTGAGTTAATCCAAAAAAGCCTTTCCAGAAGCTATTCTCTGGAAATTTCAAAATGGGTTGCAATATTTTTAAGAATGGATGACAATGTACCAGCTTTTAAAGGTTTATGCGCTGGGATGGTTATATGATGGACTCCATTTTCATTTGTGGTGAGCCGGACGTGGTTACCGATTTCATCAAAGAAGAAATTATAGCTACATGAAGCTTACCCGGGACTTATCAGGTAGTGAGCTAGTAAAAAAGTTAAAAAAATTAGGTTATGAACCTACGCAATACATTGTCATGGGATAATGTGGAGCAATATATCACCAAGAGTAATGGAGAAAAAGTAAAGGTTAATAATCGAAACAGGACTGGGCAAAAAGATAGAGATACAGATAAAGTAACATGCCACAACAATTAAGCTTCAATAACGTGCGGCAAGGCCGCAATTCCCTCATCACATCTGCGGCCTCATATAAGTATCAATGGGGATTCAATAGTTAAAAAAGCCTTTTCTGAAACTCCTCCCTGCTGATGATTCTGGTTATGTTATTCCCGGTGCCGTCTTTTTTCAAATGGCGGAAGCCTTTGTGGTTGTAGTGGTAACGTAGTAGAATTTTGGTTTAACCGCAAAGGGTTAGATTTTGCCTAATGAGTTTAAAGTGGAGCAAAGATATAAATCAATAATTTGCAACTAATTAACAGTTGCATTATCTTTGTGTTTAAATGACTAAAATAGACAAACTGATTCAAAGATTACTTTCTAGACCAAGAGATTTCACTTATGATCAATTGGTGAAAGTTCTCAATCATTTTGGCTATGATGAAATTAAAAAAGGTAAAACTGCCGGATCCAGGAGAGCATTCGTAAATGAAATAACTAAACACGTAGTCAGACTTCATAAACCACATCCTGGCAACATCTTAAAGATGTATGTGATTGATTACGTGATTACAGAATTAAAAGATCAAGGATTAATATGAAAGATATTTTGAAATATAAAGATTTCATAGGAACTGTTCATTACAGTACAGACGATGAAGTATTTTTTGGTAAACTCGATGGTATTGATGATCTAGTCACTTTTGAAGGAGATAATGTTGATCAATTAAAGAAATCATTTAAGGAGGCTGTAGAGGACTATTTAGAAATATGCAAATCTCATGGCAAGGAACCTCATAAATCTTACAAAGGGTCCTTTAACGTGCGGATTAAACCCAATTTACATAAACTAGCTGCCTATAAGTCGGTGGAATTAGGATTGTCTTTAAATCAGTTTGTGGAACAAGCGATAAACGATAAAATAACAAGTACGAGCGATAATAATCGTTAATGACAGAATCCATAATTATTACGAGCTACAAACTCAGGCTAGAAATGGGGTAAAATAGTAGATCTTATTTTAACCGCAAAGATGTCGCAAAAATCGCTAGAGTGGTTACATCTTTAAGTATTGGAAACTTGAACGGTTAAGCACTTTAAATGCAATGATTTAAGCGTCCGGGTTGTAAACCCAAGGTGGTCGGTTTACTTCATTTTTAAGAAGCTATTAAAAAGCTGGCTAAAAAATGCTTCTTTAAAATGAACCTATAGCTTTACGAATTAAAAGCTAAGTCTAATTTAGTAAGATGAGAAGCTGATGCAAATCAAAAAAAATTATCACCATTTACTTGACATAATCCTGGCAACTGTATCCTTAATCCATTTACCATTTTTTTTCTTTAATACTATTACATAGAAATTACTCTCTCCAGTGTGAGTAGCGACATATACCGCACTTTTTTGTCCATTGGAAACTATACTGCTCATTTCAAATAAACCTGCAACTTCCGGGTGGTCACCATATTCAAGTTTCTCTACTAAATCAAGTTTAAATACATTAGTGAATTTATCTGATACAAAATTTTTTAAGGAAAAATTTAATGTGTCATATACATTTTCCAACAGCTGTTTTCCAATTGCTTTATGATATTTAGTGTTTTCATAAAAATGATTGGCCGTCATATATTTTGCTTTTGTCCCTTCATAATTCTCTAGTATTAAATATTTGCCCTTGGCTCCAATTGCTATATATATATACTATCTAGAGTTTGGAATATAGCAGACTTTTGCTTTGCTATTTCAAATATATTATTGTGTTCGGTTTTATCACAAGCTATTAAAAATGCATTAGGGTTTTTTCTCCAACCATTGTCCTTGTCTCTTTTCTAGCTTTTTGAATAAGCTTCAAATTTTCAGCCTTGCCTAATAACTTACCTTTATCTGGCCTTTATAATTGTTGTGACTCACTCCCCTCTCCCACCATTACCTCAAAATCATCCATTAATCCGTAGGGCACAAAGCTATATTTCTCCCCTGCTGGCTGATGACGGGGTGCCTGGTTCCAGCTCCAGGGTGTGGCAATACCCACCGGCGGATCGTAGTAGTGTGGTCCTAATTGGTTGCGTGGTGTGCCAAATATCAGTACTTCAATTGTGTTTTCTCCTGTGGTTACCAATTGACTAATATCCAGTTCATAAGGCTGCCAGCCAATGATGCCGGCATTTTTACCATTGACTTTCACCTGCGCCACAGCGCCCTGCCAATCATTCAATTTTACCTTGCCGGCATCTGCTGATTGCCAATTAAATTTTTTGATGTAGCTCACTGCTTCTGGATAAAAAGGCAATCCTTGAGACACCCAATTACCCAAACTTAAATCGCCACTTTCTTTAATTATAAATCCCCGCTTTGCTGGCTGCAAATCAAAATCCCCTAAAACAAATATCCGCTCCAGTTCGGCATGAATATGCATGGGTTGAACAGATAGTGTAATAAGATTCTGCCCATACTTCAAATCTTTGGCATCAACAGGATAAACATCCACCGAATGATCAAAATAAAACAGGTCAGTATCCGGAGAAATGTTTTTGCCATTGATTTTTACCTGGTAAAGCCGACCGTATTCTATACCAATCTTCATTGGTTTTAATTGATAGTCCTGGTCAACAACAAAAGGAAATGTAGCTTCAAATCCGGTTGCATCACCGAAATCATCATTCATATCCAATAATTCAGTTTTGTACTGAGTGGTGAAATTCCAGGGATTGTGGTCTATGTCCGATTTGGGAAACCCATGCCATTTAAAAATACTATCGGTGGCATGCAGGTAATTAATATCCTGAGCTGATTTACCCATTGCCTGAATGTTACAATAATCCAACACCAACAAATTATCTTCAACTCTTTTTACTTCAGCAGGGCCAGACTCGATATTTCTAAATAGATTCGGTTGCTTTGGCAATGGTTTTCCTTTTATTTCAATATCATGAATGTACATCAATTTACTTTCTCCCGGATGCAATTTTACATTAACCTCCACTTTGTTACCTGCTCTTACTGAAGGCAATTGATAGATTTCTCCGGTAAATGAATTCAGCCAGCTTACCGATTTTCCTTCAATGCTAAAAGTGAAATCGTTGATGTTTTTTTCACTGAAATTGGTCCAGAAAACGACTTGGCCATCTTCCATCTGCCGCCGCTGATGGAAAATGTTTTCAGGGTCATTGGATTGCAACAATTGAAACTCCTGACCGGCGAATAAATTAATTAGTTGCTCCTGATCGTCACCTATAAGAACCCACTGGTCGGGGTATTGATTGGCCAGATTTTTAACTTCATCGCTATTTTCTGCATCCATCAGGTAGGGCAGATTTTGATGATAAAAAACCTTTCCTCCATCTTCAGTAAATTGCTTGAGCAAATCAAACGTTTTCCTGTTCAGGTTTTCTACATGGGGTCCTAACATTACCTGGTTATAAGCTCTTTCTTGTATCACAAATTTGCCGCTGTCAATGCTGGCAAAGTCTTGAATGACCATTTCACTACCCAAGTCAAATTCAATTTTCAATGATTCAAGCAGCCTGATAAATGACTTGAAGTTTTCTCCATACTCTTGGGTAACGCCGGAGGCTCCTGGTTGGGTTTGGTCTTGTGCCGGGGTAAAGTACATCCAGGTAGTGGTGGTGGGTTCAATTACCAAAAGATCGTTGATATTTTCACCGGCTGACATTGCCACGGATAAGCGGGCGTAATGCTGAGCCAGATGATGATAATGCTCCCACCAGGAGGCGTGCCAGCTAATAGATTGGGGAAAATCACGCTTACGCGAACCCTTGGTAGTCATGTATGCCAGGTGCTGGTTCATCAAATTTACACCGGCTGCATACTCCCAGTCGCCCAGCCGTTTCATCGATTTAAAATCAAGATCCCAGCCGGACGCTCCATAGGTTTCAGATAAAGTTCTTTTTCGCCCAAATTGGTTGGCGATGCTAAGCAACTCCCGGCCGGCAAAAATATTACCAAACTGGTCAGGCCTTGCGTCAACATTATTAAAGAGCATATCGATACCTGGCACCTGATGGTATGCATACAAAATCATATTGTCACCGGCGTGCCGTGGATTGGGCCAGCCATGCTCCCAATAATGACCCGTCCAGCTCAAGTTATTGGCCTCGGTATATTCATACCAGGGCTTGCTCCACCGTTCTACAAAAAGCTCTATAAGCAATTGATAATAGTCATGCCTTATTTTCTGATATTTATTAATGTCTTCCCAAAGCGAGGGCAAATGGGTTTCCAGCCGGTAACCCCAACGATTTTCAAAATCATCGAACAAGCTGGGTGTCCAACGGATATCGCCTTTATCCGGTGGTTGGATGTGGGGTTCATCGGTAAAAACACCTTTAATATTTACACCAAATTCCTCATTGAAAGTTTTTTCGTACCCCGGCATGGTTATTTCTATAAACTTCTCTGTTACTCCCGGTACCAGCAAGTCGGGATAAGGATATCCACCTTCCCTTTCTTTCACCCGTGGGTAAGTCTTTTCAAATAAAAAATAAGCTCCTGGTTGGCCCACATATTGAGAAAGATTTTTGCTAATATCAATAAATTTCCCATCCTCTTGTAGTAGTGCCAAAAAAGCAATACTTACATTGGCCGTATCAATATTTTGCTTTACCTGCATACGCAAACCTGTTCCGTTCGCGTACGATTCAGGCATTTGCCGTTGTACGTGTCCTCCGGCATAGCCACTGGGAAAACAGTTTTCATCGTAAAGCCAAAGCTTCATATTCCGCTTCTTGGCTTCGGATAAGGCATATTCATTCAGGTCGAACCATTCGTCCGACAGGTATTCGGTTATCAACCCCGGTCGACAGTGGATCATCACACTGTTGATTTGCTGCTCTTTGAAGTAGTCCAGCTGCCGGTCAATTTTCTCTTCAGTTACCTCGTCGTTCCACACCCAAAAAGGCACGGTGCTGTAATCTGCTGGTGGATCTTTAAAGAAATGGATTAGCGTATTGTAATCGTTGATTTCTTCAACAGATGCCAATGATTTTTTCTTATCAGTACAGGCACTGAGAAAGAAAAGAGAAATCATTAAAAGGGAAATACAGGTGATATGATAAGGCAAATTATGTTTCATGGTTAATGAATCCATCGTTAGTTCAATGTATTACTATTTTTAAATATAATAATTATCAATAATTGAAGATTGAATTATAAATATATTAAAAGATGGTTATTTTTAATATTTCCAGTGATTGATTGTTGACCATAACTTTTGAGGTGTATAATTTTATACCATTCATAACCTTACCAATCCAGTCAACCAACCGGCGCTATGCGGAATCCAGTCTTCATCGGTAAAAGATGTAGGGCCGTCATTTTCCCGGGTAGGGTCAATGTCCATCTTAAACTGGGTGCCGGCAGAAAAGCCGTTGCATATTACGCCACGGGTATTGAACCAGGTACCACCCCAGCGATTACCTACATTGCACATCATACTCACGGGCAAGGCGGCTCCTTCCGGTACATCAGTGCTGTACACCACAGATTCCTTTATGTTTTCACGGGTTATACCGGCGTTTAATCCGGCCAGCCATTGCAGGTTGTCATAGGCAATGTTTCTCAGTTCCGCCATGTCAAGCATTTTTTCCAGTTCCAAAGCCAGGGCTGCAGTGTAGCCGTAAATGGTATTGGTGCCATGGAAAGGACCGGCAAACCAAATGGGGCCTTCTTCCCCAAATATACCTAAGGGTACAATATTGAACGGGTTGGCCTTACAGGCCGGCATCAGGTAACCATTGGCAAAATTAGTCAACGTGGTTTTCCACTTCTCCACATTCTCATGCTCGGGCCACATCCGGGCCATTTCAATCAGCGGCATCAGGTAATTGGGATAAATACCACCAATATCAGCACCAAACGTGTTATTTACAATGCCATGACACCACGATTTTTCTGAATGCCGCGTGCTGTCATATTCATAAAAATGCCCATGAAATCCACTTTCTGCTTCAGTTTTCGGTATTTGCCGGCTCATCACCCGATCGGCAAACTTAATGGCCTGCTGCTGAGCCGCTTCATCCCCCGCTTTATACTTCTCCAAAGAAGCCCAGGTCAAGGATACCAGATCACGGGTCATCCATTCATCTTCGGGTATAAAAGCATCTTGGGCCAGGCCCCTTTGCCGCTTACTCATGCCCAGGTCGCCCACCGGTTTTGCTTCTGTAGTTAGCCATTTGTATGTCAGGTCGGCGGTGTTTCGGTAAGATTGCTTTTTTTCTGCAAATTCATCGGGAAGGTACTGAATAGTCCGGTACAAAGCCACCACAGCTTTTACTGCATCATTCGGTAGTATATCATGTTCATGACCAAGCAGATCGTGTGACATGGCACCTTTTGCATATCCTAATTCTTCAGCTTTTTCACGGATCATCACCAGGTAATCTGAGCCCACGATCAGTTGTTCGTAAATTCTTTTTTTAAAATCATTATCA
>Ga0207419_1002085_pt1 | contig 13662 bp, 8 predicted proteins | sample ElkSloMetagenome_4_FD_184723 | JGI IMG/M metagenome (GOLD analysis project Ga0207419, IMG submission 184723) | Hot spring microbial communities from Elkhorn Slough, Monterey Bay, USA - MD2A (version 2) | ecosystem: Environmental > Aquatic > Marine > Intertidal zone > Estuary: Microbial mat ... | reverse complement strand
GCCTTAATCAAAATCACTAATTATGAAAAAGTTTACTCTCTTAATGTGTGTTGCTGTATTTGCTTCATTTTCGGCACACGCGCAATATTATCTCAATGCCTTTCCGAACATCGGGACTAACCCCGGGGGTATAAATACTGACCCTGAACAGCCATTTGGTGCGGCAGGTGTGACAACCGGAGACGGTTACTCGGCACTTATTGCCAATGGAATTACCGCGCTGCAGTGGTCTGCAAGCCAAACGATTCCTTTCAGCTTTGACTTCAATGGCAGTCCGGTTACTTCGTTTAAAGTGTCTAACTCAGGCGTGCTTACTTTCGACGTGTCAGCCACTACGGTACCTCCTTTTAATAATGATACCATTCCTAATGCTTCCATTCCAAACAATTCAGTAATGGCTTGGGGATTGCAGCAGTCGGTTGGCTCTGCCAATGATGGGGTGATTCAAAAAACTTTCGGAACAGCGCCAAACAGACAGCATTGGGTAACCTTTGCCTCTTTTTCTGCTCCGGGAGCTACTGGTTCTCAATGGACTTATTGGTCAATTGTGCTCGAAGAAACCACCAATAACATCTACGTGGTGGATCAGAGAAATTTCAATACGCCTCTTTCCTTAACTGTCGGTATTCAAATTGATGCCAATACGGTTCTTCAGGTGAGTGGCTCGCCAAACATCGCTTCTAATACCGTGGCAGGCGGAAATCAATCAGATCCTTTGGATAATACCTATTGGGAATTTATCCAAGGAAGCAGAAGTACAGATGATGCTCGACTTTTGTCGATCGATATTCCTTCTTCAGCTGTAAACGCAACCTCAGTGCCAATTAGTGGTGAGGTAGCCAATAATGGAAGTGCGGCCCTTAATTCAGTAATTGTGAATTGGTCAGCCAACAACGGTGCTGTGAATTCAGACACCTTGTCGGTGAGTCTCACTTCCCCTAACTCAGCTAGTTTTACGCATAATGTGAGCTGGACAGCTGCTAACCCAGGGGCTAGTAATGACATCAAGGTGTGGGTTTCTATGCCCAACGGCAATATGGATGGTAACGCACTCAATGATACCTTATCAGCAAGCGTATTTGTGACTACCGGAAATACCGTAGCCCGTAATCCTTTGTTCGAAGAGTTCACGACTGCAGTGTGTCAGTTCTGTCCGGATGGACACGTGATCCAAGAGCAGATCGTAGCGGCTTTACCACAAGTTATTCCTGTAGGTGTGCATGCGTGTTTTAACACAGACGCCATGACCGTGAACGAGGCGCTTGACCTATGTGGCACTCTGGGGAATAATTCGGCACCAACTGCTATGGTAGATAGAACCTTGTTTCCCGGTAATGCCACAGTAGCTTTCAGTAGAGCTGCCAGTGCGTGGAATAATGCCTGTTCTACCCAAGCTGCTACAGGAGCCCCGGTAGACGTGACGCTAACAGGAAACTATAATTTCGTAACCAGATTGATGGACATTGATGTGGATGTGAGCTTTGTAGATTTCGTAGAGCCAGGAGACATTCGTGTGAGCTTGATGCTATTGGAAGATAGTTTGAGCGGAACCGGTAATGGCTGGGCTCAATACAATGCGTATTATCAAGTAACCGGACATCCTTGGTTTGGTATCGGAACTCCATTTCCTGCTCCAAATCAAAGCATTTCTTTCATCAATGGCTACGAGCATAGACACGTGTTGAGAGATATTTATCCAAGTACTTGGGGAGATGCTTCGGTTGTTCCGGCTAATTACCAGTTGAACACCAATTACAGCAGAAACTTCCAAGAGACCCTAGATGTAAGCACCGATCTTGATCAAGTATACTTGGTTGCTGTGGTGAGTTACTTTGGCGGAGGCGATGCGAGCAATTATCAAGTCTTGAACGCCAGAGAGTTGAAGTTGAATACCATCGTTTCAGTAGAGGAGAACACTGATGCATTGGCGCAGAGCTTAAAAGTGTATCCAAACCCATCTGATCTTCCATACACTTATATGGAATTCAACATTGATCAAATGGCGAACGTGCAAACTACGGTAACCGACATTACCGGTAAAGTAGTGGCTGTGCAAGATTTTGGCACCATGAGCCAAGGCAATCAGCGCATTCAATTGAATACGGATCGTTTAGAGAATGGATTTTACTTTGTAAACCTACGAGTAGGTGAGCAAGAAGTGAGTCGCAAGATCAGCATCTTGAAGTAAGTTCGTTAACTGAATACCATAAAGAAGAGCCTTCCCGATTGATCGGGAGGGCTTTTTTTATGCTAGTGGTGCTTCATTCTCCAGCCGTAAGGGTTGATGTCGCCATCACTGATCTTTCGCTCGATCTCTTTGGTCTTTGGATTATAAATGCATAGCGTAGACTTGGCCTTCCAAGCAATCCGCTCTACTTTCTCGCGAAGTAATTTTTCATCAGCAAAGTGTTCGCAGATCAGTTCTTGTAGGTTCTTCGCCTCAATTTTTAGTTCCGTACCTTTAAAGTGAAAGATGTGAAAAGAAATAAGTTGCGCTGCTTTATCCATACTTTTTTAACAGCTAATTTTAGTCCATTGTTTAGTTGAGCACCGGTGATATTGGAGGCCTTTTGAAGCATGAGTGAGCATTTTCTCGACACATCCATAGAATTTATTAAGGGAGTAGGCCCTAAACGGGCTGAATTATTGGCTGAAGAACTTGGTCTGAGAACCTTTCAAGACCTACTCTTTCACTTCCCCTTTCGCTACGAGGACCGATCGAAGTTCTATAAGATCAAAGAAATTCATGGCGACCTGCCTTATGTGCAACTAAAAGGCCAAATCAGTTTCCTTGAGGAAATGGGAGATCGCTATCGAAAGCGCCTGAAGGCCAAATTCAAAGATGAGACTGGCAGTGTGGATCTGGTCTGGTTCAAAGGAGTAAAGTACTTCAAGAAATCCCTTCGGACTAATCAGACTTATATCCTTTTCGCTAAGCCCAACCTTTATAAAGGCTATTTGAACCTCGTGCATCCCGAGCTTTTGACCATTGAGGAATACCAAAGTCAATTGTCCTCTTCCATTAGTCCGGTTTATCCTTCCACAGAAAGACTGGCCAAAATGGCCCTGGGAGGGCGTCAGATCCAAAAGTTGAGCCGGAACCTGCTGGCTAAAGTCAAAGGTAAACTTGCTGAAAACATCACCCTGAACATTAAGGAGCGCTACGGCCTCATGAACCGTGAAGAAGCCATCTTACAAATCCACTTCCCTGAAAGCAAAGAAACGCTTAAGAAGGCACGCTTTCGGCTAAAATTCGAAGAACTCTTCTTCATTCAGTTGGAGATGCTAAAACTCAAGCTGGTGAAGTTAGAGAGCAGTAAAGGCTATGAGTTTACTCAAGTGGGGCAGTATTTGAATCAGTTCTATGAGCAGCATCTTCGTTTTGAACTCACTCAAGCCCAAAAAAGGGTACTGAAAGAGATCCGAAAAGACCTGGGTAGTGGAAAACAGATGAATCGGCTCCTGCAAGGCGACGTGGGCAGTGGGAAGACCATAGTGGCCGTGATGAGCATGCTGATTGCGCTCGACAATGGCTTTCAAGCTGCCTTAATGGCGCCAACAGAGATTCTGGCAACCCAACACTATGAATCGCTTAAAGAGCTGTTGGAGCCTTTAGGAGTGAAGTTTGCCCTGCTTACCGGTTCAGTCCCCAAGGCAGAGAGGGTGCCAATTCATCATGCCTTAGAGGATGGGAGTTTGCAAATTTTAGTAGGAACCCATGCCTTGTTGGAAGACAAGGTCAAATTTAAATCCTTAGGGCTGGCTGTCATCGACGAACAGCATCGTTTTGGTGTAGCCCAAAGGGCACGTTTGTGGAAAAAGTCGCGCCTCGCGCCTCACGTCTTGATCATGACCGCCACGCCCATTCCCAGAACCTTGGCCATGACCTTATACGGTGACCTGGAAGTTTCTACGATCGATGAACTTCCCCCCGGCAGAAAGCCCATCAAAACCATCCACTGGTATGAAAGTAAGCGGCTTCGATTACACGGCTTTATCGAAGAGGAGATCGCCAAAGGAAGGCAGGTGTATATCGTCTACCCATTGATCGAGGAGTCCTCAAAGATGGATTATGCCAACCTTGAGGAAGGATTCCAATTCATCTTTCAACGGTTTCCACCGCCAAAGTATAAGGTGAGTATCGTGCATGGCAAGATGCCGGCAGACAAGAAGAAGTTTGAAATGGATCGCTTTGTCAATCGTGAAACCGACATCATGGTCTCTACTACGGTAATCGAAGTGGGGGTAAATGTGCCCAACGCTTCTGTGATGGTGATCGAAAGCGCAGAGCGCTTCGGACTTTCTCAATTGCATCAGCTAAGAGGTCGGGTAGGTAGAGGTGCCGAGCAATCTTTCTGTATATTAATGACTGGAAATAAACTCTCTTCCGACGGGCGCACTCGCATGCAAACCATGGTGGAAACCAATGATGGTTTTCGTATTTCTGAGGTGGATCTTCAGTTGAGAGGACCAGGCGACTTGAGTGGCACTCAACAAAGCGGAGTGCCACTAAATCTAAAGCTTACCGACCTGTCCAAAGACGGTTTCATCGTCAAAATGGCAAGAGAAGCAGCTGAAGACCTCCTAAAAACCGATCCTGAACTAAGTAAAATAGAAAATAAGATGACCTTGACACATATTCGCAGAATGAAAAAAGGAAAAACAGATTGGAGCAGAATCGCATGAAAGCAAAAAGAAAAAATCAATTGGAAGGCCATAAAGGTCCCTTATACATACTCTCATCTTTCGGAGATAGGTTGCTCAGCGGTGGTTCAGATCGCAGAATAGTGGAGTGGGATCTCAGCAAAGAAGAAGGAGGTGTTTTAGCCAATTCTGCAGCCGCCATTATCAGCCTACTCTACTTAAAAGATCAGGCGCTTTTATTGGTCGGACAAATGGAAGGTGGGGTGCATGTGGTCGATCTGAAAGAGCGAAAGGAGATCAAATACCTGAAAGGCCACGAAAACTACATTTTTGATATCAAATATCACCCTGATAAAGAGGAATTGATCTTTGCCTCCGGGGATGGCAGCTTTTCCGTCTGGTCTGCCAAAAGCTTTGAGCGACTTTTTCATCAAGACCTTTCTCAACAAAAGTTGCGTAAGATGGAACTCTCGGCCGATCGGTCTGAATTGCTGATCTGCAGAGGAGATGGGATCATTAGTAGATTCAATACGGAAGATTATTCAGAAAGCGGGCAGATCAAAGGTAAAGCCGGTTTCAATGTCGCCCGATTTTCTCCCGATGGGCAGACCATTTTGGCGGGTGACAAAGAAGCCCATTTACATTCCATTGAAGTGCATAGTGGCGAAATCCAAAAATCACTGCCTGCCCATTACTGGCCAATCTATGATCTGCAGTTCTCTCCATCGGGCGAATATTTTGCCACCGCTAGTCGGGATAAGACCATAAAGATCTGGGATCCGGCAGAATTGAAGGTGCTGGAAAGGATCGAAGGAAGAGCTTACGGCGCTCATTCGCATTCGGTGAACGCTTTGTTATGGATCGATGACCAGCATCTGATCTCTACCGGAGACGATGGCATGGTGAAGCAATGGCAAATTGACGCCTAGATCAATTCATGAGCTGCCCCCTTTTGTTATTTTTGCAAGCTAAACGTCCCTTAAATGAAGATTTCCTACAATTGGCTTAAAGAGTATGTGAATACAGATCTTCCCGCAGAGAAGGTTGCCGATATTCTCACCGACATCGGACTTGAAGTAGAGGGCTTAGAGAAGGTAGAAAGCGTAAAAGGGGGCTTGAAAGGCGTATTGATCGGTGAGGTGAAAAGCGTAACGGCTCATCCGAATGCCGATCGACTAAAGCTCACTAAGGTGGATGTAGGTCACGCTGATCTGCTTGATATCGTTTGTGGAGCGCCAAACGTGGCTGTGGGTCAGAAAGTGCCCGTGGCTTTGGTTGGTAGCGTACTCTACATCGACGATAAGGAACTCAAGATCAAAAGATCCAAGATCAGGGGAGAAGTTTCAGAAGGCATGCTTTGTGCCGAGGATGAATTGGGTCTGGGAAGTTCCCATGACGGGATCATGATCCTTGATTCCGATGCCAAGGTAGGTGAAGAGCTAGCTACTTATCTTAAGCTTGAGGCTGATGAGGTCTTTGAGATTGGATTAACTCCAAATCGGGTAGATGCGGCTTCTCATTATGGGGTAGCGCGAGACTTGGCGGCCTTTTTGAACATGCAGGACAATGTAGAGGCCAAACTTCCGGAAGTGAATGACTTCAAGGTGGATCATCAGGATCTGAAGATCGATCTGAAGATCGAAGACCAAGAGGCTTGTCCGCGCTATTCAGCTCTTACCTTCACGGACGTAAAGGTGGCTGATTCGCCTGATTGGTTAAAAAGACGGTTGATCGCTATAGGATTAAAGCCGATCAATAATGTGGTAGACATCACCAATTTTATCTTGCATGAGATCGGACAGCCCTTGCATGCTTTTGATGCATCGAAGATCGAAGGCAAAGAGGTGATCGTGAAAACGCTGAAGGAAGGAAGCAAGTTCACTACCCTGGATGAGATAGAAAGGGAACTTTCCGGTGATGAACTGATGATCTGCAACCGCAAATCGGGAATGTGTATGGCCGGGGTTTTCGGGGGAGTTGATTCAGGGGTAAACGAAAGCACCACTTCGGTATTCCTGGAAAGCGCATATTTTAATCCTGTTTCGATACGAAAAACGGCAAAATACCACGGACTCAATACCGACGCTTCTTTTCGATACGAGCGGGGTGCTGACCCCAACATTACGGTGTATGCCTTGAAAAGGGCTGCCCAGCTTTTCAAAGCGATCTGTGGCGCTAAAGTGGCCTCAGAACTGGTCGATATTTATCCGGATCCAATCGATGATTTCCTCGTCGAGCTGGATTATGAAAGATGTGATCAGTTGATCGGTATGAATCTGCATCGAAGCGCGATAAAAACAATTTTACAGAATCTAGAGATCAAGATCCTCAACGAGAGTAAGAAAGGCTTGAGGTTGCAGGTTCCGGCCTATCGGGTTGACGTGCAAAGGGAAGTGGACGTGATCGAAGAGATCATTCGGATCTATGGATTGAACGCCATCCCGATGCCAGAGCAAATGCGATCTTCGATGAATCCGCTTGCAGACCGTACCGCTCTTAAGGCGGAAGAAAAGATAGCCAATGCATTGGCTGCGCAAGAATTTAGAGAAATACTGAATAACTCATTGACCAATCCTGAACACTATGCCAAGAAGGAACATCTGGTTTCGATGATCAATCCGCTAAGCAAAGAGCTCGAAGTGATGAGGCAAAGTATGTTATTCGGAGGGTTGTCGGCCATCAACTGGAACCTGAATCGCAAGCGAGGAAATCTAAGGTTCTTTGAGTTCGGGAAGGTCTATTTTCAACCCAGTCAAGGTCAATACGAAGAATCTAGAAAATTGGGGCTTTGGCTCTGCGGTGACCGCACCGAAGAAAGTTGGCAGGCCAAAACGGAGTCGTTCAATTTCTTCGACCTTAAAGCCATCTGTTTGGAAGTGCTAGAAAGTCTTGGTCTGCAAAGGGTCAAGACCAGTGAATTAAAATCTGAAGAATGGGTCTACGGTGTAGAGCTATTGAAAGGCAAGCGATCTCTTTGCCGAATCGGAAAAGTATCTTCTTCCATTTTAGAAAGGTTTGAAATTGAAGACGAAGTTTTCTTTGCGGAATTCGATTGGGAGAATGTGATTGCTTTGATCCCCAAAGCAGGAATCAAATTTAATCCCATACCGAAGTTTCCCTCTGTGCGAAGAGATCTCGCCCTACTGATCGATAAGTCGGTAAGCTTTGAAGAGATCCGAAACTTAGCCAAGGGTGTTGAGAATACCTATTTAAAGGAAGTCAATCTGTTTGACGTCTATGAGGGAAACAATCTGGAAAAAGGAAAGCAGTCGTACGGGGTGAGTTTTACTTTCCAAGATAAGTCGAAGACCATGACCGACCAGCATGTCGACAAGATCATGGACCGACTGATCCAGCGTTTTAAGCAAGAATTGGGCGCTCAATTGAGGTAGGCGAATTAAAAGACCCTTAGCGGAGCACTAATTTGGTGCCGGCTTTCGGGCTACTGCCTTTTTTAAGCTCATTTCTTTTCAATAACTTCTTCATCTTAAGGCCGTGCATTTGAGAAATATCCCATAGACTCTCCCCTTCTTTTACGGTATGGAATTCCGCTTTGGCTCTTCCTCGCTTCGGTTGAAGATAAATAATTCCCTCCGGCACTGCATCGCCTTCCTCCAGGTCGTTGTATTTATAGAACTGCCAAATTCCCATATTGAATTCCTGTGCCAAATCTTCGAAAGAATCCTCCTCATTGGTCTCAATATATCGAATGTTGTTTTTGTGAGTCAATACCTTATGTCGGTTGATCAGTGCACTGGTCGTTGAAGAAGAAGATCTTGACGGCTTTGATTTGCTCTTTGCTTTGTGGGCAACTACTTTGCGATCTTTTTTCCTTTTGTAACCTTCGTCGTACTGGTAAAGCTCATTTTTCTCAATAATATCGATCAATAACTTGGGATATTTTGGATTGGTGGCATAACCCGCTTTCTTTAATCCATGAGCCCATCCTTTATAATCGCTTGGTTTTAAAGCAAAGAGATCGGCGTATCGTGATTTTTTCAAGAACTCAGAATGGTCGTGATAAGAATCCAATACGTGTTTATATTTTCTGAAGCATTCGTTTTTTCGGTCGTCATCCTGAATGTATGTGGGTCCTTTCCAATCGGAATGACACTTGATGCCGAAATGATTATTTGCTTTTCGTGCAAGCGCGCTGTTGCCGTTTCCAGACTCCAAGATCCCTTGTGCCAGGGTAATGCTGGCCGGCACGCCGCTGCGGTTCATTTCCTTGATGGCTTCATCCTTGTACTTGGCAATGTAATCTGCCTGACTCATCCGATTTGGCGCCGGTTGGGCAAGTGTGGAAGCGGTAATCACCGCCATGAGCACGAAATGAATTAAACGCATTGTTTCAAATTGTTAATAACCTACTTAACAAAAGTAGGGCCATATCTATTGCGCTGCCTAGGGTTATTCACAAGATATTAACAGTAGACTATTGAGATTGTCTGGCCATAATCCCTCGATTTGCCTGCAAACCTCCCGAATGGTAGAAGACGAGCTTACTGCCCTCCTCAAATTTACCCTGCTTGATTTGTTCGGTCATGGCATAGAATGCTTTGGCGGTGTAGAGGTAATCCAATTCAAGGCCCCATGCTGTCTTGCATTGCTCTACAAAGGTGATCAGCTCATTGGTTACCTTACCGTATCCACCAAAGTGATATTCATCGATGAAATTCAGTTGAGCCGCCTTTTCAGGATTAGCTTGCCAACTGATGATGTCATCATTTAGCATCTTGGCTCCTTTGATCGAAGAGACCACGTGAAGCCTTTCGTGCTTGAGACTGCTCAATATGCCCGCCGCAGTGGTGCCTGTCCCCGCAGCACAAAAAAGATGATCGAATGGGGCTTTAATTTCACCGTAAATGCCTTTGCAGCCATTTACCCCAAGCTGATTGGCACCACCTTCTGGAATCAGATGAGTATCCTTCCATTGCTGCCCAATCTCTTCTGCCTGCTTAATCTGCTTAATGACTCTGTATGCTTCACGTGGTATGAAATGCAGCTTCAAGCCGGATCGATGGGCCTTTTGCAAGCAGTAGTTCGAATTGGGGTTCAACTCCTCTCCGCGGATCATGGCGTGAATCTCAAAGGCCGAACGAGCAGCAATCGCCGCAGTAGCTGCAATGTGGTTGGAGTAAGCCCCACCAAAGGTGAGAACCTTCTGCTTTCCCGCTTGCTCTGCCTGCTTAAGGTTCAACACCAGCTTTCTCCACTTATTGCCTGAAACTTCGCGATGAATGAGGTCGTCTCGTTTGATTAAGAGCTCGATCTTGGCTTCATCCAATAGTGGGTGAGTTAGCTTTTGAAGGGGAGAAGGAAGCTTCAATTTAAGATCGATCATTTTGCAAAGCTATGAACATTGCCTTGCCTTTTTAGTTGATTAATTTTGTAGATGAGTATGGATGGATTTTCAATTCAAGATAAGTACGACAAAGACGATTATTACCTAAGTAAAGAAGGGTACGTAGTATTCACGGAGAAGTACCATTTAAAAAGAGGATACTGCTGCAAAAACGGCTGCAAGCATTGCCCTTATGGATTTAAAAGAGGTTTTTCCGCCAAAAGAAAATAGTTATGATAACCGCAGAAATGACATCATTCCAGGCACAGATCAAAGCAGGTATACCCGAAGAAATTCCGCCAAAGCAAGCACTTGATCCTGAAATCAATCATGCCCCCAGGCGAAAAGACATACTCAATGCCGAAGAGAAGCAGCTGGCCCTTAAGAACGCCTTGCGGTACTTTCCAAAAGCACAGCACGGTGAACTCATTAAAGAATTTTATCAGGAACTTAAAGAATACGGACGCATCTACATGTATCGGTATCGCCCGGAATATGAGATCAAAGCGCGTCATTTAGACGACTTTCCTCATCAGTCTAAACAAGCAGCCGGAATCATGCTTATGCTTTCCAATAACTTAGACTATGCAGTGGCTCAACACCCTCATGAGTTGATCACCTATGGAGGAAATGGGGCGGTATTTCAAAACTGGGCGCAATACCTGCTGTGCATGCAGTATTTGTCTGAAATGACCGACGAACAAACACTAGTCTTGTATTCCGGTCACCCCATGGGACTTTTTCCTTCGCATAAGGATGCCCCGAGGGTAGTGGTGTCCAACGGTATGATGATCCCGAATTATTCCAAGCCGGATGATTGGGAACGCTTTAATGCTCTGGGTGTTACCCAATTCGGACAAATGACTGCGGGTTCATTCATGTACATCGGGCCGCAGGGAATCGTGCACGGCACCACCATTACGGTATTGAATGCCGGACGAAAGATCGGTTTGTCTGATCTGGGAGGTAAATTATTCGTTACTGCCGGACTGGGTGGTATGTCTGGCGCTCAACCGAAAGCCGCAAAGATTGCCGGCGCTGTAAGTATCACGGCTGAGATCAACTCAAAAGCGACCCACACTCGGCACGCCCAAGGTTGGGTGGATGAAGTGTACCAAGATCTTGACGAATTATTATCCCGCACCAAAGAAGCGCAAGCCAATAAGGAAGCCATTTCACTGGTATATCAGGGGAATGTGGTTGATCTTTGGGAAAAGCTGGCCCGCGAATCTTTTAAGGTAGAGCTGGGCTCAGATCAAACTTCACTGCACAATCCGTGGGCAGGAGGATATTACCCGGCTGATCTCTCCTTAGAGGAATCGAACCGCATGATGGCGGAGGAGCCGGAAAAGTTCAAAAAAGCGGTTCAAGAAACCCTGCGCCGCCATGTAGAAGCCATAAACAAGCTTTGCGATGAGGGCATGTACTTTTTCGACTATGGTAATGCCTTTCTATTAGAAGCCAGTCGCGCCGGAGCGGATATCATGGAAGGTAATAAATTCAAATATCCTTCTTATGTACAGGATATCATGGGTCCCATGTGTTTCGATTATGGATTCGGACCCTTCCGTTGGGTGTGCGCATCCAATGATCCCAAAGACTTGAAAGAGACTGACCGCATTGCCACTGAAGTGCTTGCAAAAATGGCTGCAGAAGCTCCTAAGGAGATCAAGCAGCAGATCGAAGATAATTTGAAATGGATTCGTCAGGCAGAAGAGAACAAGCTGGTAGTAGGTTCACAAGCCAGGATCCTTTACGCAGATGCTGAAGGTAGGATTAGAATTGCCGAGGCATTCAATAAGGCCGTGGCCAATGGAACAATTTCTGCTCCAGTGATCTTAGGCAGAGATCATCACGATGTATCTGGAACTGACTCTCCTTATCGGGAAACTTCAAACATTTACGACGGCTCTCAATTCACTGCCGACATGGCTATTCAGAATGTGATCGGTGATTCCTTTAGAGGTGCCAGCTGGGTGTCTATTCACAACGGCGGTGGAGTAGGCTGGGGCGAAGTGATCAACGGTGGTTTTGGCATGATGCTCGATGGTAGTGAGGACTCCGACCGTAGACTTAAGTCGATGCTGCATTGGGATGTGAACAATGGTATAGCCAGACGAAATTGGGCCCGAAACGAGGGGGCTATTTATGCCATCAAAAGAGCTATGGAAGCGGAACCAAGATTGAAAGTTACCGTACCGAATCTGGTGGATGATAAGGATTTGGAAAATCTATTTTGATAGCTTCAATGATGGTTTTGAGCTAATTGCCTGGCTTGATTTAGCTATGACGCAGAGGCCCTTACTTCGCAAGGGCTATGCAGAGAAGGCTCAGAGAACCACGGAGATACTTAACCTTTCTAGGTTAAAAATCAAATTCCAAGTGCTCTAGTCATTCTAAGTACTCTAGGCACTTAAAAACTTCGAAGCCTCGAGCTTCAACGTTTTTACCACCTCCACCCAAAAGTGGCCGTCACCAGATGGTCGGTGCGCACTATATCAGCCGCTTCCGGAGAGGTCGCATAAAAGGGATCGATGAAATTCATTTCACTGATCGAATAAGCCAGATCAAAGTTGAAGTTCTTGAATCGATAGCCCGTACCGAGTGAATAGGTGATCCTGCTCTCGTCGGGATTGAAGTCGGTGTTGTTGGCAAAGGGGTTGCTTTCATACCTTAAACCCGCTCTAGCCACGAAGGGGTCCAATCGAACTTCCCCGCCAAATCGAATAGTATGAGCAGTTTGTAGTTGTTCGCTAATTTGATTGTTTGTAAGCGAGAAACTGAATTCGGAATTTCTTACATTATCAAATCGAGCGGAAGAATAATCTACGAACTCATAATCTACATTGACCATACCCAGCTTCCCGATCACATAGGCCAGACTTCCATTGAATCGCCAAGGGGTACGCAGTCTGTATTCATAATTCGACTCGATGAACTCCGAGTCGTAGCGAATTCCATCAGAAAAACTACTATTTGACCTAACGATATATTCTTCACTGAATCTGAACCAGGTAGGCGAGTGCACAGCAGCTCCGATTCTAAGTTGTTCGGTGATCCGATATATCATACCGATTTTGAAGTTAAAACCGGTTCCCAGACTCAATAAATTCGTTTCTTCACTATAGCTGCTAATATCACCACTGCTAAGGGGTGGTCTATTATAATTATACTCTTCATATCGAATAACATCCCTTTCAAATCTGGTACTCTGTATCCCAAGATTTGCACCTAAATAGAGTCGATCTTGATAGTTTCCTCCGAAGCCAAAAAAAGTTTCCGTTTGACGGCCTGCCTCATCAACCTCCATATTTTGATCTATGCTTTCTTCATCGAACAACCAGCGATCAATGAAATATCCACCATTTCCATCAGGAAATGTATCAATTGCAAAAGTTTCGAAGGCTTGGGCAGGACCAAAGGGTAGTATGTTGTAATTAGAAGGTAGATCTTCTGCATTTGGGAATGCTTCAATGTATTGCAACTCATATGGATCTACAAATGAGGAACTTTCATTATTTCTACCATTGAACCTATAGCTGTTTCTATAGGAATTCACCCGATTGTGTGAAAAGGTAAAGGAGTAATTTTTCCAACCACCCGGGTCTCCCCGATAGCTGTTCACGAAGCTGATGTTTGGGATGTTGAAATTAAAGGTGCTTTCTTCGTTAAGC
>Ga0207419_1002083_pt1 | contig 13674 bp, 4 predicted proteins | sample ElkSloMetagenome_4_FD_184723 | JGI IMG/M metagenome (GOLD analysis project Ga0207419, IMG submission 184723) | Hot spring microbial communities from Elkhorn Slough, Monterey Bay, USA - MD2A (version 2) | ecosystem: Environmental > Aquatic > Marine > Intertidal zone > Estuary: Microbial mat ... | reverse complement strand
GAATGAATTGTTACAGCCAGCCACAGCAGGATTCGTCACGTTTGACCCATTTGATCCTTCGCTACAGCTTGTTGGCAGTTTTCCGAATGGTATCTATCGCAGAATATCGCCGGTGTCGTCTGATATCTTCGCGCAAAGCAATCAGGGTTTTGAAGCACAAAGCATTCGAGCCATCGCAACCGCTGCTGGCGGACGTGTACATGCGGCGCTGAGTGATATTGAGCTTCCGGCTTTTGCCAGCTTTCGGAGTGAAGACCGCGGTAACAGCTGGACTCAAGCGAATAATGGGCTTGACGCATATAGTTTTAGGGCGCTGGTGGTGGATCCAAATAATACTGATGTCGTGTACGGCGGCGGCATTTTCTCTGGAGGAACGGATGCGCAGGGCGTATTTATTCCGGGCAATGGCGGACTGTACAAGAGTACGGATGCGGGCGTTAATTGGTCGACCATTGATACGGGTATTCCTTTGCAGCCGTCCGGTTTTGCGATCTATCGAACTGTCAGGGACATCGAAGTCGATCGTTTCAGTGCTGATTCAAGCGGCGATTCTCAAGTGCTGTATGCGGGCGCTGAAGGACGACTTGCGAACGACGGTATGGGTACGATAGTCAAACAAGCGGCTCGAATTTATAAAAGCACTGATGCTGGCGCCAACTGGTTCGCCAGTGATAACGGTCTTGGCGGCGGAGAGCTTGATGCCAACGGCATAGCCAGCTTCGTCTCCGTTGTTCAGCTGGTGCAGGATACGACCGACACTACGGGTAATACGCTGTACGCTTCTACTTTTATCAATTTTCGATCTTCAACAGCACCGCTGACGCTCGAAAATGGTGTGTTTAAAACCGTCGACGGTGGTGCGAACTGGTTTAATGCTGCCAATGGCCTGCCGCGGATCAATAATGATCCAACTGCATCTACACTCAACGTTCTTTCGCTTGCCTTCGATCCGACCGATCCCAGCGGGCAGACGCTGTATGCATCAGTAAACGATCTTGTGACACTTGTATTCGGGTCTGTATATAAAACGGTCGACGGCGGCCTAAACTGGACATTTTCAGGCAGTGGCCTGGAAGAGCGCGACGTACGCGATATTGTGGTCGATCCGGATTCTGGCGATGTGTATGCAGCGATAGCCGACCCCTTCGGTAACGGCGACGGTGGCGTGTTTGTAAGTAGTGATGATGGTGCAAGCTGGTCTTCCATCAGTACGGGCTTTCCAACTACTGCGGTACCACTAAAATTAGCGCTCGATACCAGTGACTCAAATATCGTTATCCACGCAGGCACCAATAAAAGCGTGCAGACGTTCGAAGTCGTACCCGACGGTGATACCGATGGTGCAAGTAACACGACGGAAGGTGATGCGCCGAATGGTGGCGATGGCAACGCTGATGGCGTGCCGGACCAAACGCAATCTGACGTAGCATCGCCAACCGTAAACTCGAATAGCCGAGGCGCTGCAAATTACATCACGGCGAGTCTGAATGGCATCGATGGCAACTGCCAGGTGTTACAGGACAGCTTCGGTCTGGACTTGCTGGATAATTTGCCGGCAGAACCGACCTATGAGCCGCCGCTGAACGGTCTGCATCTGCGCATTCCGGACTGCGAACAGGCTGAAGTCACGCTGATCTACCATGGCGCAGATTTTTCGGATCCAAGCTATGTATTGCGCGGCTACGGGCTGGCGTTCCCGGATCAAGATCAGGCGATCTGGCACGAACTGCCAGCCACACTGAATGGACAAGAATGGACCGTCACCTTAACCGACGGAGCGCCAGGCGATGCTACTCCGGATGATGGGATTATTGTCTTTCAGGGTGCAGCTAAACGCCTGGTTGAAGCATTCTTCAGCGATAGTATGGAAGCGGAGTAAAAGTATTCGGCTCTGGGTACCCATGGTGCCTTGAGCCTGGCCGACACGCAGGGTTTTTCCAGCCATCGATTTTGTTGCCCGTTAAACGAACACAAGGGCGCCAGGCCTCCTGCGGCGGAGGCTAGCTAGCCTTTGGGGTTGAATTCATCTTCAAAGCCATCTGCAAACAGGCCGACCGGGTCGGTGTCGGTGGCGCTGTTATTGGCCGGGTTGTTGTCGCCTAAACCGGCCGGCAAGGTGACAGTGGCGGTATTGCTGATGCTGTTCCCTTCTGTCGCGGTGACGGTTGCGGTCAGTTGATAGGTGAGGCTACTGCCGGGCGGAAGATTGATCAGTTCATTGATATCGCCGCTGCCGCTGTCATTCGGGCAGGTCGCACCGCCGCTGCCGCTGCAGGTCCAGCTTGCGTTGCCGGCCTCGGCGGGAATTGTGTCCGATAAGGTGGCGCCGTTGACGGCCGAGGCACCCAGATTGCTGACTTCGATCTGCCAGGTGGTTGAAAAGCCGCTGTCGACAAAGGCGAAGCCATTGTTTTTCGTGACCGCAAGATCGGGCAGCGGACGGCCGAATACCACATACGTTCGACCCGGCCGGCTGTAGCCGCCAGCCGGTTCGAAACTGTACGAACCGACGACCAGGTCATCAATACCGTCGCCGTTGATGTCCCCGGCCGCGCTGACTGCATGTCCGGAATAATCGTAATTATCCTCACCATTCAACACCAGGCCATTGATACCGTCGAGCGTGTTGATGTCCAACACGGCAGGCAGGGCTAAATCGGTACCGAAGACTACGTAGCTTTTTCCCGTTCGATCAGGATATACGCCGGCCTCAGGCGCGCCAATGATCACATCATCAATGCCGTCGCCGTTGATATCGCCTGCACCATGCACAGAACGTCCCAGGCTTGCACTTTCGTCCTCGCCCGGATCGCCCTGAATGATGATGCCGTTGCTGCCGTTCAGCGCACCGAGGTTGAGGGGTGTGGAAATCAGCTGATCTGTGCCGAATACGATGTAGCTTCTGCCGGACTGTCCTTGCCCATTTACCGTGGCTCCGTCGGCACCAATAATCAAGTCATCGAACCCGTCGTTGTTGAAGTCACCTGCAGCACTCACACTAATGCCAGTGTCATCACTCATGCCTTGGCCATCCATGATGAACCCTTTAAACCCCGCTAGTTGACCTAAATCAAGAGAATCAGTGTGAACACCCGCGCCACCAAAAACGAGATAACTGCGTCCAGATCCCGATGCATTCCCCATCGCACCTGGCGCACCAATCACGACATCGTCAAAGCCATCGCCGTTGAAATCGCCGGCCGTGCTGACTGAATACCCGGATCCGTCGTATGCGGTTTCGCCATTCATGGCAAAGCCGATACTGCCCGACAGGCTGCTGAGCTCCAGTTCACTGCTGAAACCGGAATCCGTGCCAAATACAATATAGCTGCGGCCTGAATAGCTGCCATTGGGGTCTGCATCCGGCGCGCCAATGATCAGGTCGTCGATGTCATCGCCATTGACGTCGCCTGCCGTGCTGACCGAAAAGCCTGATTCGTCGTAGCCCGCCTCGCCGTTGATGGAAAAACCGTCGCTGCCGTCAAGAGTGTTGAGGTCAAATTCAGCGGGAAACCCGGTATCGCTACCGAACAGCACGTAGCTGCGTCCGGCATTGCCATTCCCGTTCGGGTCGGAATAGGCAGCGCCGACGATGACATCGTCGATGCCATCCCCGTTGACATCGCCCGCATTACTGACTGAGCGTGCGACTTGATCAGACCCGACCTGATTGGTCATCTCGAAGCCGTTACTGCCGTTGAGACTGCCGAGATCAGTGGGGCTTGAGAAACCAGAGCTGGAACCAAACACAACATGTGCTGAACCCACGGTGTAATTCACACGGTCGGCATACGGAGAGCCGATGATCAAATCATCCAGTCCGTCCCCGTTGATATCACCCGCGCCGCTGACCGAAAAGCCCGAAGCATCATAGTCGGCCTCGCCGTCGATACTGAACCCATCGCTGGAGTCCAGATCGGACAGGTTGATTTCGGCCGGAAAAGGCTGGGCCATGGCGTGATGGCTGAAGCCAACCGCCAGGGCCAGTTGCAATGCGGTGACCAGTTGAGTGCGTTTTAAGGGCGTCATGATTAGCGTCCTGCTATGAAATTAAAGTTTGACTGCGCATTGATGGATCGCAAAAGATCAATCCAGTTCATCTTCAAACCCATCGGCAAACAGCCCGACCGGGTCGGTGTCGGTGGCGGAGTTGTTGGCTGGATTGATATCGGTTTGGGCAGGAGGCAGGGTGATGGTGGCGGTATTGCTGATGACACTCCCTTCCATGGCTGTGACCGTGGCGGTGAATTCATAACTCAGCGTGCTGCCGACTGATAAGTCCACGACTTCATTGATGCTACCGCTTCCGTTGGCATTCGGGCAGATACCGCCATCACTGCCACTGCAATTCCAACTTGCGTTGGTCACACCGGCCGGTAACGGGTCGCTTAGCGTCGCGCCGATGATGTCAACCGCGCCCACGTTTTTGATTTCGATAAACCAGGTTGTTGATACGCCGTTGTCGACAAACGCAAACCCATTGGTCTTACTGATGGTCAGGTCTGCGATCAGCGCGGTGCAGTCGATTTGAATATCGGTCACATCCATCCCGTCGACTACGCCAGTACCGTTCGATACCTGGCACTGCTCTATGCCTCCATCAGGTTGTGATGCGACTGTGACGGTATAGGGTTCGCTGTCCGAGAGCCTTATTGAAAAGCTGAACGGACCATTCTGATTGATAATCTCGCTGTCAGTGCCATTGTTTTGGAGCACCAGACCGATACCTTTCAGCCCCGACACCGTTCCACCCAGACTGAATGTTGTCGGAAGCACGCCGCAGGTAACCTGAATATTATTCACGTTCATGCCGTTAACCATGCCCGTGCCGTTTGCGACCAGACATTCGCCACCAGAAGGATCCTCTGGCTGTAATCCGATAGTAACGTTATAGGATTGACCGTCTTCAAGCAGCGTCGGGAAGATGAATGGGCCATCGGCATTGATCATGATGAAATCCGTGCCGTTATTGAACAACGTCAGCCCCGGGGCAGGCAAGCCCGAAACCATCCCGCCAATTTCATATTGAGCGGTCTCGCAAACCACCTCGACGGTGATGATGCTGATCTCGCCCACGATGCCGCTGCCGTTGTTAACGACACAAGCCTGAGCCGGGTTGCTTGGCTGCGTGGCTACGGTGACCGAATACGAGTCCATCAGTTCAAGTTCAGTCGCAAACCGGAAGGTGCCGTTGTTAGGTATCGCCAAATCGTCGCCACCATTGTTCTGCAGCACCAATCCGCTGCCGGTCAGGCCGGTCACTTCAGCTTCAATCGGAAAGGTGGATCTGAAACTACACTCGACCAGCACGTCACTGACGTCCGAGCTATTGATGGTGCCGCTGCCGTTACTTACTGAGCAGACATGCGTTGGGTCGATAGAGCTTTCAATGATGGTGACCTCATAGTTTTCACCATTGGCCAGCTCGGTGTCGAAAGTAAAAGGGCCGCCCGGAGAAATAATCGTCAGGTCATCACTACCATTGTTCTGCAGCATGAGACCGGTGAAGTTTACTCCGGTAGCTATACCGCCTAAGGTAAATGTTTCGGTCAGTACGCAATTGATATCAATGTCGGTCACGTCTTGCCCTGAAAGAATGCCCGTGCCATCGCTGACCGTGCAGGTCTGCTCGGGGTTATCGGGTTGTTGCAATACGCTGACTGCATAACTTTCGCCGTCCTGCAAAGGAACGGGAAACGTAAAATCGCCGTTAGTAACGATGGATACATCATCATCGGTTTGAGTATTTCGAAGAACCAGCCCATTACCGATCAGGCCACTGACTTGCCCTCCAACAGTAAGGCCAGGCAAACCGAATAAGTAGACTGCGCCTGATCGAGTAAGTGAGCTGTCTCCAGGCCCGATGTCAGGGTCACTGCTTTCCCACCAACTGCTGATCAGGAAACGTCCTCCACCTCGGGCGACTTGGTGCCCAAAGCGGTCTCCAGAACCCCTGATGTCTGGGATAATTCGCTGTTGAAAAACCCAGCTACTCTGCTCGTTTTGTGCAAATAGATAGCTGGTGCCTTGTTGCTGTTCATGAATATTGGCACCCACAAGAAGTGACTGGTCTTCTAGGTCAAGCGAAAAGCCAAAATGGGAAAAAGAATCAAGATCAGGCGATTTAATGAACTGAGTTTGAACCCAGTCGCCAGATTCATTTGGTTCAAAAATGTACACTGCACCCGCTGCATTAGACGTATTATTGCCTGGATCCGAACCGTCGCTATCTTCACTGTTGGCACCAACAGCGGCAACGTTGCCTGATATACCAACACTTTGTCCAAACGAATCATCTTCATCGACGTTGCTGGCTTTCAGGTAGGCAACTTGATCCCACTGGCCGTTTGGGTCGCGCTCGAATATGAATGCAGCCCCGGAAAACGGTTTGGACTGATCATTGGGTGAACTTCCATCGCTGCTTTCAAGCGGGGCGCTGATGATTGCGCGGTTATTATCAAGTGCGATCTTATTTCCAAAATACATGTCGCTAGGCTCTGCATCTGGAAACAAGACATCCTCTTCTTCCCATAGACCATTGCTGTTTCGGGTGTAGGCGCGTACCGAACCATTGCGACCGATGCCGGGTCGAGTTTCGCGCTGGGCACCGATGAGCAGACGATCTCCAGAAATGGCTACCGCAGTGCCGAACTCATCCTGGCTTGGATTTGGTCTCGAGGAGAGCAATACATCCGTTTCGACCCAGTCGCCGTTTTCATCTGGTTCAAATACGTAGACCGCGCCTTCGTTAAAATCAATGCCGGCCTGAATGCCGTCAATGTCCCTGAATGGTTCACCAATGACGATCGTTTCACCTGAAATACCCACTGCCAACCCAAACTGATAACCAGTGATGAAACCAGCCGGTCCAGGGAAATAGGGTAATGATGGTTTTAAATAGGCAGTTTCAATCCAGTCGCCATTGATTTGACGTTCGAATACATACGCTGCGCCGGCATCCTGGATGGAGTTGTCTTCAGGCCCACTGCCATCACTATCTTCGTAGCGAGCACCTACAACTAAGATGGTGCCAGCTTCATTGATCGCAATTTCGACGCCAAAATTGTCATCAGCGTTTGCGTTCGACGCTTTCAAAAATGCCTGTTCAAAGACGGTTGTGCCACGGTCTTGTTGTTGTTCCTGCATTAGAGCCAGCCCGGCCGCCGGCCCTACTGGACCATTGATCGGCTCATTGGCCGACAGCACGTTCATGAATGCAAAACTGAACAGAACGCCGGTCAGGCTAAATTGAACACGCTTCAGGCTTTTCCCTAGCATCGCTACAATCCCTTAATTCTCGGTAAAGAGCCGGGCACCATGCCTGGTCAGAAACCCCGGTTTATTGGATAGTGATGCTAGCCAGCATCAGCTCAGATAACGTGTAATTGCGTTGAAATTATCGTGAAAATTGAATCGAAGGGTTTGTTAAATCCAGGCATAACCTGCTGTATCAATTGGTTTTTACGGAAGATAGCCTTGTTGGGTACAAACAGCACTTGATCCAGAAAAAACAATACTCAAGATGGGCGCAAGACATTATTGGAGTGGACGAAATGCTTAAATCACAAAGCCAGCACAACCGAGAAAACAGTGGCGTACTCGATATGGCCACAGCATCGACATATTTGCTGACTCGCAATCGCGCGGATGGAATACACTAATCGTCAAAGAGGGAATTTGAGATGCGGATTCAAAATCCATGACGACAATCATACGGTTCGGCGATTTTGCGCTGGATTTTGATCAGAAATCCTTAAGCGGCCCGGACGGGCCGATCATGCTCAGACCGCAAAGTTTTGCGGTGCTTTGTCATTTACTGAAGCAGGCACCGGCCGTGGTCTCCCGCAACGATCTGCTGGACGCGGTTTGGGGGCATCAGGCCACGTCCGACAGCTCCGTTTCGCAAACGATCAAGGAATTACGCGTTGCACTTGGTGATTCGAGTAGCAAGCCTCGATTTATCGCTACGCGCCGCCGGCTTGGCTATCAGTTCATTGCAGAGATCAATGCTGGAGATGCCTCGGCAACCCGGAATACTGCCCATGAATCGCGGCAAGCTCGGGCTCAAACGCCAAGGATAAAAGTCCCGAATCCGCTGTTCGCCGCTGGTTTGGTCATCGTATTGTTTGCGGCCTGGTGGGCATCAAACAATTTTGCTCCACCGGATACCGATCGTCAGACGAATCGCCAGCCTACGATTACCGTTGCGATTGCCGATTTTGACGATCAGGGTGAGGCGATCAACAGCAATGCAGATGACTGGTTGCCACCTGCAATGAAGCTGTTTCTTGGCCATTCACTGAGCCAATTAACTGGCGTGAATGTGACGGCGTCATCGATCGATTCGGAGATTGTTCAGGGTGCAGTAGATTATCAAATTGAGCCGAGCTTCAACCTCCTGGCCGACGGCGGTATTGAAGTGGTTGCGACGATTCAAAAACCAGACCAGTATGAGCCGTTGACCCGGGTGGCCGTTGAACATGACCGCATTGATGTTGGTCTGATCAGCACTGAATTGGCTGGTGCGATCAGTGACTGGCTCGATATTGAGTCTTTGCCGGAAATCACACCGGCTGCGGTTCGTTCGCTGTTGCCACCGGAAGTGGATCTGCAGCGCACATTTTTTCAGGCACAGGCGTTGCTCAATCGGCATGAAGCGGTGGCAGCAATCAAGGCCATACCCGATATGCAGATCAATGATCCATTTTTGATTCAATTGCAAAGCGAGGCACTGGCCCAGCAGGGTAATATTCTGGAAGCCCGAACCCGCATTACTGCCGCGTTACAGGCCACCGAACTCTGGCCCCGCCGTAACCGACTGGCGATTGAAGCTACAGCCGCCCGCCTGGATTTCGACTTCGAATTGGCCGCTGACCGCCTCCAGGCCTTAAATCAGTTCTTCCCAGAGCCGGCCAATATCCGCCGCATGATTCATGCCCAGATCGAGTCGGATCGAATTGAAACAGCCGGTGAAGCCCTGCAGTTGCTCGACCGCCAGATGCCAAACGATCCGCGCATCGGTCTGCTTCAGGCTGAACTCGCCGGTGCGGAAAACCAGGTCGAACAGCAGTTGGACATCGCCCGGAATGCCTACCGGCAGGCGCTTGAAGCTGTGCTGCCCGTGGTGGCGGCAGAAGCGCTGGCGTTAGAAGCCGATGCCCTGCGCAAGCTCGGTCGGGTGGACGAAGCATTGGCGACGGTTGAACGAATCTCGGATATTCCGGCAACGGATGACCTGGTGCCAGCTCGCGCCCAATTGAAAGTGATCCAGGCCAGTTTGCTGTTCCAGCAGGGTGATCTTGAACAGGCGTTGACGATTGCCGATCAGGCACAGGATCTATTTACTCAAGTCAACTCACAGCCAGGGCTGGCCGAAACGGCAATCGTGCGGGGCATGGCGCTGGAGAGGTCCGGTCGGCTCGACTCGTCGCTGGAGCAATTGAATATTGCAATCGAGATGCTGACTGGGCTTGGGGATCAGCGAAATCTGGCGCGGGCGCACGTCAATCTGGGTATCACGCTGATGTCGAATGGTCGGCCCGACGAAGCCCTGGCCAACCTCGGCCAGGCCGCGCTGTTCTATCGTGAAATCGGCGACCGCCAGGGCGAGGCGGTCGCACTGATCAATCGTGGCACCTTGTTTGCACGCCAGGGTCGATCCGATCAGGCCGAGCGTGCTCTGGAACGCGCACTGGAAGCGTTTGTCGATATTGAAGATCTGCGCGGACAAGCCATTACGCTGGGTAATCTTGCCGCCCTCGCCAGCCGACGTGGTGCCACTGAACGCGCGATTGAACTGAATACTGAGGCGCTGGAGTTGTTTCGTCAGCTTGAAGCGGAAATCGATGCTGCACGCACGGCCTATAATCTGGCGTTGGTGCACCGGCGGCTTGGAAATCTCAACTTGGCTGAGCAGATGATCCTTGATGCAGGCCAGCGGTTCGCCAGCCAGGGCAGCACCATGTTCGAGGCACGCGCCTATGTAACTCAAGGTGCGATCATGCTCGACATGGGCCGTAATGAGGAAAGTGCTGAGCTTCTTGAAAGGCTCGATGCCCTGGCTATCGAAAATCCTATCCGTGCGGCGGAAATTGAAACGCTGCGAGGTGAGCTGGCGTATGCCAAACAGGATTTCCAGGCAGCTGAGACGTATTTTCAGCGCGCTTTCCAGCTGCGAGAATCTGCACCCGACTGGCAGCTGGTGTCTGAATTGGATCTGGCCCGGGTTCAGCTGGCGCTGGATAATCGGGTTCAGGCCGAACAGGAAGCGCGCCGGCTAGCCGATGTGTTCGGCGCAGAAAACAATGTGTACTCACAAATCGATGCGCTGCTGCTGCAGGCCGATAGCCTGATTGAACAGGGGCGGACCAGCGAAGCTGAAGAATTGCTTCAGTGGATTGGCCAGTTACTGGATGCTTCGCCGCATGCACTGAAGAATTTAAATATGGCGCTGCTTAGAGCCCGAGTGTCAGAACCGGAACTGGCTGAACAGCAGCTGCTTTGGATTATTCAAACCGCCGCAGAACAGGGTTTCGAACCGATGCTTGAGTTGGCCAATCAAAATATGGCTGCATTGAATACTGATTCAGCTGATTGAAACAGCACCGATACTTGTTTGGCAACTGCGCCAGCGGTTACGGTGATTCAAAACTGTCATTAAAAATCCGATCAATATCAGGCGCATCGTCGGCAAACCCGCCGTTGTCAAGATTATCGATATTGTTTTCAATGCCCGGGTCGAATGCATCGGCAAAAGCTTGTGCGATCAGGTCAAAGACTCCTCCCTGTTCGATTTGATAAACCAGCGTAATGACCTCCTGATTGCCAAAATCAAGCTGTGGAATGACACAATTCGCTGTATCGCACTGCTGGCCGAAAGCTGATACCAAAAGAAGATTGTTCGGTATCAGATCAATGGACACATTGGCGGCGTTGTTGACCCCGCCATTACCTACTTTCAGTTCGTAGAGGATTTCCTGCCCAGCGATAAACGGTGGCTCAGATATCAACTCTAATTGAGTGAATATATCGCTTGAGAAATTCAAGTCACGGCTTAGGCTGGCCGTATTGTTGCCTAGATCGACATCGGTTTGGCCTGGAATGGCGGTGACCGTAAATTCGAATTCATCCGAGTCATCGGAGATACGAATGGGTGCAAAGAATCGAGCATCCAGCACTAGGCTTTCATTTGCTGCCAAATCGAACGGTGGTGGCAGTATGCAGGGGAATTGCAGACAGCCTTCAATGCTGATCAATTCAGCGCCTGGGAACTCGTAGGAAATTTGTATGCTGGTTGCTGGATCTTCTGCGCGTATTCCAATCGTGAATTCAATGAACTGATCGCTGTAGTAGGGCGGATCGGTGATGATGTCGAGGAAAACCGCAATATTGGTCTCATCCACGCCGCCGCCGTTGTTTGTGGAGTCAATGTTGTTATCGGGGTTGATGTCCAGCCTGCTGCCTGAAACTTCGGCTGCGGAATTGAAAATATTTGAGTTGAGCTGAGCGAGCAGCGTCACTTGCCTACTGCCGCCGGAAAGGATGCCACCAATGTTACAGATCGAGCCTGACGTGGTAACACAGCCAGTCCAGCTAACAATATCCAGATTATCGAGTTCAACATTGAATGCCACGTTGAGTGCAGTAGACGGCCCATGATTGCTTACAGTCGCTTCATACTGAACAAATTGATTATTGGTGTACGGGGGTTGATCTATCAGGTTGAATTCAACGCCAAGATCAGCGCTTAAATTGGTTGTGCCTGTGACGTTGGCAAAGTTGTTGCTGTCTTGGTCTGACTCGTCAGGATCTGTGTGAAGTGAGTTTTCAGTCGACACCGCGAAAGCGTCCAGGTTGAATTCGGCCCCATCGCTGCCGCCAAGATTAATCTGAATCGGGATTGCAACAATCTGGTCGGCAACTATGGTGTTGATCTCACAGGGTAGCGTTGGACATACGCTTGAATTGACACTCTGAATAAACGCTTGATCGGTCTGCAAATCCACAAGAACATTGTTGGCTCGTTCCGGTCCATTGTTGGTAATGACCAGGTTTGCTGTTAGATTTTGCCCAACACCAAACGGTTCAGATTCGCTTAGATCGATTTCTACACTCACATCCGCCAGATCTGCTGCCTCGTAAGCGCCCACATCACATAGCCCTGCACGCGCTACGCCGCGTTGGTCGAACGGCTCGCAAAAGGCTTGATCCGCGTTATTGATGAGTTGGTTGAACTCTTGATTGAACGAGAATTCCAACCGGTTGGTTCGCGTCGGCCCTCCATTGTGTGCCAATGGAAGAATGGGGGCATTGAAACTTGATAAACCGGGGCAGTCGCTATCGCTTCTGTAGTTGCCGGCATCCAGAATCACATTCACATTCCCAAAACCGCATTCGAAAATGAAGCTATTGGTTATCGACAACGTTGAATCGGAAAGTGACAAATTTGATAAGCGCATGGTGACATGGCTTAGAAAAAGTGTGGAATCCTCAAAAATGATTAGAAATGCATCGTTACTTAATTCATCGAACGACGAGTTGATAATTTCGACTATGGCATCGTTGCCTCTAAGCCCAAGCGACTGTTCCTGAATCGAGCTGTTCTGAAAAAGCAACGTGCCTCCATCCATGAAAATACTGCCACCAAAGAATGGTCCATCCTCGATGCCGGAATTTCTGTAAAACTCGGATCGGTTGACTTCGACATCTGAATTCACCGCAACAATGGCAGCCTCACGTTCAGGGCGAGGTAGTCCTGTGGTGGCAACGCTATTGAATCGAATGATGCTTGATTCGAGCTGCAGTTCACCATTTCTTATAAAAATGCCGCTACCGTCAATATCGGTCGCCCTGTTCGCGCCAATGATTGAATTGATGATTGTTACGCTGGCATCTTCAATATTCATTCCGGCACCACGCCCGAGGGTGAAATTGGTGCGACCGCCGGTGATCGATACATTCCTCAAGACCAGATCGGTGTTGGCGCCTCGCACGCGTATCAGGCGAATCAGGTCGATGGTGTCTGATCGGATTGCCAGTCGCCCATTGTCAGTCTGGGTTTCAATGGTCATATCCGTATCGATTGTCGGTAATGTTGTCGTCAGATTGGCGGTCCAGTTGTCTGGCGTAATGATGGTGTCCGCGCCGGAACCTGCTGTGCAGTTGCCTACCGAATTGTCCTGATTGGCGCTGCGGATGGCATTGGCCAGCGAGCATCCGTCGGGCCCGCCGACCGGGATGGTTGCTGCGAAGGCCTGTGCTGATAGCACTGACAGTATCAGTAGCAGCTTGAATTGGGCTTGCATCATGGGCTCACTTGACCGTTGTGATTTCTTTAAATCGAACCCCGATCATGAGGGCGAGCCCGGTCTGTAACTTAAAATTTGCTTGAAATTAGTGTGAAAATTGCCCTGTTATGCAAATTGATGCGCCTGAGGTTGTGTTTACGGGCGGAATTACTATGACCATGCTGGCCATCAACGACCGAATTTGTTTCAGCCGATTTCCTGTGGCCATCGCCGGAAAATAATCTCCGGTCAGCCACCGAGCGTTCGCCGGCAAGCGTTGTATACCGGATCGGCGGTCGATCAAGTTGCGCGAAGTGGGCGGCTCAGTCGCAACTGGGTGCTTGTTCAGGTTTGTGCCCGATGCCTTCGATGGACAGAATACTGAGGG
>Ga0207419_1002082_pt1 | contig 13676 bp, 13 predicted proteins | sample ElkSloMetagenome_4_FD_184723 | JGI IMG/M metagenome (GOLD analysis project Ga0207419, IMG submission 184723) | Hot spring microbial communities from Elkhorn Slough, Monterey Bay, USA - MD2A (version 2) | ecosystem: Environmental > Aquatic > Marine > Intertidal zone > Estuary: Microbial mat ... | reverse complement strand
CAGGAACAGCCACAGCGACCAGAAGCCGCGCCGGTTGGCGCGGAAGTTGGCCAGCCGGCGCCGCCAGATGGGGTTGAGCCCGCGCCGGGGAGGCGCGTCGCCGGTCTTGGCGCCGGTGTCTGTGGCGGAAAGCGTCGCGCTGTCGGTCATGCGCTGTCAGACCCGTTCCATGGTGTTCGCTTCGTCATTGCGAGCCCGCATCGTCAGATGCGGGCGTGGCAATCCAGGGCGGATGGTGCGCCTCTTGCCCTGGATTGCTTCGTCGCTACGCTCCTCGCAATGACGGCGCCAACGTTGCTCTTACCGCCCGCCCCCATCACACCTCCCGGCTTTCGAAATCGATGCGCGGGTCGATGATGTGATAGGTGATATCGCTCATCAGGTTCAGCACCAGCCCCAGCAGGCCGAACACATACAGCGTGCCGAACATCACCGGATAGTCGCGGTTGATCACCGCCTCGAAGCCCAGCAGGCCGAGCCCGTCCAGGCTGAAGATCACCTCGATCAGCAGCGAGCCGGTGAACAGCATGGAGACCAGCGCCGCCGGGAACCCCGCCACCACCAGCAGCATGGCGTTGCGGAACACGTGGCCATACAGCACGCGCCGCTCGGTCAGGCCCTTGGCCCGTGCGGTGATGACGTACTGCTTGTTGATCTCCTCCAGGAACGAGTTCTTGGTCAGCATGGTCAGGCTGGCGAAGCCGCCGATCACCATGGCCGTGACCGGCAGCGTCAGGTGCCAGGCATAGTCGGCGACCTGCTGCCACCACGTCAGGTCCTCCCAGTTGTCGGAGACCAGCCCGCGCAGGGGAAACAGGTCGAGAAAGCGCCCGCCGGCGAACAGCACGATCAGCAGAATGGCGAACAGGAACCCGGGCACGGCGTAGCCGATGATCACCGCCCAACTGGTGACCATGTCAAAGCGGCTGCCGTCGCGCACCGCCTTGGCGATGCCCAGCGGGATGGAGACGAGGTAGATGATCAACGTCGACCACACGCCCAGCGACACCGACACCGGCATCTTCTCGGCGATCAACGCCAGAACGCCGGTGCTGCGGTAGTAGCTCTCCCCAAGGTCGAAGGTGGCGTAATCCACCACCATTTTCAGGTAGCGCTCGTGGATCGGCTTGTCGAAGCCGAACTGCTTCTCGATCTCGGCGATGAAGGCGGGGTCCAGCCCGCGCGCGCCCTGGTATTGGCTCTCGCCGCCGCCGGTGCCGGCGCCGCCGCCGGCCACCTCGCCGCCGGTGTTGCCGGAGATGGCCGCCGTGGCGTCCACCGCCGTCCCCTGGATTTCCGCCAACAACTGCTCGACCGGACCGCCAGGGGCGATCTGGACGATGAAGAAGTTGATGGTGATGATCCCCAGCAGGGTCAGCGGGATCAGCAAGAGGCGGCGGACGATGTAGGCGAGCATGGCCGGATCACCGCGGCTCGAGGATCCCGGCCGCCTGCAAGGCGGCGTCCTTGTCCGGGTCGATCCACCAGGTCAGGACCGACGGGCCGGCATCCGGCACCACCTCCGGATAGCCGAACCGGTTCCAGAACACCAGCCGGTCGGATTCGCTATGGTAATGCGGCACCAAGTAGAAGGTCCACTGCAGCACGCGGTCCAGCGCCTGGCAGGCGGCGACCAGATCGTCGCGGCTGTGGGCGGCGATGATCTCGCCGACCAGCGCGTCGACCACGGGGTTCGAGATCCCGGCCAGGTTGCGGCTGCCCTCGACGTCCGCCGTTTCGCTGCCCCAATACTCGCGCTGTTCGTTGCCGGGGCTGTCCGACTGCGCCCAGATGGCCGAGATCATGTCGAAGTCGAAGGTGTTGGCTCGGTTGGTGAACTGCGCCGTGTCAACGACCCGGACGTTGGCCTTCGCGCCCAGGCGTTCCAGGTTCTGCACGTAGGGCAGCGCCAGGCGCTCCAGGGACGGGCTGCTCAACAGGATTTCGAAATCCAAGGTCTGACCCGTCTCACTGTGGGTCATGACGCCGTCCACGATCTCCCAGCCGGCCTCGCGCAGGATGCCCAGCCCCTTGCGCAGGTTGGGACGGATCTCGCCCGGCACCTCGACCGAGGGCGGGTTGTATTCCTCGGTGAACAGGCGCGGCGGCAGTTGGTCGCGGAACGGCTCCAGCAGGGCCAGTTCGGCACCCTCCGGCACGCCGGTGGCGGCCAGTTCGCTGTTGTCGAAGTTGCCACGGGTGCGGACGTACTGGCCATAGAACAGGTTCTGGTTGGCCCAGGCGAAGTCGAAGGCATAGGCCACCGCCTCGCGCACCGCCGGATCGTCGAACGGCGGACGGCGCATGTTCATCACGAAGCCCTGGGTCGGCGCGATGCGATCATGCGGCACGTCGCGCTTGACCAGGTGGCCGGCGTCCAGCGCCTCGCCCTGGTAAGCGGTGGCCCACACCTTGGCGATGTTCTCGGAGCGGAAATCGTACTCGCCGGCCTTCAGGGCCTCCACGGCCACGGTGGCGTCGCGGTAGTAGTCGTACTGGATGGCATCGAAGTTGTGGAACCCCGCCCGCGTCGGCAGATCGGCGGCCCAGTAGTCCTTCACCCGCTCGTAGCGGATGAAGCGGCCGGCCTCGAAATCGCCGATGCGGTAGGGGCCGCTGCCGACCGGCGGCTCCAGGGTGGTATCGGCGAAATCTCGCCCCTCCCAATAGTGCTTCGCCAGCACCGGCAACTGGCCCAGGATCAGCGGCAGTTCCCGGTTCATGTTGGTGGAGAAGGTGAACTTCACCGTGTGATCGTCCAGCGCCTCCGCCTCGGCCACGTCGGCGTAGTAGAACCGGTAGAGGGGCGCGCCGTCCGTGCGCAGCACGTCGAAGCTGAACAGCACGTCCTCGGCCGTGATCGGATGGCCGTCATGAAAGCGCGCGTCCGGGTTCAGGTGGAAGATCGCCCACGAGCGGTCGTCGGGCGTCTCCAGGCTCTCCGCCACCAGCGCGTAGTGGGTGAACGGCTCGTCGGATGAGGCGGTCATCAGGGTGTCGTGCATCAGGCCCAGGCCGATCGCCGAGCGCCCCTTGATGGTGAACGGGTTGAGCGTGTCGAACCCGCCCACCCAGGCGAGGCGCAGGAGGCCGCCCTTCGGCGCGTTCGGGTTGACGTAGTCGAAATGCGTGAACTCCGGCCCGTACTTGGGCGCGCCGTGCATGGCGATGGCGTGGGCGGGCTCGGCCAGCGCCGGCCGCACGAACAGCGCGAGGCACAGGGCCAGGAAGCAGGCGACGGAACCGGAACGGCGCATGGGGAGAGACTCCGATAGGACGACGGAACAGGATCGTTGCCCCAGATACTGCGGGCATGGCATGGCGCGATCAAGGGATGGAAACCGACGCCCGCCGATGCAGCGGTTCCAATTCGGCGCGATCGCCTCTAGGATGCCCGCCGTTTTGGCGGGGAACTCGGCCCCGTTTCGCTTCGCTGAACCGACTCACCACCGAAAGGACCTGCTTCATGACTGCGCCGCGCTACGACGTTGTCGCCATCGGCAACGCCATCGTCGACGTCATCGCCCATGCCGACGACGCCTTTCTGGGGCGCCACGACATGCACAAGGGCGGCATGATGCTGATCGACAAGGATCGGGCAGCCGTGCTGTACGAGTCGATGGGGCCGGGCATCGAGAGTTCCGGGGGCTCCGCCGCCAACACCGTGGCCGGCCTGGCCTCGCTGGGCGCCCGGGCGGCCTTTGTCGGCAAGGTGGCCGACGATCAGTTGGGCCGCATTTTCCGCCACGACATCACGGCGATCGGCGCCCACTACGACACCGCGCCCCTGAACGGTCAGGCCGGCAACGACGCGCTGGACAAAAGCACCGCGCGCTGTCTGATCCTGGTGACGCCGGACGGCCAGCGCACCATGAACACCTACCTCGGCGCCTGCACCGCGCTGGGGCCGGACGACATCGACGAGGCGCTGTTCGCCAGCGGCCTGATCACCTACATCGAAGGCTATCTGTGGGACGAGCCGCGCGCCAAGGACGCCATCGTCAAGGCCGCCGCAGCCGCGCGCGAGGCCGGCCGCAAGGTGGCCCTGACCCTCTCGGACAGCTTCTGCGTCGATCGGCATCGGGAGACGTTCATCGAGCTGACCAGCGGCTTCGTCAACCTGCTGTTCGCCAACGAGGCGGAGATCCTGTCGCTGTATCAGACGGAGGACTTCGACGAGGCGCTGGCGCGCGTCAAGGGCCACGCCGACATCGCCGCCATCACGCGCAGCGAAAAAGGCTCGGTGGTGCTGGCCGGCGACGAGGTGATCACCGTGCCGGCCGAGCCGGTGGAGAAGGTGGTCGACACCACCGGGGCGGGCGACCTGTACGCCGCCGGCTTCCTGCGCGGCCTGACCAGCGGCCACGCTCTGGCCGATTGCGCCCGCATGGGGCACGTGTGCGCGGCCGAGATCATCAGCCACTTCGGCCCGCGCCCGGAGGTCGCTTCCCTGGCCGACCTGGTCAGCGAGCGCATGGGCCGGGCGGCGTAGGGCTCCGTCTCCCTGAGGCCTATGATATTCCCACGTCTCCGCCCGTGTTCCCGCGAGCCGACGGGGTGGGATCAGACCCCACCCCAACCCTCCCCGTAAACGTCTATTTGAGTCACACAACTGTGTTTCCGTTTGTCATTGCGAGGAACGAAGTGACGAAGCAATCCAGGGCGGATAATTGCGTTTTGTGCCCTGGATTGCTTCACCCTCGTCTTGCGACGAGGGTTCGCAATGACGAGTCACGTCGTCGCGCGAGCGAAGAACCGCCGCTTCGGCGGGAAAAAGTGTGACTCGGATAGCCATTTCATGGGGAGGGAGTCCGGCCGGCACACACCGCTCGGATTCCTCCCCCATTCATGGGGGAGGTCGGGAGGGGGGGCAGGCAGAAGACAGCGGCGTTGGATGTGTGCGACCCCTATGACCCCAGAGGCGGGGCCGTCACCCCTCGTCCTCCCCGCCCGTTTCCACCAAACGGTCGAGGATCAGGGCGTGGAACGCGCCTGATCCACTGACCGGCCGGAACAGCCAGCCCAGGTGCCGGCCGCAGGCCGCGCACACCGTCACCGTCCAGGTGTGGCCCGGAAACCACGTGAACTGGTCGCTGCGGGGTCCGACCGGCCGCACGCCGGGCGCTTCGGCGAAACAGCCGATGCGAAACAGCACCCCGGCGGGGTTGAAGACGTGGTGTTCGTGGGCGTCGCGGACCGAAATGGCCTGCGCCGGCGTGGTCACCTCGGCCCCACACGCCCGGCAGCACAGGACCACCCGGCGGCGAGCCATCGGCTCGCCCACCTCGGATGCCGGCGCGGCTCCGCCACCAGGTGCCGGGGTCGGTGCCTCGCGCAGGTGCGTGCCGGGGTGCGGGTGGAGCGTCAGGCCGCTACTCCTTCGCCTTTGCCACCATGCGGCCGAGCGGGCGGCCGGCGAAGACGTGCAGGTGCAGGTGCGGCACCTCCTGGTTCGCGTTGGCGCCGGCGTTGGACAGCACGCGGTAGCCCTCCTCGACCGCCCCGGCCTGCTTGGCGACGGTGCCGACGGCGCGCACCAGGGCGGCGATCTCGGCGTCGCTGGCGCGTTCGCTGAAGTCGGTCCAACTCACGTACGGGCCTTTCGGCACCACCAGGACATGGGTCGGTGTCTGGGGATTGATGTCGTTGAAGGCCAGGGTGTGCTCGTCCTCGTACACCTTGTCGCACGGGATTTCGCCGCGCAGGATCTTGGCGAAGATATTGTTCGGATCATAGGCCATGGGCGGGGACCTCCGGCACACGGAAACGGTTCGGGGATGAGGCGGACAGGAAAACGGCGCGCCGGAGGGTCCGACGCGCCGCAATCCGTCAGGTTGAGCGCCGCAACAGGGCAGCCCGGAACCAGACCCGGACGGGGTCTTAGTTCTGGAACATGACCTCCACGCGACGGTTCATCTGCTCGACGGTACCGTCCGGAGTCGGAACCATCAGGCGTTCTTCACCGTAGGCTTCAAGCTGCATGACCTCGGAGGCGATACCGCGAGCGGCCAGGGCGCGCGAGACGCTTTCGGCACGCCGTTGCGACAGCACCACGTTGTAGTCGCTCGGGCCGCTGGTGTCGGTGTGGCCGACGACCAGCACGCGCGGCGGCACGACCTGCTGGTACTCGGCGGCGACCGTGTCCAGGGTGGCCATGGCTTCCGCGTCCAGCTGCGAGGAATCCAGATCGAAGTAAACCACGTACGGCTCCGCCGGCATCGGCGGTGTCTTCAGCTGGTTGATGGCGATCTGGAAGTTCTGCTTGCAGGCGGCGATGTCGTCGGGCTGACGGTCCTCTTCCGCTTCCTGCATCCAGCAGTCGAACATCGCCTGGGCCTTGGCGGCGACCGGCGGGTTGGCCTGGGCGGCGCCCTGGTTCATCACCGTCATCAGCTCGGCGCGGGCGGCCGTCAACTCGTCGGCGTACTTGGCGGGAATGGCCCGCTCGTCCATGGTGGTTGGCGCCACGGCGTCGCCCATGGCGGCGGCCTTCGCCTTGGCGACGAAGTACGCGGTGTCGGGCCAATCGCCTTCGCCGCGCTCGTTGGCGGCAAGCTCGGCGTATTCACTCTGCAGGGCGGCCTGGAACGGGCTGCCCATGTTTTCCATGCTCTGGGCGCCTTCCACGTCCCACTTGTTGGCGCAAGCGGACAGGAGGCCGGCCGCAGCAATCGCGACGATCACCTTCTTGTACATTTAGGCATCTCCTCCATCACCTGATCAGATGGTCAGCCGCATTTGCAAGGTTGCGACCGATCCCCATAAAATGACAAACACATACCCCGCACACCGTCAACGGGCCAGCCCACGAGACCATGGGATGCCGTGACGCCGTGACCATATTGCCGCACCGACGTGACGGCACGACCCCTGTGTTTCCGGTATAGCGAAAAACACACGCCTTTGGTACCGGAAATCGGTTGTCGGGTCGAGGAGCCGAGGCCATGTCGGGGGCGCGCCGCCTCTCGTCCCGCCCCGACCGCGCATCCTGAGGAGATCCCACCCGCCATGACCCTGATCGGCCTGACCCGCGACGAGTTGACGGCCGTGCTCGCCGACATGGGCGAGAAGCCCTTCCGGGCCAAGCAGCTTTGGCACTGGATCTACCATCGGGGCGCCCACCGGTTCGACGAGATGTCCACCTTGTCCAAGGACTTGCGCGCGCGTCTGGAGGCCACCCACAGCCTCGACCGACCCACCGTGACCCGCGAACAGACCGCTGGTGATGCAACGCGCAAGTGGCTGCTGCGGTTCCATGACGGCCGCGAGGCCGAGGCCGTCTACATCCCCGAGGACGACCGGGGGGCGGTGTGTGTCTCCTCGCAGGTCGGTTGCACCCTGACGTGTCGTTTCTGCCACACCGGGACGCAAACGCTGGTCCGCAACCTCGACCCTAGCGAAATCATCGGACAATTCATGGTGGCCCGGGACAGCTACGGGGAGTGGCCCACGCCGACCGATGAGACTCGGCGGCTGTCCAATGTTGTGCTGATGGGCATGGGCGAGCCGCTGTTTAATTTCGACGCCGTGGCGAAGGCGGTGTCGATCCTGGCGGATGGCGACGGGCTGGCCGTGTCGCGCAGGCGCATCACCCTGTCCACGGCCGGCGTGGTGCCGATGATCGAGCGCTGCGGCCGCGACATGGGGGTCAATCTCGCCGTCAGCCTGCACGCCGCCACCGACGAGGTGCGCTCGGCCATCATGCCGATCAACAAGAAGTACCCACTGGACCAGCTCATAGCCGCCCTGCGCGCCTACCCCGGGGTGTCGAACGCGCGCCGCATCACGCTGGAATACGTGATGCTGAAGGGGGTGAACGACTCCCCCGCCGACGCGCGGGCGCTCATCCGGCTGGTGCGGGGCCTGCCGTGCAAGTTCAACCTGATCCCGTTCAACGCGTGGCCGGGCGCGCCGTTCGAATGCTCTTCGATGAAGACCATCGAGCGCTTCGCCGATCAATTGGCCGAGGCCGGCCTGACGGCGCCCATCCGGATGCCGCGCGGGCGCGACATCCTGGCGGCGTGCGGACAACTCAAGAGTGCCTCCGAACGAGAGCGCCTGCGGAACTACCGCGCCCGGCTCGCAACCATGACCCCGGAGGAGCGCGCCACCGAAGAGGCCGCGCACGGCCGCGCTCCGGCGGCGCCCTAAGATCTCACCCCTCGAAACAGGCCGCCACCAGCTTGCGGAAGGCCTCGGCGCGGTGGCTGATGGCGTGCTTGTCGTCCGGCTCCATCTCGCCGAAGGTGAGGTCGTGGCCGTCCGGCAGAAAGATGGGATCGTAGCCGAATCCCCTGTCGCCGCGCGGCGGCCAGATGATGTCGCCGAACACCCGCCCCTCGAAGGTCTCGACGTGGCCGTCGGGCCAGGCCAGGGCCAGCGCGCAGGTGAAATTGGCGCGCCGGTCGCGGCCGCCGCCCAGTTCGTGCGCCACCCGTTCCATGGCCCGGGCGAAGTTCTTGTCCGGCCCGGCCCAGCGCGCCGAGAGGATGCCGGGGGCTCCTTCCAGCGCATGGACCTCCAGTCCGGAATCATCGGCCAGGGCCGGCTGGCCGCTGGCCTGGGTGGCGGCCAGGGCCTTGAGCACGGCGTTGGCCAGGAACGTCTTGCCGGTCTCCTCCGGTTCGGGCAGGCCAAGCTCTTTCGCCGACACCACGCGGCCCAGCCCGAACGGCGCCAGCAGGGCGGCGATCTCGCGCACCTTGCCGGGGTTGTGGCTGGCCACCACCAAAGTATCGCCGTCGAACCGGCGATGGGCCGGACGGACGGGCGCGCTGCTGGAGTCTGTGCCGTGCATGGGGCGTCTCCCGAAGGTCAGGCGAGGGCGGCTTCCACCCGCAGGCAGAGATAGTGATACAGGGCCTGGTGCGCCTGCTGGATCAAGGGCGTGAAGCGCGACGGCACGGCGATGAGGATGTCGGACAGGGGCGCGAGCCGTCCACCGCCGTCCCCGGTCAGGCCGATCACCGTCATCTCGCGGTCGCGCGCGGTCTCGGCAGCGGCCACGATGTTGGGCGAGTTGCCGCTGGTGCTGAGGGCCAGAAGCACGCCACCCGACGTCCCATAGGCCTCGACCTCGCGCGCCAGATGGCTGACATAGCCGACATCGTTGCTCCAGGCCGTCAGGGTGCTGGCGTTGGTCCCCAACGCGATCACCGGCAGCCCGCGCCGCTCCAGCAGGAAGCGGGCGGTCAACTCGCCGGCGATGTGCAGGGCATCGGCCATGGAGCCACCGTTGCCGGCGACCAGCACCGGCCGGCCGGCACCGAGCGCGGCAACGATGGCCGCCACGGCCCGCTCCACGGCGTCGTCCAGGCCGGCCTCCCGGGTCCGGCGCAGCACATCCTGGCTGTCCGTGAGGTAGTCGGCGAGGCTGGCCCGGGCGGCCGTGGTGGCGTCCATGCGGGAAGTTCCGGAGCGAGGGTAAGGGAAACGATCAGGACGATGCGGTTGTCTCTCGCCGGCCCGCCGTCGTCAAGGGTCCAGCCGTCGCTATCAGAGCAGGTTGCACACTGCTGAAACTACCTTTGTTGTTTGCTCGAAAGGCGATCGCCCTGTGTTCGGACGAGTCAGGACAAGAGCCGACGGGTACCAAAAGCAAGCAAGACCCGGCTCCCCTCGCGGTGCGTTTCGGGAGCACGCGATGCTTGGCAGCGGCCGCTATCGTGATCACCTATCTGCAACGGGCGTTTTCCGATGCGTCCCAGGCTTGGCCGGTGCCCTGTTGCGAGCGGGACCTGGCGGCCGGTCCGGGGGAGGCGACAGAACCCGTGCATTGGCGGGCGGCGGAGCGGCGCCTAGGCCGACCCCGGACCGTTTCGTGGGCCCGGTTTTCGTAACAGCGGTGTCCGCAAGGCACCCCGCGTCGATGAGGGCGAGTCTCATCCGGCGCAGATTGGAGACAAGGTGCGGATGACCAGTGTGGCCGAGGCGGGCCTCGCCGCCTGTCCCGAGTGTGACGAACTGCACATCCGTCGTGTGTTGCACCCGGGGGAACGCGCCCGGTGCGCCCGCTGTGGCACAACATTGTACCGTCGTCCCCGGCGCCGGCCGGACCAGATGCTGGCCATCGTGACGGCGGCCCTGATCGCCTTCGTCCTTGCCAATACATTCCCGATCCTGGTTCTGCGGGCCCAGGGGATCGTCAACGAGGCCACCCTGCTCGGCAGCGTGGCCGCCCTTTGGAGCGCGGGACAGGAACCGGTCGCCGCCATGGTGTTCGTCACCGCCTGGTTGTTTCCCGTGTTCGACCTGCTGGCCATGTTCCTGCTGCTGCTGGCGATCCAGACGGGGTCGCGTCCCGCGCTCTTCGCCCCGCTGCTGCGAACACTTCAGGCCATGCGGCCGTGGGGGATGATCGAAGTGCTGATGCTGGGGGTCCTGGTGTCCCTGATCAAGCTGTCCAAGATGGCCGACGTCTTGCCGGGGGTTGCTTTGTACGCCTTTATCGCACTGACCGTTTTGCTGGCGGTGATCCTGTCCTACGACTTGAGGGCCTTGTGGCAGCCGGACCAGCAGCGGACGGCGGAGGCATGAACGCCCTCGCCGCAGGTCTGCGGATGTGCCTGTCCTGCCGGACCGTGTGCCAGGCGGACGCGGCCGGCCGAGAGTCGGTGCGCTGTCCGCGCTGCGGCGCCGCCGTGCATCCGCGCAAGGCCGACAGCCTCGCGCGCACCTGGGCCTACCTCATCGCCGCGGCCATCATGTACATTCCGGCGAACCTGTTGCCGGTGATGCGGACATCGAGCCTGTTCGGGACCTCCGAAGACACGATCATCAGCGGGGTGGCCTACTTCTGGGCCTCCGGATCACCCGGGCTCGCCATCCTTATCTTCACCGTGAGCGTGGTCATTCCGATGGCCAAAATGGGCGCGCTGGCCTGTCTTGCCACCTGGGCGCGCCGGCCCTCGGGCATGGATGCCCATGCTTTGGGGCGACTGCACTCGGGGGTCGAACTGGTCGGGCGGTGGTCGATGCTCGACGTGTTCGTGGTCGCCCTGATGGCCGGCATGGTGCAGTTCAAGTCCCTGGCCACCGTCGAGGCCGGCCCTGGCGCGGCGGCGTTTGGCGCCGTGGTCGTGCTCAGCATGTTGGCCGCCAACAGTTTTGATCCCCGCCTTCTGTGGGACAATCACGGACGCCCCGACGATGCCCGATGAAACGGCCTCCGCCCCCCGCCCGTCCGAGCCCCATATCGTGCAACCTCGGCGTGGCCGGCCGTCGCTTGTGTGGGGCATCCCGCTTGTCGCCGCCGTGATTGGTCTGGCCCTGGTGCTGAATGACCTGTGGCAAAGGGGGCCGACCATCACGGTGTCCTTTGCCTCGGCGGAGGGGATCGACGCGGGGACGACCAAGGTCAAATACAGGGACGTCGACATCGGCAGCGTCACCGGCATCGCGCTGGCCGAGGATCGTACGCGGGTCGTGGCGACCATCGACCTGGCCAAGGAAGCCGAATCATTCGCCGTGGACGGCACACAGTTCTGGGTGGTGCGCCCGCGCTTCGCGGGATCTGGCATATCCGGCATTGGAACCCTGTTATCGGGGTCGTACATCGCCGTCGATCCCGGACAGGGCGACGAGCGCGTGACCTCTTTTGTCGGCGAAGAGGACCCGCCGGTCGTGGCGTCGGACGTGCCGGGGCGTCGCTTTGTCTTGCATACGGACGATCTCGGGTCGCTCGATGTCGGGTCGCCCGTGTACCACCACGGTATCCAGGTGGGTCAGGTCGAGCGGTTTTCGCTGCAGCCGGACGGGCATCGGCTCAGCCTCGGCATTTTCGTGAAATCGCCCTATGACCGTTTTGTCACGGCCAGAAGCCGGTTCTGGCACGCCAGCGGCGTGGATCTCCGCATGGATGCCTCGGGTGTGACCCTGCAAACCCAGTCCATCGCCACCATCCTGCTGGGTGGCGTGGCATTCGAGACACCTGCCACCGGGAACCAGGCGGACCCGGCCGATGACGGCCGCCACTTCCTGCTGGCGGCGGACCGGGCGGAGGCGCTGAAGGTGCCGGACGGCGCGCCCCAGACGCTGGTTATGCACTTTCGCCAGAGCATCCGGGGCTTGTCCGAGGGCGCGCCTGTTGATTTTCGCGGTGTGGAGATCGGACAGGTCCGATCGATGGATGTGCGGTATGATACGATGAGGCGCGAATTCACCACTCAGGTCTTGGTGGATGTCTATCCCGAACGTCTGGGCGGGACCATCGAGACGTTTTCGAGGGCTGCCACGCCACAGGAACGCCTGGCCGAGTTGGCCGACCTGATCGACCGGGGGCTGCGCGCGCAATTGCGGTCGGGCAACCTGCTGACCGGCCAACTCTATGTGGCCGTCGACTTTTTTCCAAAAGCGGAGCCGGTCCGCTTCGACCCGGACAGCGAGCCACCGGAACTCCCGACCGTCCCCGGGGACTTGCAGGAATTGCAGCAGCAGGTTCAGACTATTGTTCAGAACCTCTCTCAGGTCCCGTTCGACACGCTGGCGGAGGACCTTCATCGCGTGATGATCGGGACCGAGTCCGCCCTGCAGCGGCTGGATACGCTGGCGGAAACCGTGAACAACGAGGCTCTGCCGGACGTTCGGGCCGTGTTGACGGGCCTGGACTCAACGCTCGCCCGGTTGGATACGCTGGCGCAGACGGTGAACAGTGGCGTGCTGCCGGAACTCACCCAGGCGGGCCGCGAGTTGAGCCGAACCCTCCGGTCCATCGAGGACAGCCTGGCCGGCGACGCGCCCTTGCAGCAGGAAGCCCGCCACGCCTTGCGCGCCGTTTCCGAGGCGGCCCGCTCGATCAAGGCCCTGACCGACAGCCTGGAACGGAATCCCGAGGCCCTACTGACAGGTCGGCCCGCGGACGGGTAGAATGGTGTCATGATGATGTTCAGTCTGTCTCGATTGCTCCCGTCCATCCTGTGCCTGGGTCTGCTTGTGGCGTGTGCGAGTTCGCCGCCGGTGCGGTATCACACGCTGTCGCGCCCAGAGACCACCGACGGCACGGCGGACACGTCGGGGGCGGCCCGCGTGTTGGTGCAAATCCTTCCCATCGAGGTGCCCGAGGGTGTGGCGCGGGACAATATCGTGCTGAAGGACCCCAGCGGCCGGGTGACCGTGCTGCAAACGGACCGCTGGTTGGCCCCGGTCGCCGACGACATGAAGCAGGTCGTGGCGGACGCCCTGTGGCGGGCGGCCCGGGCCACGAATACCTATCAGGCGCCCGTGCCGGCCCAGTCGACGTCACTGCCCCAGTACCGGTTGGCGGTCCGGATCGAGCGGTTCGACGCCATTTCGGGCCAGGCCGCCACGGTCGAGGGATCGTGGACGCTGCGCTCGCTGTCCGATGACGCGGTCCACATCTGCCGGTGGGCCGGCACACAGCCGCTCGACGCCATGGACGGGGCCGCCGCCGCCGCCGCCCTCGCCGAAGCAAGCCATCGCCTGGCCGAGCGCATCGGCGACAGCCTCCGCCGGGCCGTCGCTGGAGACGATGAGGTGTGCAGCGGGGTCGGTTCCTCGCCGGTCAGCGAGGGGCCCGCATGACTGTTGGCCCCCCAATGGGCGGGCGGCGGATCGGACGGGGCGGAACGTGTCAACGACTTTGAGACAGTCGGATTGGGAGATTAAGCTCTGTTGCTGGGGCTCGCCCCCGGGGCTCCACAGGCACCCCCCGCCCCAGC
>Ga0207419_1002080_pt1 | contig 13687 bp, 12 predicted proteins | sample ElkSloMetagenome_4_FD_184723 | JGI IMG/M metagenome (GOLD analysis project Ga0207419, IMG submission 184723) | Hot spring microbial communities from Elkhorn Slough, Monterey Bay, USA - MD2A (version 2) | ecosystem: Environmental > Aquatic > Marine > Intertidal zone > Estuary: Microbial mat ... | reverse complement strand
GTCCGCTAGCAGGCCGCCAAAAAAGTACGAAACCATCGCGACAATGCCGTAGGCCGAAAACGCCAGCCCGAACTCCACATTGGTCAGCCCCCACACTTCCAGCATTGTCGGTCGGAACAACCGCGGTAATAAAAACGGCAGCACGAAGATCGCCTCGCCGGCCAGAACCACCGACCACAACTTCCATAACGACGCGCAAGGCTGCTTGCCATGCGATGGATTCTGCGTCGCACTCGATGATGTTGTCAGGACCGACGATTCGGTTGGCGGTTGACGATCGCTCATCCCGGCAGACCTGTCGATTCGAAGAGGAACGGATTATGCCAGCGCTTCGCGCCGCGGATTCTTGCCCTAACGGGTGCGGACCGGTCAGTCCAGCTAGTCATTCGCTTCGCTGCGATGGGCCTCTAAACCGAAATCATGTCGGCGACGGGTAGCACAAAGATCTTGCCGTCTCCGATCTGTCCTTCGGCCCCGGTTCGTGCCGCCGAACGAATGATCTCGATCACTTGATTCAGGTCATCTTCGTCGATCGCTAAGTCAAATGTCACCTTGCGAAGCAGGTCGACTCGGTATTCGCTGCCTCGGAAAAGTGCTGTTTGACCCCTTTGCCGTCCGTAACCCAAGGCGTCGCCGACGATGGCATCGCCAAAACCGGCTTCTTCCAGGGCTAGCTGGACGGTGGACAGTTTCGTCGGCTGAATGATCGCTTGGACGAAGATCATGATTGCCCGTTTCCGGAAGGCTTCGTTTCTGTTCCCGCCGCGGCGTCCGACAAGATCGTGCCGACGGGCGAACACGTTTCCGTTTGACCGCTGCGGATCGCCCGATCAATTGCATCAAGAATCGTCTGTGTCCGCTGCATCTGTTCGTGAAGCCCTTCCAAAGAGATTCGGTCCTCTAGTTGACGAGTCGCCTGGACGAAGTGGGCGATCATCAACCGTTCCTGGTTTCCGTCAAAGCTGAAACTGTGAACTTTACCGGACGCTTCGTGAATCCAACAACGGGCAGGCTTGTCCGGCCACGGGCGAGTGAAGTCGTCGCAGACGATCGAAGCTTCCGCACCGGCGATCTCAAACCACTTCCGCGTGGCGGTGTCAAATCCGCAAGAGACGGTTGCCGAGACGTCGTCGGGAAACTGCATCATGGCGGTGACACGAAAGGGAATGTCACTGCGCCAAACCGCCGACGCTTGCATCGCGGTCGGCAGCCTGTCGGTCGCAAGCGTTACCGCGCCGACGGCGTACCAACCTAGGTCCAGCAAGCAGCCGCCCCCTAAGGACGCATGCAGCCGATGGTCATCCGATTGAAACGGATTTAGAAACGAAACGGACGCACTGACATGACGCAACGTGCCCAAGCGGAACTGGTCAGCCTCAGCGCGGTCGTCGACCGGCCCCGGATCTCGTTGACGCTCGATCGGCTGTTCGGCAGCGGCCAGCCACTGGCGAAACGCCTCGGTTCGCCCGCGAACTCTGATGCGCTCAACGTAAGTCTCTTGGCTTACGCGACGCGCGCGCACAGTCATCGTGTTCGGATTTTCGGCAGGGCTGCCACCTTCCGAGACCGCGGCTACCTGTCGCTGCGGGGTTTGGCTTGACTCTTCAATACTGTCGTTGCCGCGCGGAATGACCATCCATGCGGTCACCGCGACCAGAATACCAACGGCTACCATGTGCTGATTTTTCACACCATCCTCCCTGTGTTTATACGTAGTCGCGGCGCAGCAAAGGGTCGGCTTCCGGCGCTGACAAAATCTGGTTGAAATGCTGCCGCACAAAACGCACGAACAGTTTAGGTACGATCATGGCGCTACTACGAAATAACGCGCCGGCTGGTTCGGTTAATGAGTGTTAATCCCGCTTCGCTGCCCGGTTGGGCTATTATTTGTGAGCAAAATTCGTTTTGATGGTAAGCGGTCCAAGAATCTGACCTGAGTGTTACCTATTGTAACGGCTATAATGTTGATTGCAATTGATAATCCCGTTTTTACCACCTGCCCGTGACAGCGGTGTGGCTTAGCTGTCGGGTTGAGCTGATTTCACGGCCCATGCTACTGTCGACGCGCCGTAGCGGGTTAGGCGCCAAAGCTAGGACTGCATTGTGATTAGGGATGCCCTATGAAAGATTTAAGCGGCCGCGTGGCCATCGTCACCGGTTCCAGCAGCGGCGTGGGTGCCGCTACTGCAAGGCTGCTGGCGCAGCAAGGCTGCCATCTCATTATCAACTACAATGCCAACGCTGACGGCGCCGAGGCTGTCGCGGAGCAGTGCCGGCAGTCGAACGTCGAGGTATTAGTAGAGCGCGCTAATGTCGCTCGCGATGAGGACTGCCAAGCCCTGGCTGACGCGGCGCTAAGGCATTGGCAGCGAATCGATATTCTCGTGAATAACGCCGGAACCACAAAGTTCGTCGACCATAGCGACCTGGATGGGCTGAATGCGGATGACTTCCAGCGCATCTATGGAGTCAATGTAGTCGGTACCTACCAGATGATTCGCGCAGTCAATGCGTCCATGCAGAAGCAGGAAGAGGGTGGAGTCGTGGTCAATGTTGCGTCAACGGCTGCAATTACCGGCATTGGCAGTTCTGTGGCCTATGCGGCTTCAAAGGGCGCAATGGTGACGCTGACTCTTTCGCTTGCACGTGCCCTGGGCCCTAAACTGCGAATCAACGCCGTTTGCCCCGGATTCATCGAAGGGGATTGGCTGCGAGAGGGGCTCGGAGAGAAAAAATATGCGGAACTCATTGAGTTTAATCGGCGTAATTCAGCTTTGGGCCAGGTCGCCACGCCGGAGACGGTGGCCGATGCCATCCTGCACTTTGTTTCCGGGCCCCAAATCGTGACCGGAGAGACCCTGATCGTCGATGGCGGCCGACACCTGGCGATGACCCCGCTGACTCGTCGTTAAGAGGAACTGGATTATGCGCGCGATCATCAATTATTTTCCCGCTTTCTATCTGCTGTTCAATGGCTTGCTTTACTGCCTGCTGGCCGCTTTCTTCGTTGTCGACCCGTTACCCTGGTTCGAACGACTGAACATTGTTCTGGCAGATGAAGTGGGATACACCGAATTGAGAGCCATGTATATCGGCCTGATGGCGACGCTTGGTCTGTATTTTTTAGCCGCGTTGGTATTTCCCCGGTTGTGTCTGCCGGCGCTGTGCCTGGCTCTGCTGAGTTATGCCTTGCTTGCCTGCGCGCGCAGCCTGGGAATTTTTGTCGATGGGCTCAGCAACGATCTCATTGTGCAGCTATGGTGGATAGAAATAGGCAGCTGCGCCCTGGCGGGATTGGCCATTGTCTGTCTGCACTTTCAAAAGTCCAGGTGAACAAAAGTCCAGGTGAACAAAAGCCCAGGTGAATCACCTGGCCACTGGACGCTTTTGCAGTTTTCGCTGTAAGGTGCGTCGATGCATCTTAAGCTGACGCGCCGTCGCAGAGATATTGCCATCGTTTTCCTGCAGTACTTTTTGAATATGCTCCCATTCCAGCCGTCGCACCGACATCGGTTCCATTGCCGATGCTGATGCCTGCTCCGGCCGCTCCTCTGCCTCGCCGACTAGTAGGGCGGCCAGGATTTCATTGGTATCCGCCGGCTTCGCCAGATAATTATCCGCCCCCAGCTTGATTGCTTCAACGGCGGTGGCGATGCTCGCATATCCGGTGAGAATCAGAACACGAATGTCAGGATTACGGCTCTTCAAGGGCTTGATGAGACTCAGCGAAGTCTCGCCGCCGAGATTGAGATCGAGGATCGCATAATTGAAATCGGTCGATTCGATCTGCTGCCTCGCACTGGCGAGATCGGCCGCATGGCTCACGACATACTCCCGACTACTTAGAGCGCGCGTGACTACCCGCGCGAAGACTTCATCGTCTTCAACCAGCAGTGTATTGGTTTCAGTCTCTTCCCTGATCAATTAATCATTTCTCCTAGCGCGTAAGGGAATGCGAATGATTGCCATGGCGCCGCCGGACTTGCGATTAAACATTTTTATGCCGCCTCCAAGACGCTGAACCGAGGCATTGGCGAGAAAGATACCCAGGCCCATACTGTCCTTGCGCATGGAGATGAAAGGCTCACCCATATTCTCCATAACCTGGGTTGGGATGCCCGGGCCGTCATCACTCACTGTAATTTCCAGCTCTCCTGCCTTCGAGGTGTTGGCCCTGAATACCACTTCGACCTGCTTCACAGCGGCTTTTATGGCGTTTTCAATGAGATTTATGATGGCGTGTTTCATCGCCAGATCGGCGGGCACCAGCGGGTTTTCACTATCAATGCTTGAGAATTTCACGCTGGCGGTAGGATGTATGTTGGTGATGTAGTCCTGAATGTCTTCAATGAAGCGTGATAATGTGGCGACTTCATCCGCCACCGGTTTGTCCTTGTTGTAATAGCGAATGAGCTGATTGAGAGAGTCTTTGCAGCGAGTGACCTGTTGCTTGAGCACACTGATATCTTCCTTGATATCGCTCTTCTTCAGCTGTTCTGTACTGAGTTTATCAAGTTCAGTGAGAATAACTGCCATCGTCGACAGCGGCGTGCCGAGCGCGTGCGCTGTCCCGGCCGAAAGAGTGCCAATTGCCACTAATTGCTCATTGCGAATCTCGTTCTCGCGGGCTTTTGCCAGGTTTAACTCGCGCTCCTTGATGGCGGTCGCCATGCGCGTGATAAAGACGCTGATCAACAGGGCACTCACCAGAAATATAACCCACATGCCGACCAGGTGTAGCTGAAACACCATGTTCTGGGTGACCCCAGTCATGTTTTGGCTGTGATCGGTGCGCAGGTCTAAGGCCAGAAAGAAGGTATAGACCAGGATGCTTCCAACTGCAAAAGAGTAGACGAATCGCCGTGGCAACAGGGTGGCCGTGACGGCCAGCAGCACCAGCAAGTAAGAAATTAGCGGGTTACTGACGCCACCTGTATTGAAGACAAGCACGACGAGGAAAGTAACATCGAGGAGGATATGGAGAAACAATTCCGCATCGCCAATGACCCATGACTGCTGCAGCCGCCAGTATCCAAACAGAACAGAGAGGACGATTGCGCCGATCAGAAAGCTGATGAACCCGAAAGGAATCGCCAGCTCAGAAAAGGCCTGGAATATCAGCAATCCGAGGCTGCTGATCCCGGTTACGAAAGTCCGCAGAAGCAACAGCCGTTTCAAGCCTTGCCTGGAGACACTCCTGAGATCGGCACTGCTGGGGATGAGGAATTCCGTCAGCCGCGTGTATAAGGTCGCTTCCGCCATGGCCGTATTCTAACGCAAACCATGTGGGCTGCCAGCGGGCGATAGCCTGATTTGCAACTCCCGCAACGCCAGGGTTTGCAAAACAGGGGCTCCGGGGTATATTGGCACGCCCGCAAACCTTCAATTTGATACCCGACGCTTTTGCCAGACCCTATCGCTCAACCCACATCAGGCCTGCTGGATTTTGTCGCTGCCGTGTTGGAGCAGGAATATGGTCTGGCGAAGTCGCTGTGCTATGGCGCCCTGGCGCCCACATCTGATCTGCAGCAGGCGCAACAGATTTTTCTCAACCAGGTCGCTGACCTTGTGTCAGAAAGGCTCAACCCGGCGTTCAACTGTTTGCTGCAAGGCCCTGATGCCTGTTATCTCGCCGAGCTCCTGACAGAAAAAAGAGCCAGATGTAATCCATTAGTCAAAAATAAAAGCGCAGGCATCGGGGCAACCGAAGTGGTAGCTGATTTACTTGCAGTTGTTCGGCAAGAAGAATTCGACGGCATAGTCCTTGAAGGTACTATTCATTACCTGGATCAGCTGCGTTACTTTCAAAAAGCGCGAACTCTGCTGAACGACCGGGGCCTGTTGGTGGTCGCCGGAGAGTATGTCGCTGACGATTCACTCAATGAGGTGTCTGCACTGGCAAACCTAAGCTCATGCTATCAGCTCAGTGAGCGACTTGGTTTTCGTCTGGATCAAAACAAAGACTATTCGGCTGACGCCAAAAAAAGCCTGGACTTGCTCATTGAAATGGCGGCTCGCCACGCAGCGGCGCTGGGCGCTAAAAAAGCATTGGCGGCTGATTTCAACAAGCAAATGAATGCTTTGCGAGCTATGCGCGAAGAGTATGAAAGCGGGCGCCGCAGCTACCGTTTACTGGTGTTTGAAAAGCAACTCTGTACCGAGGGCGAGTACGTCAATGCCGATTACGGTGACATTAATTCATTCAGGCCTGCGGAGCTTGCACAGCTGTTCGAGGTGAGCTTTTCAGAGCCCTTCGATGAAAGACTTTGGCATTGGAAATACGCTCAAAACAACGGTCGCTGTATCGTCGCTCGAAACAGGCGTGGCGGCCCTATAGTCTCCCACTACGGGGGCGCTCCGCGCCGTATCGATTATTTCGGACGCGAAGCGCTGGCACTTCAGGTCTGTGATGTCATGGTGCAGCCGGAGCAGCGCCGGTACTATGGGAAAAGCAGCCTTTTCTTCAAGACTGCCGCCACCTTCTTGGAGCGCGAGATAGGCAACACCGTGACTCATCTGCTCGGGTTTGGTTTTCCCAATCAGAAAGCAATGAACATCGCCACCAGGCTTGGCCTGTATAACAAGACGGATGATTTTGTCGAGTTGTGCTTCGGACCAGAGCTTGACCAGAGTGATTCAGGCGAGCTTGTTGATTTTGACTTCTCCAATGCTACTCACAGGCAGCATCTGGATAGTTTGTGGCAGCAGATGCGCGCGGATTTTGTGGATAACATTATCGGCCATCGTGACTCTCGGTATTTCGACTATCGTTACAATCGTCATCCCCATAGCGAACGATTCCGTGTGTGCCTGCTCAAGGGCGCCGTGGGCGATGTGCTGGCAGTGGCGGTCACGAAAGTGCACGAGGGAGACCTGTTGCTGATGGATCTGGTTTGTCCGACCATCAACTTGAGTGCAGCGGTGTCCCTGCTCAGGCGCAACTTGCTGGACCCGAAGCCAGAGCCAAAACTGCGCTTCTGGCTGACCCGCGGCGTTATCGATCTATTGCCCTTGCAGGCGGCAATTGTTAATGACTTGGGTATTGAGATACCCTGTAACTCTTGGAATCCGGGGCCGGGCGCGCAGCAACTGATGGCTGCCTGGTGGTTGACGGCCGGTGATATGGATTTCATGTAAACCGCATCCCGGCAGCTCCATAAAGCTGCGGTCGATCACTAATCAGTGCTCGGAAAAAAGAAAAAACAGGAGGCCGTGCATGAGCGGCAAGAATATTTACGAGCAGGACCTGGACCGGAATCCTGCCAACTTCGCCCCCCTTACTCCTCTCAGCTTTATCGAGCGTGCAGCCTCGGTATATCCCCAGCAAGCGTCGATAATCCATGGCGAAACCTGCTATACCTGGTCCGAAACTTACGCTCGCAGCTGCCGCCTTGCTTCGGCGCTTTTGAAAATGGGAATCGGTAAAGGCGATACCGTTGCGTTTATGGGAGCGAATACACCGGAGACTTTCGAGGCCCATTTCGGAGTGCCTATGACGGGAGCCGCGCTCAATGCACTGAACGTGCGATTGGACGCCAAGGCTATTGCTTTCATCCTTGAACATGCCGAAACCAGGATATTGTTTACGGACCGCGAATATTCCGAAACCATCAGCAAGGCACTGGAATTGATGCCAAATCCCCCTCGAGTCTTCGATATCGATGATCCGCTTTTTGCAGGCGGTCAGCTATTGGGTGAAAAGACTTATGATGAGGTTCTTGACGATGGTGACGCGGACTACCGCTGCTTCAAAGTCGAGGATGAATGGCAGGCCATTTCACTGAATTACACTTCCGGTACCACGGGTAATCCCAAGGGGGTGGTCTACCACCATCGCGGCGCCTATCTCAACGCTATTTCCAATGTGTTGTGCTGGAACATGAGCGCACATCCCGTGTATCTGTGGACACTGCCTATGTTTCACTGCAATGGCTGGTGTTTCCCCTGGAGCATGGCCGCCATGATCGGAACCAATATCTGCTTGCGCCAGGTCAGGGATGAGGCAATATTTACTGCCATCAAACAGCATAAGGTCAGCCATTTCTGCGGTGCGCCGGTGGTGTTGAATCTGCTCGTAAACGCGGATGACAGCCTGAAGCAGGGCATTGATCATAAAGTCCATGCCATGACGGCCGGCGCGGCGCCACCCGCCGCTGTGATTGCCGGTATGGAAAACATGGGGTTCAGCGTCACCCATGTTTACGGCCTAACGGAGACTTATGGGCCTTGCACGGTCTGTGCGCCACAAGCGGAGTGGGCCGAGCTCAGCACTGCGGAACGGGCCGAGATGCTTGCCCGCCAGGGAGTGCGGGCACCGTTCCAGGACGAGCTTATGGTCGCTGATCCCGAAACTATGGATCCCGTGCCTAAGGATGGCAAGACCATGGGAGAGATTTTCCTGCGCGGTAATCTGGTCATGAAGGGGTATCTCAAAAACAGTCACACAACCCGAGAGTCGTTTCGTGGTGGCTGGTTCCATTCCGGGGATCTGGCAGTATGGCATGAGGACGGGTATGCCGAGATCAAGGATCGTTCTAAGGACATTATCATCTCCGGCGGCGAAAACATTTCCTCCCTGGAAGTGGAGTCTGTGCTTTTCAAACATCCGAAAATTCTCGAGGCTGCAGTGGTGGCTGCTGCAGACGAGAAATGGGGGGAAGTGCCCTGTGCGTTCGTCAGTCTGAAGCCGGGCCAGGAGATGGGTGCTGAGGAATTGATACGCTACTGTAGGGAAGAGCTGGCCGGCTTCAAGATACCCAAAAAGGTCAGTTTCGGCCCCATAGACAAGACCTCAACCGGAAAGGTGCAGAAATACCTGCTCCGGGATAAGGCGGGATCTGTCGAGTATGCAGACAGCGAGTGATCAGAATACACTGATGGCTAATCTGAACCATTCAGACAAGCCTCTGCCGGAGTCCGTAAGCTATTGCTGCAAGGCGCAGCACGCAGGGAATAGTGGGCTCCATTGGTCAGAGCTGCAGCTCTGCAGCAGGGGCTTCCAGTGGGCACGCGCTGCCATTCCATAGTGGGGTTGGCACGCCGGCGGAATGGCGTTGTCAGGCGTGTCGACTGCAAGCCAAAGGCCTGTCTGCATGGTTCAGAGCAGCCTTAGTACAGAGCATCCTTAAAAATAATCAATCAGGAGCAATATGACATGATTAAGAAAACCGGCTTGATAGTTTCATTTTTTTTACTGGCGATTGTCCCTGTACAGGCGCAGCAGACGCCTGAAACAATTTCCGTAACCAGCAGTGTTATTGAACACCACGGTATTCTGCCCGAGGAAAATTCGGCTTACGGAGCCAATCGCTCCATTGATCTAGCCTGGGACAATCTTCCTGCTGGTACGGTGGAACTGGCTCTGATCATGGATGATCCAAAGGTGGTGGAGCTGGGCATGATGCCTGAGCCGTTTGTGCACTGGGTGGCGTATAACATTCCTGCCGGCGCCGAAGGCCTGCCGGCGGCGCTGACTTCAGAGGAGCAGGTAAGCGGCATTGAAGGTCTGGACGGCATGATTAATGGTGTCAACGGCCTGCGCCGAGCCGGCTATTTCGGTCCGCGGCCTCCGGCTAACGGCCAGCTCCATGATTATCACTTTCGGCTCTATGCCCTCGACAGTGATCTCGACCTGGCGCCAGGGCTGAACAAGGCCCAGCTGCTGGAGGCCATGGACGGACACGTCTTGGCCACCGGAATGCTCATGGGGCACTATGAACGTAAGGAATAAAGCCATTCTCCGACGTTGTCTGAACTAAATCACGGGGTCTGTGTCGGGGTCGGAACGAATTGCTTAAGCATTTGCCAAATGCAGAGACATTCTGCAAAGCAATTTGTACTGACCCCGCTCGCATCGACTCCATTCCTAATCAGCAGTTTCAGTAGTCATGGATGATCTCGCCGACCTGGGCACTGGCGTCGATTCTGAGGTCGACTTCTTGTTCCAGAATGATGGAGCCGTGAATGATCGACTCAGAATCTATGGTTACATCCGGTCGACTGTTGTTCCCAAAACTAAACATTCGCCCCAGGAACGAGCGGCGGCCCTTGACGACGATGTCGCCCTTTACCTCACTGGCCCTCAGGTCAATGTCTCCATTGCTGGTCTGCAGGTCAGCAGTGACTACAGCGGAACGGAGGCTGATATCACCATTCACAGTGCGTACCCGGCCCTTTACGCGGCCGCCCTCGCGCACGCGGATGGCGCCGTTGACCGTCTCCAGAGAACCCTCAACCGCAACGTTGTCAGCGGCGGTTATTCTGCCGTTGACAGTGCTGGCATGGTCGACCTGACTTGCCGATTCGAGATCTATACGCCCGTTGACAGTTTCCACATCAGCGGCAATCGCCTGCCTGCCGATCCTGATGGAGCCGTTGACTGAATTTACGTTGCCCACCTGCTGACCGCTTTCAATCTCGATGCTGCTGTTTACGCGAGAAATGTTTTTCCTTTCGGAGCCTTCGGCCTGGGCTGTTAAGACGTAGCCTCCCAGAATCACTATAAGCAGGCTGGTTAGACTCAGTCGAATGATGTGATTAGCAGTGCGCATTTTTTTCTCCTGTCTTGGTATGGACTGTTTTAGTCTGTTTGCTGTGTCGATGAATTTTTTTGGTATCAGCAGACCTGTTCAGTAGACAGCAATAAGCTTGCCAATCTTTTTTCTTTATTCTTTTCAATGAGATAACCTCTATTCGTCGATTTTGGCGTCGACCGTTTGGTAAATCTCGCCAGTTGTTCTGGTCAATCTGATTAACTGTTGGCCTGCGCTCCAGACAGGCAAAGACAGTCCCGCGATAGATCCGTCGGCAGCGTCATCAAAGCCTCCGTCGGCTTTACAGTGCCCAGGCTATGGGCTAGCTTCGCAGTCCATAACAATAATCTGGTAGGAAGACTCTCATGCCGTTTCGTCATCGATTCCCACTGATCCCGGTGTTTTTTTTACTGCTGCTTAATCCTGTTTACAGCCTGGCTCAGGGCCGGGTCGTCGAGTCCGATTCGCACCGCTTTGAGGAGGTGGCCGGAGGCGTGTGGCACGTTAGTGGCACCGGCGCGGTCTATACCATGAGCAATGCCATGGTGCTGGTAGGGGAGTTCGATACCCTGGTGGTGGACTCCCATGTGACTCCGGCCGCGGCCCGGGCACTGATCGATTCGATTTCCGTCATCACCGACAAGCCCGTACGCTACCTGGTCAACAGTCACTACCATTTCGATCACGCTCATGGTAATCAGGCCTTCCCAGCCGGTGTCGAGATCATTGGCCACGAATTTACTCGCGCAAAACTCAACGGCGACCTCGGCAACGTGATGGAGGAATCCACTTTTCGCAGTTTTTCCGACCCGGTGCCTGATCGGGTCGCAAACCTGGCGCAGCAAGTGGAGTCAGCACCGGACCCGGTTCGTCGCGCCCAGCTTTCGGACCAGTATCGTGTGCAGAAGGATTACCTCGACGCGATCGAAGAGATTCGGCCAACACCGCCAAACATTACCCTCGCGGACAAGATGACCCTCTTTCAGGTCGTGAATGAGGGCTCGCGCGAAATTCAGCTTCTGCACTTTGGTCGTGCCCACACCGGGGGTGATGTGGTCGTCTACCTGCCGCAGCAGGGCGTGGTGTTCACCGGCGACATGATGCTGCCGGGGCTGGCCTACATGGGCGATGCCCATGTAGACGAGTGGCCGGCTACCCTGGAAGGGCTCAAATCCCTAGATTTTGATGTCTGGCTGCCAGGACACGGACCAGTCATGCGCAGTATGGATCCGATCGACAGTTTTCAGATCTATTTGCGTGACCTGTGGAGCAAGACGGCTCTCATGCACAGCCAGGGTATAACCTGGGAGCATGCAGCCGGGCAGATAGACATGAGCAACCACCAGGATAATTACCCACAACTGCGCGGTCCCGGGGTCGACCCAAGGGCGATTCGCAGGATCTATCAGTTACTCGATCAGCGTTAGTGCCATTCAGGGACTGAGAAGGAAGAGGGGGGCAAGCCCCCTTGCAATTCCCGTCTGCCTAGAGCGCTGGATAGCCGGCCAGGGGCCGATGGCTGTCGGTGATGGCCTGCATGATCGTAACAGGCACTTCCTGACGAGCATTGAGATGGCTGTAGGAAGTAATCTGGGTCATCATGATACCGATGACGTTTTCCACCGGATCGACGAAGAAGATCGTGCCCCAGGCTCCGCCCCAGGAGAACGTGCCGGGTGAGGCGGGATCGCGCGCAGCCCCGACGTCGGCGACGATCCCGAAGCCCAATCCGAAGTTGTAGCCGGGACCGCGAATATAGATGTCGTGGTCACTACTGTGATTACTGATCATAAGATTGATTGTCGTCGGGCTGAGTAAGCGGACGCCGTCGAATTCGCCTCCATTCAGAAGCATCTGACTAAAGCGCCAGTAGTCGCTGGCGGTCGAGAATAATCCAGCCACCCCGCCATAATAGTCGCTGCCAAAAAACGGCTCGCTGCTGTATTCGCCGGTGCGCGACAGCTCGATCGTCTGGTCTGGCCCAGTCGGACGATACACGGCTGCGACGCGATGCCGCTTTTCCGCCGGTACTTCGTAAAAGGTGTCGTTCATCTGCAGGGGGGCGAAAATGTTCTCACGCAGGAATTCCTGGAGCGGTTGACCCGAAATGCGTTCCACAAGCAGGGCGACATAATCAGTCGAACTGCCGTACTGCCACTGTTCGCCAGGATGAAAGGCCAGCGGCAGGGGCGCACGCTTCAGTATCGTGGCTTCGAGGTTGTCCTCTCGCTGCAGTAGCGCCTGTTCGTCGTCACTGAGCAGGCTTCGGCTTGGATCCAGACCGGCGGTGTGGGAGAGAACATGGCGAAAAGTGATGGGCTGGCGGGCCGGCACGCGATGGGTGCCATAGCGATCCTGGGCAACGACCATTTTGTCCGCCACCTCCGGTATCCATTTACTGATAGGGTCCGTCAGCAGGAAATGGCCTTCCTCGTACAGCATCATCAGAGCTGCCGAGACAATAGGCTTGGTCATGGACATGATGAAGAATATTGAATCATCAGCCATAGCTGTCCCGGACTCTTTGTGCGACCAACCCTGGGTGTCAAAATGCACAACTTTTCCGTCTCGTGCGACGAGCGTTACTGTGCCAGCAAGCAAATCCTGATCGACATAACGTTGCATGGCCCGGGGCAGGCGCGCCAGGCGTTCGCTGGACATGCCCACACTCTCCGGGGCGGCTAGGGGCAGATCGTCAGCGCTAGCGAACGGCAGGGCCAGGGCGAGCAGAATGGCTATCAGGGATTGGTGTTTTGTGATCGACGGTAGGCGCATGGGGTTTTCCTGATTATTATATTGGATTGTTAGGCATTATTTAGAGTCAGCTTGGCGATTATAGGTCGGTCGGAGGCCTTGGCCAACGCCAGAGTTCGGCAGCCACGAAATTAGTGCGAGTAAGATTAGGGATGCTCTGAACAAAGAAGAGAAGTCTCTGCGGGAGTCTGTAAACCCCTGCAAAGGCATGTCTGCATTGCGCAGAGCAACCCTAGGCGGCTGCCCGCCGCTGCAGGCGAACCGACTGTATCAATGGCGTCATGACCAGAAGAAACATCAGGCCATAGCAAAAGCCAAGCAGACTCAACGTATTGTCCAGTCCCCAGAATTCGGCGCTATAACCCACCAAGGGGCCTGTGGCTATGAATGACAGCCGGAAC
>Ga0207419_1002079_pt1 | contig 13690 bp, 9 predicted proteins | sample ElkSloMetagenome_4_FD_184723 | JGI IMG/M metagenome (GOLD analysis project Ga0207419, IMG submission 184723) | Hot spring microbial communities from Elkhorn Slough, Monterey Bay, USA - MD2A (version 2) | ecosystem: Environmental > Aquatic > Marine > Intertidal zone > Estuary: Microbial mat ... | reverse complement strand
GAGATCTTTGGCAAGCACTTTTCCGAGCTACAGATAAAAAAGTTTTCTTTTCCTGATATATACCGCATAAATAAGCTTATAAATAGCAAAAAAATATGGACCGCAGAAGTAAATTGCTTAGACAGCAACGGACACATATTTGAAGGGATAATGGCCATGAGGAAAGGAGATAACCCTGATGCACCACTTATTTTAATGCGCGTAAGCGATTTAACCAATCTAAAAAACTCGCAATCTGTAATACAGCAGCAAGAACAACTAATTGCCTCTATTAGTGAAAACGTAAACGAAGGTATCTACAGAAGTACACTAAATGGTAAAATGATTTATGCAAACAAAGCATTTGCCAGAATCTTTGGCTACTCAAGTGTTGATGAAGTGCTCAAAATAAGAGTGGAAGACCTCTATGCAAGTGCAGAACAACGTGAAGACATTGTAGATAAGATCCATAAACTCGGTATCTTAAACAATGAAGAGGTCTTGTTCATTAACAAGAAAGGATACAATTTTTGGGGTTTGCTCAACTGTAAATTATCTAAAGGAAAAAATGGAGAATTTTACTTTGATGGCGCCATTAAGGACATTACCGAGAATAAAAACTACCAAAGCCAATTAGAGCTCCAAAACCAAGAACTTACCGAAGTAAACAATGCTTTGGACCGTTTTGTATACAGTGCATCACATGATTTAAGGGCACCCATTGCCTCTTCTTTAGGATTGATCGATATCGCCATGCGAGAAAAAGATGCCGATATCATTAAAGAATACTTACAACTACAAGCAAAAACCCTCCGTAAGCTCGATAATTTCATTAGTGATATTATTGACTTTTCGCGTAACTCAAGGCTAGAGGTAAAACACGATGAAATCGATTTTGATAGCATGCTAAAGAATGCTTTTGAGACCTATGAGTATATGGAAAATGCCGCTCGTATTTCTAAAGAAGTTAGCATAACTCAGGAAAGTAGTTTTTTTACTGATAAAAATCGCTTGAATATCATCATCAACAACTTTCTTTCCAATGCTATCAAATACGCCAACCCCTATCAAGAGCAACCAAAAATTAAAGTGTCTATAGAAATTGATAAAAAAAACGCTTTGATTTCGATCCAAGATAATGGTCTAGGTATTCCTGAAGAACACGTTGACAAGATTTTTGAGATGTTCCACAGAGCGCACCCCGATAAAAAAGGCTCAGGTTTAGGACTCTTCATTGTTAAAGAAGCCATACAAAAAATGAAAGGTCATGTAGAGGTAAGTTCTCGGGAAGGCAAAGGAACTACTTTTATCATAAACCTGCCCAACATGATTGAACTAAAAAAAGAAGCAGAAGTTGAAAATTAGGCCAGCCAGTAAAGGCATCTTTCTGATTGGTGAAATCTAGCTTGAGCAATGAGATTAGTGTATTTCAGTAAGCCGAAGTCAAACACATTAAATCAACCTTGAGTTAATTTAGACGGAATTAGGTTAGAATCTAACCCTGTAACTATCTTTTATGCAAGGTTCGCATAGCGCTTTTTATATATTGCATCAATTATAGGCCTTATATTAAAATTATATGTAACATTACTTTAGCTTTATGAAGCCTCAATATTTTTTATTCTACATAGCTATATTTTTACTGTCAACTTGCGCTTACGATCCTATTCCCGAAGTGGTGGATTGTACTGCACAAAACATCACACTTACTATAGATAATGTACAAGCAACGCCGTGCGGCACCTCTCAAGGTAGTTTTCGGGTACTACCCAATGGCCCAGTAGAGAATTTTACTTTTAGCATAGATGGAAGCAATTTTCAAAACAGTAATGAATTTTCGGGGCTGCCTGCAGGCAATTACACAGTTACCGCTCAATCTTTGGGAGGATGCACCGCCATTGCAGAAGCTACCATAACAGACGAAACCAATATAACTATAAGTGTAAGCATAAATGATGCGGGCTGTGGCACCAATAACGGACAGATACAGGCCAATGCTTCACAAGCGGGCTATGAATATAGTATAGACAGTATAAACTTTCAGGCTGAGGGCAACTTTACTGGCTTGGGCGCGGGTACTTACACAGTTATTGCCAGAAACAACGCCGGCTGTAGTGTTTCTGAAGAAGTAACCCTGGCGTCAGGTATCTCTTATGAAAATACCGTGGCCAATATAATCACGACCAATTGCAGTACAGAAGATAATTGCCACGGTGCCGACAGCCCTAATGCTACCAAGTTGGCAACTTTGGCAGATATTCAAGAACTGGCCGATCGAGTTAAAGCAAGGGTAGTTGCCGAAACCATGCCACCGGGCGATAGAGACCTTACGCAAGAACAAATCGACCTGATCAGTTGCTGGATAGACGACGGCGCGCTTGATAATTAATAAACATAGTTAGATTTTAGCTTTTGTATCAAACTATTTTTAAAATGAAATTTTTTTACCTCACGGTCTTTATTGTATTTTCCCCTCTTTTCGGCAATGCTCAATTAGATTTAACACAAGCAGGCTTTGGCACTTTTAGAGATACCCGAATCATTAATGGCCATTCAGTTGAAACTAGCCAAAAAGGCGAGCTTAAGTTTATTATCTCACACAGGTTCGGCAACATTAAAGAGGGGCTCAACGGCTTTTGGGGACTAGACAATGCAACCATCAGAATTGGACTAGACTATGGGATTTCTAACAGGTTTACCGTGGGCATTGGCAGAAGTTCTTTCAATAAAACTTATGATGGCTTCGCAAAGTTTAGGGCACTCATACAAAATGAACAGATGCCGATTTCGGTTACCTTATTTTCGAGTGCGGCCATTGTTACCCTAGAAGAAGAACTGTTCAGCTATCCGGTTACTACCCGAGATAGGTTAACTTACGCCCATCAAGTCTTGATTGCACGTAAGTTTGGCGATAGATTTTCGTTTCAATTAATGCCTTCTTTGGTACACAGAAACATTGTTGAAGAAGCTGAAAATATAACCAATGATGTTTTTGCTTTGGGCGGAGCCTTTAAGTATCAGATAACAAAAAATCTGGCGCTAACCTCAGAGTATTACTATACGCTGCCCAACCAAGTGGACGAGCTATTTAATAATTCCCTTTCCATTGGTGTAGATATTATCACTAAAGGACATGCGTTCCAGTTTTCAGTCTCTAGCTCAAGAGGCATGATAGAGAAGTATTTCATCGGTGAGACTATAGGTAATTTTTTCGATGGGGACTTGCACATCGGATTTAATATTACCCGAGATTTTCAGATAGGGAAAAGAAAATACCACTGAGGCCATTTACATAGCCTCTTGCTCAATATAAGCCCGTAAATCTTCTACTTGCTGATCGCTCATACGCTCTAAAGTGTAGTGCGGCATGTAAGGGCGGTAGCCGGGCGCGGCACTTGTACCATATCTAATGGCCTGATAAAAAGATAATGGATTATCCTTCTCCATATCTCTCAATAGCTTTTTAAAACTTAATTTAGAATGGTTGAGCTCATACTCAGTTACGCCATTTTTGTCGTGGCAATGCAAGCAGCTATTTTCGTAAATAAGCTTACCGTTAATCGGATCACGCTTGTCCACCTCATATCCTTTGGATTTATCGTAAGGCGCATCTGAAAATGTAGCGGGCGATGCCAGCATGTACTTGCTTTTCAGAAGCTTTATTGCCTCTGATTTTTTGTCTTCTGAGGTGATCTTATTCAGCCGCTCCATCTCATTATCGGTCAGGTTTAAATCTGAAAGCTTTAATTCCAACTCCCAGAAATAAGCCATAATGGCATCAACCTCCCACTGCTTTAATACTCTACCCTGTGCGCATTCTTGCGCGCAAAGCTGAATAGATGCCTCAATATCATATTTGGCCTCCTCAACCAAACTTCCATATTTCTTAATATAATCTCCATTGTACCAAGACTCTCGGTTAACGATACCCCAAAAAGTAGTTGCTTGCAAAAAAGGAATGCCTTTTTCGTTGGTGAAGCGTAACCTAGCTTGTGGATCCGGACTTTCTGGCTTTGGGTCTTCTTGCACCAAATTATGGCAGCTCGTACATTGGTAATAGACACTAATTACTTTTGAACCTTTTCTTCTTTTGGTAAACCCGTTTTTAACCAAATCTTCGCCAATACTTACTTGCTCTTTGGTGTAGTCTTTTTCCTTTTTGAGGTGTGAGGTATTACCTAAATCTGTAAGTATCCGCGAAAGCGAACTGTTTTCTTTCCAAGTATTTTTTGAGATAGCATTTGGCGTTTTTTGTATGTAAAACCAAAGTATAGCAGGGATGAGTATTAAAAAATATCGCATACCAATTTCAATCAAATTTTATTAAAAAAGTTTTCGGGTCTTCGGTTTCATTTTTTATAGGAGATGTATTGTATACTTTTCATTTGTAAAAAAGAAAAACCCTAAAAAATAATTTTCTCAGGGTTGGCAATGGATTTTTTCGTAAACTAAAAAAGCTAGAATGCGCCGATTTCAGCCCTAAATCCTCTCAGCAACTTTTCATTTACTTTTTTGATGACAGGCGATGGCGCCAACCTAGAACCGCTAACATTAAAGCCACCGGTTTCTAAATAATACAGGGCTTCTTTTAAACAGTCTTCTTCTAAGCTACCAAAGTTCTCGGTAATATCATCGTTGACCAATGCATCTACAGGAAGTCCCTCAAAGTAATTGGCTACTCCATCAGCATTGGCCACTCTAAAACTTATGGGTGAAAGAACAAAACCTTCATACCTAAAACCATAAGAACCTACGGGCTTACCGTAGCTGTTGCTGCCAATGGTCACCACTTCTATGTAAGGCTTTAGGCAATTAACCACTACCTCACTCGCAGAAGCAGTAGCATCTGTTGTGATCACTACTATCCTGTTAAGTCCTAAGTGTATATCACTTGTCTCAAAAAGGTATTGCTGGTTATTACTACTTCTTTCATCATTATGACTGAGCTCCACCAATACATTCTCTGCATTGGCTGCATTGGTGATCATGCTAGAAAGCTTGGTGGCTATGCCTAAAATTCCCCCGCCGTTGTATCTCAAATCTAACACCAATTCGTCGATTCCTTCTGAAGCAAAGTAGGAAAAGGCCTCTTTTAAATCTTGCTCTGCGCGCTCTATAAAGTTATTAAAGACCAAATAGCCTATTTTTTGGCCGTTTTGCTCAATTACCCTTCTATCGAGCACGGTAACAATTTCTACTTCGGTTTTACTCATTGTTACATCTACTACCTCACCTGCGGTATCGCGCATTTTAAATTGGTTTACCACACCTTCTACATCATCGCCTAAGGCAGCATCCATATTATCAATGCTGTTTATATTTCTTCCGTTTATCTCTAAAACCTCAAACCCTCTTGTAATCCCACTACTATCAGCAGGAGAACCAGGGTACACCAAAGTGATCCTGAGCGCACCTGTATCATCATATCTTAGACCAAAGCCATGGCCGGCGTAAGTTCCTTGTTTGTAGTATTGATCAAATGTACTTTCTTCAGTAATGTAACTCCACCTGTCAAATTCTTGGTTTACCATAGCATCGAGCAATTCTTGGCGGGTTTCGTAGGCCTTAATATCCACTTCGGGCACATCTTCATTCCAGAGGTACCAGTAATTCATTACGGCTACAATTTGCTCGCGTAAGTCTTCTTCTTGTGGGGAGAGGACTATAGGTTCAGGGTTTTGTTCGCAAGATGAGAAAAAAAGTAGGGTGAGAAGAACGCCCAAAACCACTTTTGGTAGCCTAAAAAAAGCAAGCATGGCAAATATTTAAATTAAAAAGTTTTACTAATGTGGTAGTATATCATCTCAAATTAAACAAAATAACTTAAAATAAATTCTTTGTGCAGCCTTTTATCTTAAAGCTAAGAACAAAGAGTATTAGGTAAGAGGCAACATAACAGCGTATGCATTATTTTTTACCATTTTTTAAAAAATTATTAAATAAATATCTATCAGACGGGCTGCTTACAGTACCAAGAAAACTTCGTTTACCTTTCTTTAAATCTATTACATTTCAAAATTATAAAAGGCTCAAATACCTATCTACTTTTGGCATAATCATGCTCTCGCTTTACATCACGGGAGATATCATAGTAGAAGAATATAGAAAATACCTCTACAAAGATATTTTTTTATTGGCAGGTCATGCTATTGCATTGCTCAGCCTATATAAAGAAGTAGCTACAGGAGGCAGCAGCATCAAGAAAAGCCATGTTTTCGTAATCAATGCCTATGCCTTTTTCCTCATTAATTGGTGTGCTTACATAGCTTCTTTCGAATACCAATTTCAAGAGCACATCTATACTTACTTAATGGCAATTTTTATCATTTCTGTCATTTTCGATTTTAAGACCAAGGTATTGCTATTTATGCTCGCTTCAGGTTTTATTACGCACATAATAAGCAATCACATTAAATATGATTTTTGGGTTGCTTATGAGAAAGGGCCTTACATTTTTGTAGCCCATGTACTTTGTATATTTATCTCTAGAAAAATATTTGTGGAAAAGGTCAAGAACTTTATGGCCAACCACCAATTGGTTGAAAAAAACGAGCGGCTTAACGAAGAAATACAATACAGGCATGAGGTAGAGGAAGAACTGAAGACCCTGACCCAAACCCTAGAAGAAAGGATAGCACAGCGCACCGCAGAACTAGAAGCCGAAATTACCCACAGAAAAAGTACACTAGAGGCCTTAGCGGAAAGTAGAGAGATTTTGGATCTAAAAAATTATGAGCTGCAGAACCTTAAAAAGGAAATGGACTTATTTGTCTACCGTACCTCACACGATATTAGAGGGCCTATCAGTTCGGTTTTTGGCCTTTTAATGCTTATAAAGAATACACCCGACAGCCAAATGCAGTTGCTTTTACTGCAAAAGATTGAAAAAAGCATGCATCAAATCGATGGCTTTATCCAAGATATTTTAGAGTATTCAGATAATTCGAGCTCACCTATTCTTAATAACAAGATCAACTTTTATGGCATCTTAGAAGAGGTAGTCGAAAAAATTCAGAAAAAATATGCAATTAGTGTAGATGTTAGCATTGAGGTCATTAATCCAAAACCTTTTGTAAGCGACGAAAGAAGGCTGAGAATCATACTAAAAAATATTATTGACAATGCCTTTATGTTCCAAATAGCAGAAAGGGAACCCAAGCAGATAAAAATAAAAGTGGATACTACCGTTGAGCGCAATAAAGCCATTATACAGGTCAAAGACAATGGTATGGGCATTAAAGAAGAGTTTCTAGGAAAAGTATACCAAATGTTTTTTAGGGCTACCGATAAAAGCAAGGGCTCAGGTTTAGGCTTATACATTACCAATCTTACCGTAGAAAAACTGAACGGAAAAATCGAGATTAGTTCTGAGCCCAATGAATACACCTGCATTACCTGCTATTTGCCCCACCAAAAAGGCACAATAAGTACATTTACCAACACCGAGCCCGAGAGAGTAAATATCTTTGAATGATATAAAGCTGAAAAGCTACACCGTTTTGGCAGCTGCCTTGCGCTTTCTTGTTTTTACTTGAAGTATGATCAGTGCCAAAATACCCACTGCAGCGTTAATTGAGAAAGTTAATGGTAGCATGTCGTCATTGTTGTTGTAAATCCAACTCGATAAAACCGAACCCACACCTATGCCAATCTCTAGAGCAATGTAAACCGTAGCCATGGCCCTACCTCGGTGGTTATCATCGCTTAGATCCACTGCCCAAGCAAAAATAGTTGGTGAATTTATGCCCACACCCAAGCCAAATATAAAAGAGGCAAACATAAGTTGATCAGGCGTTTTGGCAAAACCAATCAAAAAGAGCGCGGCAATCAGTATCAACAAACCAATTTTTAACACGGGTACTCTGCCAAATCGATCAGATGCCTTACCTGCGAGTATCCTAACTGTAATTGAGGCCAAGGTAAAATAGGTGTAGAACAAGCCCTTGTTTTCCATACCCAAGTGCACGCTAAAATCTGGAATGATCGTAAGCACAGCACCAAATGAAAATACAGCCAACATTAAGATAACAGCAGGTAAAAATACACGCGGTTCTATTACTTCTTCCTTCTTTACTTTAAGGAGTTTTAAGCTGAAGGGCTGTTTTTCCTTTAGGGTCTCTTTCATGCCAATCAAGACCAAAATCGATAGCAGTGCTGTAAAAGAAGATGCATAAAAAAGCGCATCTAAAGAATACTCTAACGCGATCACGCTGCCAATAGCCGGCCCCGATGCCATGCCCAAGCTACCGAACAAACTCATTATACCCATGGCCTCGCCCCTTCTATTAGCAGGTACTACATCGGCAATAAAGGCCGAAGTAGCCGTAGGCTTAAAACCGGTAGACATGCCATGGATGAACCTTAAGAAAAGAAAACCGGCCACTGAGGTAAGTAAGGGATACATAAGACCCACTGCGATACAAACAAAAACGCCATACACCATAATAGGCACCCGACCTACTGTGTCGGTTAGTTTCCCACTAAATGGCCTAGACAAACCTGCCGCCAAGGTAAAAAGCGCTATGATCAGTCCCTTAAACTCGCCTCCTCCCATGCTGTCTATGTAAGCTGGCAACTCTGGTATGATCATATTAAAGCTAGCAAAAAACAGGAAGGAACTCGAGCAAAGTAACCAAAACTGAAAGGTATATACCTTTTTAAAAGAGTCTAGCATAAAAAAATTGATTGATGAACAGCAAGCAATTTTGCTATTGCAGATGCAAAGTTGAGGTTATTTTCTTTAAAAGCGAGACAGGCTCAAAAAAAGATGATATGTTCATCGAGAATTTATATTGAATACAGGATTAGTTTCATATACAACCAAATAACTGACTGTTTAAGTTTTGGCCAATGGTTATTAAAAGTAAGTTAAACCCATTAAATTCATGATCTTTAGCTTAATTATGCTTGAATAAAAGTGGTTCTAAAGTTTTCCTTAAAAAATGTTTGTGGTACAGTCACCAAGAGCATCCATTTTGATCTGTAATACGTGGCAAACCACTTTTCATCAATTACATAAGCTAATAGCGCTATAGATACACACTCGGGACTACTGCTTTTCTGCCACTTGTTTTTCTTCTCTAGTTGCCAAGTTGGCCCAAACGAATTTACCTACCTGCTCACCTTGTTCTACTCCATTAAAACAAGCAGGTGCGTAGTGTATACCACCGTACATCCTACTAATGGCGGCTTCATCTGAGGCTTGTTTAAATGAATCGTAAGATCTTACGGGCAAGCCAAACTGTACCTCGGTAGAATCTATAAAGGCAAAGTTGTCGCCTAATAGGTTGGTGAGTGTATAGGAAGCTGCCCTGGAAGCAACAGAATGCCCACTTGTATATTCTGGAAAAGCGGGTGTCTGCAGTACTGGTTCCCAGCCTTGTTCAATATATTTATTGATATAGGTTTCTGGCCTGATCAGGTCGCTGCGGTATTTTTCATCCCAGCAAGAAATAAAAGCATCGGCCAGGGCAATAGCAGTTTTAGCAAAAACTTCTGATTGCTCCATAACACCTAGGTCCACTTTCTTTGCTGCTTGCGATGCAATGGACATCCAATGCCCACCCGGCGAAATCTTCTGATGGAAAAACATGACATGCCCTTTGGTATAAGACACGTTGGGGTTACAGTCCCAAAATTTGGCCATCTCTAGTTTGTCGCCATTTTCTGCTCTTGCTTCTTTTACCATATCATATACTTCCATAGCTTCTTTATAAAATTGAGAGCCTGGTAGCGTATCGTAAGTAGTAGGTGGAGGAGGTACAAACTGGGTAGCAGAATCCAACACATAAGTTCTGAGGGTATTCCAATGTGGCTCAATGCCCGGCAGATAATCTGGGGGAGTCGGCTGCCACCTACCCGGCTCGCTGCTTAAAATATGCCTCGGTAGCGCTTGTCGCTCAAGATAACCATCTTTGCCGGCCCAATCTAAAATGGACTGCCCCATCTCTCTACCAAAAGCTACAGAGTTTTCGTAAATGTCAGCATCTATCCCGATTTCCTCTACATTTTTAAGATATTCTTTCTCATAGGCCTCTACTTTCTCCTCTGCAAAAACCAGTTTTTTGCCAACAGTAGCAAAAGCGACAATACTTGCTAAAGGCAGGTAATATTCTTTGTTTGGATCAAGTTGCGGTGTTTCTTGCAAACCGTTTAACTGTTCGGCCAATGGTTTGTATTCCTCATGGCCTTGCTGTAAAACCTCATATGCCGCTATATGCGGGTAAGCATAGATTCTACTGCAAACCGGAGGCGTAAAAATATCGGCGATCATTACATCGGTAATGTGCTTGTTCCATAAATGCAGTTGTTCTTTAGAAAATTCATCTAAACCTGCTTGGTTGTGTGCCGGGCCACAAGAAATGATAGTAATTGCAACAGTAGAAAGCAACAGTGCCTTCTTGATAGTATTTCTAATAGACATTTCCTATTTGTAAAAATTAATTCTAAAATATTGATACAACAGTTAAGCTTAAGCTCTTAATTGTTCAAAGTTATTTTCTTGAAAACATCTGTAAAAATATTAAATTCATTTTCAATAGAAAACAAATAAAAAACACCCTATGGGCACTACCCACAGGGTGTAAGTTCAATTTAATCTAAAATTACTAACATAAACCAAGTCTTTTATTGAAGACTTTTTCCTTTTAGATCATATAGATTTACCCTTTTTCTAAATCATCTTTGTATAAAACATAATAATGAATACGATTCAAAAGTAGTTGTGCCTTACCTTTTGTAAAATGATCAATCCCCAACTTCAATCATGATTTTTATCATGCAAACAGCCCAACATAAATCATTACTATTCTGCTGGTATTCAACTAGTTTAGTATCGAACTCATAAAGTATTACTACCATGAACAAGATTCTTGTACCAATCGATTTTTCAGAAAATGCATTGAATGCTTTCAAGTACGCAATTGAGGTTGCCAAGGAACTAGAGAGCAGCATCACACTTTTTAACACCTACCCTATTGATATACCTATGGGTATGGAATACTCTTCAGGTGTTTACATGCAAACCCTAAATGCGGAAATAAAATACGACCGCAAAGTAAGACTGCAGGAAATTGCAGAAAAATACGGCGACACTACATACAATACCAATAATAAAAAACTAGAAGTCCATTACGAAGTACAAGAAGGCGTGGCTGCCGATAGCATAGCGGCTTATGCCGAGGATAAAGAAATGGATATGGTCATTATGGGCACAAAAGGTGCAAGTGGCCTAGAAGAAGTACTCCTTGGTAGCATCACAGTATCTGTAATAGATAAGGTAGATATCCCTGTTTTTGTAATTCCTGAAAACTCCGAATTCAAAGGCTTAAAACAAATTGTATACGCTACCGACTTTGATGACAAAGACACCGAAGTAATAGATACTTTACAGCACCTAGGCGAATATTTTGAATCTGAAATAACTTGTTTACATGTAAATACTGATCCAGCGCTCACTTATGCTGATGATTTAAGCATGAACATGCTAAAGAGGAATTACTTCTTTACGCCTGTAAATCAAATCAACTTTAAAATCTTAACTGATAAAAAGGTAGAGCGTGGTTTAGAAGAATACCTCACTGAAAATGAAGTAGATTTGGTAGTAGTGACTCCTAAAGAAAGGAAGTTCATAGAAAAACTCTTTCACAAGAGCATGACTAAAAAACTAGCGTTTCATTCTAAGATACCTGTGCTAGTTGCTAAAAACGAGCGCAGAGAATAAAAATAAATTTTTATTTATGACCGTATTACACGGTATTTTTTAAACTTTGTGGCCGGAAGCTCTGTCTTCCGGCTTTTTTATTTTTTAGCTTTTGGAATGATGGCAAAGAAAATCTTCTATAGAAAAATCTACTTGGGTTTCTTTTTATGCTTGGTAAATACATTTGGCTTAGCACAGGTTGATATTGGTATAAAAGGTGGAGGCCATGTTTCTCAAGTACTTTTTGAGCCCAATATAGGCTTAAACTTTGATTTTTTACCTGGGATTGAAACCGGGATTGTAGCTAAAGTTTCTGCCAACCCTAATGTGGCATTACAAGCAGAACTCAACTTTTCTCAAAAAGGATGGATTGAAGATATGAGAAGCCCGAGTGATCCACAGGAGATTTTCAATCTGGAAAGGACACAGACTTTTAGGTACAATTATTTGCAAGTGCCCATTCTTACGCACATTTATGTGGGTGGAGAAAAATTTAAAGTATTCTTAAACTTAGGTCCTCATTTCGCTCTGTTAATGGGCGCAGATAGCAGCAGAAGCGCAGATGCCCAAGAAACAGACATTGCCGCCTACCGCTATGAAAGCAGTACAGCGGTAAACTTTGAATATGGCGTTACTGCTGGTGCAGGGATCAACTTTACCATTGGCAAAAGTACTTTTCAGGCAGAAGCAAGACTCACCCAAGGGCTCAACAACATTGTAAACAGAGACAGCCAAAACGCACCCACCGCCTCTTTAAATCAAGTGGCTGGGGTAAGTCTTACCTACTTCTTTAGGCTAAAAGACAAAAAAGAGAAAGCAGATGTGGAGGAAAGTCCATAATAAACAATCCTGATAAGGGTTCAAAACCCTTATTAGGGTTTAGGTCAGATCACCACAAATTGCCCAAATGGCTTGCCTGCCTCGGGATCAATAATAGGTCTTCTTGTCTGCCATCAATGTACATCACCTTTTCGCCATCGTAAAAGGCATCTTCTTCCAGCATTACCCTAATGTCTTTGTCCCATTCTTTTATAAATACCTTGGTGTTGAGCTCTATAGAATAGGCCGTATTAGGATATAAGGGATAATCGCCTCTAAAGGGAGTGTCACCTTGGTTGTCCCACATGCCAATGGTTGGGCCTGCCGCATGACCGTGGTAGCCTATTGGGTGCGTATAAATGGTCGCTCGGTTGTTCTCGCTTTTGGCTTGTGCCAAGGCATCTGCTAAGATTTTATTACCTGTTTTACCTGTCTCAAATTGCTCGGTTAAGATATCTTGCGCTCGATTACCAGCTTTTAAGGCCTCTTTTAAATATTTAGGTGCTTCTTTTTCTCCGGGCTTGAGTACATAGGCCAACTCTTGAGTATCCGTATTTAATTTAAGATAAGTAATCCCAAAATCGCAATGCAATAAGTCACCCGGCTGTATAATGTTGAAGCCCGGTCTGCCTGAAAAAGCATACAGTTCTGAGTTTTTGTCAGCCCTTTGAATATCTACTGTTGGATGAAACCAAGTCTGTAACTTTAATTCCCTGATTCTTTCCCTAAACCACCAAACTACATCGTCGGTAGTGGTTACGCCCGGTTGTATCACTTTTTCAGAAAAGCCCTCTGCAATAATGGCATGGGCTATTCGAGAAATTTGCTCGTAGATAGCCATTTCTCTAGGTGTACGGGTTTCTAGCCAGCCGATGGCCAATTTCTCTGCGGATACGATGCTGTTTCTATACTGTTGTGGCAAGCTATTCATTAAAGCATCGTGCTCAGTGGCTGTAATGCCATCTGCCAAAGCAAAATGCTCAGACATGTTAATACCAATCTTGCGAGGATTACGCTCCTCTATAATTTTTACCAGGGCTTTCCATTGATCGGGTTCTTCTTCTTTGTTCCAAGCTTTTTTAAAAACGCTGCCCACATCGTAACGCGCCACGGCCAAGGCTTCAATATTCTCAGTACCTGCTTCATTATACAAGACCAAAATTGTTCGCCTACGAGCCGCCAACCAAGTAG
>Ga0207419_1002078_pt1 | contig 13690 bp, 12 predicted proteins | sample ElkSloMetagenome_4_FD_184723 | JGI IMG/M metagenome (GOLD analysis project Ga0207419, IMG submission 184723) | Hot spring microbial communities from Elkhorn Slough, Monterey Bay, USA - MD2A (version 2) | ecosystem: Environmental > Aquatic > Marine > Intertidal zone > Estuary: Microbial mat ... | reverse complement strand
CTGAAATAATAGCAACCCCCTGGCGCGGACGTCCACGTCCGTGCCGTTTATCGCTTAACCCCAGTCTGGCTCAGACGTCCACGTCCGTGCCGCTTACCATGATTGATAGCCAAAGACTAAGGTTTCAAAGAGAGCATTTGAGCATCAAAATTCAAATCAAATGATGACCCTTTTCCTAAAATTGAAAAAGCCCTGGGAGGATGGACACATTCATCTTTTTTAACCTGGCTGGTTCCTACAGACTCAAATATGCCTAAAGCTATACTGAAAGGTGACATCAGCTTCTGATTGGTTATTCCTAAAAATTCCCCGGCAAACTTTGATATCTGCCCTAAAATTTCTTATATTTGATAATTCTTAAAAGAGAATAATTCTCAAAAAGGATTAATTATTCGTTATGACCACCGAAGAAATCAAAAACAGGCTAAAGGAGAAGGGACTGAAAATTACCCCGCAGCGAATCGTAATCCTCGAGGCTATTCACCATTTAAACAACCACCCCACTGCCGATAGTATCATCGGATATATTAAAAAGGTTCATCCGAACATCGCAACGGGCACGGTATATAAAGTACTCAGCGTACTGGTTGAAAACAACCTGATAAAACGGGTTACCACTGAGGGCGGCATCCTGCGTTATGATGCTGTGCTGGAACAACATCATCATTTATATGATTCGAAATCGGATCAGATCAAAGACTATTTCGATGAAGAACTGGATATAATACTCAGGGAATATTTCGACAGAAAGCATATCCCGAATTTCAAAATCGAAGACATTGTGTTGGAAATAAAAGGAACATTCAAGAAAAATAATCATAAATAATTACAATTTCAACTATGGAAAAAAATATGAGCAAATGCCCCGTGACAGGAGCTACGGGAAAATCCGAAAAAGTGGCCGGCAGAATCAAAAACCTGGACTGGTGGCCCAACAGATTAGCGCTGAACCTACTACGTCAGCATTCCTCTTTATCCGATCCGATGGATGACAATTTCAATTACGCGGAAGAATTCAAAAAACTGGATTATGAAGCTTTGAAAAAAGACCTTAGGGATTTAATGACGGACTCACAGGAATGGTGGCCGGCAGATTGGGGACACTATGGCGGTCTGTTTATCCGGATGGCCTGGCACAGCGCCGGAACTTACCGTTTGTCGGATGGCCGTGGAGGAGGCGGTACAGCAAACCAGCGCTTTGCACCTGTCAGCAGTTGGCCCGATAATGTAAGCCTCGACAAAGCCAGACGTTTGCTGTGGCCGATCAAGAAAAAATACGGCAAGAAAATTTCCTGGGCAGACCTGATCATTATTACCGGGAATGTTGCACTGGAATCTATGGGTTTCAAAAGCTATGGTTTTGGTGGTGGCCGCGAGGATATATGGGAACCGGAACAGGATATCGACTGGGGCTCGGAAAAAGAATGGCTTGGTGATGAGCGCCACGACGAAAAAGGCATTTTAAAAGAAGAACTGGCCGCCGACCACATGGGCCTTATTTATGTAAACCCGGAAGGTCCGAACGGACAACCCGACCCGGCCAAATCCGCACGCTACATCCGGCAGTCTTTCAAGCGCATGGCCATGAACGATTACGAAACAGTGGCTTTAATAGCCGGCGGTCATACCTTCGGTAAAATGCATGGTGCCGCACCGGAAGGACACAATGGCCCCGATCCGGAGGCTGTCCAGATTGAAGCACTGGGCCTTGGATGGGAAAACACCTTTGGCACCGGAAAAGGAGCTGACACCATAACCAGCGGACTGGAAGGTGCATGGACCCAAAACCCCAGGCAATGGGATATGGGATTTCTTGAAAACTTGTTCGAACACGAATGGGAGTTAACAAAAAGTCCCGGTGGAAAGTATCAGTGGGTACCGAAAGATAAAGCGGCGCACGAAATGGTTCCCGATGCACATATCGAGGGTAAGAAGAATCCCCCTGTAATGCTCACCACCGATCTGGCATTGAAAGTAGATCCTGAATATGAAAAAATCTCAAGACGCTTTTACGAGAACCCTGATGAATTTTCAGATGCCTTTGCAAAGGCCTGGTTCAAACTAACACACCGGGATATGGGACCCAAAAGCCGTTATCTCGGATCCGAAGTCCCCGACGAAGACTTCATATGGCAGGACCCGTTACCAGGAGTCGATCATGAGCTGATTAATGAAAAAGATGTCTCTGCCCTGAAAGCCAAAGTGCTGGATTCCGGATTGTCAATTCCTGAACTGGTAATCATAGCCTGGGCCTCGGCATCCAACTACCGTGATTCGGATAAGCGCGGTGGAGCCAACGGTGCCCGTATCCGGCTGGAGCCTCAGAAGAATTGGGAGGTAAATAATCCTGACCAGTTGAATAAATCATTGAAAAAGCTGGAAGAAATCTGCGTGGAATTTAATGGTGCGCAGACGGACAATAAAAAAATTTCCCTGGCTGACCTGATAGTATTGGGTGGAAATGCGGCAGTTGAAAAGGCGGCCAAAAATGCCGGCTTTGATGTACTGGTTCCATTCCACCCCGGCCGCACCGATGCCACACAGGAACAGACGGATGTGGAATCCTTTGAGGTTATGGAACCCAAAGCGGACGGGTTTCGTAATTACGCGAAAAAAGAATATGCCCAATGCACGGAAGATGCGCTGGTGGACAAAGCCCAGCTACTCAACCTCTCACCACCTGAAATGACGGTCCTGGCAGGGGGCATGCGCGCGCTAAATGCTAATTATGATGGATCCGATTATGGTGTATTTACTAATCAGCCGGGAGTCCTCACAAACGATTTCTTTGTGAATTTGCTGGATATGGCAACCGAGTGGAAACCAATATCCGAAGAGCGTGAGACTTTTGAAGGCTTCGACCGTAAATCAGGTGATAAAAAATGGAATGCCACCCGTGTTGACCTTATTTTCGGTTCAAACGCCGAACTTAGAGCACTGGCTGAAGTTTACGCCAGCGATGACGGCAAAGAAAAATTCGTAAAGGATTTTATCGCGGCATGGAACAAGGTGATGAACTTAGATCGCTTTGATCTGGATTGATCATCTTTCCGTATAGAAGAGGTCCAATACCCCCATGTATAATTGTGGTTATTGGGCCTCTTTTTTTTGGAAAGCTTCATGGCTATAGCCAAAAGTCAACACGGTTAAAATAAAGTATGAAAGTTTCAATTATAACATCTGATAATAATAAACAAGACAAAATTAAGAAAACCCTTTTGTTGATTGTTTTTTTATATATGATAATTGGATTAATATTAGTCTCCAAATATGACCTGAATGGATTTATAATCATCATTCCAGAATTAACATTGATACTCATCTTAATATTCATACCGGCATTCATTAAAAGATATAGATTATTAGGAGAGTTAAAAACAGGGAAGAAAAGTTTTCAAACCGTAATTAAAGATAAGAAAGAAAAAATAGAGTTGAAGGATAAAGATAGCTTAACATTATATTATCGCGGTGCAAAAGGTGATTCTTTTCCATTTGCAAATTTAGGTGTCGGATTTTTTGGATTTATGGATGGAGCAGGCAATGTTTTGAAATATAAATCATTGGGTAAGGAAAAACAATTTGAAATTTTAATAGAATCCTCATCTGTAATTTTGTTTATAAAGAGATGGTTTCGTGAGTTAGTAAATGAGGGTATTGATTGTAAAATCGTAAAAAAGGACGTAAAAGACATTATGATGAAAGCCGATAGAAAAAAAGCTTTTGAGTATAAAGTAAACAGATTTAAAAATAATTAGACCATTGTTAAAGTGAATTAATAAGCTTAATCGAGCAAACTTTCAATAGGCTTTTTACCTGGCAAAGCACCTCCCGCTAAGTGCAGTCTTACTCATTCCGGCGGCCCAGGTGCAGCGAGGCTATGGAAAATACCATCCAGCCACTCAAATAACATTTATAAAATGTTATGAAAAAGTTGTGAATCGGGCGATAAAAACTATTATCTGTTGAATAGCTGCACAAAAACCGTATTTTTGCGGCAAAAGCACATCAATGGAAACGCCACACACACAAGCACTGATCGAAAATGACGCCGTAATTTTAGGTTTGTTACTCTTATTGTTAGCCGGTATTTTTTACACCAGCAATTCTGCTCATCCTTTTTTCAAAAAGTTCTACAAGATAATTCCCATGTTGCTGCTGTGTTATTTTTTGCCAAGCCTGCTCACCACATTTAATATTGTTGATGGCGAAAGCTCCATGCTTTATTTCGTGGCCTCGCGGTTTTTACTGCCTGCCAGCCTGGTGTTGCTCACGCTCAGTATCGACCTTAAAAAAGTATTTCAGCTGGGAAACAAAGCCCTTATTATGTTTTTAACCGGCACTTTTGGTGTGGTGATTGGCGGGCCGTTGGCTATTTTAATCACTTCAGCCATCAGTCCTGACCTGATAGGAGGCGCCGGTCCGGAAGCCGTGTGGCGTGGCATGGCCACCATTGCCGGAAGCTGGATTGGCGGCGGTGCCAACCAGGCGGCCATGTATGAAATATTTAAACCTTCAGACCGGCTTTATTCCATCATGATTACCATTGATGTGCTTGTGGCGGAAGTATGGATGGCCTTTTTGCTTATTGGTGTGGGAAAAACAAAAAAGATTGATAAATTCTTTAAAGCCGATGCCAGCAGCGTAACCCGTTTGCAGGAACAAATGCATAATTTCAGTATGAAGATTGCCCGCATACCCACCACCACTGACCTGATGGTTATCCTGGGTATAGGGCTTGGCGTAACCGGTCTGGCACATTTTATTGCCGATCATATCGTGCCTTTTATTGAACATAATGCACCCTACCTCGATAAATTCAGCCTCACGTCCAACTTTTTCTGGCTCATCATTTTATCCACTACTGCCGGTATTGGGCTGTCATTTACAAGGCTGCGCAACTACGAGGGGGCGGGCGCGTCAAAAATTGGCACCATTTTTATTTACATCCTGGTAGCTACCATTGGCATGAAGATGGACATCACCAAAATTTTCGATAATATCGGGCTTTTCGCTGTGGGCGGCATCTGGATGTTAATCCATGTAATTTTGCTTGTCGTTGTAGGCAAGCTAATCAGGGCACCCTATTTCTTCCTGGCTATTGGCAGCAAGGCCAATATTGGTGGTGCAGCGAGTGCACCCGTGGTAGCCGCGGCTTTTCACCCATCGCTTGCTCCTGTTGGTGTTTTGCTCGCCGTGCTGGGTTACGCCCTGGGCACATATGCCGCATGGATTTGTGGTTTGATCATGCAGGCGGCGTCTGTTGGGGTTTGATAAGCTTTTATTCCGTTTCTTTCACTGAGATATATTTACCCGGAACAAGCTTACCTGCGCATAATTTTAGATAAAACAGACTTTATCGATTCTTTTACCTTTGAAAAAATGCCTGGTTTTTTCTGCTGCTTTTTTGAAGTAATATTATGGTTTTCTATGTTTTCCATCAGCACGGGTTCCTTTTCTGCTTTACGCTCCTTTTTGTCCTCTCCCAAGACCCTCATATTAACTTCATTGGCCAGATCATCCCTGTAACCTGACTGGCCAGGCTTATATGACTGATACATCTCCGTTTCACTATTATTATTCATATCAACGTCAGTTAGCGCTTTTACTGAGCTCATAAAGCTTTCCATTGAAACTTCATCTGCACCATCCTCTTCAATAACACCCTGAAATACCGATTTTTTGAAATCCAGCAGATGCATTATCCTGTGCTCAATGGAATATTTAGCGATAAAATTAAACACTCCTATCTTTTTTTTCTGTCCCAACCGGTAAATACGGGCAATGCGTTGTTCCAAAACGGCCGGATTCCATGGAAGATCAACATTAATAAGAATATTGGCGCTTTGCAGATTTACTCCTACTCCTCCGGCATCAGTTGACAGAAATACCTGAATTTTTTTATCATTCCTGAATTTATCGATGATATCGTTTCTCTGTTGGGCGGAGATGTCACCATTCAGGTAAACAAAACATAATCCGAGTTTTTCCAGTTCTTCAACAATAAGCTCGAACATTCTTTTCCATTGACTGAATATAACAATTTTATTATCCCGTTTTTCAGTGAGTTCCTTTACAAGTTGCGTAACGTCTTTAACCTTAGTGCCCTCTTTGGTTTGTTGGTTGAGGATGTATGTATTGTCAGAGACCATCCGCATACAGTTTAGGGCAGTCAGCAGCCTCTCGCGTTCCTCTTCGTTAAGGTACCCTCTTGTAATCCAACGGTTTACCATTTGGCAAACCACATCATAGTAATCACTGTGATATTGTTTTTGTTTCTCTGTCATTTCAACAAAGAAATTTTTATCCATCCGTCCCGGTAGCTGGTCAGCAATTTCTTTTTTAGTACGACGAATGAGCAGCGGTTCAATGGTTTTATTTATTGATCGGAGGTTTTTATATCCACTCAATTTTCCAGCTTCATCAAGGCGTTGGTGGTTATCAAGAAATTTATACAATGGACCTAAACGGTAACGGTCAACATATTCAACAATAGAATGTAATTCATCGATACGGTTTTCCAATGGGGTTCCTGTAAGCACAATAGCGTACTCGCTTTGTATTCTTTTAATAATTTGAGCGGTTTTGGTTTTCCAGTTCTTTATCCGCTGGGCTTCATCAATGATTACTAAATCAGGATTCCACTCAACAATAAGTTCCAGATCGTTCTTGGCCACACCATAACTCATGATTTTGAAGAAGGAATCTTTCTGGTATAATTCTGTTCTTTTATGAATTAAACCTTCCACAATAAGAGACTGACGATCAGAAAATTTATGGATTTCCCTTTTCCATTGAAATTTCAATGAGGTGGGGCAAATTATTAAAACCTTAGAAACACCAAGGTAACGGGAAAATAACTCAACAGCCGCGATAGCCTGGATGGTTTTTCCAAGTCCCATTTCATCCGCCAGAAGCACACGCCCGGTTCTGAATATTTTCATCACCCCCTCTTTTTGGTACCTGTAGAGGCTGGCTTTTATTAAACCATTAAAAATGGGACTGTCAACACCATTTGTAAAAATTTTATCTGCGATTTGCAGTCGTTCCCGTTCTTTTTTTTGTTGGGTAATTTGTTCAAAAACATCAGGATAAATCTTTAGCTCGGTATCTGCATCCTTGTTATGATGTATAAAAACATCCAGTTCTTCAACTTTTTCGGCCAATAAATAGCCATCGGTATCAAAAAATTCAGTTTCTAGTTCAAAAGTAATGCTACTATCCGGCTTTTTGAGCCATACCCGCTGATTATTGTTATAGTCAATGCTCAAAGATGCATAGCTTACTTTTGGTGGTTTCTGATATATTCTCTGGTATTTTTTATACTTCAACAACGAGTGCAGTACATACTCAATGTGTTTACACGTACCGAGATTGTTCACGGCAAAATCAGGGCAGGAGCAAAAATTTGTGCTGATTGACCCATCGCGGATAGCCACCTTATAGGTATTCCTGCTTTTGGGATTGTACACTTCAAAATCAGAAAAGACAGCATGATCGCCCACATTGGTTATATCAAACTTTTGCTCAACTGCAAATTGCTTTCGCAGTGCTGATTGCCACTCTTCAACAGTTAAATCATCAGGCTTTCTATGATAAGGTACTTTAATTGTAGATGCACTCATAATTTATTTATTTAAAGCGTAAAACTATATCATCATAAGGTTTAAATCAATATTACCCATTTGAAGTTTTTAAATAGATATTAACAGTCTAAACCTAAAGAAGTAGAATCCTAATAGATTTTATTTAAAATTCCCCATCTACATGCTCAATACTTAAAACGTTTCCTGTAGGCCTGTGCCTCGCGGGCCATTTTACCAAATTGCTTGCCCTGTTTCTTTTTGTCGTGGGTGGTGAGCTGAAAGTGTTTTTGCTCTTTCTGAAGTTTAATGTAACTTTCGTATATAACGGCATCCAGCTCGCCGCTTTCATATGCATTTATCACCCGGCAGCCGGCCTCGCTGATATGCCTGCAATCACTGAACTTACAACCTTCCGCATACCTGCTGATGGCGGGATAAACATGTTCAAAATCTGCTTCATCATTATAGCCCACGCCAAATTCGCGCATTCCGGGTGTATCTATTACAATAGCCCCATTATCCAGCAGAAACATATCTCTTGTCGTCGTGGTATGCCGTCCTTTGCCCGTGGCCTGACTGATTTCATGGGTTTCCCTTTTGTTTTTTGTCAGGGCATTTACCAAAGAACTTTTTCCCACACCTGAAGAGCCAATAAGTACGGATGTTGTTTCCGGTTTAAAAATATGCGCTGTTAACGCAGCAACCCCTTCACCGGTTTTAACACTGCAAAAATACACCGGCACCTCGCGGTGCAGCCTGTCCACTTCCTTTTTTACCTCATCCTTGTTAAGGATTAAGTCTGACTTGTTTAATACCAGAACCGGTTTTATACCACAGGTGGCAATTTGCACCAGGTAACGTTCAATCCTGCTGATGTTAAAATCATGATTGAGCCCCTGGATGACAACGGCATAATCAATATTGGTGGCAATAACCTGCTTATAGGTTTCCCTGCCGGCGGCTTTCCGGTAAAGCTCATTTACCCGGGGAAGCACGTCGCTGATAAGGGCAATATTGTCATAGTCAAGGTATGTAACCCAGTCACCAACTTTTGGTTGCTCCCATTTTTCATGCGCATACAACAGCTTCCCCAGCAATTCTGCCGGGCGGGCACCACCACCGGTAATTATTTCATAATGGATTCCCTTTACTGATAGCACACGCCCGAGCGTATGCATATCATTGTTCTCGTCGATATTTGTATGTAAAAAGTACCTTTTCAAGCCGTATAGATATAATTTTTCCATTTCTTAAAATTTTAAAAAGGAATATAAGGGACAATATAAATACTGTCCTGAAAAATAAGATGTGTTGAAATAAGATTGCCTGTAAGGCTTACAGCACAATCATCACGGCTTGTATGGAAGAAATGGTTTTCATGAAAACAAAAGTACAGAATTATTTACTAATATTTCGCACTATACAAAAATTATTTGATTGTGTCTTAATTTTACCGAAAGTTTTTTAATACATTGAAAATAAGCAGGTTTGGCTTTCCATCTTAAGCTATAATTACTTTGTGAAACTTTGTACTTCTTTGAGAAACCCGGTGTACTAACTGTGGTACGAAGTTGCACAAAGCACCAAAAAAGATCCACACACCATGTTTTGCAAAGGATTTATTCTTAAATAGCGCTGTCGTGTAACCTCACATAAGAAACACCTAGTAAATTAAAACCTGTAAACGGGTTTATTCAAAATTCTGGGTACAATTAAAATTGCAAACTTTTATACATTTGCAAAATTATAAATATCAAGAAAATATGTTTACAGCACTGATAGAATCTGATCTCTTTGGCTATGCAATTCTTCCCCTGCTTATTTTTTTCACCCGCATTTTGGATGTATCTTTGGGAACGCTGCGCATCATTTTTGTAAGTAAAGGAAATAAGCGTATTGCGCCGCTGTTGGGGTTTGTAGAAGTATTTATCTGGATTCTGGCCATCAGCCGCATTATGCAAAACCTCGATAATCCTTTAAATTATTTTGCTTATGCAGCCGGTTTTGCCACAGGTAATTATATTGGAATGCTAATTGAAGAAAAGCTCGCCTTAGGTGTGATGAACATTCGTATTATCACACAACAAAACGCCGATGTTCTAATTCACCAACTTCAGGAACACGGCTTTGGTACTACCAGCGTAAATGCTAAAGGCAGAATGGAAAATGTGCATATTATATATACCATTGTGCAGCGTACCAACATCAATAAAGTAATCAAGCTTATCCAGGAGTATAACCCTCATGCATTTTATTCCATTGAAGACATACGCTTTGTAAGCAAGGAGTTATTTCCGCTAAAGTCAGTTGATGTGCCACGGTCTAAAGTATTTCCTTTCAAACGGACGCGCAAGGAAAAATAATATTTCCACCAGGCTGCTACAAATTAAAATTTGCAGTAACTAAACAAATGTTTTAAATTGCACCCCTTAATAAATAATACAGTTCAACTGCCATCATCTTATTAATATCATGAGTCAAACCATTATTAACAGCTTAGCTGAATTTGAAACATTTGAAGGGAAAGAAATTGGGGTTTCTGAATATATAAAAATATCCCAGGAGCAAATAAATATGTTTGCCGATGCCACTCTTGATCACCAGTGGATACACCTGGATGAAGAAAGAGCCAAACGGGAAAGCCAGTTTGGATCAACCATTGCCCATGGCTATTTAACAGTGTCGCTGCTCCCGTATTTATGGCAAAATGCAGTGCGTGTTGAAAATGTTAAAATGATGGTGAACTATGGCATCGAAAATTTAAAATTCAGTCAGCCAGTATTGGTTAATCAGGAAGTCAGGGTAAGAGTTTCTGTAAAATACATTAAAAATCTCAGAGGCATTGCAAAAGTTTGTCTGCACCCTGTAATGGAAATTAAAGGAGAAAAAAAGCCGGCTTTTGAAGGTGATATCATTTTCCTTTACCATTTTAATGAATAGCGGCTGCGGCACATCTACCAAGTAAATACTGATTCTGTCTCGGAGTGAACCGGAGCTGATAAGGGCCTCTGCTATAGTAGGAAAGGTTTGTTAGGAAAGCAAGGCACGGACCAGGATGTCCGCGCCAGGATATAATTTTTGAGGTTATTCCTCAATGATGGTAATCTTTTCTATTTTATCGCCAGGAGCAATTGAATCAATTACTTCATCTCCTTCATATACTTTCCCAAAACATGTATGGTTGCGGTCCAGGTGTTGGGTGTTTTGTCGGTTGTGGCAAATAAAAAACTGTGATCCGCCAGTATCCCTCCCTGCATGAGCCATAGACAGAACGCCACGATCGTGGTACTGATTATCCCCGTCGAGTTCACATTTGATGGTATACCCGGGTCCGCCGGCACCTGTACCATCAGGGCAGCCGCCCTGAATTACAAAATCGGGAATGACTCTGTGAAATGTGAGCCCGTTATAATAACCTTCTTTTGAGAGTTTTACAAAATTATCCACGGTGTTGGGAGCATCTTTTTCATAAAACTCCACTTTCATTACGCCTTTCTCGGTATGGATTTCACCTTTTTTCATTGTAATTATTTTATGGTTTATAAATCTGATGCAAAGATATTCAATTTTCTATGGCATTCTTAATGATCGGGCCTCCAACATTTTGCTGATCATTATAATTCTTACCTTGAACAACCTGGTTATGTAATTGATTACCTTAAGGATATTCCGGTGGTTTGGGATGAAACCAGGCATATTGACGGCTACCCCGGTGAATTTGCAGTGGTAGCACGCAGGAAAGGTGATGCCTGGTATGTAAGTGGCATTAATGGCACAGGTACTAAAAAGCATGTTAGCATAACTTTTGGATATCTTACAGAAGGAGATTTCAGGTAGAAATAATTAAAGATGGTGCAGATATTCCCTCTTTTATCCAGTAAAAAATGGATTTTTCTTCCGGACAAGCAATAGATGTGGAAATGCTTCCGGAAGGTGGCTTTGCTACTTTGATAAACAAACCATAAATCCCGGTATTGAAACAGGAAATCCGGCACAGGAGTTTTTTCACTCCTGTGCCGGATTTTTAGTGCTTTTAATGCAGGAAAACTTACCTTTGGCATTTTTAATTTGTATCCTGAAATTAAAAATGACAACCAATATCAGTTTACCATGAAAACCATAACCATTATTGCTTCCGTTGTTGTTACGCTGGCACTTATTTCTTATTCTATAGGAATCCTTACCGAACAAGCCAAAAAAACACTAAATACAATAGTTCTGACATTTGTAACACTTGGCGTTTTTCTTGATATTGCTGCTACTATTATGATGATTATTGGTTCCTCAAATTCTCCCTTCAGCCTTCATGGTATTCTCGGTTATTCTTCACTGACCCTTATGGTAACAGATGCAGTATTGCTTTGGCGGTTAAAAATTAGATCTGGCTACGGAGCTGTACCCGGCTCTTTACATATATTTAGCAGGATAGCATATATCTGGTGGGTATTGGCCTATATTACCGGCGCCTTGCTTGTTGCCTTTTAGTTAGTCATTCAGACCAGGCAAATTTGACAGTTTAATATCTGACCTGCTTTGTTTTCAGGGATTTACCTATCATCATGTTTATGGTTAAAAACAATAGGATCTTTTTCAATTTAATTTTCCCTGTAAAATTTACACTTCCTTTAAAGTAAGCGCAATTAGTTTAGTGCTCTAAAAATGAAATTAACAAAAAACAATATATTACGTCCGGAATCAACTTTTATTTTAAAAACGGCGTTTTTTCTCTCCACCTTTGGTGCCTCGGCATGGCTTACATTTTTTTACATTTATTTAGAGGACTCTGCCGGTTTAAGAGGTGGACAAATTGGAATTATTGCAGCTGTGCAGCAATTTGCCACAATTTTTATGCTGCCTGTGTGGGGGCTGCTGGCAGATAAATTCGGAAGACGAAAAGTATTGTTGATCGCACTATGTATTTCATCATTATCCTTGCTACTATTTATGCCGGAGGCAGGCTTCAAGTACTACCTGCTCATGATGCTTTTTGTCGTTTTGTTTACCAGCCCTGTAAATACCCTGCTTGACAGCATTGCATTAGACTTTGTTCAACAATATAAAAAGTCATCATATGGGGAATTACGGTTGTGGGCCTCTATTGGTTGGTCTTCAGCTACATTGCTTATAGGGCAATTGCTAAATATATTTCCTCTTCAGATAATTTTCCCTGTGGCTACCACTGCTATATTCCTGAATTTCCTTATAATGCTTTTCCTTTATAAGCCTCTGAAAATACAAACCAATCCCCAGGTTTTAAGCATCAAAAATGCCTATAATTTGTTTGCAAAAAACCGTTTCTTAATGATCTTCTTCTTTTTGTTGATGCTTTATGGAACGGCAAGTCCACCAGTATTCCTTTTTCTGAACTTATATATAAAAGAGATTGGCGGCACCGCATCTGATATCGGCATTGCTTTTGCCATTCAATCAGTAAGCGAGTTTCCGTTTTTCTTTTGGGGCAAATACCTGATAACCAAATTTGGGGCAAAAAAACTACTTGTATTTTCAATGATAGTTACAGCCGTTCGGTTTGGATTCTTCAGTATTATAAATGACCCTGCGTATGTTTTTGTATTATCATCCTTTCATGGTATCACCTTCGCTGTTTTTATGATATCTGTAATAGACATTCTGCACAAACTTATTCCGGTAGAATGGAAAGCCACAGCACAATCATTATTTTATGCTAGTTTCTTTGGGGCAGGGATTGGCCTTGGAAATCTTGTTATGGGGTACATGAAGGATATTATTGGCATGCAAAAAATAATGTACTATGATACCATCTGGACGGCTTTTATCATCATTGCTTTTACAGCTTTTTTTGGGTATGGCAGAATCAAAAACAAGCTGATGAAAATCTAAACTGATATTTAACTGCATGGGCTTCCGATTATCAGTGCAGAAAGCAGTGGCCGGCAGTTAGTATCTGAAGAATTTAAATAATAGATATTGTCGTTTTTTTATAGAAAGTGGATGCCTATTTTTTGTTCTATTCAGATACTCAATTGTACCTAAGTTGAGCGGTTGGAGCAAGCGAACAAGCGCTTTACTTAGGGTTAACCCCGTTTTAGAATATAGCCTGCCCCGATAAACGGGGTTGCTTTTCA
>Ga0207419_1002076_pt1 | contig 13703 bp, 9 predicted proteins | sample ElkSloMetagenome_4_FD_184723 | JGI IMG/M metagenome (GOLD analysis project Ga0207419, IMG submission 184723) | Hot spring microbial communities from Elkhorn Slough, Monterey Bay, USA - MD2A (version 2) | ecosystem: Environmental > Aquatic > Marine > Intertidal zone > Estuary: Microbial mat ... | reverse complement strand
CATTTTAGAATAAAGCTTAAAAGTATGGTTATTGGGAAAGGTATGTTACGCTATATTGCCTATTTAGTGTAATATCTTATCTTTATCCAACAGTATAGGACAGAATTTTATATTAGTTTGAGGAACCTGAGAAAGCAAAATTAGGGCAGGTCATCATAGAATTGGTTCTTCGCCACTTTTGATACTGCTGGCGAATTATCTATGCTGCTTGGTTTAGATAATAATATGCACTCGTATGCTTACGACGAAAGCAATCAAATACAAATATCTGTGATATGGATCAGAAAACTGTTGTAGCTGGCCAGTTCCGGCAGTAGTCGTTCAGTGGGCATAATTTCTCCAAGTATCAGCGATTAGATTTAAAGCTTCGATACAAGGAAGTAGAATTTTAAAATAAGACTTGATAATATTGAAAACTTCAATGCTTTGCTGAATTTTTCCCGGTTGTTCAGACTATTCGATGTACTTCAACTTGGTCAATTGGTATTTGTTAATCTCATCTTTTTCCATCAGCTTATCTAAAATATAGATTTGCCTTTCAGAAAGATTATACTCTAACCAAGCGGCCATTTTCTTTTCTTGAACATTGAGCAATTCTTTGATACTGGTAATAAATACATTATAATATCAAAAAGGACCAAAGAGGCCCTGGCTGCTAGGAGAGCAGCAGGTTTAAAACTGGACAGACCTAAAGGAATTGGAAAAAGTAAACTCAATAAAGACCGTGTAGAAATAGAGCAGCTACTAGCAAATGGTTCTATACAAAAATTCATTGCTAAAAAATTTGATACCACCCCTGCTAATCTTCATCTATAGACGAAAAAACATGGAATTTAGAGAGTTGGGGACTGAGACTTTTGAGCCTCTTATGCTTTCAAGGCCACATTTGGATCACACCAATAGGACCGTTATGGTATGGAGTGGCTTGGGTTGACTTGATTTTTGTGGCTATTATTTTTGCATTACTGCTTGCTGCAGCAACGCCTAATTACCGCTATATTGAGACTGAAGACCAAAATTCTGAAACGGTAGGCTATGTTGAAAGGAATCGCTATTCTCGAGACTCGGCAGTAGCCTTGGGCGCATTTTTCTGGTTCCTGCTCTTATTTTTTATAGCCGCTGCAATAATTGGTATTTTTGCATAGTAGTTTTCTTTAGGGGGCATAGCTGTAGCATGTTAAATTTGAAGCACATTAAACCAAGTTACAAAACTAAGCTATAAAAAAAGTGGATTATTCCTTATCATATTAAGGTAACAATCCACTTTTTACTTATGTAAATGTAATGTATGGTAAAGCAATCGTATGGTTAATGTTTTTTATACTCTACCTATTAATCAAAAATATAGTTATTGCGATAAATAGCCACCGTCGATTGGGTAGTAGGCTCCGTTAACAAACGAAGATTTTTCACTTGCTAACCAGAGCGCAAGCTCGGCTACTTCTTCAGGTTTACCTAATCTGCCTTGCGGATGCAGTTGAATCAACTGTTCCACCTCCTCATCATTTAAATTATTTTCGACCAAGGGGGTCCCGATAAATCCTGGCCCTATGGCGTTTACCTTTATGCCTTTTTTGGCATATTCTAAAGCGGCATTTTTTGTAAGACCTGTTATGCCATGCTTGGCTGCTACATATCCAGAACTTGTAGCAAAACCTACCTTTCCAAGAATAGAAGCCATGTTTATAATGGTGCCACCTTCATTCTTAAGCATAGCATTGATTTGATGTTTCATGCCATAGAATACTCCAGAGAGATTAATTGCAATGGTCTTATCCCAAGCTTCTATTGAGTAATCACCTATCGGCGCGCTATCTCCAGCTATCCCAGCATTATTTATGGCTATATCCAATCGGCCATACTTTTCAAGTGTTCTTTCTATCAACTGTTCACAGTCTTTAGATTGTGAGGTATCGCATTTCAAGAAAAAAGAATTCCCTCCTGCTTTTTCAATATCCTGTACCACTTCCCTGCCTTTACTTTCGTCAATATCGGCTACGACTATCTCCGCACCATGTTCTGCAAAAAGAAGAGATATACTTTTTCCAATACCGGAAGAAGCCCCTGTAATTACGGCAACTTTTTCTATTAATAATTTTTCCATTTAATGATTTCTTAGGGCTTTGATCAATTGTTCTTTATTCATCTTAGACCTTCCTTCAATACCGATTTTCTGGGCTTGTTCATAAAGGTCTTCTTTTGTTCTTTCTTCATAAGGAGATGCTTTGCCCCCCTTTTTGCCACTGTTTGGCGTATTGGCTATACGAGCGGCTTTCTCCTTACTCATGCCTTCTTCTCGCAGTGCCTCGTACTGTTCCTCGTTCTTTATTTGTGGTATGTTGCTTCCTTGTTTATTCGGTTCCACTTTAATTGATTTTTTACATGTTCAGATTTAAAAAAAAGGTTGTGGATTTTACGGTATTTAGACCAATAGTTAATCCAACAACCTTTTTATGTTGCTTAGTTATATACAGCTTCTGTTTCTTCGGTACGCTTATGCGTATAACCTTCTGCATTGCTGAGTACTTGTGCCAAATTACCTAGCAATACACCGTAAATTACTTTTGAGCAAATATCTGCTATGGTGTAAGTCATTTGTCTGCCAACTATACCTGCTTCGCTAAACAGAGGGCCATCTATACCTAAGAGATGTGGCATAAGGTAAGCACCCGGATAAAGGAACCAAGACACTAGGAACAGTCCCCAAATACCAGAAAGGATTTTTTTGCCTTTTTCAGGTATTCCTTCTTTCCCTTCTTTTATCACTTTATTCATTAGGTATAACACATGAAAAAAGAATGCTGTAGATATGGCGCCCCAAATAAAGAAGTAAGACAGGTTTGATACTTCGTAGTACTGACCTATGTAACCTGTAATGATCATCATAGCACCCGAAAACCAAAACCAGTTTCGTATGCTAGAAAACTTGGATTTTGTTAGAGTAACTACAAAAAGAATTTGAAACAATAGCATAGGAACATCTATCAACCAATTAAGGTACCTATAACCATTGTTGAAAAAGTCTGCACCCGATCCTATGAAATACCTTCCGGTTTCTTGATCCAAAACAAAACTAGAAGTCCAGTTATTAGACTGCGCATAAAGCAGCAAAAAGGCAGACACCATGACAACTACCGATAAAATGTTGGACATTCGGTACTTAGGGGCTACCATTTTTAAAGTTAGGACAAAATACAGTAACCCTGCTAGCATAACTGCATATCCCAAGGTAAGTACGTGGGCCGTCATCTGATAGGCCATCTCTGAGATGCCTTCCGAAGCACCGATGTAATTTTCAAAATTCGCGTTTATTCTCTCCATTATTGATTCTGTTGTGGTTTAATATGACTTTAAATGTTCAGTTAAATTTTTGTGGGTAGATTTTTTAAATACCACAATTATTTGAAATCATTTTGTCAGATATTATGCCACCAAATTGAGGAATATCACTACCCTTTACAGGGGTTGTAAAACGACATTATAGCCATTAGAGAGAAGGCAACTTGACTTATGAAGTATTGAGATTGTGGAAAGAATTGCACAACTGCTTTAATACTTTGAGCATATTTATGCACATGGCTGAATAAACTGCCTTAAGGGAAAAATACTATTGGGCAGGCCGCATCAATTAGAAAAGCGGATTTTTACTAAAGTAAAAGTGGGTTGAGAATTATCATAGTAAAAAGTTTGAGGTGTAAAGCCGTTGTAATTGGTTATGATTTTGCTTGTGTCACACCATTTTTTATTAAGAAGCATAAGTACTCAGATAAAAATAAGCATAAACAAACCCTACCCTCGCTACTGTATATTTTAATATTTACGAGTTAGACCTGTGAGATATAATAGTTTCTTAAGCCATGCAAATGTGCAACCTTATAAGTCTAATCTATGCTTATAAAATTTTCAATCATCTATCCTATTTTAAGCATCGCGCCGCTTTTATCTACTGCGCCAACTTATCTTTGCCTTCCTTTTTTAAAAGGCCTTCTAACTCTGCGTCGAGTTCGTCCCAATCCTTAAAGTTGAGCTCATCTTTCTCCTCAAAGTCCTCTTTTTTGGCAATCAATCCACCAGACATTATAAAACTGGTAGACAATATAACAATGAGTAAAATGGCAGGGTTAAAATTCTCATTTTGAAATTGCACTGGTATGGAAAAGAACAAAAGAACGGTGATCAATCCTCTTGGTGCGATCCATAATTGTGGTAGAATACTTTTCCCGCCCAATGCTTTGAGCATAACGAAACGTATAGCATAAGTAGCCACCAAAATACCAAGTGCAATCAATAACGATGAAATTTCTGTGATACCAGAAAAATTTAAGGTCATCCCAAATATTACGAAGAAAAAAGTACGTACCACGAAGGCTGTTTCCATGGTAACCACATGAAAATCTTCAGTGATTTCATTTAGAGATTGCGGTTCTATCCATTTGCTCAATTTCCCCCTAAAGAAAATGCTGTAGTTGTTCAACACTAAGCCAAACACCATAATAATAAGCAAAGAAGATAAATGGAACATTTTACCGGTGGCGTACAATAAGACAAGCACGGCAATCAAAAAAAACAGTTTTACCTTGGCCTTTAATTTTTGGAACATCAATACCATGGCGTAGCTGATCACGACAGATAAAAATATCGTCAGCAAGATATTGCCAGAAACATTTAAAGCTACGTAAGAGGCATCAGGGGCATCGTATCCTCCCAACATAAAATAAAAAAACATGATGCCGAGTATATCAGAGAAGGTACTCTCATAAATCATAAACTCTTTTTTAGTGTCGCTTAGGCTCGCCACACTAGGGATAATGATGGCGCTGCTCAAAATAGAAAGCGGGATGGCATACAGTACTGCCGAAAAGTAATCTTCGAAAATTCTACCTTTAAATATATAGGCAATGGCAAAAGTAGTAAGCAATAGCGAGAGCAAGGCTACAAAAAAAGAACGGATCAGCAAGGAGCGTTTTTCTTTTTTTAACTTAAGGTCCAGTGCTGCTTCGAGTACAATCATGATAAGCCCAACCACGCCGAGCAACTCTAAAGCCTCTTGTATGTATTTATCAAGGTTAACATCTACCCTATTGAGCAATTGCTGTAGACCAATCCCCAATGCAATTAACAAAAGCACACTAGGTATCTTGGTTTTCTTTGAAACATAGTTAAAAAAGTATGAAACGATGATGATCAAGGAGATGGCGATCGCTTCACTGTATGCATTAAAAAAATCCATAAAATCTAATTACTTGCTTAAAAGTTTAATTTCCTTAGTACTGCTCAAATTATAGTTTTTTTTCTAATTTATTTATGGATGATTCAATTAATATAAGGAATTGTTGTAATTTATGCCCTGCTGTTTTTTAAGCTATCACTAACAAATTTTTATTACTCAGAGCATTGCATGGCTAAACAAAACAAATTTGGGACTTTTGGGGGTGTTTTTGTGCCCTCCATCCTAACTATCTTAGGGGTAATAATGTACCTCAGGCTTCCTATGATCATAGGGGAAGCGGGTTTGTGGGCTACCTTGGGCATCATCCTAGTCGCCCACATTATTTCTGTCACCACTGGTTTGAGCGTTTCTTCCATTGCTACAGATAAAAAAGTAGAAGCGGGTGGCACTTATTACATGATTTCAAGGAGTTTGGGGCTTTCTATAGGGGGTACTTTGGGGCTTGCTCTATTTGTTGGCCTATCTTTTAGTGTGAGCCTGTATCTTATTGGTTTCTCGGAGAGCTTTCTCAATTATTGGGAAATCGATACCAATATCAACAACATAAGGCTGACCGGGTCTTTGGTTTTATTGGCGGTAACTACCATTACTTTTATCAGCACCTCTTTGGCCATGAAAACACAGTACTTTATCATGGCGGCCATCATACTTTCACTCTTGTCTATATTCTTTGGCGACCACGAGTTTACCCCTGCTACGCCCTTGCTTAGCAATCCCGAGGCTACCATTCCGGTTATGGTACTTTTTGGTATTTTCTTCCCTGCGGTTACCGGTTTTGAAGCAGGGGTTTCTATGTCTGGAGATTTAAAAGACCCCAAAAAATCAATCCCAATGGGATCTATTGCGGCCGTTGTGGTTGGTTTTGTGGTGTATATCATTCTGGCGACTTTTTTAGCTTACACGGTAGATGGCACTCAATTGGCAGGAAACAAAGAGGTGCTTTTGGGTATAGCATGGATTCCCGAATTGGTGGTAGCAGGTATTTGGGGTGCTACGCTTTCTTCGGCTTTGGGGAGTATCTTGGGCGCTCCACGTATTTTACAAGCTACAGCTATTGATAAAATTACGCCTAAGTTTTTTTCTATAGGTTACGGTAAAACCAATGAGCCTAGAAATGCACTCTTACTCACTTTCTTAATTGCAGAAAGTGGCATCTTAATCGGTGAACTTGATATTATAGCAGGGGTGGTATCCATTTTCTTTATCACTACTTATGGCTTTCTCAATATAAGTGCAGCTTTTGAGTATTGGACCAGTGCCGATTTTAGACCTGAGTTTAAAGTCTCAGGCTGGGTAAGTGTAGTGGGTGCAGTGGCCTGTATTATTGTAATGATATTGCTCAATATTGTTTCAATGTTGGCATCAGTACTTATTCTTGGCTTACTTTTCCTTTATCTAAAAAGAAAAGAACTCACTTTAGATTCTGGAGATACTTGGAGTAGCGTTTGGGCATCTTTGGTAAGAAGAGGACTTACCAACCTTAAAAAAGATAAAATCCATAATAGAAACTGGCGGCCCAACACGATTATGTTCAGCGGTAGCCCCGAAGAAAGGAAACACCTTGTGGAAATGGGCAAGGCAATTTCTGGTAAACTCGGCATTCTTTCAGCGTTTGAATTGATTGAAAGCAAGGAACGTGTATTGGCAAAAACCGTGTCTAACCTAACTGAAAATAAAGGTTCCGAAGGGTTTTTTCAGCATAAATTGTATTGCAGGGAGATTTACGAGGGTATGGATGAGATTGCCAGGGTTTATGGTTTCTCTGGTATAGAGCCCAATACTATTATGATGGGTTGGAGCAGAAACCCAAAAAACAAAGAAAAATTCATTGGCATGCTCGAAAATTTCGAGTACTATCGCTACAATTCCATTTTCTTAAAATTTAATCCAAAACGAAAATTTGGTGCTCATAAAAGCATAGATATTTGGTGGAACGGATCTGGTAGAAACTTGGTGTTGGGTATTTTCTTGATCAGATACATCACCAATTCCAATCTGTGGAGAAGCGCAAGAGTAAGACTTTTGGTCATTAACCCCAAAAAAGAAAATGAAGAAAGCGTTCACAAAAGCATCGCGGCCATTTTAGATAGCTACCGGGTAGACTTTGGAATTGAAGTCATAAACAATGAAACAGATCCTAAAGAAGATAAGGAAATCATTGCCGCGCATTCTAAAGAAACAGATTTGGTGCTTTTGGGTATTCCTTCTAAAAAATTTAGGCAGCTTGATCAATACTACGATGAAATAAGCGAAAAAATAGCAGTGGTTGGCTCTGCCTTGGTACTCAACGCCTCTGAAAATTTTGAGGAAATTGAGGTAATTTCAAACGATAAGCAAAGCGAATTCGATGAATCAGCCAAACAGGCGGTATTGGTGTTGCCCGAACTGCAATTAGCCAAATATCCTGAGATTGCCACCGATATTAAAAAGATAGATATTAATGGTCAGAAATCGGTAGAACTTTTTTACAGAAAAGCTTTCCGACCGATTTTTAACGGACATGTCGCTGTGCTCAACGAGTTGAGGGACCGCATTGCGGTAATTAAAAAAGAAACAGAGCAGATAAAGACCATTCCTGATAACTACCGCAGAAAAAAGGCGATTGACAAGCTTAAAAATGATCTATTTTTTAGAGTTAACAATTTTATTAAGGAAGAACTGATCAATGAGGCCTTAAAAAAACACGAAGAAACTCTTTCTGAAGGCCTACAGTGGTACGAAGAAAAATTGCAGGGAGATTTTAGGCAGTTCCCTTCAAAAATGACCATTAAATTCCCAAAAGAAGATTTTAAGGTTAAAAAGACCGCCCGACCCGGTCTTAAAAACTACAAGCGCTATAAGCTGTTCATACATTGGTTTATAGGTGCACCTGTTACGCACAGCATCAATTACAGAGAGGTAGCAAGGTATTTTCAGCTTAATAACAGGCGGGTATTTGTTTCTAAACTACTATTATTATTCTCTGAAGAAGAAAGCGGTTTCTATAGTAAAGTGAGAAATGACATCAACGCCATTGTGCACTATCTGGATGAAACAGAGCGGAAAATATGGCAAGAAGACGACGCTTGGGAAGACCAAAGTGAGCTGCTAGAAATCGATAAGAATATTTCAGACCAACTGCTCGCATTAAAAAATCTATCAGAACTTTATTTGGGTAGGTTAAAATTAGAGTTTAGAAAAAATCTACAGTTGATGAATAATGAGATGGCCAAAATTGACGTGGACCATATCATTAAGAAAAAGCGCAGAAAACCTAGCTATTACGAAGGCCTATACTCAGAAATGACACAGTTCCCCGAAGATTACTCGGCCAAGGTCATGACTTCGCTCAATAAAATATTGATGGAACTGGCCATTAATGCGACTAAAAACCGAATTGAGACCATTAACGAGGAGTATCTGGCCTTTATGAAAAGGGCAGTTGAACAAAAATACTTCAAAAAATTAGATACTATTATTTCAAGCCTAGAGAACAATAAGGATGTAAGCGAACTGCAAAAGATCAAGTTGGAGGATAACCTAGAGAACAGTCTTTCTGAGGCCTTTGGCGAAAATCAACAAAAAATGCTGGCCCTTACAGAAGAAATGCCTGAGAGCATGGAAATTTATGGCTCTAGCGGTGAGGAAGATACACTATCTATCCCTATTGCCCGCATGACAGAATACTTCTTAAAATCGAAGTACGAAAATGCAGTAGGAAGCCAGTTAAAGAGCTTGCTAGATATCTTAAAACGTTCTATGCATACTGTTAAAGATTTGCTCAATCTGGCTCAGTTTAACTTGGAAAATACCTCTGAAACAAATGCCTCCAAAAAAGAACAAACCGAGAGTAAAAAGGAGATCCTTGAAGATGTAGCAAACAAAATAAATGCTGAAAAGGAAAATATGGATACTAAGCTCGAAGCGTTTGAAATTTTTGCCTCTACTCAATTGCAGCATACCTTTGACCCACTTTCCTCAATAAAAATTGAAGAAAGTGCTACCGACTTTGTATCGGGACTGCGCACGTACCAAAGCAAACAGGTCATTTCTATAGTTAAAAGATTTAGAAGCGAATTTGAACAGTTTTTTCAGCAGCAAATCACCCGTTTGTTCTACAGCAGAAGTCGGGGCATTTTAATAGCTAAAAAGCTTAACAAAGATTCAGGGCTTGCCTCAACCAACAGTCACCTACTCGATTTAAAAGAAAAGGTCAATATCAACGAAAACGTAGTGCAGGCCATTCCGCCTTATTACTACACGCTATTTAGTAACCGATCAAACATCAACAAAGATTTTTGGGTACCAAGGTCCTTAGAAGAAAACGCATTCAATAAAGCCATAAAGAGGTACAAAAGTGGCTTTTGGGGCGGCATTCTCCTACTCGGTGAAAGAAACGTGGGCAAAACTGCTTTTTGCAGATATGTGCAGGAAAGGCATTTGAAAAAACAAACGACCTTCTCTGTATTCCCTACGCCACAGGGCATGTATCAGAAAAGCGATTTTGAAGAAGCCTTGAGAAAAGCTACCAACAAGAAAGGTACTGCCAGAAACATATTAAATCGCTTGCCCGAAGGCAGCATACTTATGATTCATGACCTTGAATTGTTTTGGGAACGCACTGAACAAGGCATGGAAACCGTCCACTTTTTAAAGGAACTGATGGACAGCTACAGCCATAAAATCACCTTTATCATCAATATGAACCCTTATGCTTATAAGCTCATTGACCAACTTACCGATTTTGGCTCCCATTTTATAGAAGTCATAAATTTCTCTCCGCTCAATGCCGAAAAATTGAAAGAACTGATCATGAAAAGGCATCAATCAAGCGGGTTGGCCTTGCGGTATGAGGTAGATGGCCCTAACTTAAATCAAGTGCAGCAAGCGCAGCTTTTCAATAAATATTTTGATTACAGCGAGGGAAACCCCGGCACGGTACTGAATGGTTGGTTGGCCAATATCAAAAAAATAAATAGCGAGGCATTGGTGGTTTCCAAACCCGAATATCCTTCGCTAAGCGGCCTCAAAGAACTCAACGATGACTGGTCTATGCTTTTAGCACAATTTATTTTGCACAAACGCCTAGATAACGAGAAAATAAATAGAATAAGCAATTGGAGCCCTTCCAAAATCAACTCCGTTATTTTGGCCATGACTAGGGCAGGCATCATACAGGAGCGTTCTACAGGCGTTTTTCAGATAGATCCCTGCATGCATCCGTTTGTGGTAAAATCATTAAAAGAAAGGGAGGTTTTACAATGAACTGGCAAGATATTAAAACCAAAATAATAGAACAGACGCCTTTTAAGAAAAAAATAAAGGCGGTTTCTGAAGATGGGCAAAAAAGGGCCATAAAACATGTATTTGAAAAAAAGGTAATTGGGCAAATAGATGTGGAGCAACTAAAGCAGTTGATCTACCTTAGCCCTTGGATCGCTATTGGCCAAAAACATACCTGTAAAACTTTAGTGAAAGAAAATGGCGAACAGTTGTTGCAAGTTCAGTTTAAGGCATTGAGCAAGGAAAAAATCCAAGCTGTAGAGGCCATGCTCAATACATTTTTAGATGAGCATCATAAAGCTGTGGCTAAAGCAGATGAATGAAAATTAAGCCCTCCTACCTGTATAATTTCAAAGTAACCATTGGGTCTTTGTTTCCCTTTATTCCATCTAGTTTTCCTTTTAAATAGTTTTAATACCACTAAGAGCATTTCTTTTACAAGAGTTAAAGAAATATTACTACATTTGTTCTACAAAAGTTGATGTAATAACAAAAGTACTTTAGTTAAAACTTATAACAATCAATGGGAAACCCGATAGGCAATTTAGAGGAAATGATACTCCTTGTAGTGGCCATGATGCACGAAGAAGCTTATGGCGTTAGCATTACGGAGGCTTATAATAAGCAAACCAAGAGCGATATTTCGCTGAGTGCTGTGCACACCGTTTTAAGAAGACTAGAGAAAAAAGGGTTTATTGAATCTGATCTAGGCGGTGCCACCAAAGACAGAGGAGGCAGGCGCAAACGCTTATACAAAATCACTAAGTACGGCTACCAAACCTTACAAACAATGCAAGAGAGCCGCAATAAAATATGGCGGCAAATACCAAAAATCAGTTTTGGGTAAATCACTAATTACATGGACTTAAATGAAAACCAACAAAACACGCAACCACCAAAATGGGCCATGCGCCTATTACACTGGTATTGTGCGCCCGACTTATTAGAGGAGGTAGAAGGCGATATTTTGGAGGTATTCCAACACCAAGTGGAGAAAAAAGGACTAGGTAAAGCCAAGTGGACTTACATCAAATTGGTATTCAAATTTTTCAATTACTCCACCATCAAAGGCAATAGAAGATTTCAATTTCAACAGAACAATGCTGCTATGTTTAAAAATTATTTTAAGGTATCGGTAAGAAATCTCATTAGAGAAAAACTATATACGAGTGTTAATTTAATGGGCTTGGCGCTTGGTTTGGCTTGTGCCATACTTATCGCTCTTTTTGTAAAAGATGAACTTTCATTTGATAGATTCCATGCCAATGCTGATAATATTTATCGCGTATGGGTAAAAGAAGACCACGGCAATAATGAAATCTATTTCAATGCTACTACGCCTCCCGTTTTGGGCACTACCCTAAAAAATGAATTGCCCGAGGCTGCTCAAGTAGTGCGCTTAGCCAGTGTTAACAGAAAAGTAAGCCAAGGTACTTTTAGCGAAAGCGAACGCATCTTGCTCGCAGAACAGGGCTTCTTTTCTGTTTTCGATTTCCCTGAAAAAAGCGGATATATAGAAAAAGCCTTGTCACAACCTGACCAAATTGTAATTACAGAACAAATGGCCAACAAGTACTTTGGCAAAGGTGAGGCAATAGGCAAATTGCTTAACATAGATTTGGGTGAAGAAAACCACAGCTTTACAGTAGCGGCTGTTGCTCAAAACCCACCGAGCAACTCAAGCATTCAGTTTGATTTTGTGGTGTCTTACAAAAACTTTGAGTTTATTTCATCAGAAAGTCACAGGCAAAGTTGGTACAGCGTCAGCGTAGAGACCTATGTACTGCTATTTTCAGGTAGCAGTCCCGATGAATTAAGTGCTAAAACCGAGGCCATTATCAAAGAAAAATTAGGCGATCGCTATCCTGCAAACCGATATCAGGTGGGCTTACAACCCCTCACCGACATTCATCTCAATAATGATATGCCTCGAGGTCTTGCACCTGTAAGCGATTGGAAGTATAGTTACCTACTCGGTACGGTTGCATTGTTCATTTTACTAGTAGCGGCCATTAATTTCATGACACTTTCCATCGGTCATTCTTTTGCTAGGGCTAAAGAGATTGGGGTGCGCAAAAGCATAGGCGCGCGAAAACCGCAAATTATCGCACAATATTGGAGTGAGGCGGTTTTGATGTCCGTGTTGGCCATGGTACTTGGGGTTATTTTGGCCACTTTCTTTTTACCTATTTTTAATTCTTTTTCAGGTAAGGCACTTCAACTAGATTTTACTTTTGGCAACATCACTTTGTTTTTCGGCATCGCCATTTTTACAGGTTTGATCTCAGGGTTTTATCCTGCCTTGGTGCTTTCAGGCTTCTCTCCTATTTCGGTACTCAAAGGAGGGGGCAATCCTAACTCTGCAGGCAGTAGAGGGCAACATTTTTTTAGAAAAATGATGGTAGGCTTACAGTTTGTTTTATCCGTTATGTTGGTTTCCGGTGCTCTTATTATGCAGCAGCAACTCCATTATATGCAGTTTAAAGATTTGGGATTTGAGCGCGAACAGCTCATTGTAATTCCCCAAACAGTAAGCGCCCAAGGATTTAGCGAGGGCATAAAAAAGGGCTTTGAAGAAGGGGAGGTTTTACAAAACCAATTACAGGTTTTATCAGAGGTAAAAGGCTCGACCATTTCCATGCACTCATTTGACCAAAACGGATGGCTTGAGTTAGGTTATGAAAATGAAGCAGGAGTTATAAAAGAATTCTATTTCAATATTATTGATGAAAACTATGTACCCGTACACGATATACAAATAGCACAGGGCAGAAATTTTTCTGAGGCCGTAGCTAGTGATGGCCGCATGGGCCTACTAATCAACGAAACTATGGCAGCTAATTTCGATTGGGAAGTAGGCACGAGGCCCAAGCAATTTCCCGATTTCGAAGTTATCGGCATAACCAAAGATTTTCATTTTACTTCTTTGCATTCGCCAGTGGCCCCAGCCATGTTGGCCATTAATCCAGATGGGATTCTCAAAAATGTGAGTAATGTAGAAGGTGCAACTTCTACCATACCTAAGCTTACTCTAAAACTACAAAGTACTGATTTTGCCAGTAGCTTGGCCAAATTAGAAAGCATTTATCAAGAAGTTTACCCAGGGGAGCTGTTCCAATTCAATTTTGTGGACGAAGCTTTGGCCAGCATGTACAGAAAAGAACAGCAAATGGGGCAAATCTTGAACTATGCTACCGCTTTGGCCTTGTTG
>Ga0207419_1002075_pt1 | contig 13703 bp, 10 predicted proteins | sample ElkSloMetagenome_4_FD_184723 | JGI IMG/M metagenome (GOLD analysis project Ga0207419, IMG submission 184723) | Hot spring microbial communities from Elkhorn Slough, Monterey Bay, USA - MD2A (version 2) | ecosystem: Environmental > Aquatic > Marine > Intertidal zone > Estuary: Microbial mat ... | reverse complement strand
CCGGCAGAAGAACATTCTTCCCGCCAAGCCCGGCGCGCGGCCCCGGGCCGGCACCATCGCCGTGCAGGTGGGCGCCTCGCTGATCCTGATCGACGTGTCCATCGCCGTCACGCTGAAGGGCGTGGCCCTGCTCGACCAGCCGGACTCGGCGCGGGAAAGCGCCCGGGCGGCGGTCGAGGCCGAACTGCGCGCCGGCGTGCCCACCCTGGCCGCGCCCGAACTGACCGAGGCCGTGCTGCGCGGCGTGCTGTCCACGTCCGACACCTACGAGGTGCGCGAACTGCACTACATGGTCACCTACCAGGACGCCGGCGTGCGGGTGCAGAGCCAGGACGTGACGCTGCCGCTGGGCGGGCTTGAGCAACTCTGGGTGCGCGGTGTGTCGCTGCTGGACGGAGACGGCGCATGAGCCGGGCCGACACCATCCTGTCGCGCTTTCCGGCCCACCTGGAGGCCGGGCAACCGCGCAAGCTGCTGGGGGTGATCGCCGGCGCGCAGGCGCGCGACATGGACGTGGCGGCGGCCGAGATGGCGGCCATCCGCCGCGCCCATCGCATCCGCGAGGCGGACGAGCTGGTCGACGTCATGCGCCTGGGGGCGCTGCACCGGATCAGGCCGGCCGAACTTGAGGTGCTGGCGCTGCGCTTCGAGCGCGCCAAAGCCGAGCTGGCGGCCATGGACGGCACCGACCCGCAGCCCGACCGGCTGGCGGCGGCGGAACGGTTGCTCGATACGTTTGGGGTGGCGGTGGAGGCGCCGCGCCTCACCGCCTGGCTGGACGCGGGCCTGGACGCCTCCGCGCTTGACGGGCCGGACGGCGCCATCGCCCTGGTGCGGCTGTCGGCGGCCGCGCATCGCGCCCTGCGCCGGGCCGCGTACGTCACTCTGGCGCGGGCGCGGGTGCTGGGCATCTGCCGCCGGCACGCGCGCGGCAACGGCACGGTGGCGGCGCTGATCGAGGGCGCGGCCAACGCGCTGGACCTGGATATCGGGCCGATTTTGCACAGCGAGGACCGCTACCTGCACGCCGCCCTGGCCACCGACCGGCTGCGCCTGAACGGACCACCCGACGACACCGGCCGCGCGGCACCTCTACCGGCGGCCGAGGAGATCATCGGCCTGATCGAGAACCCGCGGCGGCGTGAGACGACGGACGCCACCTTCCGCCACCACGGCGAGGTGTTCGAGGTGAAACGCCGCGGGTTCGAGCGTGTGCGGCTGGCGATCCAGGTCTACGGCGAGGCCGAGCGCACCCACCGGCCGATGGTGGTCAACCGTGACGAGGGGCGCGGCGTCGGCTTCATGGGGCAGGTGCCGGCCGGCAGCCTGTTGGAGATCGACGAGGACGGGCACGCGCGCCTGGACGGCGCCGACGTGACGTCGTTCGCGTTTTCGTTCCAGGGCGCCGTGTTCGCCGACGCCGACGCGCCGCACGCCAAGGATTTCCGTTTCGACGCGGCGGATTGCACCTTTGCCGTCAGCCAGCCGGCCGGCGCCATCGGGCGCGGCTATTCCTATCCCCACGCCGGTCAGCCGATCACCGTGCCGGGCATTGGCGTCGGCGTGACGCGTTACGCGGCCTTCTGCGGCCTCGCCCATTTCGGCAGCCGGATCAACGCGGAGGCGCCCGTGGTGACGCCGGTGCCGACGGCCTTTTCCGGTACCTTCGACCGCACCGTGTTCGCCGGCCTCGACGACGGCACGCGGCCCGATTTCGGCGCCATCGCCTTCAGCTGGCTGGAGCGGCGGGCCTACACCGTTCAGGTGGTCATCCCGGCGCGCTTCCGCGCTTTGGACCCCGACGACGAGGACGGCGCCGCCGTGCGCCGACACGTGGCAACGGCGCTCGACCGGTTCCGCGCCGCCGGGATCGTGCTGGAGGTGCGTTTCCTGGACGACCGGTTCGTGGTCGGCGAGGCGGTGTTGAGCGAGGGCGCGGCGGTCGATCCGATCGATGCCCTGAAGGGCGGCACGGTGCTGTGGGACAGCCCCGAGACAGAATGATGTTCAGGCGTTCGGCGAGCAGGAGCGAGACACGGCTATGGCATTGGAAGACTTCATCGCGCGGGAGGTGGCGCCAGGCGAGCCCCTGACCGCCCAGGCCTGGAACGACATCGTGCGCGCCACGGCCGATCTCATTTCGACCGTCCAGGGCCTGTCGGGTTCGGTCGTCGAGGTCACGGTCGGCAACAGCGACCTGGACCCGGCGCGCATCCGGGTGACGGCGCTGGGCGAGGACGGCAGCGCGGTCGAGGCGGCGCGGCCCATCACACCGGGCGGCCCGTTCATCCTCACCAACCTGATGCCCGGGCCGTACACCATCCGGGCCAGCGCCCCCGGCTTCAGCGCTGCCACGGCGGCCATCACGGCGCCGGCCGCCGCGCCGGTCCAACTGACCATGGAACGGACCAAGCCGCGAATGCCGGCGGTGTTCGGCCAGGCGTTGGACGCCACGCTGTCGACGTTGCAGGCGGCGGGGATCGTGGTGGCGCGCATCGTCGACGTGACCGGCCGCGACGTCGCCCCCGCCAACCCCGACCCGGACTACCGCGACGCGCCGGTGCTGATGCACCTGCCGGCCGCTGGCGAGCCGGTGGCGGCGGACAGCGGCGCCCAGCTTGTCGTCGCCGCCGCGTTGAAGGTCGAGCCGTCGGTCGAGGTGCCGTCGCTGACCGGCCTGACGCTGGACGAGGCGCGCAAGGTCCTGGACGACCTGGGCCTGGTGCTCGGCAAGGTCACCACCCGAACCTGATGGGAGGAAAAACACCATGGCTGAACCCCGGTTCACGAGCCCGCCGGTCAAGGCGAAGACAATGACCGTCTCCTCCAAGGTACAGTTCGTGGACCTGAGCGAGGAGGCGGCCAAGGCCAACATCGTGCGCGAGGGCCTGTCCGTCCCGTCGGTGACGCTGGACAAGGAGGCGCTTGACCGTTTCGTGCTGGAGGACGTGGTCAAGCCGTCCTCGGCGCCCCGCGTGGTGTCGCAGTCGGTCAAGGCCGGCAACAAGGTGCCACGCGGCACGGTGGTCGACCTGTTCATGGCGCCGCGCCAGTCGGTGCCGGGCACCCTGATCCCGGCGCCGCATCGCGGCATCGCCCAAGAGGACACGACGATGGACGATATCGTGAAAGGCGTCCTGGCGCCGCGCGACCAACGGGAACGGGTCGCGAAATACAAGTCTTTTGAGGAAATGCCGGAGCCTGAACGCGCGGCATTCCGCCAGGGCCTGCAGGACCGGGATGTGCCTGTCGACGACACGCAGGCCGACCTCAGCGCCGATGCCGCGTTCCGCACCATGAAGTCGGCCCTGGCCTTCAGTTGAGGCTGGCCTTCAGTCGAGACGGGGGCCGTGCCATGGCCGTCAAGAGCACCTCCAACGCTGCCGCCGACGCGCTTGTCGTGGAGGGACACGCCGAGAGCCGTTACGCTCGGGCCAAACCGGCGCAGTTCGCCGTCAGCGTGACGGCCGAGGTGCTGGAGAGCGCGGTCACGGAACTGGCGGCGCAGCTCGACGCCGGCCTGATCCAGGCCTTGCTGCCACGGGGCGCGCTGGAGGCACGACGGGAGATCACGCTGCCCGCGAACACGCTGGTCGACGATGTGTCCGTGGTGCTCAGCGCCTATCCCGCCGCCCTGACCCCGGCGCGCGCGGTGGCGCAGGTGCGCACCGCGCCGCCCCAACACGGCTATGAGGCCATCGCCGAGCGGGCGCTGATCGTCGACCTGGGCGTGCCGCGCACGGTGACCGCCGTGGCGGTGCCGTCCGGCTTCGGGGTCTACGCGGTGCGCGCCTGGAACGGAACGGCCTTCGCGAATGATCCGCCGGTGTTCCCGGTGCCCAATGCCCTGCCGGCCGATGGATCGAGCTTTGGTTCGTATATCGTGTTTCCCGCCGAGGTGCGGACGGAGCGGCTGGAGATCACCCTGACGGGCGACGGCGCCGAGCAGGACCTGATCGACGGCACCATCCTCTCCCTGCCGGACGCGCCGGCCAACCTGCAATTGGCCATCGAGGGCAGTGGCATCGTCTGGCGCGAGCAGGGGATCGTCACCCCCACCACCGGGAGCGACCTGACGACCACCGCCTGGAACGACCAGGGCCAGCGCCGGGTCGACCTGACCGAGGCCTTGCGGGCGCGCCTGGGCGACCCGACGGCCGGCGGCGAGGCGACCCTGGCCCTGACGCTGACCAGCACGGCGCCGGGCGTGCTGCTGATCTCCGACCTTCAGGGCGAGACCCGGCGCATCCGCCGCGCCACACTGACCGGGCAGTCGGGCGAGGCGGTTGAGTTCGACGGGGAGGGGAGGATCGTCCAGGCCCTGACCGTGGCCGGCCTGCCCGCCGAGGCTCAGATCAGCGAGATCCGCTTCACCGCCAGCGCCACGCCGAAACCGCCGCGCACCATCCCTCCGGTGGGGCCGGACCCGAGCCCGAAGGTGACTCTGACGCTGGACCCCGACCATGCCGTGCTGGTGCGCCTGCCGGTGGCCGCCGGGCTGGCGGTCCTGGAGGGCCTGAAGGTCGCCGCCACGGCCGGTCCCGCCGGGGCCGAGATCCGCGCCCTGTTGTGGGACTCGCGGGTGGACGCGGAGGAGGCGGTGACCGAAACCCTGGTCTCGATCCCCACGGGTCCGTTCGATGCCCCGGCCAGCGAGCCGGCCACGCTGGCGGCCGGGGTCGAGGGCTGGGCGCGCCTGCCGTTCGCGGAGCCGGTGGAAATGCCCGCCGACCGCCCGCTGTGGGCCGCCATCCTGTGCAGCCGGGGCGCCGCCACCCTGACCATGACCGACGCCGCGCCCCAAACCGCAACCCCGACCCCAACCCCAACAGAGGTGGGGCGGGTGCGGGTCGGGCCGAGCGCCGGGCCGTTCCAGACACTGCCGGCGTTGTTCGATGAAGAGGGCTATGCCGGCCTGCGCGCCCGCGTTCGCGTGACCGGCACCGCCCCGGCGGAGAGCCCGATCGACCCGCTGGCGCTGGGCTGGCCCGCGACGGCAACGGTCATGCCGACCAAGAAGGGGACGCGGGTGACGCTCCCCGTGGGGGCGGGGGGCGGGCCGGCGCTCGACCTGGTGGCCCTGACCGCGATGACCCTGACCCTGACCGACATCGACGTCGTTTCCGATATCTAGGACGGACGAGCCATGGCCCAGGATGCGCGCACCACTTTCGTCGACGGCCTGCGGGTCACGGCCGACCACCTGCAGCATATGCAGGACCGGCTGCGCGAGGCCGTCATGGACCTGCGGATGACGGTCGGGCTGGGCCGCGTCGCCTGGGGCCTGCGGGCGACTCTGGATGGGGGCGCCGTGGCGCTCACCCCCGGCGCGGCCTTCACGCCGTCCGGCGTGCGGCTGTTCGTGGACAGTCCTCAATCGCACGACCTGCCGCCGGAGCGGCCGTTGCGGTTGGTCATGCGGGCGGCCAACAGCGATGTCGAGGCGTTGCGGGTGGGCGACGTGCAGACCCTGGTGACCCTGTCCACCACGGTCACACTGGAACCGGACGACGGCGGCGACGTGGGGCCGGACGCCCTGGTCATCGCCACGGTGGACGGGTCGGACGCGCTGGCCCAGCCGGACGGGCTGTTCGTGGCCACGGGCGTTCATGGGCACACCGGCGCCCATGTTCAGGACGAATTCGGCCATTGGCGCTTCGACGGCGCCGAGATCCAGGGGGCGCAAGGGCCGCCGGGGCCGGATGGTCCGCCCGGGGCGCAAGGCCCCGAAGGTCCGCCCGGGCCACAAGGCCCCGAAGGCCCGCCCGGGCCACAAGGCCCGCAGGGAGACCCGGGTCCGGCGGGCGCGGCGGGCGATCCTGGTCCGCCGGGGGATCCCGGGCCTCCGGGTCCGGCCGGCGATCCGGGACCACAGGGCGAGCCCGGGCCTCCGGGGCCGCAGGGGGAAACCGGTGCACCCGGCGCGCCCGGCGACACCGGCCCGCCCGGCCCCCGGGGCTCCCGTGGCCCCCAGGGCGAGCCCGGCAAGGGCCTGTCCCGCGAGTGGCCGTTCGTGGCCGAGATGGCCTGGAAGCACGGCGCCACCATGAGCCCGCCAGATGCCGTGCGCCTGCTGTCCAATCTCCAGGCCACCCTGTCCGTCGACCCGCACCCGACGGTGCTGGAGCGCCAGCCGCAGATCGTCGAGGTCTGGTTCTCGCGCGCCGAGACTCAGGCGCCACAGCCGCTTTTGACCCTGCACGGGACCACCACCCTCGACGGCGCCGGCGTCTTTTGGAAGCCGGCGGTCGAGCCTGGCATGATCGAGGAGGTTCTGATCGACGGCGGGCGTCTGATCATCCGTCTGCATGTCGGCTCGATCTTCGACGAACAAGAGCGTTTCTTCTCGGCCGCCCTGGATGCCGCCATCGGCGTCGAGACCCTGCACGCCCCGGGCGGCGTGCATGAGACGTGGATGATCATCGAACGCGGCTGACGGCGCGCGACACCGCGGAGGCCGGGAGCCGGACGTGTCCGGGTCCGGGCCGATCCAGGAAAGACCGAGGGCCACGCCATGGCGGATGACGACGACACCCTGCTTGAGGCCGGAACCGAAGCCGACAACGACAGCCGGCTCTTCGCCCGCAAGCCCGACGACGAATGGGACCGCCCGGACGTCATCCTGCACGCGCTGACCAGTCTGGACCTGGACCGCATCCCGACCAGCGCCTTCGACCGGGCGGCCGATCCGGCTTTCGCCGATGCGCGGTCGGCGGCCCTGACCTGGGCGGGGCGCGGTCCCCGCAACGTCGGCGGGCGCATCACGGCGTTGGTCCAGGACCCGCAGAACCCGGGAACGTTCTACGCCGGCAGCAGCCAGGGCGGGGCATGGAAGACCACCAATCACGGCGACACCTGGGCGCCCCTGACAGGTCTGGTGCGGGCCAACAAGGAGGTGGCCGCCGCCGTCGGCGCGGTGGGGCTGTGCGCGCGTTCGCCCGATCATGTTTATGTGGCGACGGGGGTCCTCATCGACAAAGACACCATCACCGGCATCGGCTTGTTCTACAGCGACGACGGTGGCCAGACCTTCGACCAGGTGGCGGCGGAAACCCACGGCGCCGGCGACGCCTTTCGGCGCTTTTCCAAGATCCTGGTCGATCCGTGGGAACCGGGCCGGGCCTGGTGCGCCTCGGAGCACGGGCTGTACCGCACGGAACCGGCGGCGACGGCGGGCGATCCGCCGCAGGCCCAGCCTACGGCGGACACGACCGGCCTGCCCAGCACCGACGTCAGCGATCTGGCCATCGACTTCGGCGGCCTGAACCCCGCCGCGCGGCCGGCCAAGTATACGGTCTACGCGGCCATCAAGGGACAGGGCGTCTATCGGGGCGTATTCGACTGGTCGACGCAGACCTATGACGTGGTCGGCGGCACCACGTGGACCCGGGTGTTCGATCCGTCGCCCCATGCCGCCAATCCGCGACGCATCCTGTTCGCGCTGTGCGCGTCGCAGCCCGACCGGCTGTATTGCGTGTTCAGCTACTACCAGGACGGCACCAAGTCCTCGCGCGTCTTCCGCTCGGACGATACCGGCGCCACGTGGAACCCCACGCCGGCCCTGAGCGCGAGCCAAGGTGTGCATCGGGACGGCAACCAGCACTTCCACGCCTACGTGCTGGAGGTCTGCCCGCGCGACCCGGACGTGGTGGTGGCGGGGTCGGTGAATCTGTATGCCACCCGCGACGGCGGCGGCGCCTGGACCAAGATCCTGGACTGGACGCAGTACGACCTGGGCGACCGGGCCCAGCACGCCGACATGAAGGCGGTGGTGTTCGAACACGCCCAGTACGGCAACGCCGCCGCCTTCACCGGGCCGGACGCCCGCCGGCCGCGCGAGATCTGGGTCGCCAACGACGGTGGCGTCAGTCAGGGCCTGACGGACGGCTCGGCCTGGCGCAAGCGCAGTCACGGCATTCTGGCCACCCAGTTCTATGACATCCAGGTGCATCCGGAGTTCCCCTACATCCGCTCCGGCGGGTTCCAGGACAACGGCACCTGGATGGGCTTCGGCGGTCCGACCTGGCACCACATGGGCGGCGGCGACGGCGGCGGGTCCGCCTTTTACCACGGCGACATCCAGCGCCTGCTGCTGAGCTGGCAGGGCGGATCCGACCATGTTTTCAGCCTGATCGATGCCCGGCCGGAAACCCGCCTGATGCCCCTTCCGCGTGTGCAGCCGGAACTGGAATACCGCAACCCGCTGCCCGATGTGGCCGGGCTGGGGCCGACCGAGCACGACGGCCCGTTTCGCATCACCGTCGGCAACCAGACGAACCGGACCACCGGGTTCCAGCACGGGGGCGTGTTCGGCGGCCGGGTCATCGACCATCCCGACGCGACGCCGGATTTCCTGGTGGCGCGCGGCGGCGCGGCCTATCGCTCGACCGACGGTGTCCAGTTCGACCGCCTGACGGGCAGCGGCGCCAACGACCCGTCGGCCATCAGCGGCCGCGATGTCACGGCGCTGGCCTACTCGCCGGCCAGCCCGGACACCCACTGGTGGGTCGGTACGGAGGGAACCGCCAACGACGCGTTCCTGTTCCGGACCACGGACGGCGGCGCGTCGTGGCTGCGCGTGGACACCAGCCAGATGAGCTACATCGCCGACGTCAGCGGCCACCCGACCCGGCCGGAGGTGGCGGCGGTCGCCCTGTCGCGCGATGCCGATCAGGTCTACGTGACGCCGGATTCGGGTGCCACGTGGCACGAAGTCGCCCGCAGCAGCGGCGATCCCAACCGCGACATGCCCCGGACGCCGGTCACCTGTGTTCGCTTCGATCCCAACAGCCCGAACGACCTGAGCCAGCCACAGACGCTCTATGTGGGCACCGGGGCGGGCGTGTTCGTGGCCCGCGACATAGACCTGTCGGCCGCCAGCCCGCACGGAACGTGGCGGCACCTCAACGCCGGGATGCCCCTGGTCACGGTGCAGGACCTGCACCTGGTGCCGATCCTGGCCGAGGATGGCTCGGTCGCCCGGCATCTGTTGCTGTGCGCGACCTACGGCCGGGGCCTGTACGAGTGCGCGTTGGACGGCACCCCCGCTGTGCGGCTGTTCATGCGCGCGACGGTCATCGATGACGGCACGACCTATCACGATTCGCAGGCGGCCACGACCATCGACCCGCGCATTCGCATGGTGGGAACCGACGCGACGGAGGAGCTGCACTGGCACCGCGCGTTCGACCTGCGCGTCGACAGCCGGGACAACTTCGATTACGGCGACACGTTCGACGGCGTCGACTTCGACGAGTCGTTCCGCAGTGGCATTCTGAACGTCGGCCGGCAGAACCGGATCTTCGCGCAGATTCACACGGCGGGGCACGAGACGGTCGACGGGATCGACCTGCGCCTGTACTACGCCCACGCCGAGGCGGCGGCGCCCGGCCAGGATCCGCGCGCGCCGGATCTCGATGCCGGCTTCTGGGACGACTTCCCGACGCCGCCGCCGGACGGCGCCACATGGCGGCTGGCCGCGCACACGACCGTCGACGGCGTCGCCCCCGACACGCCGAAGGTGGTGGGCCTGCCCTGGACGCCGCCGGGCACGCTGGGCCGGCACGTGGCCGTGCTGGCGGTGATCACGCACGCCGACGACGACCTGACGGCCGACGGTCCCTCCCTGAGCGTCGACGCGCGCAACGACGCCGGGGCGCTGTCGCGGACGGAACGCCGGGTGGCCCTGCGGGTGGTGCGGACCGAGCCCGTCCTGCATGTGGCCGACGGCGTGGATGACCGGGACCTGCGGATGCTGGCCTGGGGCGGTCGCAGCCCTGCCATCCGCATCGCCGAAACTGCGCTGCCCGATCCGGACGCCGCGCTCGCCGAACCGCCGGCGGAAACGCCCACGCTGCCGGCGACGGGCACCCGGCACATCTACGTCGCCGTGGGCAACCGGCGTCAGGCCCCCATCGAGGTCGAGGTGCGCCTGTTCGCCGCGCCGTACCCGGGGTTCGCCGACGTCACCGGCTGGACCAGCGTCGGCCAGGAGACGTTCACCGTTCCCGGCGGCGCCCGGCGGTTCACGCCCAACGGGTTTGAACTTGCCGACGCCGGCGCCCTGGCGCCCGGGCCGGGCTATCGGGCGGTGGCGCTGATCGTCCTGGTCGAGGCGCGGACGGAGGACGGCAACCGGGTGCTGGAGCCCCTGCCCGACACGTCCGCCGTCTCCGACCTGGCCTCGTTCTGGGCCGTGTTCGGGCGGCCCAGCGCCTGGCACGGCGGCGGCGGCGCCAGCCTGCTGGCGGTGCGGGTGGAGGCGTGACACCGGCGTCACCCGATCATCGCGTGCCCCACTACCGACCACAGAACCAACACCAGGAACAGCCCCGACAACGCGGCCCCTTCCCGCAGCATGTCCGTCATGGTCATCGTTTTCGCCCCTTTGCTGAAGTTGTTCCCTCTATGTTCCTGTCGGGAATGAGAACATAGAGCGAACAGTTCGTCAAGGCCGAAACGTCGGGGCTCCCGCGTGGGCCAATCTCACCCCTCGACCCGGCGCAACACCCCCTCGACCACCGCCTCCAGCCGGGCCAGGTCATGCGGCTCGGACAGGCGATGTTCGCCGCTCTTGATCAGCGTCAGGTCGACGTCGTCGCTGTCCAGCCGCTCCAGCAGGCGCTGCGCGGTCTGCCACGGCACCGACTCGTCCTTCATGCCCTGGATCAGCCGCACCGGGCAGCGGATGGGGATCGGCCCGCCCAGCAGCAGGTGGTCCCGCCCCTCGTCGATCAGGCGCTTGGTGATGGGATAGGGGTCGTCGCCGTATTCGGTCGGCGCGTACAGCACGCCGTCCCGCTCCAGCGTCGCCCGGGCCGCGTCATCGAACAGCGACCACATCAGCTCCTCGGTGAAGTCGGGCGCGGCGGCGATGCCCACCAGGGCGGCTACCCGCTGCGGCCGGGCCAGCGCCGCCAGCAGCATCAGCCAGCCGCCCATGGAACTGCCCACCAGCACCTGCGGTCCCTCGGTGACATGGTCCAGCACCTGGATCAGGTCGTCCGCCCAGGCGCCGATGGTGCCGTCCTCGAAACGCTCGTCCGACTGGCCGTGGCCGCGCTGGTCGAAGCGGACGAAGGCGCGGCCGGTCCGGCGTGCCCAGGCCTCCAGGTGGACCGCCTTGCTGCCGGTCATGTCCGACATGAAGCCGTGGATGAACACCACGCCCGGCCCCTTGCCGGCTGTCGCGTGATAGGCGATGGTGGCCCCATCCGGCCGGGTCAGGCGCCGCGGGGCATCGGGTTCGGTGGTCGTCTGGGTCATGTCTGGCGGGTGTCCTGGGGTTGGTGCGGGGGATGGATTGGCGGCGCACGGTACCACCGACGGGCGGAGCAGGGAAACGGACGGCGCACCGGTCGTGCTGCAGGTGCTGCCGGCGCTGGAGACCGGCGGGGTCGAGCGCGGCACGGTGGACGTGGCCGAGGGGCTGGCGGCGGCCGGCTGGGGCTCGTTGGTGGCCTCGTCCGGCGGCCGCATGGCGCGCGAGATCGAGCGGGCCGGCGGCACCCATGTTACCCTGCCATTGGCAACCAAGAACCCTCTGGCGATGCGGCGCAACGCCGCTCGGCTGGCTCGCCTCGTGACCGAGCACGGGGTTTCGCTGATCCACGCCCGCAGCCGCGCCCCGGCCTGGAGCGCGTGGCTGGCCGCGCGGGCCACCGGTGTGCCGCTGGTCACCACCTTTCACGGCACCTACACGCACGGGCCGCTGGGCCTGAAGATTCCGTACAACCGCGTCATGACGCTGGGCGCGCGGGTGATCGCCATTTCCCGCTTCATCGCCGGGCACATGCACGAGCATTACCATACGCCGCCGGAGCGCATCCGCGTCATTCCACGCGGCGTCGATCTGGCCCGCTTCACGCCGGAGGCCGTGACCCGCGCCCGCATTGCCCGACTGGCCACCCGGTGGCGGCTGCCGGACGACGCGCCGGTGGTGCTGCTGCCCGGGCGGCTGACCCGCTGGAAGGGGCAGGCCCTGTTGATCGAGGCCATGGCGCGTCTGAACCGGCCCACGGTGCGGTGCGTGATCGTCGGGTCCGACCAGGGCCGGAGGGAGTATCGCCACGAGCTGGACGCGCTCGTCGCCGCGCACGGCCTGGGCGGGCAGGTTCACATCGTCGATCACTGCGACGACATGCCGGCGGCCTATCGCCTGGCCAGCGTTGTGGTGTCGGCCTCGCTGGAGCCGGAGGCGTTCGGCCGCGTGCCGGCCGAGGCGCAGGCCATGGGCCGGGTGGTCGTGGCGCCCCACCACGGGGCGGCGCCGGAGATCGTCGAGGCCGGCGGATCGGGCTGGTTGTTCACGCCCGGCGACGGCGCCAGCCTGGCCGATCATCTGGCCGTGGCCCTGGACCTGGACGAGGCCGCCTATGACGCCATGGCCTGGCGCGGCATGATGCTGACCCGCCGGGAGTTCGCGAAAGACGTCATGGTCCGCCGCACCCTGGCGGTGTACCGCGATGTCCTGTACGACGAGGCACCGCCGGCCGAGATTCGATGGCACGGACCACCCGCGTAGACCGTCACCGACACCATGCCCGACCCCTCCCGCCGCCCGCGCATTCTGGTCATCAAGCTGTCCGCCCTGGGCGACGTCGTCCTGGCGCTGGGGCCGATGGCCACCCTCCGCCGGCACCACGCGGACGCCCACCTGACCCTGCTGACGACGCGCCCGTTCGCGCCGCTGCTGGAGGCGAGCGGCCTGTTCGACGCCATCCACCTGGACCCGAAGGCCGGCCCGCGGCGGCCCGGCGCCTATGTCGGCCTGATCCGCTGGCTGGCGGCGGCGCGGTTCGACCGGGTGTATGACCTGCAGACATCGGACCGCTCGTCCGGATACTTCCAGGCCCTGCGCCTGATGGGCCAGGCGCCACCGTGGAGCGGCATCGCCCGGGGCTGTGCCTTCCGCCACGACACGCCGCACCGCACGCGCCTGCACTCCATCGAGCGTCAGGCGGAGCAACTGCGCCTGGCCGGCATTCCGGAGACCCTGTTCCCCGACCTGTCGTTCACGTGGCAGGGACCGAACGCCGCCGACGTGGACCGCTTCGGCCTGCCGCAGCCGTTCGCGCTGCTGGTGCCGGGCGGCTCGGCGCATCGGCCGGAGAAGCGCTGGCCGGCCGAGCGGTTCGCCGCGCTGGCGCGCTCCCTCAGCGACGAGGGCCTGACGCCGGTGCTGCTGGGCACGGCGTCCGAGGCCGGGGTGATCGAACAGGTGCGGGCCGGCTGCCCGGCCGCCGTGCCGCTGGTGGACCGCACGGCGCTGCTCGATATTCCGGCGCTGGGACACCGCGCGGCCCTGGCCGTGGGCAACGACACCGGCCCCTTGCACATGATCGCCCTGGCCGGCTGCCCGACGGTGGCGCTGTTCTCGGCCGCCTCCAACCCCGACAAGCACCGGCCGCGCGGCCCGGCCGTGGCGTGCCTGCGGCGCGACGCCCTGGCCGACCTGCCGACCAGCGAGGTGATCGACGCCGCCGCGCGCGTCCGCGCGCCGGTTCGGTGATCCAGGTGTTTCCTCGACCCCCTCATGCGTTGGCGAGAGCCGACAGATCGGCACAAAACCCCACCCCAACCCTCCCCATTTCATGGGGAGGGAGCCCGGCCAGTATGCGCATCCTGCGCCCCAGCCACTACAGCGAGATGGTCTGGGACATCAAGAAACAGCGCGGCCTGCGCGACGGCGGCTCGATCCACTG
>Ga0207419_1002074_pt1 | contig 13705 bp, 9 predicted proteins | sample ElkSloMetagenome_4_FD_184723 | JGI IMG/M metagenome (GOLD analysis project Ga0207419, IMG submission 184723) | Hot spring microbial communities from Elkhorn Slough, Monterey Bay, USA - MD2A (version 2) | ecosystem: Environmental > Aquatic > Marine > Intertidal zone > Estuary: Microbial mat ... | reverse complement strand
CGTCCACGATGCTCGTCTACACGACGGGATCGGGCGTCTACGGGTTCACCCTGGATCCGGAGATCGGGGAGTTCATCCTGAGCCATCCGGAGATCCGGATCCCCCGACCGGGCGCACCGACGTACTCGATCAACGAGGGGAATTACGGCAGATGGAGTCCGGCCCAGCAGGGCGTGGTGAACGGCCTCAAGCGTGGGGATGCCACGAACGGGACACCGTGCAAGGCGCGCTACATCGGCTCGATGGTGGCCGATATTCATCGAACGCTGCTGCGCGGCGGCATCTTCATGTACCCCGCGCAGGAGGGCCGCCCCGACGGGAAGCTCCGACTGCTCTATGAGGGCTCGCCCATGGCGATGCTCATCGAGCAGGCCGGCGGGAGCGCCAGCACCGGAACGATGCGGATTCTGGACGTGAAGCCCGAGTACCTGCATCAGCGGGTCCCGGTGTACATGGGGTCCGCTCACATGGTGGACTGGGTCGAAAAGCGGCTGGACCAGGGGGGCTGAATGCGCCCCCTGCGTCAGGTTCACCGCCCCGTTCAGAATTCTGAGGAGAGGTCGGTTTTCCGACCGATCGTGCACCCCTCCCTCCCCCCCCGAATTCGTTGAATCGCGGGGCCTCCCGCCGATCTCCCAATCTGGCATCGACCTTGCACTAACGGGTGTCGGTCATGTCTGCGTGTCTACTGAACAGGACACGTGGGACGCAATCACCCCAAATTTTGGGATATCAAATCATGAAGCGACTCAAGTACTTCGCACTGGCGGCGCTCGTAGCGTTCGCTGCCTGTGACGAGGGCGACGAAGTCGTGGTTCCTGAGCCGGATGTCGGTACGATTTCCGGCACGGTGACGGTTGATGGAAACGGACTGGCGGGCGTTACGGTTACGCTCTCCAGCGGTTCCACGACCACCACCGCCGCTAACGGGGACTACGCCTTTTCCGATGTCGAGGCCGGCGCCTACACGGTGACGATCTCGAACACGCCTTCGGACGCAGCATTCGCGACCACCTCGCAGGCCGCAGTCATCAACCAGGCTGGTCAGGTTGTGGACGTGGACTTCGCGGGCTTCTTCATCACCACGTCGGCGATCTCCGCCTCCGTGAGCGTGCCCGGAGTGGGCCCGCGGCTGGGTGCGACGGTCCAGATTTCCGGTCAGTCCTCGGCTTCCGCAGTGACGGGCTCGAACGGAACGGTGACGTTCTCCGGCCTTCGCGCCGGTGACTACACGGTCACCGCGACGCTCAGCTCGGCGGATGCGCAGCTCTACGATCTCGACACGCCGTCGGTCAACGTCACACTCGACGTCGACGAGCTTCAGGCTGTCGCCTTCACCGCCACGCCGAAGACCATCTCGTCCATCACCGGGCGGATGTACATCGATGAGGCGACGAAGAACGATCAGTTCGATGCCGGCAATGAGGAGAACCTCACGATCGCCGACGTCGACGTCGTGATCGAGGGTGTCTCCGTCGGCGTGTTCGACACGATCCAGACGGATGCGAATGGTGAGTACGAGCTGTCGGGTCTTCCCGCAGCGAGCTACCGCATCTCGCTCGACACGACGCCGTTCGACGGCGCGGTCGCGCTCGGCACGCAGAATGACGTGGTGATCACGCTCGCCGTGGCCGACGACGAAACCGTCGACTTCGGCTTCGACATCGTCGAGCAGACCATTGTCGCAGGTGCCTTCCTTGGTGCGGACGAGGACAACGGTCCGTCCGGTGTCGCTCCGCGGGTCGAAGAGATCCCGGGTGTGGACATCGACCTGTATGTCACAGCGCAGGCCGCGAACAACGCGCCTGGCGCGGGCTTCCTCAACGACGGTGACACCGACGCCGATGGAACGGCAGCGATCACCTTCGATCGTGCCGACGACACCGATCCGTTCGGTGGTCCGTCGGACAACGTAGTCTTCGCCATCGTCGGCGGGCTCCCGGCCGCATTCGCCGGACTCGCTCAGAATGGTGAGGCCGTGATCGAGGTTCCGTTCCCGGCAACCGACTCCCTCGTCACGTCGGACGACGTGTTCGACTACCTGAATGGTGCGGTGACGGTCGGGCTGAAGGTTCAGGAGATCGACGGTGACACGTACGCGGGCATCAACGTATTCGGTAAGGTCGACACGACCACCACGCCGGCTCCGATTGACGTGAACACGGACGCCGACGGCTTTGTCTACACGACGCTCGCGATCGATGAGTACTTCTTCCAGACGGGTCGCAACTGGGGTCTCTTCACGGACCCCGCCATCCCGAATGTCCCGAGCGGGCCGGGTGGAACGACCTTCACCGAGACGTTCGACGAGGCGGCGGGAGCCACGGATGGTTCGTGGCTGTCGTTCGAGTACGATGGGACGTCGCTCCCGACCGACACGGTTTTCATCGGTACGGCCAACCTGGCGTGGGATGAAGTGATCGTCCGTGGTCGCGCCTTCCGGGAGTTCAACGAGTCCGAAGGCTTCCAGGCCGGAGAGGACCTCGTCGGTGCTTCCACGACGACCGCGTTCCCGACGCTTCAGCGCGACGACATGGGAACCTGGGTGGACGTGGCCTCGGCCACTCCGAACAACCCGGGCGGAGGATTCAACTTCTTCGCGGTTCCGGTGGGCCCGACGTACCGCCTGTTCGGTGACGTCAACCCCGGATTCGATCCGGAGTGGGCCGTTCTCGACGACACCTTCGTCGACGTGATGGCCGACGGTTCGGACCAGCTCACGGATGTCTGCCCGCTTCAGGAAGCTGGCACGACCACGTTTGCCAACTGCGGAACGTTCGCCGTGAAGGCCCAGAACAACACGCTCAGCGGAACGGTCCTGTACCGCGACGGTTCGGACGTGCCGGACGGCACCGAGCTGATGATCAGCGTGAATGCGGATAGCACGGTCCAGGGCCGCGCGTCCTCGATCGGTGACACGGTTGTCACCACGACGGCTGGAGCGTTCACCACGAACGCCACCGTTCGCGAGGGCTACTACAAGGTCACGCCGGTCAACGACGTGCCCGCGGTCTTCTTCGCCGAGACCACCAATGGTGACGCGGAGGACAGCGACGTACGTGGTGCTTCCCAGGCCATCGTCGTTCCGGACGAGGCTGGGTTCCAGGCGCTGACGCCTGCGGCGTTCCATGCCCACAGGACGGATGCGACGATCCGTGGGTACGTCGTGAACGATCGCGACGAAGATGGAAACGTTGTCGACACCAATGAAGGACTCGTTGGTGCCGTCGTCACGCTGTATTCGAACGACGGTGCCGTCGATGACGACATCGATGCCGACTCGGTTGTCGCGACTGCGACGATCGACGCCGATGGTCTGTTCCTCTTCGAGGATCTCGTGACGCGCCGCTACAACATCGAAGCGGTCGCTCCGGGTTCGGAGATCGTTCTCTCCGACGGTGTGGTGGCTGAGACGCAGTACTCGGTCGTCCCGGACAATTCGGACATCGACATCAACGCAGCGCCGACGGCGGCTCTCCCGTTCTGGGACTTCGAGACGTCGATGATCATGAACACGGGTGAGGCCGGCGAGCAGGACAGCTACTTCACCTTCCTCTTCACCGATGGAACGTACTCCGGTACGGTCATCAACGATGAGGATGATTCGGCGGTGGGCAGCATGAGCATCCAGATCACGCGCTGCGACGCGTACGGGGCTCCGCTGCCGCTCATTCCGACGGCTGGTGACTGCACCGACAACGCCGGTACGTCTGCGGCCGGCACGTTCCAGAATACGCTTACCGCGAATGACGGAACGTATTCCTTCGACAACCTCCGAGAGGGCGTCTACCAGGTCACGATTCAGACGGCTTCGGCTGGTGATAGTGACGGTGCCTTCCTTCCGGGCAGCACGACCGGAAATGGCACGGCCTCGGAGACGTTCGTCTTCTTCATCGACGGGACCGAGGATCTCGAGCAGATCGAGTTCCGCGTGGACAACTGATGAGTTGACGCGAAGGAAAGCCTCGTAACGAGGTTCGCCCCCCGTTCCGGTTCGCCGGGGCGGGGGGCTTCTCGTTGGGGGGCGCGCCGCTATGGCGATGGAGGGACGAGCGGGGCATGTGGTCGCCCTGCTCCACATGCAGAAGCGCCCCGGTCGACGTCGAGTCGGCCGGGGCGCTTCTGTGTTCGGGGGCGCGCGGCCCGGTCGGGTCGGGGCGCTCCGGTGTTCCGCGGGGGCGCGTGGCCCGGTCGGGTCGGGGCGCTCCGGTGTTCCGCGGGGGTCGCGCGGCCCAGTCGGGCCAAGGCGCTCAGTCCTGGGTGATCAGGCCCATCAGCTCGAGCTCACGGTCGACATCGGCGAGGAGGTTCCACTTCTCGTCCAGCGGGAGAAAGGCGTGCTCGAAGCCGGTTCGCGCGACGGTGGCGAGTTCACGTGGAGTGAACCCGAGATCGGTGTGCGCAGCCAGATACTCTTCGGTCAGAGTGGTGCCGGAGACGAGCCGGTTGTCGGTTCCGAGAGAGATCGGGATTCCCAGGTCGTAGTAGCGGCGCGCGGGGTGATGCGCGACCTCCTTCGCGACGCGGGTCTGCACGTTGGACGTGAGGCAGACCTCGAGGCAGATGCGGTGGTCCCGCACGTATGTCTCCAGGCGCCGGTCCTCCTGCAGCCGTGTCCCGTGGCCGATCCGATGCGCTCGTCCCTCGACAAGGGCCTGGCGGATCGAATCCGCACCCCAGGCCTCACCCGCGTGTACGGTCCGAGCCAGGTCGCCACGCGCGGCGATCGTGAAGGCCTCCGCATGATTGGCGGCGGGGTTGCCCGCCTCACCCGCGGCGAGGTCGAAGGCTACGACGCCCCGGTCTCGATGCGCGACAGCGAGGTCGGCGAGGGCGCACGACACGGAGACGTCCCAGTGTCGCAGCGCGCACACGATGACGCCCCAGCGGATACCGGTCTCCTCGGCGGCTCGCCGAAGGCCTCGAATCGGGGCCCGGAGCGCCTCGTCGAGGGCGAGGTCGCCCTCCGTGTTGAGCGCAGGGCACCAGCGGACCTCGACGTACCGAACGTTCTCGGCGTGATGATCCAGAGCGAGCTCGTACGCGATCCGTTCCAGGGCCTCCGCGTCCTGCATGACGGACAGCGTCCACGTGAACCGCTTGAGGTACTCGTCCAGATCGGCGGCATCGTCCGCGACCATCATGCGTGCCAGCTCGTCGGGCGTCTGCGCGGGGAGAGTCACGTCGCGCTCCCGGGCGAGCTCCAGCATGGTGTCCGGTCGGAGGCTGCCGTCCAGATGGACGTGGAGTTCGGGCTTGGGAAGGGCCTGGAGGAGATCGCGAATGTTCATCGGTGGGAACCGGTTCGTCGCTCACCCGGTCGACCGACCGACGCGAGCTGTATCGGTGGGGCGGACTCAGCAGATGGGCCCGCGGTTCCCCGGCGCGTAGCCCTTCTCCACATCCACGAGCGGGGCGGGATAGTCACCCGAGAAGCAGGCGTCGCAAAAGGGGCCCGCCTCCTCGACTGCGGCGATCATGCCGTCGAGCGACAGGTAGCCGAGGGAGTCGAGTCCGAGCTCCGCACGGATCTCCTGCACGTCCCGGGTCGAGCCGATCAGCTCTTCACGGGACGGCATGTCGATGCCGTAGAAGCAGGGGTGCTGGACCGGGGGCGACGCGATGCGCATGTGGACCTCCTTCGCACCGGCGTTCCGGAAGAACTTGGCGAGAGAGCGGGATGTGGTCCCACGGACGAGGGAGTCGTCGACGACGATGATCCGCTTGCCGTCCACCACCTCCCGCACCGGGTTGTACTTCATGCGCGCGCCGAAGTCCCGGTCCGCCTGGGAGGGCTTGATGAACGTCCGCCCCACGTAGTGGTTGCGGAGAAGACCGAGCTCGTAGGGGATCCCGCTCTCCTCCGCGTATCCGAGTGCCGACGAATTCGCGGAGTCCGGCACGGGAATGACGCAGTCCGCATCGATCGGATGCTCGCGGGCGAGCTGGCGGCCGAAGCGTCGTCGCGCTCGGTCCACGCTGACGCCCCAGAGCCGCGAGTCCGGCCGGGCGAAGTAGACGAGCTCGAATACGCAGGGCGCCTGCCGGTCCACCGGCTCGAGTGGCCGCAGGTTCTTGATCTTTCCGTTGCGGACCTTGAGCACCTCGCCGGGCTGCACGTCACGCACATACTCGGCGCCGACGATGTCGAGGGCGCAGGTCTCCGAGGCGAGGACGATTCCGTCACCCATGCGCCCGATCACGAGCGGCCGGAACCCCCGGGAGTCCCGAGCCGCGTAGAGGGTGTCGCCGATCGAGAAGACGAGCGAGAAGGCGCCCTCGAGGTGCGAGAGCGCGTCGTCGACCTTGTGGTCGATCGTCTCGTGCCGCGAGCGTGCCATGAGGTGGACGATGACCTCCGAGTCGTTGGTCGACTGGAAGATCGCCCCGGCTTCGACGAGCCGCGTCCGCAGGTCGACCGCGTTCGTGAGATTCCCATTGTGGGAGACCGCCAGATCGCCGTCGGCGTACGTCGCGACGATGGGCTGGGCGTTCCGCGCGCCGCCGCCGCCCGCCGTGGAGTAGCGGACGTGCCCGAGCGCGGTCGACCCCTCGAGCCGCGAAATGGCGTCGGGGCCGAAGACGTCGGACACGAGCCCGAGGTCCTTGTGGACCCGCGCCGTTCCCTTGTCGTCCACCGCGACGATCCCGGCCGCCTCCTGCCCGCGATGCTGGAGCGAATAGAGCCCGAGAAAGGCGAACTCCGCGGCGTTGGGAACGCCGGAGAAGCCGACGACTCCACACTCCTCGTGGGGACGATCGTCGGCGTCCGCGGTGCGGATCGCCTCGACGGCGGGGAGTGGCTTCACTGGGCTGGGCTCCTGATGGCTGGCGTCCGGGTGTCGATGACGTCGCTTGGGATCTCGATGATCGTTCGTCCGCGTGTGGGTGGCGCGCCCTCTGACCTAGTCGTGCGCCGCGTCCGGAGTCGTCGCCACCGGGGCGTCCATCCTTCGCGGCAGCGCATTCCCACGGGACTCGACGATGTCGCCTGCCTCAACCCGGAGCTCCCGGTCACGCAGGGAGATGGACAGACCCGCTTCCGCCTCCGTCACTGTACCGATGCGCCGTACCGGTACGCTGTACTCGCGAATCAGTTCGACGAGGTCGTCGGCGTCTTCGGGGGCACAGGAGAGCAGAATCCGCCCCTGGGCCTCACCGAACAGCAGCGGGACCGCGGGGATCGAGTCCTTGAGCGTCACCTCGAACCCGACCGCGCACTCACCGCCCACGGCGCACTCTGCAAGCGCGATCGCGATGCCGCCCTCAGCACAGTCGTGCGCCGACTTCACCACTCCGCCCCGGATCGCGGCCAGAACCGCCTGCTGGAGCGATCGCTCCAGAAAGAGGTCGACGGCGGGCGGCGGGCCCGCCACGAGGTCGTGGAAGTGGTAGAGGTACTCGGAGCCACCGAGCTCGTTGGTGTTGTCACCGAGCTGAAGGATGACGTCGCCGGGATCGCGGAACGCCATCCGGGTGACGTGATCGATGTCGCCGATCACGCCCACCATGCCCACGACGGGCGTCGGATAGATGGCGACGCCGTCGGTCTCGTTGAACAGGGAGACGTTCCCGCCGGTGACAGGGGTCTCGAAGAAGGCGCACGCCTCGGCCATGCCGGTGACGGCTTCCTTCATCTGGTGGTAGATGTGCGGCTTCAGCGGGCTGCCGAAGTTCAGGTTGTTCGTGATCGCCGTGGGCAGCGCGCCCGTGCACACGAGGTTGCGGGCGGCCTCGGCCACCGCGATCACAGCGCCCTGCTTCGGACTCAGGTACACGTAGCGGCCATTGCAGTCCGTGGTCGCGGCCACGGCGCGGTTCGTGCCGCGGATCCGCACGACGCCGGCGTCGCTGCCCGGCGGAACGACCGTGCCGGTGCGGACGGTGGTGTCGTACTGGTTGTAGATCCAGCGCCGCGATCCCAGGTTCGGCGAGTCGAAGAGGTCGACCCACGCCTCCGCCAGATCCCGAGCGGGCTCGTCCGCCTCGGGAAGCTCCATGTCGCGGAGCGCCGCGATCTCGGGGCTCTCGACGCCCTCCCGCTGGTAGGTCGGGCAGCCGTCGACCAGGGGCATTCCGGGGATCTCGCACACGGTCGTTCCGTCCTCCGTGACCCGGAACATGCCGTCGTCCGTGACCCGGCCGATCACCTCGGCCTCGAGCTCCCACTTCTCCAGGATCTTCTGCACCTCCGCCTCGTGGCCGACCTTCGCCACGACGAGCATGCGCTCCTGCGACTCCGAGAGCAGGATCTCGTACGGGGTCATGCCCCTCTCGCGCACGGGCACGAGCGCGGCGTCGATCTCGACGCCGGTGCCCGAACGGCTGGCCATCTCGGTGGCGGACGACGTGAGGCCGGCGGCGCCCATGTCCTGGATACCGACGATGTGGCCCGACTGGATCAGCTCGAGCGACGCCTCGAGGAGCAGCTTCTCGGTGAAGGGATCCCCCACCTGCACCATCGGACGGCTTTCGACGTCGTCCGTCTCGCTGAGCTCCTCGGAGGCGAAGGTGGCACCGTGAATCCCGTCGCGGCCCGTGCGGGCACCGACGGCCATGAGCGGATTCCCCACGCCCTCGGCCACGCCGGTGATGAGGTCGTCGTGCCTCATGAGCCCGAGGCACATGGCGTTCACGATGGGATTGCCCTCGTACCCGCGGTCGAAGTGTACCTCGCCGCCGATGTTGGGGATTCCCACGCAGTTGCCGTAGTCGCCGATGCCCTTCACGACGCCGCCGAACAGGTAGCGCACGCGCCCCGTGTCGAGGTCGCCGAACCGCAGCGAGTCGAGCACCGCGATCGGGCGCGCGCCCATCGTGAAGATGTCGCGCAGGATGCCGCCCACACCCGTGGCCGCGCCCTGGTACGGCTCGACGGCGGAGGGGTGGTTGTGCGATTCGATCTTGAAGGCGAGCGCGTAGCCGTCGCCGATGTCGATGACACCCGCATTCTCACCCGGGCCCTGAATGACCCACGGGGCCTCGGTCGGGAGCAGCTTCAGCAGCGGCTTCGAATTCTTGTAGCCGCAGTGCTCCGACCACATCGCGCTGAACACGCCGAGCTCCGTGAAGGTCGGGGTCCGACCCATGATGCGCTCGATGCGCTCGTACTCCTCGGGCGAGAGACCGTGATCGGCGACAACGTCGGGGGTGATCTCCGGATCGCCGGCGCGGGGATCCACGGAGCCGGGGCGGAGCGCACGTGTCCCCCGGGGCGCCGAATCGGGTGCCGGTGTGGGGTCGCTCATCGGCCTGCTCCCACGGTATCGGCCCCGGCGTTGCCGGCGAGAGAGGAGATGAGCGACTCGAACAGTGGAACGCCGTCCGTCGACCCGAGCAGCGATTCCATCGCCCGCTCGGGGTGCGGCATCATGCCCATCACATTGCCCTCTTCGCTGATGATCCCTGCGATGTTCGCCGTGGATCCGTTCGGATTGGATTCGGGCGAGGCCGCGCCGTCGGCGTCGACGTAGCGGAACAGGACGAGGTCGTCCCCCTCGAGGCGCGCCAGGGTCTCGGCGTCGGCGCGGTAGTTCCCCTCCGCATGCGCGAGCGGAACGCGAATGACCTGCCCGGCGTCGTACCCACGCGTGAAGGGGGTGTCCGTCCGCTCGACCCGCATGCGGCAGTCCTCGCTCTGGAAGCGGAGGCTCTCGTTGCGAATGAGCGCGCCGGGGAGCAGCCCCGCCTCGCAGAGGATCTGGAAGCCGTTGCAGACGCCGACCACCGGCCCACCCGCCTCCGCGAACGGAACGACGTCCTCCATGATCGGACTGAAGCGCGCGATGGCACCCGCCCGGAGGTAGTCGCCGTAGCTGAAGCCGCCCGACAGCATCACGGCGTCGACCCCGTCGAGACCTCGATCGCGGTGCCACCTGAATTCGGGGTTGCCCCCGACCTGCTTCACCGCCTGATACAGATCGTAGTCGCAGTTCGACCCGGGAAAGGTGACGACGGCGACGCGCATCAGCTCTGCTCCGCCTGGTCGGGCCCCGCCTGATCTACCTTCGGCTGATCCGTCTTCGGCAGATCGGTCTGGACGCTGTCGATCTCGAAGTCTTCGGTCACCGGATTCGCGAGCAGCTTCTCGCACATGGCGGTGGCGTCAGCTCGAGCGGCCTCCTCCGACTCCGCCTCGATCTCGAGGTGGATCGCCTTGCCGACGCGAACGTCGTCCACCCCGGTCCAGCCGAGAGAGTGGAGAGCGTGGTGGATGGCTTTCCCCTGAGGATCGAGGATGCCGGGGCGGGGGGTCACACGAATCTCGAGACGGTATCGCTTCACGCGTCGTTCTCCCGGGAGAATCGCCCGGATCGTGCCGGGCCGGGGTTGATTTCGCCGTAGTCCAGCGCCCGCACCGACGTGTCGTCGTGGCCGTCTTCCTCCTCGTCGAGAAGGGGGTCACGCTCGGGGAGCCGATCGAGGAGCCCGAACAGCACGGACTTCAGCAGGCCCCACGCCACGTAGATCACGAGAGCGGAGAAGAAATAGTATCGCGGAATCGTGACCGCGAGGAAGACCAGAGTGAGAATCGAAGCCGTCGCGAATCGACCCTTCCAGGTGCGGAATCCGATGCGCGGCACCTTGGCATACGGGACGTGGCTCATGAGGAGTACGCCGAGCAGCACGATGCTCACGCCCATGATGTCGGTCCAGGGCCAGTCTTCCAGCCACGTCTGGAAGAAGGATGTCTGACTGAAGGGGTACCAGGAGGCGATCAGCATCCCGGCCGAGGGTGACGGCAGACCGTTGAAGTGGCTCCGCGCCTCGCCGCCCTGCTCGACGTTGAATCGGGCCAGGCGGACGACGACCGCGGTCACGTAGACGTAGGCCAGGACCCAGCTCCAGGCCGCATCGAAGAAGAAGAGTTCGTAGGCGATGAAGGCCGGCGCCACGCCGAAGGAAATCGCATCGACGAGCGAATCGAGTTCGGCGCCGAACTTCGATCCCGTGCGGGTGAACCGTGCCACCCGTCCATCCAGCATGTCGAGCACGCCCGCGATGATGATGAACCACCCGGCCCACTCGAAGTCGCCTCGGGTCGCCGCGACGATGCCGTAGATCCCGAAGAACAGGTTCCCGAGGGTGAAGGCGGACGGCAGGATGATGATCCCGCGCTGCATCCGCGGTGGCGGCCGATCGGCGGCGGGGCGATCGATCATCGGGTGGCTCCACCGCGTTCCACGTCGGACGCCGCCGGCGTAGCCCATTCGTCGAGCTCCACTCCGGTCACCCGTCGGAATGCGTCCAGGTACCGATCGGTCGCAGCGGCCACCACGTCGGGCGAGAGGTCGGGCGGCGGTGGCTGCTTGTTCCAGTCGGGGAGAGCATCCAGCCAGTCCCGGATCGGCTGCTTGTCGAGAGAGGGCTGACCGCGTCCCGGCTCGTAGGTCTCCTGCGGCCAGAACCGAGACGAGTCCGGCGTCATGACCTCGTCGATGAGAACCACCGCATCCTGGTCGTCGAGCCCGAACTCCAGCTTGGTGTCGGCGAGAATGATCCCGCCACGACGCAGCGTGTCGCGGCCGTACCCGTAGACCCGGAGCGAGAGATCTCTCAGTTCGGACGCTCGCTCCTCGCCGATCGCCTCGACCATGCGGCCGAAGGTGATGTTCTCGTCGTGGCCCTCCTGCGCCTTGGTCGCGGGCGAGAAGATGGGAGGGTCGAGCCGGTCGCTCTCGCGCAGTCCGACCGGTAGAGGTTCACCGGCGAGTGTCCCGTGGTCCCTGTACTCCCGCCAGGCGGAGCCGGACAGGTACCCACGGACCACGCACTCGACGAGCACCGGGCGGGTCCGCTGGACGAGCATCGCCCGCCGGGCCCAGTGCTCCCGCGACGACTCGAGCTCGGGATGCGCCGACACGATCTCCTGCTCGTCGGCCGAAATCAGGTGATGACGCAGCCCCAGATCCGCCTCGAGCCGGCTCAGCCACCAGACGGTGATCTGCGTGAGCACCTCACCCTTTCGCGGGATCGGCTGGGGCAGCACGACGTCGAACGCGCTCACGCGGTCGGATGCGACCATGAGGAGTCGGTCGGTCCCGACTTCGTAGACGTCCCGAACCTTTCCACGCCGGAAGAGCGGCAGGTCGATGGGCCGGGGACGGCGCACGTCGGCGTCCTCCGTCATGTCGGTCTTCCGGAGACGGGTTCGGCGCCGGGGCCGGGTCGTCGCAGGCTCATACTCGGACTTCCGGTGCGCCGACCCGCTCGCGAGCGGCCGAGAGGTAACGGTCCAGCAGCGGCTGGACGGTCCCGGCGAGCATGCGGTCGACCTGCTCCGGAGCCCGTCCGACGAAACGCTGACCGGCGATCAGCGAACGAACCTCCTCCGCCGTCGTCCCGAAGGCGTCGTCGGAGGCGATGCGGTCGACCAGGTCCGAGGCGCGGCCCTCCTTCATCTCGCCCGCGGCGGCGAGCGCATGGCGCCGAATCTTCTCGTGCAGCTCCTGGCGATCCCCCCCGGCCTTGGTGGCCTTCATGAGGATGGTCTCGGTCGCCATGAAGGGGAGGTGCTCTTCGAGGTTCTTCGCGATCACGGCGGGATTCACGACCAGTCCCCGCGCGACATTCTCGACCAGCACCAGCGCACCGTCGAGGGCGAGATAGGCGTCGGGAATGGAGAGCCGACGATTGGCGGAGTCGTCGAGCGTCCGCTCGAGCCACTGGGTCGCGGCGGTGAAGGCCGGGTCCTGCGCCAGCACGATGACGTGGCGGGACAGCGCGCCGATCCGCTCGGCTCGCATCGGGTTTCGCTTGTACGGCATCGCGCTCGACCCGATCTGCTCCGACTCCCACGGCTCTTCGACCTCGCGGAGATGCGCCAGAATCCGCCAGTCGTGCGAAAGCTTGGAGATCGAGGCGGCGATCCCGGCCAGCGTCGACTGCAGGGCGTAGTCGACCTTCCGCGTGTACGTCTGACCCGAGACGGGGTACGTCTCGGTGAAGCCCATCCGCTCGCCCACCGCACGGTCGAGCGCGTCGACCTTGTCGTGGTCTCCGAGCAGCTCGAAGAAGGACGCCTGCGTTCCGGTAGTCCCGCGGACGCCCCGGAACCGGAGGGTGTCCAGACGGAACTGGAGTTCCTCGAGGTCCAGCACGAGATCCTGCAGCCACAGCGTGCAGCGCTTCCCGACGGTGGTCGGCTGGGCCGGCTGGAAGTGCGTGTATCCGAGCGTGGGCATGTCCCGGTAGCGCCGGGCGAAGTCGCCGAGCGCCTCGATGCACAGCACGACCCGGTCACGGATGAGCTGGAGGGCGTCCCGATGAAGGATGAGGTCGGTGTTGTCGCCGATGTAGGCCGAGGTCGCGCCGAGATGAATGATTCCCGCGGCGGCGGGTGCGTCGTCTCCGAAGAGATGAACGTGCGCCATCACGTCGTGCCGGAATCGCCGCTCGTACTCGGCCGCCTTCTCGAGATCGATGGAGTCGAGCATCGACCGCATCTGCTCGATCGCCTCGTCGGGAATGTCGAGGCCGACCTCCCGTTCACTCTCGGCCAGCGCGAGCCAGAGGCGACGCCAGGTCCCGTAGCGATGTCCCGGTGAAAAGATCTTCTGCATCTCGGCCGACGCATAGCGGTCGGCGAGGGGATGGCTGTAGCGGTCGAGGTCGGTCACGATGTGGCCCTGACGATGCGGTGGAGCGGGATGCGAGTGGTGTGGCCGGCAATCGGGGTCATCGCCAGACGAATCGGCTGGGGGGG
>Ga0207419_1002072_pt1 | contig 13708 bp, 15 predicted proteins | sample ElkSloMetagenome_4_FD_184723 | JGI IMG/M metagenome (GOLD analysis project Ga0207419, IMG submission 184723) | Hot spring microbial communities from Elkhorn Slough, Monterey Bay, USA - MD2A (version 2) | ecosystem: Environmental > Aquatic > Marine > Intertidal zone > Estuary: Microbial mat ... | reverse complement strand
ATTGCGTAAATCTTTGAACTTCACGAAACATCATTTTTACATAAGTGCTAAAACAACAAAAAACTTAATTCACTACAAAGTATGAAATTCACTTACATGCCGTAATTATTTAGAGAATGAAGTTTAAATCTGTAAACATCATGACTCGGGTTGCAGTTATAAGCACATGAAGCGCACCCAAATTGAAGACTTCGAGAAGATTGAAAAGGCAGAAGACCTGGAGAAAATCGTTCGCGATAAGCGAAAAGGCAAGCGCGCCACTAAGGAGAAGGCCAAAAGACGAAATCGGCATTACCAGAAAACACTGCTAAAACACCTCACACAAAAACACGATCAGGATGAAGCGTGAAGCAAAAAATGTATTGGGAACAGATTTAATTACCTGCAGTACCGAGCCCCTGACCGGATTTTACCGCGACGGCTGCTGCCAGACGGGCTTTGATGACATGGGTACGCATACCGTTTGTGCCCAAATGACGGAAGCTTTTTTAAGGTACACCAAAGAGCGAGGTAATGACCTATCTACTCCCCGACCTGAATTCAACTTCCCAGGACTCAAGCCGGGTGATTTTTGGTGCCTTTGTGCTACCAGGTGGAAAGAAGCTCTGGATGCCGGAGTAGCTCCCAAGGTTAAGCTGGAAGCCTGTCACTCCAAAACACTGGAAATAGTTTCAATGGCCGATCTGGAAAAACACGCTATGCATGCCGATACTTAATCGTGATCTTAGTTTATCAGATATCCAGGAAGCGGTATGGGTAGAACTTCGCAAAGGCGCTGTGCAGAAAAAGCACCCTTTTCGCAATCTTGTACTTTCTACGATAGACGGAGAAAAGGCAGCTAGTCGATGGGTAGTTTTTAGAAAGTTGACGGATGCAGATAGCTTCTTGATCTATACAGATTGCCGCAGTGATAAAGTCAGCCAAATTCAAAAAAACCCGAATTGTGCACTACTCTTTTATCACAACCGGCAGGGCATGCAATTGAGGGTGAATGGACAAGCGAAAATCCATCATCAAAATGAGCTTACTGATAAATACTGGCCGGGAGTTAAAGGTAGCGGGGCGAAAGACTATACAACAGAGCTTCCGCCGGGCACCCCTATTTCTTCAAAGGATGAAGGGAATAAATGGGATGAAGATCAAAATGACAAAAACTTTATGATTTTGGAGATCATCCCCGAAGAGATCGATGTCTTGCAGTTGAACCGGGATGGGCATATCCGGGTGCAATTCACAAAAGAAAAAAATGAATGGGTAGAAAGCTTTTTGGTGCCTTAGTTTTTTACTTCTTATTAATGCAAAGTCGCAAGTTTAAATATTCAAGCCTCTTTGAATTCTCTCAGAATGTTCTCAAAACCTGCCTTTAACCAATTCATCAACTGGCTTATCCAGTTACCAAATCTGTTGGGTTAAATCGCTATCAATTTATTCAATGGAATAAATCAGGAAAAGGGCTATAGCTAATGAGTCTCAGGGTACGGTTTGCCTTGTTCAAAGCAACAACTCAAACAATTCGTTCAAGCCAGTTCTTCTAGTACGGTACAATATTGATTAGACAAATTGATTATCCACGCAAGGCACTCATAGTAAATTTATTGAACCACTAATTTTCTGGAGCCCCTTTCACCCGTATCAAGAGTAATTTGGATGAGATAAACTCCCTGCGACATATCGTTCTGAGAGAACTGGAAGGTTGATGTATTTATCATTTTGCCGAAGACTTCACGTCCGGTAATATCAAAAACATGTAAATATTGTATGGTTTTAGAATCCGGACTGTTTACAGTAAAGCCTCCGGTGGTTGGATTTGGAAACAGTTCAAATTCAACTTCCTGGATTCTATTCAAACCCAGTGAATTCGTAATCATGATATTATCGAGAAGTAAATTATTTCCTCTACGATTCGTTGTTTCGAATGAGATAGAATACAATATATCCGGATCCAAACCTTCTAAAGGAATAATTTCCTGTACCCATTCGTCTGCTGATTCAGGAAAGGCATTGGCTTCGATTTCTGAATTGGTATAAAGATCTTCTCCTGCTTTTCTGAGTAGTTCGATTGCTCCTTCTTCCGAATTGCAAGATGGGTTTAAATATACCGCGAAGGTATCTTGAGTAAACTCGTTTGAAGTTCTTTTTCTGTAATAGTAATCGTATACCAATGCGTAGTCTTCTTCACCACCCAATGAGAAATCTACGGGTGGAGATATTAACTCATCTTTTTGACTCTGAATTTGCAGATATTCGGCATGATTCATCCAGGCTACCGTGCCTTCCGTTCCATCACTCTGAATGGCAGTTGTAACATCCCATGTTATTTCGCCATCAGCATTAGTAACGGCCCAGGTATCTTCTTCAATTCCATCAGAGAAATCTTCAATGAAATTGGCGCCCGAAATTGGATTACCATACTCTATCCATCTGGTAATAGCATGATTATTATAGCTGTCGTACTCATCATCCAATTCATCTATCCTTATGTGAAGTTCTTTTATTCCGGACCCCAAATAAGACACTTCAGGCAAAGTAAGCTCCACAACTTCACCGCCTGCCAGGCTTTGGTCATAGTCAAACACAGTTACCGGCCCTTCTCCTATGTTAGACCTGAAAGTGAGATTGGCAATAGCTTCTGTACCGTTATTTCGAATACTAACCACGGGAGTTACCACTTGATTGTCCTGGGTCAGGCAGATAAAATCTTGATCAGGAGAGATAATCTCCAAAATCTCAACATCTTCTACGAAAACCTGAGGGGGAGTTGGTGTATATGTTTCCGAAAGGTATTCATAGGCCGCAAAAACATCTATAATTCCCATACCATAGGTATTGTCTTCACCGGGTTCTCCGAGATCTACTGCGGATAGGTATAGCGCCATTAAAATCTCCTCGCCTGTAGCTATGGGAAATGCTTCTTTCAAAAGAAGAACCGCTCCACTGGCATGCGGAGCTGCCATAGACGTGCCACTTAAAAAGTCATAGCCATCTTGTGCAATAGCTGAACGCACATTTACCCCTGGTGCCGACACTTCTGGTTTGATAAACAAACTTCCTTCAGCCGGACAACTACTTGGACCTCTGCTTGAAAAATCGGCAATAAGAAGTGTAGAGAAATTCCCATTAACAGCTGCCACGGTGAAGCTATTCACTAAGCCAACATTAACTGATCCTACTTGATCTAATGTACCCGATTCTGGTCCATTATTACCCGCTGAAAAAACATTGGCAATTCCTGCAGCCTCTTGCCCGGTTAAAACCTGAGCTGCGATTGGATCACAAAACCCCTGGATGTCAAACCCCCATGAATTATTTATGACATCCGGAACATCATCACTCGTATTTTCATCACCATCTGGATTCAAAGCCCACTGATAAACAGAAAGCAGATCATCCGTAGTATCATCCCCATAAATTACATCGGTTGAAGTAAAGTAGGCTCCGGGAGCCACTCCTATAGTGTCTGCGGTCTCAGGATCCAAGCCCAAAACTGTACCTGCCACATGAGTGCCGTGATAACCTTCATCCGGATTTCCGGGTAGTTCGCTATTAAAACCGAACCACGTAGACTGCATAGGGAAGAAATTGGGAAGAAAGCGACCCTCCAAAGCAGGGTGATCCGGAACGGTGCCTGTATCATAAATTAATGCCTTTCGTTGGTGGCCTGTATAGCCCATTGCCCACATAGCAGGCGCATTGATAGCCGCCAAACCGGGCTCAATTCCCCCTTCTGACTTCATTGCTCCACTCCCTCTAATGGGTTTTGGGGTTTTTGCGGTCGAAATGTTGAGATTCATAAAGGCTACACCGGGTAAATTAGCCAGCGCAAGAATAAGTTCACGGTTCCCCGTAAGGAAGATGGTGTTTGCAATCCAATGCGTTTTTAGATTCGAGTAGTCCATATCCGTGTTGGATAAATACGTTATGACTTCTCTCTGGCTTGTTTCAGAAACTTCTTTGAGTGCTTGCATAACCAGGCGCGGCCTTTCAGAAACGGGAGTATTTTTCTGCTCAAAGGTTTCTTTTAGAGCGAAGTGATCCACTTGCTCTTCCAGCATTAGGACTACAGAGGCTTTTTCATCGTCTCCAGCCTCAGCTAACCAATCCAATAAAGGTTGTTCGATATAGGCACTTTGACTTTTAAGTACTGAAGAAATAAGTAATAATACGAGGCATGTGGTTAATCTTCTCAATTTCAGATATTTTCACTAAAGATAATGTAATTACCGATACGGCATTATTCCGTAAACGATCAATAAAAATGGCTTTATCTTACGAGATTGAAACTATTAGAAACTAGAATTGTTATTCTAATATGAATAACATATCACTCTTTAATTGGATTGCAATTGCACTTCTAGGAGCAACTTTATTTGTAGGCTGCACTTCTCCAACTAAATTATTCGAAGAAAACCATGCTCGTGCTCCATTCGATGCAATCATAGTCCCGGGCGTACCTTTTGATACAGCCTGGGACAGAACCATGAGAGGCAGAGTACTCTGGTCGTATTATTTATACGAGCAAGGGATTGCAAAGAACATTATTTATTCAGGTAGTGCGGTTTATACACCCTACGTTGAAAGCATGATTATGGCTGAGTATGGAAAAGGACTAGGAATTCCTGATGCCCATATTTTTACAGAAACAAATGCTGAACACAGCACCGAAAATTTAAGCTATTCTGTGGCTCTGGCGCAAGAACAGGGGTTTAAAAATATCGCTTTGGCTACAGATCCATATCAAAGTGCTATGTTAAAATCTTACAACAGGAAACTACCTGTTCAAGTTAGTTTCATGCCGTTTATTAGTGATACTCTTGATTATTACTATAAAGAAGTAGAAGTATCTATTGATCCAGACGGGGCCTATGTAGAAGATTTCACTTCCCTACCCGATCGCGAAGGGTTTTTCAAGCGCCTGAAAGGTACCATGGGGCTCAATGCAAAGAAAGAGTACGCTAAACCAGACCAAACTGAAATATCAGCCGTAGATTAAGCTGAACGTTTTTCTTTTTTGAAAGATCAAGAAAAGAAATACAATAAATAAAAACCCCTAATTATTATTGAAACTGTTGAGAGACACTTCTATTTCATTAAGAATATCTGAAAGGAATATTTGGTCCATATTTTCAGTATAGGGGTCGAACATCCTTTCTCTTTGCTCGTGCTTCTTTTTGGCTAGCTCTAAATTTTCGAGCCACTTTTTCCTATTGCCAATGGCCTTATATGCCAGGGCCGAATAATATCGATTCTCTGCAATATCATTCTCTAGTTCCTGGCGTTTGAAAGACTCCAAGGCCTTTGAATAATTACCCATCTCGAGGTAAAGAACACCGAGGTGGAGATAGTCGTAAATTCCGGTAAAGTGTGTACTATCACTCAATTGTTCTTCGAAGATTTCTAAAGCTCTATTCGGACTCCCTATTCCCTTATAGCATAAGGCCTTAACAATATTCAAATGGTAGTCGCCATTTTGCGAATAGCCGATGTCGTAGTCAACCAGGCTGTCTAATAAGTCTATATCGTCTATTGCTCCCTGATAATCTCTGAAAAATTGATATCGACAAGATGCCCGATAGAATAGCTCTCCTTCGGGATCGTATTTCACGGCCTGGTCAATCAGCTCTTTCCATGTAATGAAATCACCACTTTTTAAATAGGCGGTAGACTTGACTTTGTAGGCATAAGCAAAAGTTGAATCAATAGCCAGAGCTTCGTCGAGCGCTTCCTGGTAGGCTCTGCTGAACTGATAATGCCCGGCTCTTTTCTCAGCTACCTTACATGCCCTATATTTTAGATCATCGCCGTGATACTTATAAGCTTCACAGTTGGGCTGGGCGAATAGTCCACAAGATAGCAGAAGGGTGATCAAACACGGAGTTTTTCTCATGGCATTAATTCGATTATATCTCCATGCTCAATTTTGAAGATCAGATATTGGTAATAATCCTGTGGGATCTCATTCATGGAATGAATGTCCCAACCATTTAGTGACTGGGTGATTCTTAATAATTGATCGGTAATCTTCTTATCGAAAGTCTGTGCCTTGTAATTCAGGTCTGAGCTAATCATTCTGAATCTTCCTGTTTCGCCCTTGCAATTGACGATGAAGCGAATCCTGATCATTCCACTCTGATCTACATCTACTGGTTGTTTGTAGGCTTCGGCATATATTTTTCGCAATTCTTTCTTCCCTCCTTTGTATCCAAGTCCGCGATCAAAATGAAAGTACTGCCTAACCAGATTTTCGCTATTGCAAAGTTCAAAATCACCGGAATCTATTTTGGGATTGAACTCCGAATCGCCCACCCACCGCAGATATTTTGATTGTTCATCGCTTTCAGTACAACTTGCGAAGGCGATTATGCAGATGAAGAAAAACCTTTTCATTTGAGCTATTCAAAATCGTTTAGCGCCCTAAATATCATAGGATTATATGGCATAAAAACGCCGAACTAACCACTGACTATTTTTTGTATTCGGTCAAATATCACTTTAAATGTTCCATTTTTTTAGTTTAGAACCATAATTAACTTTCTTAAACACATGCTGCTTAAATCTATTCTCAGCTTTCAGGTAATATTTGCCCTGGCCAACATGCCAAATGAAGGCAATGATGTTCAAAATATGAATAGCCCCGTGCAGACCAATACTGAGTCTCTTGAAATGATTGAAAACGATATGACAACCATGATGCAGCGATACACCGCTTATAACCATTGGGCCAATCAGCAATTTGCAGAATGGTTGGGCACAGCTTCTGAAGAGGATTTGGAAATTGAAATAGAGTCTAGTTTTTCAAGTTTAAAGGAAACGATCTTCCATATCTGGAATGCAGAATACCTCTGGCTACAAACGGTTAAGGATGAACCTGCTGATAATTCTCCAGCTAAGAATTTTAAGGGCAGTAAGGAAGAATTGCTCGATGGGTGGTTAAGGGCATCTGAAAATTTCAGCAATCATGTTAAGACCATGTCGCCAAAGGAACTTCAAGAAAAACGCCCAAGGTCAAATGGAGAAGACTTCACGGCTGTTGTTGATATGATTCAACATTGCATGAATCATAGTACCTATCATCGCGGGCAGCTGATCACGATGGGGCGCCAGGCCGGATTGCAAGATCCCCCCAGAACGGATTTTATCTATTATGTTCGCTTATTTCCCAATGATTAAATGGGAACTGCACGGGAAGGATAGACTATTCTGGTGGTGCTTTAAAGCGTTAAACTTTAGGAGGGTGCTATTGGCTCGTGAAATAAATTTTTATAAAACCATCGGGAGTGGCTCTTAACCGACTTATTCTTTCGCATCCGTATTGTAAAAGAACTTGAGAGCTTATGAGTTTTAGCCTCTTGGATTTAGATGGGCCTGTTTAAGATTTGTAGGTTCTGGCATATTGCTTTGGATTGTATATGAGGAAGGGTCGTGTGTTTATTGGATCTTATCTTAAGATAAAAGCTTTGTTTTTTAGTCTACCTTATAAAACTGCACAGGTTCCTTTTGAGAATACATTTTTAACATTGAGATTTCGCCTTCTGTATCAGTTATAAATTGTATTGTAAACTGCGGATTATAAACATCCTTAAACTCTTTACTTGGTTTGAAGAAGAATGAATCGTAGTTCACATGCTCCAATTGAAATTTATAATTAGGCAGCAATGCGTATAATCTTTCATCTTCATTAAGTACCTCAATGGTTCCAAATCCTTTTGCCTTATAGGTTCCGGAATATGAACTTAAGGAATGGCTTGGCATTTTGTCTTTGTTCAGATGTTTGTAAGGCATGGGCTTAAATATATCTGCTACATTTATTGGGTATTCGGGTACAGGATCAATCTCAAAAAGTCTTCTGGTAATAATATCCACTATTGCGTACGGTAGTAATGAGTTGTCTTGATTTGTTAGAACCACGATGCCTATTTTATCAAAAGGGAACATCGCCAAGTCTGAACTAAACCCAAACGTGTTCCCACCGTGTTCAATTCTAAAATGACCGTAACTCGATCTTAAGCGCCACCCAAATCCATCTCCAAAAAGAAATGCATTTTCTTCATAATTCCCTCCTTTGATATTTTGAAGGGTAGTTGCTTTTTGGATATATTCTTCTGAGATGATTTGGGAGTCTTTGAATTTGCCATTATTCAACCAAGTTATCATCCAATTTGTCATGTCGTTTACCGTACTTTTTATTGCACCGGCAGGGCTTATGGAATTGAAATCTTCATATTTTACTTTTTCTACATTTCCATTGTAAACACCATAGGGAAATGAATAATCAGATGATTTTTTCATTTCTTCTAATTTGGTGTATGAACTTGTCATCTCAAGAGGCGCAAAAAGCTTTTCTTGAATATTAGCTTGCCAACTATTTCCGGTAATTTGTTCGATGATGGCTCCAGCGACGGTATAAGCCATATTACTATATTCAAAGCTGTTTTTTACCTCAGCCTGAGGTTTAAGGTACCTGAGACGTTGCACCATTTTTAACAAGCTTGTATCTGGGAAAAAAACTTGTGAACTAGCCTGATTACCAATGCCGCTCTTATGACTTAACAGGTCTTCAATAGTTATTAAATCATTCATTTTGTCATTATAAAATGCAAACTCAGGAATATGCTGGGATGGCTTATCTTTTAAAGAAAGTTTTTCTTCAGCTTCTAAAGCACCTAGAACTGAGCCCGTAAATGATTTTGTAATAGAACCAATAGGAAATACAGTATTAGTGGTAACTGGTAATTTGCGTTCTATATCTCGATAACCAAACCCCTTTGCGTAAATGATCCTATCATTTTTTACTACAGCAACAGCTGCTCCTACGGCATTGTATTTTTCTATTAAATGAATAATTTCATTTTCAACACCCTCAAATTCTTGAGAAGGTTTTTGGCTAAAACTATACTCAATTGAAAATAGTAGTAAAATGGTATAAATAAGCTTCATCTTAGATGGATTATACAGAATGATGCAAATCTCATCTATTGTGATTAACTGAACGTCCGAATAAAGAAAGTCGGACGGATTTTTGTACTTAAATCGTGTTGTCTGAGGTTAATCTACCTTCAAGCGGTAGACTTTCTGAATTGGGTGGGTGTTTGGTCAGTAGATTTCTTGAAAGCAGTATAGAATGAAGATTTGGAATTAAACCCAACTTTGTATAAGATTTCTAAAACAGTAAGCTCTTTTTGTGAAGTGTCTTTGAGCAGCTTTTTTGCATCATTTATTCGGTACTCGTTTACAAAATCATAAAAGTGTTTTCCTAGGTGCTGGTTGATCAATATTGACAATTCCTTTTCGGGAATATCGGTTTGAACTGCCAGTTTTTGAAGTGTAAGGTCAAAATCTAAATAAGGCTTCTTATCATTCATAACTGTAGTTAGTCTGTTCAAATTTTGACTATCAAGTTCAGTCTCTTTTACAGGTGGTGATTTGGTTTTGTTTTTCAGGAATGAGTCAACCGGGTCTAAATTGATATTTATACCTGTAAAAAGTTGAGGCTGATACAATGCCTTTAAAACAAAAAATATAGTGATTGACAACACAGAGAGGCTTATGACAATATTGATGTCTATAATGTAATCTTGATTGAAGTAAAAGGAGAAAAGCAATTTTGTCAGTACAAATAAATGACCAACGCAAAAGAGAACTGTAATTTGAAATAACCATTTGTAAATTAAAAAGTTGGCGTTTGAGTAATTCTCTAGATATACTGTCCGGTATTTTTTCAAAACCATAAATACGGAGACCATGTAAAAGACATATTGAATTTCACCTACTATTTCATAAAGTAACACACTTGTTTCTGACAGTTTAGACACATAAAAAATAAAAAGGAAAACTATGAATAACAGAAAGTGAACGCAGTGCTTTGTTCTAACCTTAAAATTTGAATAGCAAGTTGAAAGTACATAGAGATAAAACAAGGGTAATTGCAGCAGGCTTGATGCAATTTTTACATAATGAACGGCAGGATATTCTAATGTTTTTGATGTAAATAAGCCTATTAAATCAAAAGCTATGACTAAGAGATAAATGGCGAAAAGCCTATTTGATAATTTGTTTTTTGTATGAACTGTAAAAAGGAAAAAAGATAGAAGTACAAGAACAAATACACTAATTAGCCCAACGCTTTCGATGAATTCAATTTTATGTTCCAATAATTTTATACGTTGTATTAACTACTGCCAATTCTAATTGATTTTAATGAATTAAAGATAGCTTGTTGGATACAAAATGAACCCGTTGGCTTTCCAGCGTGCTTATCATCCTGGCTATCCTACTTACGAAGCACTTCGAAAGCCAGTTAATTAGTGATTTCTTATGTGGGTTTTTGCGCGATGTAACGGTCCGGCTGCAAGCCAGACAGCTTTAGGAGTATAGGCATCATAGCTGTATATTAGGCCATGTTTTTACTATTCTAATTCAGCTATTACTTTCTTTGCATTATCATTGTTTGGATTTAGCTCAAGCGATTTCTTGTAAGCGGCAATTCCGTCTTCAACTTTCCCAACTTTCACTAAGCATTCCCCATAACTATCGTAAGTATTAAATGCTTCTGGAAATAGTTCGGTGTTTAGCTTAAAAATCTTCAATGCGTCTTCGTTTTTTCCTTCTGCCATTAGTTGGTAGCCAAAACTATTTATTCCACTTTCAGAAAAGTTGTATTCGGAATTTTCCAAATCTGAATTTTTAGCAAAACTTACCAAGTCGTCAATACTTTTTCCTAATTGAAGAAATTCACTCAAATTTTTCTTGTTCATCATCCTTAATTTCTGTCTCTGCTCCGATAACGTTTCTACACCGTATTCTCTTCTTTCTTCATCAGTCACTTTTGTGCTATCTAATTCGTACAATTCCCATGGATTATCGTCACCCATTTTTCTGTACTGGGTTCCATAAATTTGAGGCTGACCTCTTCGCATTAAATCTCTATCTATTGCTGCTGCAAGCAGCCATTTACTTCTGCTTGAATCCAATTCAACTGCTTTTTTCATCAATTTAACAGCCATTCCTGAAGCAACAGTATCTCCGCCATGTTGATATACCATTGCAGCATTGGCATAATCATTTGATGTTATTACAAGATTGGAATCAAGCATCTCCTTTACTCTTTCCCGTCTTTGCTCATCTCGTTCAGAAATTACTGACCAATCTATATTTTCTGACTGTCTATCAGATTGGTCTGCCTTATAAATTTCCTTTAATTCTTCATTATCGGTAATAGCTTCCCTTTCAATTTCTTGGCTCACATCAGGTTTGCAGGCAGCAAAAATTATAAGTATTAGTAGTAATCCAATTTTGTTCATTGCTTTTATTTTTTTGAGTATTAGAGCATAATGGTTAGCATATGAGAAGTAGGCAATTCCAAGGCACTTAATTTTGGCTAAACACAAAGTTTGATAAGTGCCAAAAGGCTTGAATAAATTACTTTCCCGCCTATTTTTTTTATACACGTTATTACCTGCTGGCTTTTTATTTCTTTACTATTCTTACCTTTTCTATTAGGCCACTTTTATCTTCAATTTTCAATATGTAAACACCTGAATTATATCCTGAAAAATCAATTTTATTTGTAAAATGCATATCTATTAATTTGCCATTAATTGAATAGATTGTTATTGATTTTAAATTAGTAAAAGCTATGTTTATTAAACTCTCGGTAGGGTTAGGATAAACCTTGAATAAATCTGAAAGTGTGTTTTCTGTAGTGCTCAAAGATTGCTGAAATTCAATTGCTCCAATATCTATAATGGAGTTATCTAGTCTTGTATTTCCCAGAATATCAAACGCAGGAATGTTCAGTCCAGATGTAGAAGGATTTCCAGAATCAATGGCTGGTGAAGTGTTTTGTAGGCTATAATCATTCGCTCCTGAATCAACAAAGATGGCATCTGAAGCCAGAATATTCCCTGCAACATCTGTAATGTTTGCAGGTAAAGATGCGTCATCCGTTAAACTGTACTGAATTTCAATAGCAGCTCCGCCAATACTGCTTGTCCCAAAGTTCAATGTATTGTTTTGAATAATGGAACTGTGTATAAAGGTATTTGCTCCAGTTTCTACCCTTATGCCTTGACTGTTGCCAAAAATTGTATTGTTTACAACATAATGATTTCCGCCACCAGAAGTAAAAATCCCAAAATCGTCATTGTTATATATTGAGTTACCAACAAGGTAAACCGTTGAGTTGGATGAGCGGATAGCTGCTACCTGCCCAGACGCGTTATTAGAATTATTAAAGTAGGTATTATTAATTGCGTTTACAGTTGAGAGTTCTATTACATTTCCATTTGAACCATTATCATGGAAAGAGTTATTTGAAAAATCAAATGCACTTGTTACCTCCCTAATGTATAAACCGTTAATATTATTGTCTTTAAACTCATTTTGATTGATGGAGACCGCACTTTTATAAACGCTTATTCCTCCATTAAATGAAACAGGTGAAGAGATACCGGTTACATTTCTGCTTTCCTTTGCGTACTCAATAATACAATTAGAAAAAGAAGAAGTACTTGCCGCATTTTCATCAATCAATATTGCCCCCCAAAAACCTGTATTATCCCTTGTAAAAATAATTGGATTTGAATTAGTTCCGTTGGCAATTATTTCTCCCTGAACCCTTATAACTCCAACATTCCCCGAACCATAATCAAACCAAGAAGGAGTTGGTGAAGTACTTGATTTTAGTCTAACCTCTACACCAGGTTCTATAGTTAGTGCTTGTCCATTTAAAATAATAGCTCTACCCTCAATGATGTAGGGTGAGTTGGCAACTGTCCAGCTACCACTAACATTTGTATTATCAAGAACTGTTGTTTGACCAAAACTTGTTTGAATAATGAAGAAAATGATTACCAGGGTGCTAATTTTTCTCATTTATTAATTTTTAGTTTATATACGCCTGCATTTAACGGCAATATAAGCGTAGTACGGGATTTCGAAGCACTCACATTGAATAAACCGTAAAGTTTCTTGACAACAAGATTTTCATTTTCATTCATGAAAGCCCGTATTACGTTTATAAAATGTTAGGTGCTGTGTTTTTTTATTTTTTCAATCATTCCTTGAATATAAGTCTTCATTTCTTGAAGTAAGACCACTCGCTCTAAACTGTATGATATATTAAGGGAATCGATTAAATGTAGCCTATTTCTATCAACAGCTATTCTTTTAAGTTCAACCTTAAATGCATGTGGTATGCTTAATAGAGTCGAGTAACTTTCTCTTCCTAAAATAGTGGATATTTGAAGTGTAAAGTCTTTGAGCATCAATTTTTCTCTATCTGATAATTCCTGGAACTTTATTGGCTGTTTTTTTTGAGTCTTCTTTTTTTCTTCCAATTCATGCACCAGAAACCCTTTATCAATTAACTCTGCTTTTAAAACATTTTCAAAGCAACTTAAGATTCTAACGTCATCTATCATCCGATTCCAAGCAAATGGCTCTAAAAAATGCCATATTTCTTTACCATTTTTAGGCTTATTTTCATGTTCAGACAGAAAATCAGTTAAACTATTTAGATTTTGAATTACATAAGCGTCTAAAAAGATTTCAGCTCCAAAAGTCACAAGGGACATTATTGTCCTATTGCGGCTAAGACCTTCAAGATATATTTGACTGATATTGCTCATCTCTATTGCTCCTAACGTTTTGCATATGGCTTGTGGCGGTTTTGAAGCAAGTTACTGTCCACCGAAACCAAAGCTGGCTGCTG
>Ga0207419_1002070_pt1 | contig 13722 bp, 14 predicted proteins | sample ElkSloMetagenome_4_FD_184723 | JGI IMG/M metagenome (GOLD analysis project Ga0207419, IMG submission 184723) | Hot spring microbial communities from Elkhorn Slough, Monterey Bay, USA - MD2A (version 2) | ecosystem: Environmental > Aquatic > Marine > Intertidal zone > Estuary: Microbial mat ... | reverse complement strand
CTACAGCGCGTTGAGGTCTGTAACCATCATATACTCTTAGACATAAATTATAATCGCTTAATTCTTCCTGTACTTTTTTTAGTTGTAACACCGCCGCTTTAGAAAGGATGAGTTTATTAGACTTGTAACCCGTAATGGTATCACCAATAAAATTATTGGTTGAATAATACCTTAACTCTACTTGAAGGTCTGGTATATAATCATTGGCATAAACAAAACCTTCAGGTAGACTGTTCTGCGCATTAATACCTAGGGCAGCATATAATAGGGAAATGACTAGAGTGACAATTTTCGTTTTCATCTTCTTTATTCTAAATTAGTCAAAAAAATTGAAATGAGTTTGTTTCCTGAAGATAAGGAGCATTTTACTTTACCCAATGCCCAGCTGATTTATATCCCTAATTTTTTTTCTAAATCGCAATCCGATTTGTATTTTAATCAGTTGTATAAAGAGACCAATTGGCAAGAAGATGACATTAAAGTTTTTGGCAAAACCTATAAGCAACCCAGACTTACAGCGCTATATGGCAACCACAGTAAACCGTACAGCTATTCAAGTATTACCATGCACCCAAAACCGTTTACACCATTGCTAAAAACCATAAAAAATGCGGTGGAAGCTAAAAGCCATCATGTTTTTAATACCATACTACTTAATTTATACAGAAATGGGAGCGACAGCAACGGTTGGCATGCCGATAACGAACCAGAATTAGGTAAAAATCCGGTCATTGCTTCTTTAAGCTTTGGTGAGGTAAGACCCTTTCATTTTAAACACAGAACTCTAAAAGAAGAACGCCATCGTCTTAATTTAGGACATGGGAGTCTACTTATTATGAAAGGTGAAATGCAACATTACTGGCTCCACCAAATCGCTAAAACCAAAAAGCAAATTCTGCCAAGAATTAATTTAACTTTTAGAAATTTAAAGCTATAAAACAAAAAACCGGGTTCCCTCAAACCCGGTTTTTCTCATTTGCTTTTTTATCATGTTAGTAGATTTGGGGTCACCAAGTCAACAACATAATGCAAATATTAATTAATTAATCCATTGAACTAAAAACTAAATTTTAGTACACTTCAAATATATATTCCTTATTGGATTTTGTCGCTAAAAACCTTATTTAATCGATGAAATACATCATATTTTAACATTTATCGGTAAAATTATGCATTTCATCGATCTTTCAACACGATCAGATAGTGGTTAAGCAAATTTATAAAAATGCATAAGACGTATATTAATTTGTCTTGAGAGGTGGAATTCTTATGATGATTTATTATTTTTAGTATAAAAATTTATAGTCATGAAATCTATTGCGTCTATTATTATTGCTTTTATAGTCTCTTCGTCCTTAGTATTTTCTCAAAACAATTCAATAACGGAAGAAGACTTTAAAATTTCGGAATTTATTGACGGTACTTTGGCTTTGCCAAAGGATGAAAATTCAAAAACCTTAGCGATAATTATTGCGGGCTCTGGCCCTACGGACAGAGACGGTAACCAAAACTTCATGAAGAGTAATGCGCTTAAAAAATTAGCTCATCAGTTGACGCAAAGAGGAATTGCAACATTTAGATATGATAAACGCACCGTAAAACAGGTAAAAACAGGCAATATAGATTCAGCCACTTCTTTTGATGACTTTGTTACCGATGCCGTAGATGTGATTAATTATTTTAAGACTGCGGATACCTTTTCTGAAATATATGTCATAGGTCATAGTCAAGGAAGTTTGGTTGGTATGCTCGCTGCTAAATCTAATGTAGATGGCTTTATATCTCTTGCTGGTGCGGGCAACAACATAGGGGATGTCATAACAGAACAAATTGGAAAACAGGTGCCACAATTAAAAACCACCACCAAAACTATAATGGATACCCTAAAAACAGGCAAGACCGTAGAAGAGTATCCCCCGATGCTTAGCTCAATATTTTCAAAAGATATTCAACCCTTTATGATAAGTTGGATGGCCTATTACCCAAGTGAAGAAATTAAACAGCTAGATATACCGGTTCTTATTGTAAATGGCACCAAAGACCTTCAAGTACCAGAGGAAGAAGCCAAATTATTAAAACAGTCCAGCCCAGAAGCAGAATTAGTCCTTATAGAACAGATGAATCACGTGTTTATTGAAATTGATGGGAACAATTTAGAAAATTCAAAATCTTATAATGAAAGTTCGCGACAAATTTCAACGCAACTTATTGATAGCATCGAGGAATTTATAAAATCTCACTAATATTAAACATAAAAAAAGCACCTGAAAACAGGTGCTTCTTCACTAACTAACCAACCAATTAAATGTAGGGTATAAATGACTATAATTGTAATGTTTAAACTAACTCTTACCCTACACTTTTACTTACATCAAGTAACGTGCCAATCTTTTTTTACTAAAATTTAAATTCTTGTGTAACAAAACATAGGAGTTGCATACTTATATTTTAAATTATATCTTTATGATATCATTTTAATATTAAATTAAATGATTTTAAACCAAACACTTTTATCATGAAAGAAGAAAAACTTATTGTTCCCGCAAATGGCTATCTTATGCTATTTGTATTTTTGGTCGTATTTATTGGCAGTATTGTTCTTATTCCCTTAACTGGCAATTTTATTTATGTAATCGGGATTTTCCTAGCCTTAATTTTTTCATTAGGCTTTGTTATGGTGCAGCCTAACGGCTCTCGTGTGTTACTACTTTTTGGAGAATATGTTGGTACGATAAAGAAAAATGGCTTTTTCTGGGTTAATCCGTTTTATACGAAAAAGAAAATTTCCTTACGAGCTAGTAACTTTGACAGTGAACGGCTCAAGGTAAATGATAAACTTGGTAATCCTGTAATGATTAGTACAATATTGGTTTGGCGTGTTAAAAACACCTATAAGGCCGCTTTCGACGTTGATAATTATGAAAATTTTGTTCGGGTACAAACCGATGCTGCTGTGAGAAAATTAGCAAGCATGTATCCTTACGATAACTTTGCTGATGAAGGTATCGATGAAGATATAACCTTAAGATCTAGTGTTAATGAGGTTAGCGAGGCTTTAGAAAAAGAAATTGACGAACGTTTATCTTTCGCAGGAATTGAGGTCTTAGAGTCACGTATTGGCTATTTGGCTTATGCGCAAGAAATTGCTAATGCCATGCTTAAAAGACAGCAAGCTACAGCCATTGTGGCGGCACGCCATAAAATTGTTGAAGGTGCCGTGAGTATGGTAGAAATGGCTATAGAAGAACTAAACAAAAAAGATGTGGTGCACTTAGATGAAGAACGCAAAGCGGCTATGGTAAGTAATCTAATGGTAGTGCTTTGTGGAGATAAAGATGCTTCTCCCGTTGTAAATACCGGAACTTTAAATCACTAGGCCATGAAAGAATACAAAGTTGTACAACCCAAATTAGGATTTAGAAACAGATCTCAAAACTTTGAAGACCTTTTAAATCAATACGCCAGAGAAGGCTGGCAAGTGAGGTATATAAATGATAGTTGGATGTCCGTAGTTTTTGAACGTGACAAAAACAGGTAATAATGCGTAGTGAAAGACCTAAAATAAAAATTCCTTTTCAACCTATTGATGTTGCTATTGAAGCGGCATCAATAGGATTTTTGCTATTTATGTGGCTACACCTTTTTTTAGAGTTTTCATCACTACCTGATTCAGTACCCTCGCATTTTAATGCCAAAGGTGAGCCCGACAATTATAGTCATAAATCATTCTTATTTTTTCTTCCTGCACTGTCTACTGTAATATATTTAAGCCTATTTATATTAAATAAATATCCTCATTTACATAACTATATGGTAAACATTACAACAAAAAATGCCTTTAAAAATTATCAATTTAGTTCAAGAGTATTGAGAATCGTAAATTTTTTATGTGTTCTTATGTTTACCTATATTAATTATCAAATAATTGTAGGGGCTAAAGAAAATACCAGCAGTCTAGGAATGGGATTTATAATTACCGTACTTATAGCAAGTTTATTATTGCCTATAATTCTGCTCATTTATCAAAAAAAATTGAATAACCAATAATGTCTAAGAAAAAAGCATTTGCGCTAAGAATTGATGAAAACACATTAAAAGCCATAGAAAAATGGGCTTCAGATGAGTTTAGGAGCACTAATGGTCAACTGGAATGGATGCTTAGAGATACCCTAAAAAAACACGGCAGACTACCTAAAAAATCTTCAAATACTTCTCGAAAAAAGTAAGTCATATCTAAGTGCTTTTTTAATTTTTGTATTTTGCAGCTTAAACGCCAAAAATTATGAATGACCAGCCTATTTTCTCTAATGATGCTATTGTATTTGGCTTACTTATGCTAGCACTTGGATTTGTCTTTTATACCGAAAGTAAAACCAAAGGATTTTGGCCCAAGTTTTACAAAATTGTACCGGGTCTACTTATGTGTTACCTTATTCCCGCAGTATTTAACTCATTGGGGTTAATATCGGACAAAATATCGCAAACCTATTTTATTGCCAGCAGGTATTTATTACCAGCTTCCTTAGTACTCTTGACTTTGAGTATTGATTTAAAAGCCATCTTTAATTTGGGTTGGAAGGCTTTAGTCATGTTTTTTACGGGTACCATAGGAATTGTTATAGGTGGCCCCATAGCCATTTTACTAATATCCTCCTTTTCACCGGAAACTGTTGGTGGTGTTGGTTTCGATGCTACTTGGAGAGGGCTTGCCACTCTCGCAGGAAGCTGGATTGGTGGTGGAGCCAACCAAGCCGCTATGCTTGAGATTTATGAATTTAACCAAGAACTTTATGGAGGTATGGTGCTTGTGGATATTGTTGTAGCTAATATTTGGATGGCTGTTATTTTATTGGGAATTGGCAAACGCCAAAAGATTGATAACTGGCTCAAATCTGATAACACTGCTATTAATAACTTACAACAGAAAGTGCAATTGTTTACCGATAAAGTAAGTCGGAATCCTAGCGTTACCGATTTAATTCTTATTCTAGCCTTTGCATTTGTGGCTGTTGGTATCGCCCATTTTGGATCTGAACACATTTCTACTTATCTATCTTCGAATTTCGAAGCCGTTGGCAATCCCAAAAGTGCCCTATCTTCATTTGGCAGTGGCTTTTTCTGGCTGATTACCATTGCGACTATAATTGGTGTTTTGTTATCTTTTACAAAAGCCAAAAATTTTGAAGGTGCGGGAGCCAGTAAAGTAGGTAGCGTCTTTATTTACATTCTTGTAGCCACGATAGGTATGAAGATGGATTTAGGAAAAATATTAGAGAATCCTGGTCTTATTTTAATTGGTTTAGTTTGGATGACCATACACGCTGGTTTACTTATTATAATCGCAAAAATTATTAAGGCTCCCTATTTTTTCTTAGCTGTGGGAAGCCAAGCTAATGTTGGGGGTGCCGCTTCAGCACCAGTAGTGGCAGCCGCTTTTCATCCGTCTTTAGCAACTGTGGGCGCTTTACTTGCTGTTTTTGGTTACGTTGTGGGCACCTATGGTGCTATTTTATGTACAGAGCTTATGAAAATTGCTGCAGGAGGTTAGCAATTGTTATTCTAAAATAAGATATTTGCCTCACATTAGAAATAGAATTATGACATCAGTTAAACAATTTATTTACGTCTTTTTTATTGCTACTTTATTTTGGTCTTGTAGCTCTGAGCCTGATAACAACTTTACCCTGAAAGGCAGTATAAAAGGACTTAAAAAAGGGGTAGTTTATCTTCAGAAAGATGGTGATTCTGGTGTTGTTAACTTAGATTCTATGACAATTAAAGGCCAACCTAGTTTTACACTAAAAACCAATATCGAAGAACCTATTCTACTCTATCTTAAATTGTTTAAAAACGATAATGAAGAACACTTTATTCCATTTTTTGCAGACAAAGGCTTAACCGAACTTAAAACAACACTGAAAGATTTTAATTTCGATGTAGAAATTAACGGCTCTAAGCAACAGGAAGTTTTAGACGACTATTTAAAAATCATGTCTAAATTTAATGACCAACAATTAGATTTAATACAACAGACTTTTTTGGCGCAAAGAGATAAAGATAGCATCACAGAAAATAAATTAAAATTACAATCTGATAAATTAATTAAGCGCAAATACGCTTATACCATCAACTTTGCGCTTAACCATAACGACAGTGAGGTTTCGCCGTATTTGGCCTTATACGAGATGCCTAATGCTAATACCAAATACGTAGATTCGGTTTATAATAATCTTACGGAACCCATTAAAAATTCATTTTACGGAAAAAAGCTTCGCGAGGTACTTGAGAGTAAGACCGTCAACCCATAAAAAAATAACCAACACCTTTTATTGGTATTGGTCATTCAGATAAACGATTTTACAAAATAAAATTTGGATTTTTAAACCATAGTTAGATTTAGCTTTAGAAGCTAAACCATTCGTAAACTATAAAAAAATCTTATTTCATATTGTTTATGCGCTCTATAAGTGCTGTGCCCTTTGCTTCTAAATCGTTCCTAATTGCTTTATAATGCGCCTTTGGGTTTTCTATCGACTTTTTATTAGCTCTAGAGATTAACTCATCAAAGGTTGCGATAGCCTCATCTATAATAGCATCTCCTTCTTTAGTTGGTTTTTGACCCTGACTTAACTCACAAATGTACACAGCGTCTATAATGTCTCCCAATACGTAATTTATATCTTTTTTTAATTCTCTTTTATTTGCCATAATTATATAGTTTATAGGTTTTATTTACTGAATATTAATAAATAATTTATATATAAATCTCGAGAAGCTGTGCTTCTTGAGCGTTTAATTTAAAGTGTTCTACACATGCAGGCACCAAAATGGTTTCTCCTTTCTGAAGCACTTCTGATGTGGTTTTTGTTACAAGTTCTGCTTCACCTTCAACACACATATAAATTATAAATGAATCTGAGGTATTGGTTTTTTCAATCGCAGCATTTAAGGTTATAAAATTTGTTGTAAAAAACGGACAATTTACCATTGCATTAGATGTATTTTTAGCCCTCTGATATTCAACTCTAAAATCATTATCCATATCAAATTTAAAGGCATCTATAGCGATATCGTTATGCAATTCTCGTTCATTGCCTTGTTCATCTTTGCGGTCCCAATCATACACCCTATAAGTGACATCACTGGTTTGCTGAATTTCGGCTAACATTACCCCTGCACCAATAGCATGAACCCTTCCTGCTTCAATAAAATACGTGTCACCTGGTTTTACTTTATCAAAATTTAAAATATCAGTGAGCGTTTTGTTGTTAAGATGCTCTAAGTAGGTTGCTTTGTCCATTTTTTGATTAAAACCTACAATAAGTTTTGCCTCTTCATCAGCCTGCATAACATACCACATCTCGGTTTTACCAAAAGAATTATGACGAGCCTTGGCCAAATGATCGTCTGGATGCAACTGAATGCTTAAGTCTTTTTTGGCATCAATATATTTTATGAGTAAAGGAAATTGGTTTTTAAAACGTTGGTAATTGCTTAGCCCTAATAGTGCATCCTTGTAAATTTCGAGTAATGTCTGAAGGGACCGCCCTTTTAAGGGACCATTGGCGACTTCTGAAATATCACCTGGTACAGCACTCAACTCCCAACTTTCACCAATTTGTTTTGATAGTGACGGCTTTTGAAGTGTTCTTGCTAATTTTGTGCCTCCCCAAATTTTTTCTTTGAGAATAGGCTTAAATTTTAGAGGATATAAAGTTTGTGTCATTGTATTATTCACCAGAATAGGTCACAAAGTTACGAGGAGTTTCGTAAAGTGTAACCTCTAAATGAAGATTTGCTTCTAGTTTGGCCTTAATTTTATTGTAAATGACAACTGCAATGTGCTCGGCAGTGGGGTTAAGGTCTTTGAACTCTGGTACATCTAAGTTTAAATTTTTATGATCAAACGCATCCTCAACCTCTGCTTTTATAATATCTTTTAAGATTTTTACGTCAATGACATACCCTGTATCCGGATCAATTTCACCAGTTACACTAGCAATAAGTTCATAATTATGACCGTGGTAATTGGGATTGTTACACTTGCCAAAAACTTCATTATTCTTTTCAAAACTCCAATCTTTTCTGTAGAGCCTGTGGGCTGCATTAAAATGCGCTTTACGATGTACGGTTACTTTCATGAGTTTTGAAGATTTATATGTTCGTAGAATTTTTCGAAAATAATTTTAAACCATGCCGTATATAGGTCTGGCTGTTTAGCGATGTCTTTTTGAAGTTCCTCTAAGGTCATCCATTTCCAAGCAGCTACTTCATCAGGATTAATGTTAGGTTCCTCATTGTAATACCCCAATAAAATATGATCGTATTCATGTTCTGTGAGTCCGTTATCAAATGGGGCCTTATAAATAAACGAAATACTTTCTTGAAGCTCAGTAGAAAAACCCATCTCTTCCATTAGTCTTCGTTTGCCTGCTTCAATATTACTTTCACCATCACGTTGATGGCTGCAGCAGGTGTTAGTCCATAGACCGGGAGAATGGTATTTATGTAAGGCACGTTGCTGTACCATTAATTCGTTTTCTTCGTTGAAAACAAAAACAGAAAATGCTCTGTGTAGTAGCGCTTTCTCGTGAGCTTCAATTTTTGGCATTAAGCCAATTTTATTATCGTGCTCGTCAACCAATACAACTTGTTCTTTACTCATAGAACAAAATTAACATCTAAAGCTTTAAAAAAAGTGAAGGATATCATAAAAAAAGCCGTTTAAAAATTAAACGGCTTTAACTTATATTATAGGATTATTAGCTTATTGTTTTTTATCACAAGATTGTCCGTTGATACTTGTAATTATAAATTCACTTCTGCGATTTAATTGATGCTCATCATCGGAACAAGTAGAACTATTAGAAGGTTCGCACGCACAATTATTAACCAGTTGCGACTCACCATAGCCTTTAGCCGTAAGGCGCTCGGCGGCAACACCATTATCTATTAAATATTGACGCGTAGATTGGGCCCTTCTTTCGGATAAGGCTTCATTATAATTTGCTGGTCCGCGACAGTCGGTATGAGACCTAATATCAATATTCATAGTAGGGTATTTATTTAATACGGCGAGTACCTTCTGCAACTCTATTTCGGCATCATATCTAATATTGGATTTGTCGAAATCAAAATAGATGATTGGAATGTCCAAAATTTTGGCTAGATCATCACAAGGATTGATTTTCTGAACGTCCTTTTCTAACAGTAATTGCAACTGTAGCTCTTGTTTTTTATTAGGAGTTGTGAAACGTTTTTCATCAGATATGTACATATCCTTTACGGCTCTCAATAAATATTCCTGATCACAATCGAGTTCAAATTCAAAAATAGCATCACTCCCCACCTCTTTACGCTCAATTTCTTCACCATTACCATCGTAAAGAACAACTGTGGCATTGGCTATTAATTCACTGGTTTTCATATCCTGAATGGTTCCGTAAACCAGTTGTTCACATTCGGGAACTTCAAAGGTATAAATATCGTCGCTACCTTTACCTCCTGCTCTATTAGAACTGAAATATACCCTTTTGGTAGCCAGATTTTCATAATAAGCAAAATCGTCTGCAGAACTATTTACCGGTTTACCAACATTTACAACAGGAAGGTTTCTATAAATTCCTGATCCTACTTTTTGATCTAATTCCTCAGATTTAAAAACATCCATTCCGCCTAAACCAGGAAATCCAGTTGAAGAATAAAAGAGATTGCCATTGGTATCAATAAATGGAAAGGATTCTTGACCTTCTGTATTTATAGAAGCCCCTAAATTTTCTGGTTCACCTAAAGAACCATCTTCATAAACTTCGACAACAAAAATATCCGATTGACCAAAAGTGCCTGGCATATCGGAAGCAAAATATAATCTCGTTCCTGATTTATTTAAGGCTGGATGCGCAACGCTATAATCCTCACTGTTAAAATGAACTTTGTGGATATCACCCCAAGCACCATCTTCGTTTAATGCAGCTCTGTATAATTGTAGTCTGTTTATTCCTGTCTCATCTTCTTTATACCTTCTTTTGTAGAAGTTATTTCGGGTAAAAAACATGTACTGACCATTTGGTGAAAATACGGCGCTAGATTCGTGAAATTTAGTATTTACCTTACCTTCAATTTCTATGACCTCGCCAAAACCATTTTCCGTTTTCTCGGCCAAATACAAATCTAGGTATGGTTCTTCGTTCCATCTATACTTTCGGCCACCACCTCTAGCCGAAGCGAAGACAATTCCATTGGCATATTCAGCAGTTCCAAAATCAGAGAATTGCGTATTAATGTCTAGGTTGTCCAGCTCAATATCATCTCTACTTAGTTCCTCGATATCAGACCTATAATCAACTTTAGAAAGAAAAGCCTTTCCTCTTCGATCATTTGGCTTAAGGTCATTAAATTTTTGCATGATTTTATCGGACTTCTCGTAATTCTCTATACCTCTTAAAGAAAGTGCGTATCTAAAATAATATTCAGGATCGATGTTTTCTTCTAGTGCAATTAACTCACCATACCATTTAGCAGCATTTTCCATATCGTTAGTAAAATAGAAGGAATTGGCTAACTTCTGAAATAGTTCAACAGATTTATAGCCCTTTTTTGCTACCTCCAATAAAACTTCACTAGTCTTTACGTATGCAAATTTACTGTAGTCGTTCTCTACACTTTTTATTTTTCCTTGTTGAGCATAAATATTTGAAAAATTTACAAATACTATTGCTAAAACTATATTTGTTAAAGTTGTTTTCATAATCAATATTTTAGAAGAAACGAGGAGATAAAATTCTACCTAAACGCTTCACTTCAAATCTTAAAGTTATTTCGTGAGTACCGCCATTATAATTATTTAATCCTGTGGTTGTTAAGTCGTATCCATAACCAATAAACATGCCCGGAGTCACTTGAAAACCTAAAAGTGCGCTGACAGAGTCATCCCATCGCCATGCTAAGCCTGCGGTTAAGTTTTTCCGAAACCAAAAATTGGCTGAAATATCGGCGATTAATGGCGCTCCCGTGGTTGCTTTGACTAAAAATGCCGGCTTAAATTCCAAGGTCTCACTCAGGTTAAAGACATAACCACCAATAGCATAAAAATGCATACGCTCTGTAGCTAAAGACTCCTGAAAATCATCATAATGTTCGGTTTCTAGAAAATTAGGGACGGCTAAACCTAAATACCACTTTCTGGTGTGCATATAAATACCAGCTCCTACCATGGGTGAAATTAAATTTATATTCTCATTAAATAGAACATCTGGATCTTGAAAGCGCCCTTTACTCCAATCTGTATCTAACATATGGATCCCTGCTTTAACTCCGAATGATAATTTTAAATCTTTGGCATCTAAGGGAATGGTATATGAAAAATTCGCATCTACAAATGTTTCTCTTGCTGGTCCAAGTGCATCGCTAACAATATTTAACCCTAAAGCAATCCGCTCATTACGTAAAGGTGAGTGAATACCTAAGGTTTGCGTTTGTGGTGCACCATCTATACCCACCCATTGTGATCTGTGTAAACCTACAACACTTAAGGTCTCTCTTTGACCCGCATAAGCAGGATTTACACTTAAGGTATTATACATATAATGGGTAAACTGAGGTTCTTGCTGTGCATTGACATCTATTCCTAATAGTGTAGTAAACACTATTAAAATTAAACTTGCTCTTGATAATCTATAAATCATCTTTTTGTCTTTTATATAGTTGTTTACTTATCTATTAATATATAACCATCCCACTCGTGCTTCAGAGCCATCACCTAAGTCCAATACATAATAATACGTTCCTACTGGTAATTCTTCGGAATCATTGACTAATGCGCGTCCGTTGGATGTACCTGACCAATCATTTGAATATCCATCCTTAGAATACACCAGATTACCCCATCTGTTGTAAACTTCCAGTTTATTATTTGGAAATCTTTCTAGACAATCAATCACGAAAGTCTCATTAACCCCATCACCATTTGGTGAGAACTCATTGTAAATCGTTAAACATATAGGCTCAACAGTTGCAGTTGCTTCATCATTTTCTATATTGTTGTCAGTACCGCCACTTGCATTTTCAACAAATGCAACATTTGTATAATCTCCATCACCTAAAACTTCAGCTGTTATTTCTAAAATCTCAACCTGACCTGGGAGTAGTTGTCCAACAATCCACTCTCCATTAAACTCTGAATAGGTACCTGCGGTAGTTATTGCTGAGATAAAGACATATCCATTAGGAATGACTTCACTTATTAAAACATCACTAGCAGTAACATCGCCAATATTAGCAACCTCAATTGTAAATATAACTTCATCACCAACAACAGGTTGAGGTTCATTGACTACCTTAGTTACTTCTATATCAAAAATAAAGTTCACTGGTGTAATTGTAGGATCATTATCACTTGTAGGATCATTTGGATCATCACTTGTATCGGTAATATCGTCGTTTGAATTACCTAGGTCACCGTTAGGTCCTTCCGCCCTGACACTTGCGGAATTGGAAACAAATCCTAATTCTAAATCAGCTTGCGTAATTTCGTAAGTCGCTGTATATGTAAAATCATCAATTTCTCCAGGTGATAATGTAGCAATTGGACCACCAATTAAATTTAAACCTGGTAAAGGATCTTCAATTTGTATATCTGTTAATGTTACATTTCCTGTATTTTCAACAGTAAATATGTAAGTTATAATATCACCTATACTACCTGAAATACCGTCCCCATTGGTGTCTTCTAGAGGTAATGTTGATTTGATAAGATTTATCTCTGGCAGCTGAGCGCATTCTGTCTCGGTTGGGTCATTGTCGCTGGTAGCATCTATAGGGTCGTCACTGTCATCGCTTAATACACTACCTATTGCGTCCTGAGCATTTGCAATGGCTTGGTTTGATACGAAGCCAGCATCAATATCTTCCTGTGTAATAGCATAGGTTGCTGTGTACACAATTGCACCTGATCCAACAATCATATCTTCTAAATCTCCTTCTCCATCTTCATCTGTTCCACCACTTAAATAAATTGGTGTTGGTAAAATCCCTGTTCCGCTAAAATTAGCAGTTTCTTCGGTAACACTAATATCGAATACAGTAACATTTCCAGTATTAACCACTGTAAATGTGTAGGTAATAATATCCCCTACCGATGCCACACCATCATCCCCTAAGTCAAGAACACTAGTCTTTTCTATGGCAATACTTTGCAATTGTGGTATAATTACTATTGTTGCATCATCTTCTGTGTTACCATCCGTGTCATCGCCATCGTCACTCACATCACTTACATCGTCTGTTCCTGATGGACTGTCTCCTGTTACAGTAGCGCTGTTCGTTACGTTTCCTGAATCTACATCAGTCTGTGTTATGATGTAGGTTGCTGTGGCCGTTCCTGTCTCACCTGGTAATAAGTTAGACGGACTAAGTGCTAAGTCTACCGTTCCTGTTAAGGCATCGTCAATACTAACATTACTTACCGTAGTATTTCCTGTGTTTTCAACACTAAAGGTATAAGTCAACTCATCGCCTAAACTAAAGCCTGTTGGTGCAACATCATTACTGATGGCTACTGTTTTGGTTAATGCTAATGCCGGATTTTGTGTTATGGTAATTATTGTTGAATCGTCTTCGGTGTTACCATCCGTGTCATCACCATCGTCACTTACATCACTTACATCGTCTGTTCCTGATGGACTGTCTCCTGTTACAGTAGCGCTGTTCGTTACGTTTCCTGAA
>Ga0207419_1002068_pt1 | contig 13726 bp, 9 predicted proteins | sample ElkSloMetagenome_4_FD_184723 | JGI IMG/M metagenome (GOLD analysis project Ga0207419, IMG submission 184723) | Hot spring microbial communities from Elkhorn Slough, Monterey Bay, USA - MD2A (version 2) | ecosystem: Environmental > Aquatic > Marine > Intertidal zone > Estuary: Microbial mat ... | reverse complement strand
CTGTTCCTTGATCTTTTCCAAAGACTCTTTCATCAAGACCACTTGTTTCTGCATTTCTGCATGATTGGCTTTGGAACCAAGAGTATTGATCTCCCTGCCAATTTCTTGAGCAATAAAATTCAATTTCTTTCCTTGCTGTCCTTCAGCATCAAGCACTTCAAGGAAGTACTGACAATGAGCTCTCAACCTTACCTTTTCTTCTGAGATATCGAATTTCTCCATATAATAGATCATTTCTTGCTCGAAACGATCCTTATCAATATTGGCTGAATCGATATGCTCATTGAGCTTTTGTTGCACCCTTTCGCGAAAATGATCGATTCTGGCGTCCTCAAACTTTAGTGCTTCTTCCAGATATATGGCGATATTACTGACCTGTTGTCTGAGGTCTTTGATCAATTGCTCACCTTCAGCTATTCTGAATTCGTTCAGTTGCAATACCGCCTGGTTTAGCATGTTCAAACAGGCCTGTTTTTCTACTTCTGAAAGGTCTTCTTCTTCTGCGCTGAAAACTTCAGGAAATCGGCTTACGGTGGAAATCAGATCATCACTTTTGGTTCCCAGCTCTTCGCTGAGCGACTTCATCTCTTGGAAGTATTTCTTGAACAGTTCGCGATTCAGTTTTGGGGCATTGCTAATCGATTGTTGTTCGATATTGAGATTGAGTTCCACCTTTCCCCGATACATCTTTTCGGTGATCAGTTTGCGCATATCAGCCTCCAATTCTCGGAAGATACCGGGCAACCTCAAATTGAGATCAAGATTCTTGGAATTGAGCGAGCGAATTTGAAAGATTACTTTTCGATCTCCCACATTTCCTTCGGACTTGCCGAAGCCTGTCATTGAATGAATCATAAAGGCTTTTAATTCAAGCCGCAAAGGTAGTGATTAAGCCTTAGTTTGAACGGGCTTGCGAATGCTAACTAAATATACTCCACTGAAGATCAAAATAGCCGAGAGCACTTTCACCAGATCGAGTTCGCCATCGTAAAAGAGAATTGCAATAATAGAGGCGATCAAAGGCTGAGAGTAAATGTAGGTGCTTACGGTGGTTGGATTTAGCCTCTTCAAGCCATAAATATTAAAAAGATAAGCAAGAAAAGTAGTTCCGGCCACCACAAAAGCAAAGGCATACCAGACTGATGAGGTGAAGGAAGCCCACTCTACCGTTTGCACCTCCTGAAATCCAAAGGGAAATACATAGCAGGCGCCAAACACGAAGACCCATTTGATCACAGTGAGCGGACTGTATTTCGACATCAGCGGTTTTACCAATACGAGGTATAAGGCATAAGAAGTGCCGTTCAAGAAGATGAACAGATCTCCAAGCAAGCCGTCGCTTTCTACGGTCAATGGATTGCCGTGAAGGATCAAAGCTGCCGCTCCGGCCAGACCGAGAAAAACTCCGGCCAATTTGGTGGGCGTGATCTTAGCTTTTATGATCAAGGCGGCAAAGATCATTACCAGTATAGGATTGCTGGTCATAATAATCGCTGCATTGATTGGAGAAGTGAGGTTGAGCCCGTAAAAGAACATCAATTGATTTCCGGCCACGCCAAAAAGTCCGCAGAGGGCCAGCCTCAAAAAATCGCTTCGCTCGATCTTGTCCGTTTTTCGTACGCTGGATAGGAGTAAAAAGAGCAACAAGGCACCGAATACGCGACAAAAGATAAAGGCAAAAGGAGAAAGGTAATCGGGCATTAAGCCTTTGGCTACACTGTAGTTGATGCCATAGATCAAGTTGGCACCGAAAATAGCCAGATGGGCAAAGATCTTTTTTTGATCAGCCATGAACGCTAATTATAAAGCAGCCTTCAATTTGGCCACGGTCGATTTTGCGGAACCGATGAAGATCTCTCCATCAACCATAAATACCGGTCTTTTTAAAAAAGTGTATTCCTCGAGGATCAATTCTCGAAAGTCCTTTTCGCTCAATGCTTTATCTTGCAAGCCCATCTGTCGGTATTTCATGGCCCGGCGACTAAACAGTGCTTCGTAGCTGCCGGCCAGTTCTTTCATCTCATCCAATTGCTCAGGGCTAATTTTATTAGTTTTGATGTCCTGTAAAATCAGGTCTTCGGGAGCCTCGATTTCGTTTAGGATCTTTTTGCACGTTGAACAAGTAGAGATATAGTATGCTTTTTTCATGGTAAAGAGTTGAAGACCAAAATTAGGATAGATTTAGCAGCAGATGCCACAAAACCCCAGAGCCCTTAAGCTTTTTTCGCCGACCAGGATTGCCATTACCATCTTGATCGGTTTGAGCGTGGCAACCTATCTGGTGGCCAAGAACTTCAAGATGGAATATTTTGAATCCATCAGTTGGAGCTGGAATTCTACTTTTTGGATATTCGTAGCCGTGATCATGATGGCTTGCCGGGATCTGGCCTACATGTATCGCATTCGGGTGCTTACCGACAATGAGATCAGCTGGCGAAACAGCTTTGATACCATTATGCTTTGGGAGTTTGCTTCCGCGATCAGTCCTTCTATCGTCGGTGGTTCTGGAGTAGCCATTTATATCGTGAACAAAGAAGGGGTAAAAATGGGTAGAAGCACAGCGGTAGTGATGATCTCTGCCTTATTGGATGAGCTTTTCTACATCTTGACCGTGCCGGTGGTCATCTTGGCGGTGGGCTATGAGTATATCTTTCAATTTGAACTGCCGTCTGAATCTCTAAGCGGTATGGTTGGCAAATACGGGATTCAAGGGGTTTTTCTGGCCGGCTATCTTTTTATCGTATTTCTCACCTCCATGATCAGTTTTGCGGTCTTCTATCGTCCGAGGGGTTTCAAGTGGATTCTTCTTCAGGTATTTCGCTTACCTTACTTAAGAAAGTGGAGACATGATGCGAGCGACACCGGCGATGACATTATGACCACCTCTAAAGAATTAAAAGGCAAGCCTTTCTCTTTTTGGTTTAAAGCCTTCGGCTCCACCGTGGTTTCATGGACGGCCAGATTTTGGGTGGTTAATTTCTTGATTCTTGCCTTTGTAGCCGTGGATGATCATCTTTTGATCTATGCCAGACAGCTGGTGATGTGGGTAATCATGCTGATCAGTCCTACACCGGGAAGCACGGGGATTGCAGAGGTAGCCTTTTCCGGTTTCTTAAGGGATTTTATTCCTTTGGGCCTTACCGGGGCCCTCGCACTTTTGTGGCGACTGGTGAGCTATTACCCCTATCTTTTTATTGGGGCGATCATATTGCCTCGCTGGATCAGAAGAACCCACGTGCAGAAATAATGGGTCTAACTGCCCTCTTTTGATTGATTAAATTTGAATTTAATCACTTACAGTATATGCATGAGTTCAAATAAGATGCGTTTTGGTACCAAGGTTATTCATGCCGGCATTAATGCCGATGAAGCTACCGGGGCCGTGATGACCCCTATTTACCAGACTTCCACCTATCAGCAAGAAGCACCCGGAGTGAATAAAGGCTATGAATATGCCCGATCATCGAACCCCACCAGAAAGGCCCTGGAATCTAACCTGGCCGCTTTGGAAAATGGGAAACATGCCTTCGTTTTTGGTAGTGGTATGGCGGCTACCGACACCATTTTTAGAATGTTGGAACCGGGAGATGAAGTGGTTTCAACTAAGGATCTATATGGGGGGTCGTATCGGCTATTTTCCCAAGTATACGAGCCAATGAAGGTAAAATTCAAATATGTCTCCATGGCCAAAATGGCTGATATTGAAGCTGCCATCAGTCCGAAAACCAAAATGCTTTGGCTTGAAACTCCCACAAACCCGACCTTGCAGATAATTGATATTGCAGCAGCCTGTCGAATAGCAAAAAAATACAAGCTCTTGGTGGCGGTAGACAATACCTTTGCCAGTCCGTATCTTCAAAACCCTTTGGATCTAGGAGCAGATTTGATCATGCACTCAGCAACAAAATACCTAGCCGGGCATTCCGATGTGGTGATGGGGGCGCTGATCTGTAATGAGGAAAGGCTGGCCGAAAAGCTTGGGTTTACCCAAAAGTCGGTCGGAGCGATTCCCGGCCCCCAGGATTGTTTTCTGGCCCTTAGAGGAATAAAGACCTTGCATTTAAGAATGCAAAGACATTGTGAAAATGGAGCTGCCGTGGCAAATTTTTTAAGGGCACATCCCAAGGTAAAGCTGGTTAATTGGCCTGGCTTTACGGATCATCCCCATCACCAGATCGCGAAGGAGCAGATGAAAGATTTTGGAGGGATGTGTTCATTTAGCCTTAAAGGCAACGATAAAGCGGATGCGTTCAAACTGATGTCATCCTTCAGTTTGTTTACCCTCGCAGAATCCTTAGGAGGGGTAGAAAGTTTGGTTTGTCACCCGGCCAGCATGACGCACGCCTCCATGTCAGAAGCAGAGCGACTTGAGGCGGGAATACCAGATTCATTAATTAGGTTGAGTGTAGGGGTAGAGGATGTGAATGACCTACTGGAAGACCTAGAGCACGCACTAAAAAAGATTTAAGATGTTCAAAAGATCACAGGTCATAATTACCGGCAGCAGTCGCGGGCTCGGAAAGGCATTAGCCGAGGCCTTTTTGCATGAAGGGGCTAAGGTCATCGGCCTAAGTCGTTCCAAGACTATTGATCATAAGCATTACAAGCATTTGAAAGCAGACTTGTCAAATACGGATCAGGTGAAATCAATTGACCTTCCGATAGAAGAAGGGCTGGATGCTTACGTCTTGATCAATAATGCAGGGACTTTAGGGGAAGTGAAAAGCTTTCACAATTTGGATGAACAAGACATGATCGACACCACCAAATTGAATTTCTTAGCTCCTGCGCTGCTGACTAAGAAATTTCAAAAATCAATAAGCAACGAAAAGGGAAGAAAATACGTTATTAACATAGGATCAGGTGCTGCTTATAATGCCTTGGATGGCTGGAGCATGTATTGTTCAACAAAAGCGGCTCTTTCTATGTTTAGCAGGGTGGCAGCATTGGAATGCAAGGTTCAAAAGCTTGATTTGAAAGTGGTAGATCTTTCTCCCGGCGTTATTGATACGGAGATGCAATCCAAGATCAGAAAAGCAAATTCCTCGGAATTTACTGAGGTTGAGCGATTCAGGCAATATCATCAGAACGGAGAACTGCAGTCTGCAAGTCAAACTGCAGACTTAATTATCCGTAATTTTGATCAGCTTTTTAAGAATAAGGAAGGAATAGAATCATTAAGAAATTATAAATAGGAAATATGAAAAGATTGGTTACTCTAGCAGGGTTTTTATTCATCAGCTCGTTTGCTTTTTCGCAAACACACGATCACGAGAGTGAGTGGTGCGGCACCATGCCGATGATGGAACAGTATTTTGAGGCCAACCCCGAAAAAAGAGCCCAATATGAAGCTGATCAGGAAGCGCTTTTAAATGTGAAGCCCAGATCCCAGAAATCAGGTCATAAAACCATCATACCCGTTGTAATCCATGTGATCCATTACAATGGAGAAGGAAACATTTCAGATGCACAGATCGCAGATGGGATGCGCATTCTGAACGAGGATTTCAACAAACAAAATGCAGACACCAACACCATCCGAACGGTTTTTCAGAATCTTTCTGTGAGCATGGATATCGAGTTTAGATTGGCGCGGATTGATCCGCAAGGGAACTGCACCAACGGAATAGTGCGATACAATTCCTATTTGGCAGAAGGCCCGGCTAATCGAAACGCACCAAAATTTGTTTCTCCGCAATCACAGTGGGATCCTTTTAAGTACATGAATATTTGGATCGTAGATGATTTCAACCAACCTACCTTAGGCGGCTTCGCCCAATTTCCAGGTTCTGGTCCAACCAATACTTATGGCTTTATGGTAGTGGATGATGAGTGGGGCTCGATCGGTACTGCTACTGCAGGATCTTTTGCGGGAAGAGCGGTGCCCCACGAAATGGGTCACTGTTTCAATTTATTGCACCCATTTCAAAGATCAAACGGATTTCCGAATGGCTGTGGATCTCTCTGCCAAAGTACCGGTGATCGCGTGTGTGATACCCCACCTCAAATTGGAACCCTCAACAACCAGTGTCCTACCGGCAGTACCTGCAACAATGACGCGACAGGCGGTAGCGCTGCCAACCCTAACCCTTTCACTACTAATGTGCCAGACATGGTAGAGAATATTATGGGATACGGTATTGGATGCCAAGTCATGATGACTCCGGGTCAAAAATCTAGAATGGAAGCTGCATTTTCTTTTTATCCGTTGTTGAGCAGTCTCACCGATACGGCCAATGCCACTGCCACCGGTACCAGCGATAATTATGTACCTCCTACTTGTCCGCCAATAGCCGAAGTATTGAGCTACGATAAATTCGTTTGCGCGGGCAGTTCCATAACCTTTACTGAAGAAAGTTATGGCGGACCACGTACCACCTATTCTTGGTCATTTCCTGGAGGAACTCCGAGTGTATCCAATTTAGCACAACCAGTCATCACTTATAACACGGCTGGAACGTATGACGTGGTACTAAGGGTATCTAATGCAGGTGGAATTGATAGTTTGGTGCTGACAGACTATGTGCATGTGTTAGGCAGCAACGCTTATTCAGCTTTTGGATACACAGAGGGATTCGAGAATGATTCGATCTTCGATAATGAATGGGTGTCTATCAGTAGGACTGCTGGAGAAAACCCGGAGACAATTTGGGAAAGAGCCGCATTTGCATCTAAAACCGGTAGCGGAAGTGCGTGGTTAAAGAATTTTTCAAGCGTATACGTTGGAGGAGTAGACCAATTGATTTCGCCAGCAATTGATATGACTGACGTGTTAAACCCCAACATTACTTTTGAGGTCTCCTACCGCAGACGAGCCACTTCGAATAACGATCAAATCAGATTTAGCGCTTCAACTAATTGTGGTGAAACGTGGAATAACATATTAAGCGTAGGTCTTTCTTTCTACGCTTTTGATAACAGTACTCAACCAAATTCGGACTTTGCTCCTACTCAGGGAAATCAATGGGAAACGGTAACGATACCATCTCAGGTGATTTCGAACAATATCCGAAACTCTGACCGTGTTCGTTTCATGATCGAGGTGGTACATGGTGATGGAAATAACGTCTTTATAGATGATTTTGCCATCAGCGGCCAGCCCGTTGGACTTGACCAACAATTCGTGGAAGAAGTGGAAACACTCAGAATTTTTCCAAATCCAACAGAATCCATGTTTAATCTGGTCTATAATGCCTCCAAAGCGGGTCAAACAAACATCGCCCTGAGAAATATCTTAGGAGAACGCGTTATGGATATTTACAATGGCGAAATGGAATCTCAGGAATATCGTTTTACAGTGGACGGTACAGGGCTGAGCAAAGGAATCTATTTCTTAACCATTGAAGGAGAAGAAGAGCGAATCACCGAGAAAGTGATCATTAAATAAAAGTGATACAAGAGGTATAAATGAAAAGGCGATGGATTCCATCGCCTTTTTTAATTCGTGTGCTGCTTCAATTTAATAGGATACGATAATATCTCGAATTTCCTTCACCTTAAGTTTGATCTTCAAGAAAGTAGCCTCACTGATGTCGATCGTTCCTTCAGAGGTATCGTAATAAATAAAATCGCTATCCTTAAAGGCTTCTGGTGATTGAAGGAACTCAGGGTATGTCACCTTTTGGTAAAGCTCCAGTAACTCCAGCAAATGTTGATTGAGGTTGTTAAATGACCCTTTATCTTCAATTGAATTGAGTAATTCAATAAGGTTTTCCAGAGAGAATTTCTGACTGGCTAAGATATTCTTCACCCCTTCGGCATCTGAATTCTCGTCGGTCATGTGACTTCCCAAATAAAGAGCTTCCACCCAGCCCCCTGCAATCACGTATGTGGATACGTTTTGTTGCTCAGGATTTCTTAAAAAGGTCTCGTTATTTAAGAAAAAATCACTGATCACCATGCGCAAGGTATCCCGGCTGTTGGGGCTTTTTTCCAAGCGACTGATCAATTCTTGCTCAAAAGTTTCACCAATACCGATCTCATCACCAATTACCTGACAAACCTTGAGGTAGGCGATCGCATCCTCGTGCTTAGAAAAGAGTCCGGCATAACTCAGATCGGCACCATACACCCCCAGGTTCAAGGCTTTTTTCTTGCTCAGCAAGTAGCGGTCCCTTTCAGATAGGGCGTGCATTACTGATGGAATGTATTGTACCCCTTCGGTCTTGAAAAGCAAAGAAAGTTCAAGTGGTGAGGGTAAGGCATAAAACACTTTTTGAACCTTTTCAACCTTTTCTTTCTTTTCATCTTCAGACATGTCGATCAACTCGACCTCTTCTTTCTTTTGACTTTTTCTCTTGTTTTGCGAACCTTCTTCACTAACACAGGCCGATAAAGCTGAAAATAAGACAAGTAGGCTTGTTAGCTTGGATATTGAATTTTTCATACCAATACGAATTTCAGTAAAAATACTAATGTGCATCTAACCAATTGCCAGCTGCCTCCATTTCTACGGTTAAAGGCACTTTTAGTTCTACTGCACCTTCCATTTTTTCTTTGATCAGCGGCTTGATGATCTCAATTTCTGAATCGTGTGCATCGAATACCAATTCATCGTGCACCTGCAGGAGCAGCCTGGATTTGAAGTCTTCTTCTTTGAATTTTTTATGAATATCGATCATTGCCTTTTTAATGATGTCAGCCGCAGATCCTTGAATCGGAGCGTTGATGGCATTCCTTTCGGCATACCCCCTCACCACCGCATTTCTTCCGTTGATGTCTTTCAAATAGCGCCTGCGTTTCATGATGGTTTCTACGTACCCATGTTCTTTCGCAAAGGCTATGCTCTCATCCATATAGCCCTTGATCTTTGGATACTTCTCAAAATAGCTGTCGATGATGGCTTTCGCCTCTTTCCTGCCAATGTTCAAGCGCTGTGAAAGTCCAAAAGCAGAAATGCCATAGATAATTCCAAAGTTTACCATCTTGGCCTGGCTGCGTTTTTCACGATCTACTTTGTCAAGGGCTACTTCAAAAACCTTTGAAGCGGTAGCCGCATGAATGTCTTGCCCTTCCTTGAAAGCCTTGATCATACTTTCATCTCCGCTCAAAGCGGCAATGATCCTCAACTCAATTTGTGAGTAGTCTGCAGCCAACAATTTAAAGTCATCCCCTCTTGCAATGAAAGCCTTACGGATCTCTCTTCCTTTCGGTGTTCGAATGGGTATATTTTGGAGGTTGGGGTTGTTCGAACTCAGGCGACCGGTAGCCGCTACTGCTTGCATGTAATTGGTGTGGATCCGCTTGGTATCCGGACTGATCAATTCAGGTAAACTATCCACATAAGTGCTTTTCAGCTTCTTCAGCGATCTGTATTCCAATACTTTCGGTATGATCTCGTGTTTATTTTCCAGTTTACTTAAGACATCTTCTGAAGTGGAATACTGTCCGCTTTTTGTCTTCTTTGCTTTCTCGTCAATTTTCAGATGGTCGAAGAGCACTTCACCCAGTTGTTTAGGGGAGTCTACGTTGAAGTCCATGCCGGCAAGATCGATGATCTCTTTTTCAAGGGTGCCAATTTCCTTTCCCAGTTCCTTGGAGAATTCCGCAAGAGCGTCTGTGTCTAACATGATTCCTTCTTCCTCCATTTTCGCCAAGACTTCCACCAAGGGCATTTCGATCTCTTTGAAGAGCTTCATGAGTTCGTTTTCTTCCAGGGCTTTTTCAAAAAGCGATTTCAAGCGAAAGGTAATGTCGGCGTCTTCGGCTGCATAGTCGGCGATCTCTTTAGGATCGAGGTCTTTCATGCTTTTTTGATTCTTTCCCTTTTTGCCAATTAGACTTTCGATAGGTACCGGTCGGTAATTCAGGTAATTCTCGGCCAATACATCCATATTGTGCTTCATGTCGGGTTGCAACAAATAATGTGCGATCATGGTATCGAAAAGCTTGCCTTTAAGCTTAAGTCCATACCGATGCAACACCTGCATATCGAACTTCAGATTCTGGGCAATGAGCTCTTTCTTTTCGTCGCCAAAAACTCCCTGAAACTTATTCACCAGCTCCTTGGCCTTTTGTTGATCAGAAGGCACGGCTACATAATACCCTTCTTGCGCTTTCACGGAAAAGGCAAGACCAACCAAATCACAGCTTAGGGCGTCAAGTCCGCTGGTTTCGGTATCAAAACAAAATACCTTGGCCTCAGATAAGGTGTTGATCAGCTCTTCAATACCCTCTTTTGTATTTACGAAATGGTAATTGTGCGTTGCATTTTCTATGGTCTTGAACTCTCCGAGCTCAGCCTCATTTTGAATAGTCTCACTGTCGGATCCACTGTTAAAAAGGTCCATTTGACCTTGACTCGTCTGACTTGTGATGTGTACCTCTTCCCCTAAGATCCGCTTGCTTAAGGTGCGGAACTCTACCTCGGCAAACACCTCTTCAAGGGCTTGCTTGTTCATGGGATCCTTTTGCAATTGATCAGGCTCAAAGGCGATTGGTGCATCAATTATGATGGTGGCCAGTTTTTTTGAGAGCAGGGCTTGCTCGCGATTGGCTTCCACCTTTTCCTTCATCTTGCCTTTTAGCTCATCCACGTGGTCTAGGAGACCTTCCACACTTCCGTATTGTTGAATGAACTTTTTCGCAGTTTTGTCTCCCACCCCTGGAATTCCAGGAATGTTATCCACCGCATCACCTCGCATTCCCAAATAATCGATCACTTGCCTGGGTTCTTCGATCTCGAACTTCTCGCAGACCTCTTTTACTCCCCATATTTCGGCCTTATTGCCCATTCTAGGGGGCTTGTACATGAGGATCTTATCCGTGATCAACTGACCAAAATCTTTATCCGGGGTCATCATGTAAGTGGTGTAGCCTTCTTTTTCAGCCTTAACCGCCAGCGTACCGATCAGGTCATCGGCCTCGTAGCCGTGGGCAAAGATGATGGGGATGTTAAATCCTTCGATGATCTTTTTTATATAGGGGATAGCCAATCGAATATCATCGGGCATCTCTTCTCGGTTGGCTTTGTATTCCTTAAACTCAAGGTGTCTTTCGGTGGGTTCGCTGGTATCAAAAACCACCGCAATGTGAGAAGGATCTTGATTACTCAATACGTCGTAAAGGGTGGTCGTAAACCCATAGATTGCCGAGGTATTTAGTCCTTTAGAATTGATCATTTGATTTTGGCTAAAAGCGAAATAGGCTCGGTAGATCAAGGCATAGGCATCGAGCAGCCAAAGGGTTTTTTTATCTTCTGACATAGGGGTTCTCACAGCTTTAATGAGGCTGTAATTTATGAAAAACTATGCGTTTTGGAATGGGGAATTGCCGCTATTTTGCCTCCTTGAGCACCACTGCCAAGACAGTTTCTCCAACCGCAGCTAAAGTCTGCTTATCAATCACCGAGAGATTATCATCGTGGGTATGCCAATGCGGGGCAAAAGCGCCTGTGGCGGCATCGTATTGAATGATATCAATGCTGGGAATGCGGGCAATCTTGTTGATGTAGAGGTGGTCATCTTCCCCTACGTGGGTAGTTTGTTGAAAGTCGAAGTGATTACCATGCCCTAAAGCGGCCGCAGTACTCCAGACTTTATCCACGATATGAGGCGCGTAATACATGGAGATGGATTCACGGCTAAACTTTGCGTTGCTTGCGCCAACCATATCCAACAAGATTCCAAAGTTGGCCTGATAGTTCTCTTTATGCGGATTTTTGGCCCAGTACTGACTGCCAAGGCACCAGGTGCCTGCTTTTCTTCTGCGCATATCATCAGAAGGTTGGCCGTAATCCTCTGCATCAAAGAAAATGATATCCACGCCGATGTCTGTTTGCAGCGCTTGCAGTTGCCTGGCCACTTCAATTAAGATCCCTACTCCGCTACCTCCGTCATTGGCGCCGTCAATTGGCCTGTTTCGATCTTGGTCGTCCATATCGGCAAATGGTCTGGTATCCCAATGAGCAAACAAGAGAATGCGGTTATTCAATTCCGGCCGATATTCACCAATGATGTTGATGATGTTCAATTTTGTATTGTCAAAAGCCCTAACCACCGCCTTTTGCTGAAACACCTGAAGTCCGTATTGCTCCAGCTTTGAGCTCAAGTAAGCGGCGGTCTTTTGATGCGCTTCGGTATTTGGCACTCTCGGACCAAAAGCCACTTGTCTTTCAATAAAGTGGAAAGCGGAATCGGAATTAAAAGCGGGCCTTTCGATACTCGGTTTTTTTGCGACCTCCGGCTTTTTTTTCGCCGGGGAACTCTTTTTTGGACCATTTTCACAGGCCATAAAAGCGATTAGCACAAAAACGACAAGCAGTTGATTAATTCTCATATTCCCAGCTAGCCCCTTCTTTATGATCTTTGATCACGATGTTTAACGCCTTCAATTTATCGCGAATCTTATCCGCAGTAGCGTAGTCCCGTTCATCCTTTGCAGCCTGGCGGAATTGGATGATCAAATCCATAAGTTCGTCGGTCACTTCATTTGAAGAATCTTCCTTGTCCTCTATAGCGAGTCCAAGTACATCAAAATAGAAGACCTTGAATGCCTTTTTGAATGCTTCGAGGGTATTTTCATTGAGCTGTTTTTTTCCCGCAGCGACGCTATTGATCAGTTTAGCCCCCTCAAAAAGTTGCGCGATCAGGATCGGAGAGTTGAAGTCGTCATTCATGGCTTCACTTAAGCTTTCGATCCATTCTTCCACTTCCTCACCTCCCTTGGCTGAAGGCTTTAGCTCATCCAGTTTGATCACCGCCTCTTGCAACCTGTTCAAGCCTTTACTTGCGGCCTCCAAAGCTTGATTGGAAAAGTCGAGTGTAGAGCGATAGTGCGACTGTAAGATGAAAAACCGCACCGTCATCGGCGAATAAGCCCGATCCAATTGGAAATTGTCCCCACTGAATAGTTCGTGACAGAAGATACCATTACCTAGTGATTTCCCCATCTTTTGTCCGTTGATGGTCACCATGTTGTTGTGTAACCAATAATTCGCAAAAGACTTTGAAGTTAGGGCCTGAGCTTGAGCAATTTCACATTCATGATGAGGAAAGGCGTTTTCCAATCCTCCGCCGTGGATGTCGAAGGATTCTCCCAGATATTTTTGGCTCATGACGGTGCACTCGATGTGCCATCCGGGATATCCTTTTCCCCAAGGAGAATTCCACTGCATCAAATGGCTTGGTTCTGCTTTCTTCCAAAGGGCAAAATCAAAAGGATTCCTCTTATCGCTTTGTCCACTTAATTCCCTATTTGCGGCCCCTTCCACCAATTGCTCGATGGTTCTTCCCGAGAGCTTTCCGTAATCGAAGGTTTCATCGTACTTACTTACATCAAAATACACGGATCCATTTGCCGGGTAGGCAAAGCCTTTTTCAACGAGGGTCTCGATGCTTTCAATTTGTTCTTGAATATGACCGGAAGGTCTGGGGTAGATGTCGGCTCGCTTCACATTAAGCGCATCCATGTCTCTCAAGTAGTTGTACATGTATTTTTCAACCACCGCCATGGGGTCTACCTTTTCTAAACGGGATTGCTTCGCGATCTTGTCGTCCCCTTCATCTGCATCGTCGGTCAGGTGGCCTACATCCGTGATATTCTGCACGTATTTCACTTGCGGATAGAGGTGTAGAAGGTAACGGTAGATGAGGTCGAAAGAAACGTAAGATTTGGCATGTCCTAAGTGCGCGTCCCCATAAACGGTTGGGCCACAGACATACATCCCCACTACCTGATCATCAATTGGAGTAAATTCCTCCTTCTTTCTGCTAAGGGTGTTATAGAC
>Ga0207419_1002067_pt1 | contig 13726 bp, 11 predicted proteins | sample ElkSloMetagenome_4_FD_184723 | JGI IMG/M metagenome (GOLD analysis project Ga0207419, IMG submission 184723) | Hot spring microbial communities from Elkhorn Slough, Monterey Bay, USA - MD2A (version 2) | ecosystem: Environmental > Aquatic > Marine > Intertidal zone > Estuary: Microbial mat ... | reverse complement strand
GTCGAAATCGTCAGCCGCGACGAATCGATACCTCGCCATACTGAAGTGCGACACGGCCATCGGGCGTATCCAGCCAAAGCGCACCATCGCTTCGAATTCCGGCGGCAACGCCGGTCTGTTGGCTGCCATTATCCTGCTGCACGATCACACGCTGTCTGCATAAAGCATCGAGAGCTGACCAGCGTGCAATAAAAGCAGAGAACTCATTGCGCTCAAACTCATTGCATGCCCGATCCAGTGCCATTGCCAATTGAACCGCCAATTGACTCCGATCCAGCGGTTGTTCGCTTGCGGCCTGCAGATCTGTCCAGCCGCGACCTTCGGCAGCATCGGCAAGCGCCGCTTCAGAACCAAAAACCCGCAACGGCAAGCACACGTTCAATCCCAGCCCAACGACCGCATTGACCGCGCTCGATCCGATTGGCTGCGCCTCCACCAGCAGTCCGCCCAGTTTCTTTCCGTTGAATAACAAATCATTGGGCCACTTCAGTTTGATGGCCATGTGGCCCACCTGTTCATTCAACACTTCGGCCACGACAATGCCCATTGCCAGACCCAGCGGACCCAAAGCGCTCATCGGACAACGAAACCGATAGCCAAATGAAAGGCAAAGCCCTGAATGGGGAGGCGATATCCAGACCCGTCCCCTGCGGCCCCGACCTGACGTTTGATGTTCGGCCAGCACGAAGTGACGATGGCGATGACCTGCGCCGGCCAGCACCTTATTGGTTGAATCGATTTCCGCAAGCAGCTCCAGGCTCAACCCCACCGCATGCAGTGCCTTGTGAATAAACGCGCCATGCAATGATCTTGCGTTGCCGGGTGGTTCAAGATCCGATGTTGACTCCGAATCGACTGGCATCATCGATACACCGTTGTATGAATGTCCAGACTGAACATCAGCGGAAACACTCAGCGGCTGTATTGGCAACGCTGGGGCCGCTGAACGGACAGAACTGAATCGCGAGTACCCCTAGGACTCAAGACGATTTATTCTTGCGTTTGAACACGCGCGCTTTCTCGAACCGATTTTCATTGCCCTGTAGCAGGCGCGACACATTGCTGCGGTGAGTGAACACCAACAAGGCGGCCAGCGAAATGGCCAGTACGGTCAACGCCAACGGCAGCGGCTGGGGCCCGAACAGCAGCATTGAAGGCACCAGACTGAGTGCCGCCAGCACTGTAGCCAGGCCTACAAAACCGGTACCCAGCAGTGTCGCCAGCCAGACCAGCAACATGGGCAGAATGCACCAGGGTGCAATAACGGCCACAGCGCCGACGGCGGTGCCGGCACCTTTGCCACCCCGAAACCCGAAGTACGCCGGCCAGACGTGGCCGGCAACAGCACAGAAAGCACACACCGAGGCCACGCTGGTCGACGGGAGGGGATCGGACAATACCGGTGGTATCAGATAGACCAGCGCAGCAGCCAGCGCCCCTTTGCCGATGTCAATGACGACGACCATCAGCGCAAATAACCAGCCCACCGTGCGCAGTGCATTGGTGCCCCCTGCATTACCGGAACCCTGATTGCGGATATCGATGCCGCGCACATAGCCAAGAATCAACGCGCCGGACAGCGACCCGATCAGGTACGACAGCACTGCCATCCAGGCCAGATCGAGCATATTATTTCGCCTTCTCCGGCGGCTGCCAGGGCTGAATTCCAACAATCAGGCTGCCGGGCCCGGCGTGGACGCCAACCGCCGGACTCGCTTCTTCGACCCAGCACGCATCAATTTCCGGATGGCCGGTCAGCAGTTGGTCGCGCAGCGCCCTGGCTTCTGATTCAGCATCGCTGTGGCTGATCAAGACCCGATACACTTCGCCCCGATCCATTCGACGCAGCAGGAAATGACCGAAGCGCTTCACGGCATGGGTCCGGCCCGGAATCACACCGCGCGCGGTCAAGCGGCCGTCGACGGAGTTGGCCAACACCGGGTTGAGCCTCAGGTAGCGCGCCATTTTTTCCATCCACGGTTTGGCCCTGCCGCCACGCACGCCCCAGCTCAAATCGCGGGTCAATGCAAACGTCCGGGTTTTTGGCGACAGCTCATCGAGCGCACTGACAATCTGCTCAATGGACTGCCCGTTCGCCGCGGCTTCCGCTGCATACAACACCATCAAGGCCTGTCCGCAGGCGGCATTGCGCGTGTCATAGGTCCTGACCTCGCGCTGCTCATTGGACGGTTCGCTTGAAGGGCCTCGACTCTGGTGGTTGCGCTCAGCACTGTGTTGAGCCGCCTGCAGCGTGCCACTGAGCTGACCAGAGACGTGAATCGACAGCACATCATGCCCGTGGCTGGTCAACAGCTCATACTGCCGGCGAAAATCGCGCGGCGGCGGCTGCGAGGTTTGCGGATGCGGCTGATCTTCATCGAGCATGCGGTAAAACGCCGATGGTGTCATCGACAGCTTGTCGAGGTACTCGGTCTCGCCGAAAAACAACCGCAGCGGCACACTGTGTATGCCCAGACGATCAATTTCTGACAGCGGCAGATCTGCAGCCGAATCGGTCACGATGGCAGTTCGCCCGCGTTGATTCAACAGGCCATGCTGGCGTGTCATGTCATCGGCTTTCTGCTGGCGAACCTCACCGAAATTGGCGCACAGCTTGAAGATTTCGCCGGGCCGATCGGTGTGAATATGCACGCGTGCTCGCCGCCCACCGCCAGCGACAACCAGGCTGTCGGCCGGGAGCTGATCGAGTTCAGAACGCAACTGATCAACCGCCAGATCCTCGCCTTCGATCAGGCATTCCGTGCAGTAACGATAGTTCTCATCAACGGCATAGTCGGTGGCAAATTCAGGGCTTTCTTCAATAACGCCGGCTTCGATATCCGGAGCGCCGGTCTTGCCGCTGCGGATATAGCGCCAGATACCATCGAGCATGTCGACAAAACCCTGCCCCCCGGCATCGACCACTCCGGCAGATTTCAGTACCGGCAGCTGATTGGGTGTATTGGCAAGCGATTGATGTGCGGTTTTTCTGGCCGCGTTGAACAGTAAACGAATATCCTGGATACCGTCTTCAACACCGGACACCAGGGCGTCGGCAAAATCTTCGAGCACCGTTGGCATGGTACCGGCTACCGGCTTGGACATGGCCGACCAGGCCGCCATGGCGCCGGCATGAGTCACGCTGGCCAGCTGTTTGGCGTCCAGTGCGCTGCGGTCACTGCAGGCCTCACTCATGCCATGAAAAAACTGGGCCATGATAGCACCGCTATTTCCGCGCGCGCCATCGAGCGCCGCATCGGCCACTTCATCCATCAGATGAGTAACCGGGGCATCGCCATGCGCAGGCAGCCGGGTCCTGGTCAATCGTTGACTGACGCTATTCAGCGTAAACAGCAGATTGGTACCGGTGTCTCCATCCGGGACCGGAAAGACATTGATTCGATTAAGCCAGTCGCGCCGGGCCTGGACATTCACGATCCCTGCCAGCAGTGCATGCTGCAACTGTGACGCATCAATCTGTAGCAATGACGTAGACGTATTCAATACGGGGTCCTGAAGCGGGCGGTTCAGCGGGATGGCGTGGATTCGGCCAGTTCCTGAATCTGTGAGGCAGTGAAGGGCCAACTCAGCTTCTCGCCGGTTTGCTCATTCAGCACCACCGGCACCTGATTCCCATAGCGCTGGATCAGCTCAAGGTCTTCATCGATATCAACCGCCTTGATCTGGTCTGCGAGCCCGCCCAGGGTGATCAGTGCATAGGCCTTGCTACACAGATCGCAGTTTGAACGGGTATAAAAAATGAGGGACATGAAATCTTCCAAAAACCTAAAACGCAAGTATTTCACCTTTGACCGCTTCGCGTCCAGTCCTGTGCCCTGGACGAATGCAGGGCGAAAAATCCGTTACAGCAGCTCATTCAGCCAGCACGTTGATTAAAACCGAAATGCAATTCACAAGGGAACAGCCATTGGATTTTCAGCTCGAACTGAACCTGCGGGCATGGCCTATGCAGGCAACAACCAGCATCACAAGAATCAACAACAAGGTCAGCCCACGATGCAGGAAGGGGACCGGTTCAGCCGCCGCTTCTACGGCGCGGATATTGGCGCGCAGCATCAGGTTCTGCTCGGTCTGAATCATGAACGGAATGCCCCGATCCGTTAACCAGCTGCGCCCGCTGGGTTCGGAGGATTGATCCGTTTCAACGTTGAAGTCCTCGCCGTCATGAATCGGATCTCCGCGCACGAGCAGCCAGAACACAGGCTCATCAAGTCGCCAGGGCTGATCAAAATCGGTTTCAAAGAAACCGGTTCCATCACCGGTCAACATCGTCGCCCTACGCTGAGGATTATCCAGGTCCGGCACGCCATCCAGATCGCGAAACACAAACACTTCATTCGGCCAGGGTCCGCCGGAAAAGGCCAGCGAATTGGAAACGCAAAAACCGGTGATTTCGGCCGAACCAGGCAGAATACCGAAATCTGCCAGCTCGAAACGAATGCCAAGAAAATGATTCGGACGACCGGCATCGCCGCCGCCAAAGAAGATTGCGTCTTCGGCCGTGCCGTCGTCGTAGGACAGATCACCACAGGCCAATGGTGGTTCGCCGCGTTCTGCGGTCCCGCCCAGACGATGCTCGACCGTGCTCGCCAGCACAGCTTGAGCCAGCATCAGCAAAGACAGCAACAGGATGGAAGAATATTTCAATGAACTCGACCTCGGCATTTGCGATGGACCAGTATAGTCACTAGCGCAGGCGACAATCGAACGCCAACGACCAGCTGCAATTCATTGCATAATCAACTGTAAGTCCCTAGCGAAATTCATCATGTCGGTCAGCATCTTTGATTTGTTCAAGATCGGTATCGGGCCCTCCAGTTCGCACACGGTCGGTCCGATGCGTGCTGCTGCACGCTTTACCGAGCGGCTGCAACAGGCCGGCTTGCTGGAAGCCACAGCACGCCTGAAGCTGGAGTTGTTTGGCTCGCTGGGCCATACAGGACGCGGCCACGGGACTGACAAAGCCGTATTACTGGGCCTGGAAGGTCATTATCCGGATCAGGTCAATCCAGACCATATTCCGGAACGAATGCAGGCCATTCAGAATGAATCGGCCGTGCGTTTGTGCAATCACCACCCGGTGCCAATAGACCTGCGGCGCGACCTGGTCTTTCATAAGCGCCAGATGCTGCCCCACCACTCCAACGGTATGCGATTTACAGCGCTGGCTGAAGACGGCTCGGTGCTGGATACGCGCGACTATTACTCGGTCGGCGGCGGCTTTGTAGTCAATACCGATGAAGCAGAAGCCGACCGTATCGTGGCGGACACTACACCGCTCGCCTACCCTTTCAAGACCGCGGATGAGTTACTCGATCAGTGCAGAACCAACCAGCTTCGTATCAGCGAACTGATGATGGCCAACGAACAAGCCTGGCGCAGCGAAACCGATATCCGCAGCGGGCTGATCAGCATCTGGAGTGCCATGAAAGCCTGCATCGAGCGCGGCATTACCAGCGAGGGTGTGTTACCCGGGGGTCTGAAAGTCATCCGCCGCGCACCCAATCTGTATCAGAAACTCAAGGCCCGAGCCAAGCGCGATGACCTGGATAGCCTGGATTGGATCAACTTGTATGCGCTGGCCGTCAATGAAGAAAATGCAGCCGGCGGACGTGTCGTGACGGCACCCACCAATGGCGCAGCCGGCATCATTCCGGCCGTCATGCACTATTATCGACGATTCATCGATAGCGCCAGCGAAGACGGCATCATCGAATTTCTGTTGACGGCCGGCGCAATCGGCATTCTGTACAAGGAAAATGCTTCCATTTCCGGTGCCGAGGTCGGCTGTCAGGGCGAAGTGGGCGTGGCCTGTTCAATGGCCGCCGGTGGCCTGACGGCAGCCTTGGGCGGCGCACTTTGGCAGGTCGAAAATGCCGCCGAAATCGGCATGGAGCACAATCTGGGCCTGACCTGCGACCCAGTCGGTGGCCTGGTGCAGATTCCATGCATCGAACGCAATGCCATGGGTGCGGTCAAGGCCGTCAATGCCGCCCGCATGGCGATGTCCGGCGACGGCAAACATCGCGTCAGCCTGGATCATGTCATCAGAACCATGCGTGAAACCGGACGCGATATGAAAACCAAATACAAGGAAACGTCACGCGGCGGCCTGGCCGTCAACGTCATCGAGTGTTAAAAAAAACCGGGGCCTGAGCCCCGGTTGTCGATCGAATGAAACGTCTGTCTCAGTCCCGTGCAGCGAGCCGGGATCGAGCGGCATCTTCTGGCTTTGATACCTGAGCGGTTTCCGCTTCTTTGCCAATATGCTGATCCAGAAAGTCGAGCATGGCGGTGTACATATCGACACGATTGTCGACGTCGAAGAAACCGTGCCCTTCCTCTTCCTTGATCATCCACTTGTAGTCCTTACCGATCCTGTCCAGTTCGTCACGCAATCGATAGGCATGATCCACCACGACGCGCTGATCGCTGCCGCCATGGACGATAAACAGATCAGCCTTGATCTTCTCGACGTTATGCACTGGTGAAACCGGAATCAGCTCATCGGCCGTCTCACCGACCGCCGATGACATGAAGGCCTCAAACCGCTGGCGCTGTTCACGTCGAATGCCGCTGGAGAAATCATTACCGTCGCCCGAGCGAAACCATGGCAAATCATATACGCCGACGTAGCCAATGCCACACTGGTACAGATCCGGCTCCTTGATGACGCCCATCAGGGTCGCATAGCCACCATAGCTACCACCATAAATACAGATGCGATCCGGATCGGCAATGCCCTGCTCGACTGCCCACCGGGTTGCATCGGTCACGTCGTCCTGCATCTTGCCGCCCCATTCGCGCCAGCCTTTGCGCTGGAAGTCTTCACCCCGATTGCCCGAGCCACGAAAATTGATCTGCAGGGTCGCGTAACCATGATGGGCAAAAAACTGCGCCTCCATGTCGTAGCCCCAGTCATCCCATGGGCCGAACGGGCCACCGTGAACGTTCACGATCAACGGCAGATTTTGCTTCTGCTCGGCCGGGCGCGTAATAAACCCGTGCAGTTCCAGCCCGTCGCGTGCCGTGACGACAATCGGCTCCATGGGAACGAGACGATCCTTGGGCAGATTCGGCATGGCTGCAATCAGGAATTGAAGTTGATTTTCCCGGGTGTCGAACACGAAATATTCGCCCGGGTTGCGATCGCTGCGGACGTAGACAATATTTTTTGTTCCGTCTTCCGAGCGCGAAGTAATGCTTACATCCTGGCCAGGAAACGCTCCGAGCACACCCTGAAACTGCCGCACGGATTGTTCAGCACCCTCCTGCAAGTCATCAAACAAGAAATATTCCACCTGCGCTTGGCGCGTCACTGCACCGATCACCTCACCACCCGGACCACGCAGCAGGCCGGCAGGATCAACGTGTTCATCACGGAACAGCAATTTGGATTCCTCGGTTCTGAAGTCGTATTCGAACACGCCGCCCAGCGCATCCTCGGCGATATCGTGATCAGAGTACATGTAGGCCTTGGTGTTGTCTTTCGAAAAGCCCAGGAAGTTAACGTTCGGCGCAGGCCGCGCGGAATCCAGGTTGAATTCATCCCATTCTTCTTCACCAGTATCGCGCAGATACAGCCGCAGCTCGCGATCATCCAGGGAGTCACCTTGCTTGAGCGCAAACGCGGCGCGCAATTCACCATCATTGTCGGCCAGGAAGCCCGCGAGGTCGTCATCAACCGGCTGATTCCCGACATAGTCGAGATCACCGTTGAACACATCCAGCATCTGCACCTTGGGCATGCCACCATCGGCAAAGAATCGACGCATGATCAATACGTGACGTTCATCATCTGGCAGCGGGTTCAACATGGTGTATAGCGCGTTCGAGCCGTCAAAAATCTGCACCCGGCGACTGCCGTCAATGCTGCCTGCATACCAGCCGGAGACACGGCCGCTGCCATCCAGGCTGCCGGTGACCTCACCTACGGCCATGACGATGCGCTCATTGCTGGCCCACCAGAACCCCAGCACGTGCATGTTGTCGCCGAATTCGAAGCCCTGGACCACCTCTTGATCGTCGATATTCATGACGGCCAAGCGCACTTCGGTACCTTCTTCAAAGGTCAGCGCAGCGTGCTCGCCGTCAGGCGATATCTCGACATCCTTGACCAGCGAGCGCTCGAAGAACTCGCGCGCCGGAATCGGATCATCGGCGAAGGCCGGCAGAACGGCCAAAGCAATAGACAATACAACGGAAAGCTGAAAGCGGAACCTCATGGTGTCATAAACCTCTCAAGTGATATAGCCGATAATATTGCCTGAATCTGATCTGTGAATGTTCACAATTTATTGAGGACCATCAAACTCAAGCCTTGACCAGCCTGACCGTTATGCGTAAATCAAGCAACCTCGCCTTCAGCGTGATCTTGATGCTCTTATGCGGCCTTGCCCTTGCACAGAATCTGTATTTCTGGGAAGACGAAAACGGCATCCAGCACCTGAGCGACCAACGCCCGGCAGAGGATGTCGATGTCACCATTCAGCACGCCATTGCCGAGCCGGAATCACCGGTACGGATGGATAATATCGGTCGGCAGGGGCAGCCGGTCTGGCGCTTTGCCAACCGGCTGGACGGGCCGGTCACGATTGAGGTGGTGGCCGCCGAGTCATTCAACATGATCAGCGAGCCGGAATTGCCGGCGCGTATCGAAATCCCTGCTCGCGGGGTCCGCATGGTCACTTTGGCACCCGACGATTGGCAGCTGCGCTGGGAATACCAGCTGGAGACTGTGGTTGTACCCGGACGCCTGAATCCTGAATTGAATTATGAATACCCCTACCTAGTGCCCCTCGCAGCCGATCAAGCGGTGCGGATAGGCCAGGGCTTCTACGGCACGTTCAGTCACCAAACCGTCGACAGTCAGTACGCGATTGATTTTGCACTGCCGGTCGGCACAGCGGTTCATGCGGCACGTGCCGGCGTGGTCATGGACCTTGCGCGCTACTTTCATCAAAGTGGTGATGACCTGAACCGATTTGGGCCCCGTGCCAACTACATTCGCATCCTGCATGACGACGGCAGTATGGCGATCTACGCCCATCTCGACTATGACGGCATTCTGGTTCGCCCGGGGCAGCAAGTAGCACGGGGTCAGAAAATCGGCTTGTCGGGAAATACCGGGTTCTCGACCGGGCCACACCTGCACTTCGCGGTACAGATCAATCAGGACATGCAGCTTCAATCGGTTCCGTTCCAGATGTACTCACATAGTGCTGAGTTGATTCCGGAGATCAGCATCTAGTGGGTGTTGCGCTTTTTGAATTATAAAACAGGGGGAGTAGATGGACGGATGCTTGTATAGAAAATGAAGCCATGACCCGAAACCACCGGGCCATGGCTAACAATTTAATTAAACCGCTGATTTCGTTTTACAGTCAAGCCAACCACGAGTACTAACAGTGCCATAAGCAACATTCCGAAAATATTGATCGTAGGAACGGCTACGGATTCGGGCAATGCGCCAACCATGACAGCTTCAGCACCATAGATATTACCCGGATCCCAGCCGGGAATGGTTATCGACTCGATCAATGTCCCTGTCTTCGAGTAGTTGTACAACACATTAGTGTTATTTTCACCGATCCACAATGTGTCGGTTTCAGTATCGTATGCCATGCAGCAGGCATCGCCAGCAGAGATATCAGTAGCCGGAAATGAGCTGAGTTCTGTACCCGTCAGTGAAAAATTCCGGATATCCCCATTGTCAAAAGTGCTGACCCATAACGTGTCTGTTGACGGGTCATAGGTAATTCCAGACCCATTAAATGGGATATCAAACAGAACCGATTGATTTTGCCAGTTCAAATCTGCCACGGTGACTGAAATGGTCGTGTCACAGCACTCAATTCCATAATTGGCGTCGATACCGTTGGTTGTACCATCCAGCAATTCAGAAAAATTGCCACCGCCGGGGAAAGTATTGCCGGTGAAATTGCCGTTCAGATCATATTCTGCAGCAACACGATCATCACGATCACCCAATATGACTCGGTCAGTTACCGCCACTGCATACCCGATGTCCGCATCAGTTGTGTCGAACGAGGTGAAAGTTTGCGCATCGGTATCAACAATAAATCCTGTATCCGAGTCGCCATTAAACACGTACAGATCTAAACCGTACGTGTTCATTGCGAACAAGCCCAAAACAGCTGCAATAAACAATTTCACATCAAGGTATTTCATTTCTAGGCACTCTATGAGTTTTTAATTTGCTAGAAAATAGCATTAAATGCACACAATAACAAGCATTTGCCGTTTTCATCAGTTTGGTTTTTACGATCCTGCAGAAAAATTCGTAGCCGAACAGACTCCAACAGATCTTGGCATCAACCACTCCGGGCAGATTTTCTTAATTTTTTGCTTCAGACGCGACCCTAACTATCGTGCAGCTGTTTGGGAGCGTTATTGCTCGCCAAGCAGTAAAATATCGAATTGCAGTCATCATCACTCAATAGCAGTTACATGACCAACCTGAGCAAAGAAATCAACCGCCGCCGCACGTTTGCCATCATCTCGCACCCGGATGCCGGCAAGACGACGCTGACCGAAAAATTCCTGCTGTTCGGCGGTGCCATTCAATTGGCTGGTTCGGTCAAGGCGCGGAAGGCCTCACGCCACGCGACCTCGGACTGGATGGAGATGGAAAAAGAACGCGGCATCTCGATCACATCTTCAGTGATGCAGTTTCCGTACCACGATGCGATCGTCAACCTGCTCGATACACCCGGCCACGCCGATTTCTCCGAAGACACCTACCGCGTGTTGACCGCAGTCGATTCGGCGCTGATGGTGATCGACTGCGCCAAGGGCGTCGAAGAACGCACGATCAAACTGATGGAGGTCTGCCGGCTAAGAGACACACCGATTTTTACCTTTATCAACAAGCTCGACCGCGAAGGCAAGGAGCCGATCGAACTGCTGGACGAGGTCGAAACCGTACTGGGCATCGAGTGTGCGCCGATGACCTGGCCCATTGGCATGGGCCGACGCCTGAAAGGCATCTATCACCTGCTGCGCGATGAGATTCACCTGTACGAATCCGGCAGAAACTATCTTCGCCAGGAACCGATTATTATCAAGGGCTTGAACAGCGCCGAAGCCGATGAGGCCTTGGGCGAGATGGCCGATGAATTGCGCGACGAAATCGAACTGGTCATGGGTGCCAGCCATGATTTTGATGCCGATCGCTATCTAAAGGGCGAACAAACGCCGGTGTTTTTCGGCTCGGCCCTGAATAACTTCGGCGTCATTCCTTTATTAGATGAGTTCGTCGAACACGCGCCTACGCCGCAGCCGCGCCCAACGCTGGGTCGCGAAGTCGAACCCGCAGAAAACAAGCTGACCGGGTTCGTGTTCAAAGTGCAGGCCAATATGGACCCATCGCACCGCGACCGGATGGCCTTCATGCGCGTGTGCTCCGGCACGTTTACCAAGGGCATGAAACTACACCATGTACGCATCAACAAAGAGCAACGCACGCACGGCGCGCTGACCTTCATGGCCGACGACCGTGCCGAAGCCGAGGTGGCCTATCCCGGCGATATTGTCGGCCTGCACAACCACGGCACAATTGGCATTGGCGACACCTTCACTGAAGGCGAAGCACTGCAGTTTGCCGGCATACCCAGCTTTGCGCCGGAACTGTTCCGCCGCGTTCAGCTGAAAGACCCGCTCAAACTCAAGGCCCTGACCAAAGGCCTGACCCAGCTTTCGGAAGAAGGTGCTACGCAGTTCTTCAAACCGCTGATCGGCAATGATCTGGTGCTGGGCGCGGTCGGCGTACTGCAGTTCGACGTCGTCGCCTATCGGCTGAAGGACGAATACAAGTGCGAAGCGGTGTTCGAGAACGTCAACGTCTCGACCTGTCGCTGGGTCTCGGCTGAAAACGAACGCGACCTGGAACAATTCCGCGACAAGAATATCCAGCATCTGGCCGAAGACGGCGGCGGCCGGCTGGTCTACCTGGCACCGACCCGCGTCAACCTGCAGCTAACCGAAGAACGCCATCCGGAAATCACGTTTCGAAAAACGCGCGAAGTCAGCGTATACGTCTAGCCTGAACGATACGAACTCCATTCGCTCAAGGCATGTCCCGCTCAACATAGAACCGGTCGGTCAGGCCCTCGAGAAAACGCTTTGGCTCACTGTTTTCGCGATCCTGGCGCTCAAGACTGGGCCATTCACCCTGGCTTGAATAGCGATAAACACCCCAGGTCTCGTCGTTGATGGTTACTCGAATTTCATAGTCACCTGCTGCGACCAACTCGCTGGCCGGCGCGAAACCAGAATCATCGGCCGTGCGCAGAGCCAGTTCATGGGCAACCCACCACGGCTTGGCCTGAACGATGCTGGCCGGTCTGGACGCACCGGGGTTGTGGCCATGTTGCGCTACCAGCTCACCATCCCGGTAGGCCTCGATGACGATCACCTGATCGGTCCATTGCCCGGGCCGGGCTGACGTATCCCGAATAAACAGATTGAACGTCGGCGTTTGGGCAAGATTGCCGTTCGGCACGTATACATAGGCCCACTGCGCCCAGGGCCCTTCGAGCTGATAGTGGCCTGACTCATAGGCGCTGCTGCCACCGGACCTGGTCACCTCGAAATCCATTTCCCAGAACGCCTGTCCGTCCAGCGTCCAGACCAGGCGATATTGATCGGGTTCGAGCGAATCCGGATCACTGTTGTTTCGGGCCTGCCCGGCCCAGATCGGAAATTTTTCCTGACGTGCTTCCCAAAACACGGTCTGATCGACGTTGCTACCAGAATCGATCACTTGACTGACCAGAAACGCGCCGCTGTCCGGGTTGTAGCCAGCAATATGACTTGGGTCCGAAAATTCCGGCAGGAAGGTCATGCGAACACGTTCAAAGAAACGCAGTTGTCCACTCTGCCAAAAAACCTGATCGGACATCGACTTCAACAGGTCGCTGTACACCAACGATGGAAACGGCGCATCGGCCTTGATCTGCACCTCATGCGGACTGGTTAACGAATCATCAGCCGCCGCGGTCGACACCAGGCCTGCGGCTAAAGAAAACAGCACACAGCCAAAGCCCTGCTTGATTGACTTGAGCAGAATGACACTATCTACGGTTTGAATACCCACGGGCTTGCTCCTTATCGATCATTTGTGCATGCGTATGCACAATCCATACCAGGCTCATGCTCACAAAGGCACAAGCTTTATAAGGGAATGTTTATAAAGCAAAAAACCAAAGACTAAGGCGCTTGCAGCGTCGAGAACAAAACACGCGGATGCCCCTGATATCTCGCAATTGAGAAAACCAGGGTCAATATTGGGAATTTTTCCGGCCAGAACAGGTGAATACTTACTGGCCTTGTACGGGTAAACCGAGACCAGGCTATACCGATGCCTGCATCCTCAACAATGCGTTTTAACGAAAGACTTCCGGCAAACGCTCGCGCCAAGCCTGTGCCTGGATGGGGCGATCCAAAGCCTCGGCGAATTCAGCTGCATGATGGAGCAAGCCTGGGTCCTCCGAGTGTTCAACAGCAGCAACGGTTTCGTTCCACAGGCGGTCGACCGGCGCTGCGTTCGAATTCATCCGTGCCCAAATCGCGCCCGCATGCGCGCGGGCTCGATTGCAGTCGACATGGCTCCACTCGATATTCCGCTCCAGGTCACTCAACCGGTAGGCTTGATCCAGAAGTTCGATCGCTTCACTCGCCGGTA
>Ga0207419_1002066_pt1 | contig 13735 bp, 9 predicted proteins | sample ElkSloMetagenome_4_FD_184723 | JGI IMG/M metagenome (GOLD analysis project Ga0207419, IMG submission 184723) | Hot spring microbial communities from Elkhorn Slough, Monterey Bay, USA - MD2A (version 2) | ecosystem: Environmental > Aquatic > Marine > Intertidal zone > Estuary: Microbial mat ... | reverse complement strand
CTATGGAAGTTGGTTCGCCGTGTCCACAGTACACTTTGGTATCGTTGGGCAATTCGAACATTACTTCTGCAATACTGCTCAAAAGCTGTTCGTGGTTGCCACCGGGCAAATCTGTTCTTCCTATGCTCATTCTAAATAAAACATCGCCATTTATACAGAATTTTTGTTCGGCGTGGTACAAGGCTACATGTCCGGGTGAGTGGCCGGGTACATAGAGCACTTCTAATTCTGTATTACCAAAGCTCAGTGTTTTGTCTTTTCTTTTGATCAAAAAATCGGGCTCTTCGGCCTGGTAGTCGGGGAAACCCCACATTGGCGCATAGGTTGGTACGGCCCTTAAAACCTCTTGCTCATTTTCTGGAATGTAAATGGGTGCTTTAAAAGTTTTTTTTGCAAAGTAATTACCCAATACATGATCTATATGGCAATGGGTGTTTACAATTTTTTCCACCTTTAGGCCATGTTCCTCAATATAGTTTTTTAAGGATTCTTGTTCAACTTTAGAGTAACATCCTGGGTCTATGATAATACAGGATTTGCTATCGTCTGAAAGAACGTAAGTGTTCTCCCCGAATCCGCCATTTGTAAAGCATTTTATTGTTACCATAACATCGATTGCTTAAATTTCAAGATGTTTCAAAGTTCCCCGATTCAACTGCAAAAAACAAATAGAGATGAAGATTGACTTTTTAATAGTAGGGCAAGGCATTGCAGGTACGGTTTTATCCTATACATTAAGGCGGGCGGGCTGTACAGTAAAAGTGGTCGATAATGGTGGCACTCAAAGTGCTTCTAAAGTAGCTGCTGGCATTTTTAATCCTATTACAGGTAGAAAACTGGTAAAGACATGGTACGGCGACCCGCTTTTTAAATATTTACACGAGTTCTATCCTGAATTAGAGCAATTTCTTAATACCCGCTTTTTTCACAAAAGAGATGTATACGTGCCCTTCGACTCGCAAGAGAAACAAAACACTTGGACGGTACAAGCATCTGAACCTGAATATGAGCCCTACATCAAGGGCTTTTATCATAATTTGTACACCAATACTGTAAATGCACCTTTTGGTGGCATGTGCATTACCAAGGCGGGTTATGCAGATATCCCAACCATGTTGGATGCTTACAGATTAAACTTAAAAGAAAATGATCTATTAATCGAAAAAGAATTACATCATGAGGAAATTAGGCATTTAGCAAAAGGAATTGCTTGGCAAGAAATAGAAGCCGATCAGCTAATTTTCTGTGATGGTACCCAAAGTGCATTTGCAAATCCCTATTTTAAGTGGTTAGAGTTTAGGCCGGTTAAGGGCGAAGTGCTTACGGTCAAGTTTCCGGATATCTCTTTTGAACACATCGTAAATCGCGGTTGTTGGATCTTGCCTCAAAAAGATGGTACCTACAGAGTTGGTGCCACATATGACAACCACGATATGAGCCTAGAAACCACAGAGGCCGCCAAGAAGAAACTACAGGAAAAACTGGAGGCGCTCACATCGGCAAAATATGAAATACTTGAGCAGAAAACGGGTATCAGACCTGCCACTTATGACCGTAGGCCGTTCTTAGGAATCCACCCTGTTTATAAGCAAATAGGCATTTTTAATGGCTTAGGGGCCAAGGGAATTTCACTAGCGCCTTATTTTGCCCAGCACTTTTGCGAGGTTTTGCTAAAGGATAAAAATTTAATGGGTTTGGTAGATATTGAGCGGGTGATTAGAAGATATCAAATTAAAAATGAAGTACTAGCCAAACTTTAAAATTCACGAAAGTGTTAAAAAGTTATGTTTATCAAGAAAATGTTACATATGCTTGAAAAATGTCTCTAATAAGTCTGCATGATTGAGAAGGAATAATTTGTATATTAGATAAGTGAATGACGGGTAATTTTTTATAGATTTTAATTTTTTCTAGTTCATACTCAGTAGCATTCATGAGACATTTTTGAAGTGACATTTTTTACAGCTAATAATTTTTTAGAACAATACAAAGTATACTATAATCAGTTTATGACTAGCCTACGACTTATCAGTCCGCGACTTAGTAGTCCGAAGTTTATTAACTTTTGCACCTTTTCTTTATTTCTGCTTATTAGCCTGCAAAATTCCCAAGCGCAATTTAGGGACAACCAATTTGGTAAGAATAGGGTGCAATACAAAAAAATGGAGTGGAACTATATTTCCACCACCAATTTTGATATCTATTTTTATGATGGCGGTTACGATTTGGCAAAATTGGCTGCAGAATATGCAGAAAAAGATTTTGACAGAATTACCGATATGGTGGGTTTCTCTCCATACAACAAAACCAAAATCCTCATTTACAACTCCATTATTGACTTGCAGCAAAGTAACATAGGCGTTTATAACCAAGGTTACGACGTTGGCGGGCAAACCAACTTTGTGAGGTCTGAAATAGAATTGGCATTTACTGGTAGCAAAGCGGCTTTTAAATCTGAATTGGCTTTAGGCGTAGCCGATATTCTCATTTTTGAGATGATGTATGGTGGTAACCTAAAAGAAATCTTCCAGAATTCTTATTTATTGAATTTGCCTGAGTGGTTTATGGCAGGAGCTGCAAGCTATATTGCCGAGGGTTGGAGCGTAGAAATGGACGATTACCTACGAGATGCGCTCAGCAGGAAAAAGATGAAGAAAATTTCTAATCTAGAAGGCGAAGACGCTCGATTGATTGGCCAATCTATTTGGAATTATTTGGCAGAAGAATATGGACGCTCTAACATAGCCAATGTGCTCAATTTGACAAGGATTGTAAGAAATGAAGAGCAAAGCATTCAGCAAACCTTGGGCATAAGTTTTAAGACTTTTATAAAAGGCTGGGAAAACTATTATGAAAAGCAGTACAACAGTATCAAAGACGGACATATTAGGCCAACTGAAGAGCAGATTATGGCCAAAAACAAAAAGGAGAAAATCTTCCATCAATTAAAACTAAGTCCTGATGGTAGATTTTTAGCCTACACTGAAAACATAGATGGTAAGTACAAAGTAAAAGTACGGAACTTAGAAAAGGGCAAAGATATGACCGTGCTGAAGGGCGGTTACAGATTGATCAATCAAAAGGTAGATGAGGAAATGCCCTTGGTCTCATGGAGAGATAGAAATGAACTCGGCATTTTTGGTGCAACCAACGGTAAGGTCTACTTACACTTTTACGAATTGAAGAAAAATGGTAACAAACGACGCGAAAAAAGACTCTTTAAAAGTTTTAGTAACATTAAGTCTTTTGACATCTCATCTGATGGTAACTACATGGCCTTGAGTGCAGAGTGGCGAGGTAAAAACAATTTGTACATTTACAATTACCGAGATAGAAAGCTTACGCAAATCACCAATGACCCTTACGACTATTTAGATGCTTCTTTTATGCCCGGTAGGGATAGAAAAATCATTTTCTCTTCGAATAGACCTAATGACACCATACAGGTAATCAGAGATATTAAAGAAGAAGAAATCACCAATAACTTTAATATATTTTTATACGACCCAGAAACGCCCAATAAGTTTGCAAGGCTCACCAATACTTTAAGTAGAGATGTGATGCCTAAAGCCATAAACGATAGGGAAGTGCTGTATTTGAGCGATCAACGTGGTATATCGCAAATTTATAAGTACGATATACAGGATAGCGTGTCTATACAGCTGACCAATTTCCAAACAAGTGTGGATAATTACGATATAAGGCGAGACAATCTATTTGCTGTGATGCTGTATAAAACCAATGAGCACATCATTAACATACAAGATTTTGATAAAGATGCCTCAACATTCACAGGAAAAACAAGAAGGCAGCAAATCATAGACATAAGAAATTTGCAAGAAATCAAGCGCAAGCGCTTAGAAGAAGAACGCGCTAAAAAGTTGAAGGAAGAAAAAGAAAGAAAGGCTAGGGAAGAAGAAGAAATGCTCAAGCGCATACAAAAAAGGGCAAGGGCCATACAAGACAGCCTCAATAGCTTGCAGGTAGCAGATTCTTCTTTATTAGAAGTACAAGACTCACTCGAGCAAAAAATTGAAAACATAAAAGATGGTACCGATGAGGAACTGCAAGGTAATAAAATGGTGCAAGATTCTTTGAATAATGCCCAAGTAGCAACTGATAGTGTTGATAATGAGGTAGATACAGACGATTATCAATTTGATACTTTTTCTAAAGGCAAGCGCAAGAGTTTTTTGGATAAGTACAGGACCAAGATAGAGGAACAAAAACAGCAGGAGGAGGAAGAAGTTGAGGTTACACGTTCTCGACCTTATGAAAAGCAATTTGCGGCAGACAATTTTGTAACTTCTGTGAGAATTGATCCACAAAGGGGATGGGGCTTACTTTTTGAAGTAGCCATGACAGACGTACTCGAAAACCATAAAATAAACGCTGGAATCTTTTATGTTACTAACCTAAATAACAGTAACCTTTTTGCAGAATATGAATTCTTGAAAACTAGATTGGATTACAGGGCAAGGTTTGAAAGACGCAACTTAGAAATCCCTACAGAAACCTCTACGGAAAAGTACAACATGAATATTTTCCAAGGTTCTGTTTCATATCCTTTTAATATTACGAGTAGGGTGAGCTTTGAGCCATTTTTTGCAACCACTCGCTTTACCGATACCGATTTAACCAGGTTAAACGAGCCCGATGAAGTGACCAACTACGCAGGTTTTAACGCGGAGTTTATTTATGATAATAGCATCATTACAGGTGTGAATATGATGCAAGGTACCCGATTTAAGATCAAATATGAGAATTTTACAGGTTTAGGTGAAAACGGAAGGAATAGAAGCTTTGGGCAGTTCTTTATAGATTTTAGGAATTACCAGAAAATACACCGTTCTATCATATTTGCCACGAGACTTTCTTATGGGCAGTTTACTGGCGAGGCCAAAAAAGAATACCTCTTAGGCGGTATGGATAATTGGCTATTTAACCAAACAGAAAATAATATTGGTGAGGTAGTGGAAAACAACAGCGACCGATTGTTCATTAATTTTGTGACCAATATGCGTGGGTTTAAATTCAATAAGCTTTCAGGTAATAACTTTGTGTTGCTCAATGCCGAATTGCGTTTCCCACTGCTTAAATATTTTTACAAAGGTACCATTACTTCTAATTTCTTTAGAAACTTACAGTTGGTCGGTTTTACAGATGTTGGCTCTGCATGGACAGGTGTAAGTCCTTTTAACAGAGAGAATGCCCTCAATACAGAGACCATTACAAGTGTGAACAACTCAGGCGGTTTTGTAGCTAGGGTCAAGAATTTTAAGAATCCTTTTTTGGTAGGCTACGGTGCAGGTGTGAGGACCATGCTATTAGGTTACTACACTAAATTTGATGTGGCTTGGGGTTTAGAAGACAGCAGCAGGCAAAAACCGATGTTCTATTTGACCTTAGGACATGATTTTTAAAGGTTCTTGGAAAAATTATCAAACTAAAAAAAGCTTCTTTAGAGAGAAGCTTTTTTTAGTTTTCAGGAATTTCAAATGAGAGATATTGCTTTTAGTTTTTTATTGTGTGCACATACTGCTCTAGCTCAGGAAAAAAAGCCTCAAAATCTGCCTTGAGCTCTTTGTAGTAATTTCTGAGCGTTTGCTCGCCCAAGTGCATGTTAGAAATGCCTCCCGTACGCTTATACAGACCTTTTAGGCTGCTTCCAATACCTCGCACAGTTGCATAGCGCAGTAACCAATTGCCGTTTTTCATGTAAGGATAAAAAGCCTGTACCCTTTCTGGAAATAAAGTGCTATACTGGTCTAAGACCTGAAAAATCTCAAAGGTGAAAGTTTCGAGTTTTATTTTGGGAGAATGATTTTCCCAATAGGCGGCTAAAAAATAATCATAAAACATATCGATAACCACTGGAGAAAACTTGCCTTGTTCTTCTCTTATTTTTTTTATGCTCTGTTTTACTGTTGGATGCGTATCGGTAAATGTATCGATTTTGCGGTGCATGATAATGCCTTCCTGAATGTCTTGAGGGTAGTTTAGGTATTTTTTGCCCTTTACAAAATCTGCAATAAAATTGCCCACGATGTGTCCCTTATGAGGATACGCCAAAAAGAAGTGGGCTAGGAAATTCATGTATTGGTTTTAAATCGTAAAAGTTGATAATTTAAGAAAAGCTTGCGTGATGCATAATTATTTATCCTATTTCATAGGTCTTTTCTACCATTCTTAAAACAGAAGCATCACTGTTAAGGTTTTTTACTTCTTCTAAGGCAACCCATTTCCAATCTTTAGATTCTTCATTTATCTGTGGAGTTTCTCTAATATCTGCCTCAAAAATATATCTAATGTCAAAGTGTTTATGCTCAGGTACATTTTTGTGAGTAGGTATGGTATGCACGTCAATATCAAAAATTTCCTCACCAAAACTCACTAAAGATTGTAGGCCAGTCTCTTCTTTGGCTTCTTTAAGTGCTACTTCAAATACATTGGCATTACCATCTGTATGTCCGCCAGGTTGCAACCATTTATCTAACTTGGCATGATGTACCAACAAAACATGTCTGTGGTCGTAGTCAAGGATCCATGCAGAACCCGTTACTTGTCCTTTAAGGTTTGAGCGTAAAAAGCAGTCTTCGTGTTGGCCTACAAAAAGAAGCATTTCGTTGTGCATTTTACTTTCTAAGGTATTGTAGGGGCTGTATTCGTTTAGTAGGGCAAGTAGCGTCTCTCTCGTCATGTTTATATCGGTATTATTAGATGTTGGTTTTGGTAAATATAGAATCTTAGCTGTTTGGTTAAAGAACTCGGTTTACAGAAGCTTATCCAACTTAAAAAACTTTTATAACTAGAATTTTTGTTAGTAATTGGCAATGGCTTTTTTCATGGCATCGACTACTTTTTCTCGTAAATGTGGCGGCTCGATTACTTTAACATCAGCGCCGTAGCTAAGTACGATGTTTTGTAATTCATGATTTACGATGAGTCTTAAACTTATTCTAAACTCAATTTCATCATCAACTAAAATTTCTTGCGAACCGTGTAATGGTTTAGATTTAAGGTAATTGCCTCTTTGCGGAGAAAAGGAAAGCACAACATTTTCTGGTTGGCCGTCTAAGGTCGTTACACCCAAACAGTGGTCAAAGTAAGCGGGTGCATTAAAGCCGACTTCTTCGGCAGCTTTGTATGTGTTATCTAGCAAGGCCATAGCTGTTATGCGATCGATACCAAATGTTCTTACTTCTCCGTACTCTTCCACAAACCCGGTTAAATACCAAAAATGCTGAAACTCCTTTAAGATATATGGATGTAGTGTATAGCCTTTATCGGTATTGGCATTGAATTTTTTGTAATGGATCAGCACTACTTTTTGGTCTGCAATAGCTTGTATTAGGTTGCTAAGCGTATCGCTGCCTTTAAAATAAGGAGATTTGTCTAGATAGATAAAACTGCTAACAGGTTTGAGGTTCTTACCAAAATTTCTTGTGATCTCTAAGCCATCCAGCACTTTGTCTACCGCATCTGAAAACTCAGAGAAGATGGGCATGTTTTTAAAGTCTTCTAAGAAACTCTCCACAAAGCCTAGTGCCACCAAGTTCTCATCAGATAGGTTTACAGAAAGCAGTTTAAAAGAAGGTTCTGAGTAATAATATCCTTTCCATCTTTTATTGTAGGCAATGGGTGCATCGAACTCGAGCCGCATGGCATTTAGGTCCTTTTCTATGGTAGAGGCAGACCTAACTCCAAATTTCTCTTCGCATGCATCTAACAGTTCTTGTTTGCTAGGATATTTTTTCTGCTTGTTGCGCAGCATTTGATCAATTAAGAGGTATCTAAAAAAAGCTAATTTACTGTTGGGCATGGAGCAGGTTGTATTGAGATCAATGAGAAGTAATTCCTTACAAATATATTTGTATAACAGAACAAAGCTTAAAAATTTTGCACTTTTCTGTAACCAAGCCTCAATGTGTATTGTCTAACTTATGAAATCAGTTTAGCAATCAATTAACTTAATAAAAATGGAAGAATTTGTTCCAATAGTAGCAATAGTATCCACCTTCGGGACAATCTTTGGAGTGGTTTATATCATATTCATGTCTCGTCATAGAGAAAGAATGGCGCTTATAGAAAGCGGTATGGATGCAGACATGCTAGAACCAAGGAAGAAACGCAAGTACGGCCTGCTCAAAAATGGGATCATTGCTATGGGCATAGGCATAGGTCTTTTGGTCGGGGAGTTGCTGTATTCTTTTACCAACATGACAGAAGAAGTGGCCTATTTTTCTATGGTATTTTTATTTGGTGGCGCAAGCATGCTTTTGTACCATAGCAAGGTAAAAAAGTTAGAAGAGAAAGAAAGGGCTGACTCTTATTTAGAAGATGATTTTGGATGATTTATAAACACATTAGTAAAATAGACTTAAGCCCTTGGAGAAAGGGCTTTTTATTTTGGTTTTTTTATTTCTTCAAATTCCAGTTTGATAGAAAAGTCATCCTCCAATGTCTTTGAAATTTCTTTGATCACTTCTTCAAACTGATTGCTTAGCTGAGAGATTAAGTAAATGTACTCTTCCTTTTCTTCTAAGGTCTCGCTCATTTCAAATAAGTTGATCAGGCCTATGTACCTTGCCAATACACCCCTTAATTTATGGGCATTAATGTTGGCATAATCGGTAATGATTTGGTTTTGTCTTACGATTTCCTCTGTTCGTTTTTCTACTTCGCTTTCTAAATTGGCATTGAGCCTAGATAATTTTACATGGGCATGGTGTAAATCTATTTGGGTTTGTTGCAACTCTCGGTTTGTTGAAATGATGTTGGCATTTTGTTCTTTAAGTAAGGCATTTTGCTTTATGTTTTTCTTATAGCTAATGGCCAATACTACCAAAGTTGTTATGGCAAGCAAAAAGCATAAAATAACCAATTTAGTAATGGCTTTTTGTTTTTCGGCTTCTGCCAAATGTATTTGATTTCTGAGCCTGAGGGCCTCAAATTTAGATTCTATATCTAAAGAATTGATTTTTGAGAGGTCTTTAACGGTTTTAGCTTGGTTTAAGGGATCTTTAAGCGTATTTTGTATTTTTAAAATAGTGTAGATACATTCAGTAGCCTACTTTATACTCGCAAAACTTGGCGATATATTTCAATAATTTTCATTAAATCCTCCAATAATTAAAATCCCTTTTAATTATCCTTAAAAGATTGGTGTCTGGTTAAACAAATGTTTATTATTTTACAGGTTCTTATATGATTTTTTAACTGTCTTAGTACTCATACAAAACAGCAGTACTGCAAATTACAAAATAAGCGGGCTTAATTTTTTTAACTAACAATAGTAGGCTGTTCTATTAAACTATTACCTTTTTAATTGGTGTTAAATTATTGATTCTTAAAGCTTTTACTAACGTAAATGGATAAAATTGTTCGGGTTAAACGAAGAAAGTTCAGCTTGTTTGCAGGGTGGTGGGTTTGGAAGTTGGCCTGGAATGATGCTCGACAAAACTTTTCTAGATTGGTTTGGTTCGTTTCTTCCATCATCATTGGCATTGCCACTTTGGTGGCCATCCATTCTTTCAATTACAATTTAAGAAAAGATGTAGATATGCAAGCCAAAGCACTTTTAGGTGCTGATTTGGTTTTGTACCACGACAAAAGTTTTGTACACGAAGATTTCTCCTATTTCGATTCTTTAGGGCATGAACAGGCCACCGACGCCCGCTTTTCATCCATGGTCAATTTTTTTCATAGTGGAGAGAGCCGAGTGGCGCAAATTGTTGCTATCAAAGGTGGGTATCCTTTTTATGGAGAAATGGAGACCTTACCAGCGCATTCGATAGATAGCTTTAGAATAAATGGGCAGGCTTTGTTAGATGATAACATGGCACTCGAATATGGAGTCTCTACAGGCGATACATTAGAAATTGGTAAACTACAGATACAAGTAGCGGGCATAGTGACTAAGATACCCGGTAACGTAAAAATTGCAGGTACTTTTGCGCCTTCGGTTTATATACCATTGGATAGCCTCACCGCAACGGGTTTGCTGGGCAAAGGTAGCAGGATCAACTATAGACAGTATTTTAAAAATACTGAAAGTCAAAACGCTGAGCAGTTATTGGCCAAACTAAGGGCATTGATCAATAAGCATGGCTTGGGTTACGAAACAGTAGCTTATAGAAAAGAAAGTTTGGGCAATGGTTTTGAGAATCTAAATCGGTTTTTCAATCTCTTGGGTTTTATGGCCTTGATCCTAGGTTCAGCCGGTGTGGCCAGTGCGGTGTACGTTTACACAAAGGAAAAAAAAGAGATAGTTGCCATTTTGCGGTGTTTGGGTGCTAGGGGCAAAGTGGCTTTCAGGGTGTTTTTTATCCAGATTTCACTTTTGGGTTTGTTGGGTAGTGTTTTGGGAGCAATTTTAGGGCACTACCTGCAATTGCTCATCCCCTTAGTGATGCAAGATTTTTTACCCGTTGCCTTAGATTTTGAGGTTTCTTGGCCCTCTATAATAGAAGGCACATTCATTGGCTTTGTTATTACCCTGCTTTTTGCAAGGTACCCACTAACCAGCATAAAGTACATCTCTCCTTTGGCTGTATTGAGAAAGGATGTAAAACTAAATGCAAAGAGTGTTTGGGCAAAGCTTAGGGTCAGTATTTTAATTTTACTTGTCTGTTGGTTGTTTGCGTTGTATCAGGCAGAAGACTTTACCATTGGAACGGTGTTCTACGTAGGTTTTTTATGCAGTCTCATCGTTTTTGCACTCGTTGCCTATTTGCTTATTTGGAGTGTTAGAAAAGCTTTTCCTCACAAAGCCAACTTTATTCTAAAACAAAGTCTAGCAAATCTGTTTAGGCCTGATAACCAAACAGTTGTGCTAATACTCGTAATAGGTTTAGGCGCTTTTCTGATATCTACCATTAGCATAGTTCAAAATGGTATCTTAGACCAAGTAAATAAAATAGCAGCAGAGACCCGTTCAAATATGGTTTTGTATGATGTTCAGCCTAGCCAAAAAGATACAGTAGATCAATGGCTTGGCTACCACGGCATCAAAAAAAATAGAGAAGTTCCCATTGTGCTTTTGCGTTTGCACAAAATTAATGGCAGGTCTATGGGCGAAATAAAAGCAGATGAAGAAAGCACCCACATTCCCGAGTGGATCTTGTATATGGAACACTTGGCCACTTATCGAAGCCATCTTACTGAGGCCGAAGAGATTTTAGAAGGCAACTTGCAGGATACTTTAAGGTCCAGCGAAGACAGCATCTTTATTTCAGTTACTTCTATTACAGCCGAGCAATTGGATTTAAACATAGGTGATGAAGTGGTTTTTAACGCCCAAGGTTTGGCAGTACCTACCTATGTTGGTAGTATTAGAAAGGTGGAATGGCAACAATTGCACACTAATTTTTCTTTTTTGTTTCCTGTAGGGGTTTTAGAAAATACGCCGCATTTTTTCGCATATTTACTGCATTCGCCTAATCCAGCTAGTGGGGTGCGTTTTAAACAAGACCTTGCTCAAAAACTACCTAACATAAGCAGTATAGATTTATCGCTGATGATCCGTACTTTAGATGAAGTAATGGATAAAGTTGCTTTTGCATTGAAATTTATGGCTATGTTTTGTATAGTAACAGGCCTTATGGTTTTAGCAGGCTCGGTAGTGAATACTAAATATGTTAAAATGCAAGAAAATGTACTTTTACGCACCATCGGTGCTTTACAAAAGCAATTAATTGGTGTAGCTTTGCTTGAGTATGCTTATCTTGGTTTCTTTGCAGGATTATGTGGCATATTGCTTTCATTGATTGCTAGTTGGGCGCTTACTAGCTATTTTTTGAATTTGGTATTTGTGCCTTCAATTTTGGATATGTTCATTATTTTGATAAGTATTATACTTTTGGCAGTAACGATAGGAGGTCTTAATTTGCGACAAATACTAAACCGTTCGCCACTTGAGGTACTCAGAAAAGATTAATTTTTCTGTTAATAGCGACAAGAATATTTTTTAATTTATGTGTCTCGCCACTGTTTATACTTTTACCAAAGTGAAAATGGTCACTCACAAAAGGCTAAATCATCTCATTGTCTTAGTGAATGAGATACAAAATTCTTATACCAGATTTGTATTTTTATTGAGCCTTACCTTGTCTTGCTTGTTGTCTGGTCCAATAAAATCCCAAGACTCTGATCCCCCAGCAAATTTTGTTGATAATCTGAACAATTTATCTGAAAAGTTTAAAAATACTGATAGCGATAGCTCTTATTACTATGCCAATGCTGCATTTCAAAAAGCCGAGGAAATTGACTATACCTATGGCATTATTGAGGCGAGGAATAATCTGGGCGAATACTACTTAGATCAAGGCAAATACTTACTGGCAAAAGAAAAATTTCTCAGTGGCCTGTCGATGAGTGAGCAAGCCGATATAAAGTACCTTAAGGCCATTTCCAAAGCCAAACTAGCAGCTTATTTCTACTTTACAGGTGCTTATGATAGTGCCTTAACTATGCTAGATATTGAAACCAGAAAGGTAATTAAAGAAGAAGATAAGCAGGAATATGCCAAGCTTTTAAACTTAGTAAGCTACATTTATTCTAGAACAGGTTCTTATTACGATGCATTGCAGGCCCGCTATGAGGTGCTCAATATCCGACTAGACTTGGGCGATAAAGACGAAATCGCCAAATCTTTTAATGCATTGGGCGATTTTTTCAAAAGACAAAACGATTATTCTAAGGCGCTAGAGTACTACTTTAATTCGCATGAAACCTGTAAAAAAAGTAACAATTTGCGGGGTGAGGGCATTTCACTCACAAATATTGCAGAGATCTATTACCTGCTAGAAGATTACGACAGGGCTCTAGATTTTCATTTGAGGGCTTTGGATAAAAAGAAAGAAAATGGAGTGCTCAAAGAGATTGGTATCTCTTATAATGGCTTGGGATTGGTTTACAATGCAAAAAAAGAATATGAGAAATCTTTATCTTATCTCAATAGGGCAGAAACTCTTTTTGAAGGTACCGCAAGTTTGCCACTTTACGCAGAAACCCTATATGCCATTGCCGAGGTAAATTACAATCGGCAAGCGTATGACTCGGCGGCTTACTATTGGAAAGAAACCGAAGAGATTGGCCAAGAAATCAAAAACTTTGACCTTTTATTAGGCACTTATCAGGCATTATCGAGACTTTATCTCAATGTAGATGGCAGTGATGATGGCCTGAGGTATTACTATAATAAATACATCAATCTTGCAGATTCTCTTAGATTAAAAGAAAATAAAAACGAGATATTGAAACTGCAAGCCCAGTTTGAAGATGCCTCAACCCAAGAAAAAATCGATAAGATCAGTAATGAAAAGTCTCAAACAGAACAAGAGTTGGCAAAAACTGAGGTACAACGGCGAAACTTGGTCTTTCTGTTTTGTGCTGCTTTAATACTTATGTTCTTAGTGATGTTTTATTACAGAAAAAGCAATAAAAAATCCGTTGCGCTTAAGAAAAACAACAACATTATTAAAGAGCAAAACAATCATTTAAAAGAACTTAACAAGCAATTAGGAGAGTCTAAGGTAGAATTGGAAAAAATTAATGCGACCAAAGACAAACTATTTGCCATAATTTCTCATGATGTACGCAGCCCGCTAAGTTCTTTAAGTGGTTTGCTAGAGGTGATTTCCGATCAGCCAGAAGAAATACAAAAAACGGAAATCAACGATTTGTTCCAAAACCTTAAAAATAAGGTCAACATGGTAGATTCTTTTCTAAATAA
>Ga0207419_1002065_pt1 | contig 13736 bp, 10 predicted proteins | sample ElkSloMetagenome_4_FD_184723 | JGI IMG/M metagenome (GOLD analysis project Ga0207419, IMG submission 184723) | Hot spring microbial communities from Elkhorn Slough, Monterey Bay, USA - MD2A (version 2) | ecosystem: Environmental > Aquatic > Marine > Intertidal zone > Estuary: Microbial mat ... | reverse complement strand
TCAGTCTCGTCGTTTCCATCCAAATCCGTAAAAAGATAATCAATCACCTTCTCGTCTGTAATTAAGTATCGATCAAACCGATCGCTAAATCGCTGGCGAATCATATGTCCGGTAGAGTCTACATAGTAAAGTGCGCTCTCTTGAATATTCTGGCCGGTTGTTATATGAGAATGACCCTTTGCGATTCCGTTTACAGGAGCTGTGGTTTCTTGCCGGGTATCTCCTCTTCTGTTCAAAAGATGAGTATTCCCTTTTTCATTGTAAGTAAATAGGTAATCTTTTGTCCGAATGCGAAGATGATTTACAGGAAAGTTAATATCTGCTTCCCCATCCTTAAAGTTCCAGCCTTCTACCGTTTTTCCCATTCCGTCGTAGAGTAGTATTTCGCCGCCTGTAACAGGTATAAAGAATCTATAATCCCGGCTGTTGTCATAATCAGCAATTCCGAGTGGTGCCGTTGCTTTAGCAGGCATTTTAACAGGGTAGTCTTCTACTTCATTGCCATTTCTGTCTAAGACGTACAAGTAATTAGGCGTATTAAAAACCATTTGAAGCTTTCTATTCTTATACAGATCAACCTGGGTAACCGGGCTCATTATAGGTTCTTCCAGCTTCTTTTCCCAAATAATTTTCCCCGTATTGCTGATGAGATAGAGTCGGTTTTCAACGTCTTGAATGAGTATTTCAAGCGCATCTGTATAATGGTTTCTTATAAGCTGCGGTTTAAAATCAATATCCGCTCTCAGCTCAAGTTCCCAAAGCGAGTTGGTTTCTTTTTGGTATTCAGGACTGTGCTCAAAGTAAACGTTGTTGTAAAAAAGATCATTTCGGTAATGTCCTGCCTGATAGACAAAAGCTTTAAACTTTCTAAGAATTTCGGTCTGAGCTTTGATCTCTTCATTGTAAGGCTCGTCAAGAATGTGGCCATAGATGAATGGCGACCGGGCAAGAGAATTGAAAAGCACAAACTGCGCTTCATCTGATATATAATTACTCACTTCCAGAAATTCCTGATCCTGGCTGAGCGTTTTTCCAATCAGGATGGTGTTGATTTGGGTACGCAATGCATTTTCAGAATTGGCCATTAAAATCATATCATCAACCCTTGTGAAGTAAGGATCCTCTAGAATTGAAAACGCTTCGCTTAAAATATCTCCGTAAAAATTGCCGATAGGGAGTTTCCTAATTTCAAAATCCTTGAATGTTTCAACCTCCGGCTCTTTGTCGTACTTTTTTGCTAGTATTTCCTGAAGGTTTATAAGCCTTTCTACGGCTTCATCAGGATTCAGGGCCTCAAATACCGCGTATGCGTTCTGCTGGTACTTTTCAGAACTGGGCTCCGAGATAAAAAAGGCGGCCTGTGAGCCAATCCAATTTAAGGCGTGCTCATCCATCTCGCAATCGCAAAGCTTTTTATAGCCACTCATCTTTTTATCGTGCGAGTATTTTCTCTTGGTAGCTTCAATCAGCTCCAATTGTTGTTTTCTATACTGATTAAAGTTCCCGAATCCGAGAAAGGCAAAATAGGCCGTATTTGAAGGCATGTAATCAAGAGCATATAACTTGGGACTATCCAGGTCCTTAAAAGCTCCTAACCAACCTTCAGAACTATCCGGACACGCCACAAAACCGCTAAAGTTTATGGCGTCTGCTTTAATATCAAGATCCAGAACTGACCACTCGGCGTATGCCTGTTCAAAGAAGCTCATATCGCGAAACTCAGGCTTGGCATACTGAGCTACGATTGACTTAAACTGTTTATAGTTGATGTACAAATGCCCGCGCGAATTACTGCCTCGAGTCTTTCGAGCTTCGGCGAAAACCCTGTCTCTTAATACGCTTGCATCTTGCTCTATTGACCTGATTGACTCTTCTAAAAGAATATTGCTCAGACTAAGTACCAGCAGACCATCGTGAATGTAGTAGTACAATGAATTATCAAAAAGTCTTGGCTGAAATGAATAATAGGTTACTCCGTCGTATGTTCTTTGTTTAAGATCTCCGGGCCTGAATATTTGATTCATCCCTTCGCGGATATCTGTTTCAGAAGCATTAGCGCTCAGTTGAATACTCATCAAATAGCTGAAGTCTCGAGCTCCCGAAATGTGAGCTGAAATAGAGGCGGGTTTATCTGAAATGAACTGCCTGAGTTGGGCCTGGCTCATAAGCATGGAATCTAATTGTGTGCCTATTTCATTTAGGCGGAAATAAAAATCCGTTGCCTTGAGCTCTTCCCAAATAATATTGGTTTGAGAAATATCTCTCCAAACCTCACCTACTTCATCGCTCTCCAATATCACAGCCGCGCTTTGGGGTATGGCAATCAGAGAATTTGCTGAGCTCTGTTCAGATTTTTCCAGACTTTGGTAAAATGCATATGTAAGACCTACAACAAGACCAATCAGAATAAATATATAGATGAGTTTTCTCAAGCTTTTTAATTTTCAAAAATAAGAAGTGCTATTGGGTACAAATTGAATTTCAACCGTGTATTTGCACAGAATGATGTTAAATCATTTTGAGAACAATTCCATCTGAGCGGGAAGCAATTGGAACGATTTTCTATGGTAAGGACAGGCCCCGTGCAAACGAATAGCATTCCGGTGCTTTACTGTGGGGTATCCCTTATTCTTGTGCCACTGGTAAGCGGGAAATTCTTCGTGAATCTTTTGCATGTATTCGTCTCTGTAGGTCTTGGCCAAAATGGATGCAGCAGCTATTGAGCTGTATTTACCATCGCCTTTGATTATACATTCAAATGGAATGTCTTCGTAGGGGTTAAAGCGGTTTCCATCAATTAGAATGAGTTGGGGAATGCATTTCAATCTTTTTAAAGCCTTATGCATAGCCAGGAAAGAAGCATTGAGAATATTTATCTCATCTATTTTCTCTGGAAAGACGAATCCAACAGCCCAGTGCTCAAAGTCTTTTTCAATAATTTTTCGGAGTTCATTGCGATTGGCTTCGGTAAGTTTTTTGGAGTCATTGAGCAATGGATGGCTCCACCCGTTAGGAACGATTGCAGCTGCAGCCACGACCGGACCAGCAAGACAGCCTCTACCTGCTTCGTCGCAGCCCACTTCAATTCCCTGCACTCCAAAACGTTCTTTTAGAATTGCCACATAGCGAAAATAGGCAACCTCATAAATTGCATATAATTTTGGGCCCGTGAATTCTGAACAATTCCAAATTCCTTCTCCACTTCAAGAGGTTTCTTTCAGAGAATTAAATGAGAGGAACATTGTGCTTTACATCAAGCGCGATGACCTGATTCATCCCGAAGTATCCGGAAACAAGTGGCGAAAACTAAGACTGAATATCGACCAGGCTAAATTTAAAGGCAAGAAGAGAATCGTTACACTGGGTGGAGCTCACTCCAACCATATTGCTGCCACAGCAAAGGCAGCAGAACTTTACGGTTTTGAATCGGTGGGCATTATTCGCGGCGAAGATGCCGACCTTAGTAACCCAACGCTATCTTTCGCCCAATCCTGCGGAATGCAGCTACTGAAAATAAGTCGGTCTGATTACCGGAATGCCGATTCTTGGGACTTTAAGGATTGGTTGAAGGAAAGATTTGAAAACTTTTACTTTATCCCACAAGGCGGCGCCAATTTCTATGGGGTCAACGGGTGTATGGATATAATGAAAGAAGTGATGGCCGAAATCCAACCCGACTCCATTTTTGTTTCCTGTGGCACAGCTACTACCATGAGCGGTATGGTTTTAGGAAATAAAGGAGGCTGCAAACTGTTTGGTGTTTCAGCGCTAAAAGGTGGAGATTTCCTCCTTAAAGACATTGGCAAGAATCTTATGAGCGTCTACTCTGACCGGGAAACGACAGACTTTGCAATGGAAAACATCAAGCTTTTAACGGATTATCACTTTGGCGGATTTGCCAAATTAAATACCGAACTGATAACCTTCATGCAAAGCTTTTACAGTGAAACCAGCATAAAACTAGACCCAATTTACACAGCCAAAACAGCCTATGCCATGGTAGAAATGGCTAAGATGAAGCACAATAAAAACCCCGAAAAATGGGTTTTAGTTCACACAGGTGGTCTTCAGGGGATTAAAGCAATTGAGAAAAGATTTCAGGAGAAAATCTATTGAATTGTTGAATTCACAGATTATTGTGCATAACCTGAAGATTGGTAGGGACCAAACCCCTGAAACACCTGATAACTTTGGTTTTTTGATATTCTCAACTCCTATTGAAAAGTGTTGATAACATGTTAAGAAGAGTATTCTTCAGTGTTTTTTGCGTTTTAATGGGGGGCTCTCTAGTAGCTGCGGCCGGTGGAGATCCCCAAAAACGTTACACCCGTTCACAATACATTGACTTGTGGAAGGATGAAGCTATTAAGCAGATGCGAGAATACAAAATTCCTGCGAGCATAACTTTAGCACAGGCTATTTTGGAAAGTGGAGATGGTAATAGCGAACTTGCCCGAAAGGCCAATAATCATTTTGGAATTAAGTGTCATAATTGGGCCGGTAAGAAAACGTATCACGACGATGATAAGCGCAATGAATGCTTCAGAAAATACGAGAATGCGGGGAAGAGCTTTGAAGATCACAGTTTATTTCTTCAACGGAGTCGATATGCCTTTCTTTTCGATTTAAAAATTACGGATTATAAAGGTTGGGCAAAAGGATTGAAAAAAGCTGGTTATGCTACAAACCCTAAGTATCCAGCACTACTCATCAGACTTATTGAAGAAAACAATCTTACCCAATACGACAAGATGGGCCTGGACAGGGGGTACGATCCTAAAGAAATTCCTGTCGCTTCAGAAAAGCCCGTAAAAAGAAACAACGAAATTGTAGTGAATGTAGGCCAAGGGCAAAAGTTTTACATCAGCGATAACAACGTTAAATACATTGTTTCAGAAACTGATCAGAGCGCCGAAAGACTGGCGGAAAATCTCAATATGGGTGTCTGGCAAATCAGAAAATACAATGATCTGAACAAAAATGAGCGCATTGAAGAAGGAGAGAGAATTTACATTCAGCCTAAGCGAAACAAATCCAAAAAATACGAGACGCACGTAGTTGCTACCGGCGAAACCATTGAGTCTATTTCTCAAATTTATGGGGTAAAAGTCAATAAAATCCGCAAGCATTCGGGGCTACCCAAAGACTACAAGGTAAAGCCTGGCGATACCCTTCGCCTTCGTGGCAAGGGCTTTTTATTTTTCCGTTAAAATAGGGGGCAATTAGTTTTATATTTGCATGAATTGTCAGAAACGCTTGCTGAGACCTTTGCATGAAACTCTTGTTCGTAATACCTTCCATTACCAACTATTTTACGTTTTTAGAAGACCTTATTGAAGAGTTGAATCGGAGAGACCACAAGGTTCATCTTGCAACATCCAGGAAGCATATTGCCCGAATAAGCGCTTATCGCAGAAATATAGAATGCGAAGTGCACGATATAGACTTTCCGCGGGCCATAGATCCATTCAGGCATTTTGCAGCGGCGAAAAAGGTTAAGCAATTGGTGCACCAAATTCAGCCCGATATTGTAAACATTCATTTTTCTGCGGCACTATTTACGGCCATGCTCGGAAAGGATGAATCTTGGCCCATAACGACTGGCACTATCCACGGATTGGGTTCTCCTCTTATAAGCGGTTGGCGAAAAATTATGATTTCACAGGCTGAAAAGTGGAGTGCAGAAAGGGCTGATGAGATTTTTGTCTTAACAGATGACGACAGGGAATACTTGCAGAATAAGGCCAAAAAAGCTACCGTTAAAGTTTTGAATTCTTTCGGAATGGGCTGTGATCTGGAGAGATTTGATCCACAGCGTATTGATGATTCTAAAATAGAGTCATTGAAATCTGAACTTGGAATTTCAGATCAAGACTTTGTCTATATTTTTATTGGCAGACAGACCAACTTCAAAGGCTTCGATAAGGTAGTTCGGGCATTTATGCTTGCGAAGCAAGAAAGACCGAATTCAAAGCTCTTGCTAGTTGGGGAAAAAGATCGGATTCACCCCACATCGCTAAAAGCCAAATACGAGCGAGCCCTTCGAACAGACCCATCAATCATCAAAGTGGGATGGCGCGAAAATGTTCAGGAATACCTTAGTCTCTCACAGCTCAACGTATTTCCTTCCGAAAGAGAAGGCTTGCCTGTAAACCTAATGGAATCTCTAGCTATGGGTGTACCTGTGCTGACAATTGATAGTCGTGGCTGCAAAGAAGTTGTTCGCGATAAGGTAGATGGTAGAGTCATGAAAGACTTCTCTGTGAAGGCCCTTTCAGAAGAAATGATTCAATTACAAGATAGCCCCGAACAACTTAAAGCGTTTTCAAAAAATGCCATTGAAGGCCGAACACGCTTTGACAGGAAGCATTTCGTAGATAATCAGCTAAGTATTTTTGAAAGGCTTGTTGAAAAGCCCATTTAGATTAACGCTCTATTCTTAATTGCTTAATCTTGAATTCTTCATCTTCTTTTTTCAGAAAAAAGGTAAGACGGTAACCTTGAGCGGTCGTTTCCAGATCACCGATGTAAAAATGATCTTCCAATTTTGATTTTCCTTCGTGTTTCAGATTAAAAGAAGTTGGGGAATTCTCAGAGAAAAAGTTTTCTAGAATTACGATTGCCTGGTCTTTGCTGTATATATCTTCCAGATCATCCAGGGTTAGGTCCACGCTTTTGGCAAGGTGTATACCCAATGCCTTAGCGTTGCCATCCTGTATAGCATTTGCTATTGACTCCTTCTCAGAAGCTTGAGATTTAGCTGCAATTGAAAAAATCAAGCCCAAAATCAGAATAATGCTAAACTTTAATTTTGACATACGGTGAAAATGGCAAATATTGCGCCAGTTTTCCAAAGATATAAAAAGGAAACTCACCGAATAAATTCACAACATGAAGCTTTGTTTGCTTTGTATCGGTAAAACAGATCTCGGCTTTGTAAAGGAAGCAAACGATATCTATCTAAATCGCTTAAAGCATTATATACAGACCGATTTAGAAGTAATTCAGGAGCATAAATCATGGAAGAAAATGAAAGTTGCAGAGCGAATGAAGGCTGAAGGACTGGCTATTACTGAAAGAATCAAGCCGAATGATGTGGTTTATTTACTAGATGAAAAAGGAAAGCAGTATAGCAGTCATGGTTTTTCTGAGCTACTACAAAAGCGAATGAATTCTGGCGTTAACAGAGTTGTATTTGTAGTGGGCGGAGCATTTGGATTTAGTGATGAAATCTATATCCGATATCCGCAGAAAATCAGCTTATCAAAAATGACCTTTTCTCATCAAATGATTAGAAGCTTCTTCCTTGAGCAGATCTATCGCGCTATGACCATTCTAAGTGGCGAGCCTTACCACAATTCGTAACCACCTAAGGGGTTTCTTCGTAAAAATGTCTCCATCCCCTTGGACGAAACTAAAACTCTGCAATATGAAACAGATTTTACTTCTCCTTTGGGGAATTTCCTTTCCTGTTTATTTACTAAGTCAAACCGGTACTTCTGCCGGACATTTTAAAATTTCGGAAAACAGTTCGGCTTTAGGTTTAGCTAACGGTGCCAATTTCGGCTTTGTGGGAGAAACTTTAGATGAGAACAGAATATTTCTGGGAGCTCCCCACGATGGGAATGGGAAGCTATTTATTACTGAACTTGGAGCAGATGGCAGCCCAGGTGAATTCGATATTATTTCCAGTCAGGATTTTGATTTGTTTAATTCGACAACTGGAGCTCGTTTCGGAGAGTCTGCTATAGAATTGGAATCCGAAAACACTTATATAATCGGTGCCCCCGGATACGAATCTGGCGGTTCTCTTTTTAAGGTTGTAAAGGAAGATGGAAATTATTCAATTGAAGAACTTCTGAAGCCCGAAGAATTGAATGAAGTTTCTGATTTTGGATCTTTTATGGCACTGGATGACGAGTTCATTTTGGCCTACTCTTCTATTGGCGAAGGAAAAATCTACAGAATGGCACTTGAAGGAAACCAGTTAGCATTAGTGCAGACAATTGATGCAAACAATTCCTTTCTGGTAGAGAAGCTTGAAATCGATGATGAATTTGGCTCTGGATTAAGCGTGTACGACCTGGATGGTGATGGGAACTCCGATGTTCTTTGCGGAGCTCCTGGCGACGATGATCAAAATGAAGACTACGGGGCGGCATACGTACTATACAGAAACGAGTCTAAGGAAATAATCAGTATTCAAAAATACTCCAGGCTGGAAGGTGATTTTGGAGGGTTTATGAATGCCCAGGACGATTTCGGAATTTCTATTCGCGGAATTGGAGATCTTGATGAAAACGGCTACAATGACCTTGCTATCGGTGCTCCGGGAGATGATGACGGCGGGCTGGATATTGGTGCAGTGTGGATCTTATTCTTACGCCCCGATGGAACGGTAAAGGATGAGAAGAAGATCAATAGGTTGGATGGTAATTTTGATGGTGATATCAATTTCCAGGATAATTTTGGGAAGCGTATTGCAACGGTGGGAGACTTAAACGGAGACGGCACAGTTGATATCGTTTCAGGAAGTGTTTTAGATGATGACGGCGGAACAGATCGCGGAGCTGCCTTTACGGTATTCATTGAACGTTGCCCATCGCCCAGCGGCGATTTTGACTTTGAAGTAGAGGGGGGCACAGTCCAATTTTTTGCAGAAGGTGGTGAGGGATATTCTCATATCTGGAATTTTGATGACGGCGGATACAGCGAGGAGCAAAACCCTGTACACACTTATGAATCAAACGGAACTTATTGGGTCTGTTTAGCCATCAATAATGACTGTGGTGGTAATAATTTCTGCAAAAACGTAACCGTTTCTACACTCAGCGTAGAAGATGAAATCAGGCAGCAAACCAAAATCTTTCCAAATCCGGCTACTGATTTGGTAAATATTCAATCGCCGGTTAACATTGAAGAGATCTCTCTTATGGATATTACCGGGAAAATGGTTTATGAAGCTCTGCCTAACAGTATGAATACAAGCATCAGGCTGGATCAGCTTCCAGGAGGGGTGTATATCGTTAAGTGGCAAGCTTCTGGAAATACTTTCGTCGAACGGATTCAAATTCAGTAAGGAGCTGATGCGATGTCTATTTGCGATCGGTGGACTAGATTTAAATAGACTAACGCAATAAGGTAACATGGCCATTCATTTCATTGGGTATTCTCAGACCATCAAGTCGTTGGGTGTATGTTACCAGATAAAAGTAGGTGTCACTTGAAGTATGAAAGGAATCATTTCCACTATCACCATTCCAGCCGGTATCGATGTCGTGGCTCTCAAAAACTAAATTACCCCAACGATTAAAAATCATCATGTGAAAAGACTCCAATGTACAGTTTGCCGAAGCCTTGAACATATCATTCAAGCCATCTGAATCTGGGCTGAAGGCATTCGGTATGTAAACTGGGCAAAGACAGTCTATAACTTCAATTTCTATGTCTACATTGTAATCATAGCAGCCATCCGTAAAGGAAAGTGGCAAAATCTCAGACTCTGCAGCCTCGTAAGCCTGACCTTCTTCTCCATTGGGAAAACTGTAATCAAAACCAAAATTGGGTAAAATGATGGTTCTATTTCCTTCAGAACACAGCTGAACGGCTCCATCTGGAAATTGACCCAGATTGAGGGGTTCTTGGGGCGAAATTTGAAATGAATAACTAGAACTACACGATTCACCGGAAGAAACAACCACAGAATAGATACCTGGAGCAGTAATGTTTATTGAAGAAGATTGACTTCCATCACTCCAAAGAAAATCGTATTCCGCATCTTGAAATCCGATGGTGAGGGTTTCGGAACCTTCACAGATGACCGATGGGGCAGCTAGTTGAATAGGAGAAATACTTTCGAAAATGACAACAACGGTTTGTTCATCTTCTCCGCAGAAATTTTGTGCAGTAAAAGAAAAAGAACCAGATACGTTGGTTTCAAAGGTGTTTATAAGAATTCCAGATTCATTCACTACTTCGTAGCCCAGGCCTGTAAAATCTAAGCTGAAAGGTTCATTGAAGCATTTGTATACCGTATCTGGCAGATTGAGTTCAGGAGCACTTTGAACTTCAATCATTGTTGAAAGGTCTACATCGCATTCAGCTACCGTACCTTCTATGGTAATTTCATAAATTCCGGTAGATTCATAGGAATGGGATTGACTTTGGCCGTTAAATACATCTGAATCAGATTGATCGCCAAAATTTACCGAGAGATCAAGATCATTTTCGACTATAGGTGAAAGGCTTATTTCAAATTCGGAATTCGTACAAGCAGTGGAAGGCGCAATTATTGTATAATCGGGTAGCGCCGTAATATTTATTTCCTGCTCTGCGGATAGGCAAACTGAATTGAAATTGAAAACAAAGTTACCTGCAGAGCTAGCTTCAAAGGTTGTCAACTCCTCTCCTTCCATATCAGTTACAGAATCCCATTCATCTAAATAGGGTGTAAAGTCTATTATTAATTCTTCTCCGGGACAAAGATCAATCTGTGACGGCAAGTCAATTTCTGCTGGATCTGGTGCTTCCAGCACATTAAATTCTCCTGAAAGTGTGGTTTCATTTCCGCTAGTACTTGTTACTAAAACCTGCCAGGAGTAGGTTCCAGACTCGTTTATGATAATTGAAAGCGGGTTGCCAGTAAAATCTCCTAAATTGGAGATATTCCATTCCACAGACTCAACCAAACTAATATCTGAAACTTCAATCAACTCAAAGAGAAACTCTTCATCTACGCATTCTCCGCTTATTGATACATCAAAACTGAGTGCAGATTCACAGAGAAAATTGGCCTCTAGATCTATTTCCAAAACAGAGGGTGTCACATCAGCAATCGACGGTAGACTCGCAGGTGGAATATCATAGTCAACATCACCGTAGTTAGCTTCACTAACTTCTGGATTTGCCTGGTCTTGACAGTCCGAAAACAAGCAACTGTCAAAGCCGTAAAATGAAAAATCATCTGAAGCCATAATCCCCACTTCTCCCGCAGGGCCGGATTGAAATACGTTAGAAATAAAATATGCTTCTACGTTCTCTCCAATTTCTGTTCGATAGCTGCTTATTAGATTGCCGGTGTTCTCTTCCAATTCAGCAACGGCTATGAAATTGTTTCCCGATCCACTAACAAATCCTGCAATTATTCTTCCCTGTGTATCCATTTCCAGAGAAGCAGCTGTTGTAAAAGGCGAGTACTCATAAAGTTTATCCCATATTACCTCAAAGTCAGCGTTTGTTTTAAGTACCAGTCCTATTCGGTTTCCTCCCTGAAGCTCATATCCCGAAGCGAGTAATTCTCCATTGTCCGTATAGTCAATATCCAGAAGCGTACTGAAATTGCCAGAATCCATTGCTTTTTGTAAAAGTACGTTCCCATCTGGATCAAATTTCACCATATATCCGCGATAAATTCCAGCGTACCCTTGTGTATTTCCGGCGCAGTAGATAAGGTCGTTATCATCTAAAGTAATTCCATAAATATGGTCGTTTCCATTTCCTGAATCCAATCTATTACCCCAAATAAAACTTCCATCTATAGAATACTTTAGTAAAAAAGCATCTGTAGAAGAGCTTGCAGGGACTTGAATAGAGCCGGATATCAATATTTCACCATCACTCGTTTCTTCAATATCGCGCGGAGTACAGCTAATTGTTTCAATTTCTTTTGACCAGATCCAATCACCTGTTTCAGAAAGCTTGGTAATAATGGCAACCCGAGTACCAAGATCTCTGTATCCAGCAAGGATTATTTCTCCATTTGATAACTCTTCGACAATAACATTGGTGCCTGATTCATCAGATGGCCATCCAATAGCCTTTGAATAGACTATCTGTAAATCCGAATCAAGCTTAGTAAGTATCCAATCGGTTCCTCCCGAGCCATAATTAGAAGAAACTCCTGCGAATAAATAGCCCCCTTCAGAGGTGTGGCAAAATGAATGTCCTGCAGCTGAATTATCATCAAATTCTAAAATTCCATTGAAGCCGCTGCACTGGCTCTGTAGTTTCACTGCTAGAGCCGTGAGAAATAAAATCAGCGAATATTTCAGTAAATCTTTCATCTTTTCTGGATTTCAAATATACTCATAGAAATCTGGATGTTTTTCAAATTACCTGAGTAGTCTTATCAGATTGCGTAGTTTCACATTCTCAGAACAAGAGTATTTTTCTCGTGAAAATTAAATCAAGACAGCTCCTACTGATTACTGCAATTTATTTCTCTATCAGTTTTATTCCCGTTTTGGCTCGCTGGAAGGTTGAAATATTCCCATTCTTTTCATTCAAGCTCTTCTCTAAAATACCTCAATCTTTTGATCATGCGGATGTGCTCTTGAATAACGATATGGAAAATCCTGAGTTCCTCATACACGGAAATACAGACTTAACCAGAATTCAGGCAAGGTTCTATGCAGCCAAGGTACGAGAGCATGTTGAAAATTATTATACGAACCCCGCACCAGATCTATTAAAGATTGAAATAGACGGGTATTCAGGTAGGCTTGTCGTTTTAAAAGGAGATTATATTCTGGCAGCAACAGATGGAAGATTTTTGATAAAGAGCCCGGATAAACAAATTGGTTATGATTAAGCGGAATATTAATCGCGCTTTAACCCAATTAAAGGATCAATTTCATCTGATGATCTATGGAGGTCAAACAGATGAAAAATACAAGACTGCAAAAGTTTTGGTTCAGATTTTCTATTTCATCCAGCTGGCCGTAGCCTATCAGGCATTCACCTTCAATTCTCAACTTCCAGACTGGACGGATATATTACGGGCCGAAGAAATGTTTATGCCTCTCTGGCCAGTACAATGGGTCAAACTTGTAAATTATAGCATTGCATGCAAGGGCATCTTGCTCTCATTCCTGATTGCATCGTTTATCAGTACTCTTTTCTGGACCAGACATACCATTATCCGTGCTATAAGCTTTCTGAGCTTCTTTTTTTACCTGGCATTGATAAGCTCTTTCGGAAAAATTGATCATTACCTACACCTCATGCTTGTAATGAGTTTTTTTCTGGTTTTACTGCCAAAAAGCAATAAATCAGTTGAAGGGAAAACTGCGTTTCTAAAGGTGTTTTGGTTTGTACAACTGTTTGCACTTACCACATATTCTATATCGGGTCTCTTTAAGTTTTATGGGATAGCAGACCAATTGATTCGTGGACAGATTTCAGCCATAGACCCTACTGCATTTGGACAAAATATCGCTAAATCTCTATTTCACACCGGAAAACCGCCCTTCCTGAGCGAAATGATTCTCCATAACCCCAGTTACTTCTTTTCTATCATTTTGGTAGCCGGATATTTAATAGAATTAGCAGCAATTTTTTTCGCGTTTTTACCTCGTTGGCACAGGCTGATTGGCTCATTACTCATTCTCTTGCACATTGGCATTGGCCTCACTGTTGGAGCCGATTTTTTATACCAAATCTTGGTGGTGGGCATTCTGTTTCTATACAGTCCTTTTGAGAATAAAGCAACTGTTTAAAGAAGGAAGAGGGATTTAAAACTTCAGGTTAAGAAAAATCTGAATATGTTTTGAGCAATATTTTTGAATCGTATTCCCAATTCTGATTACCTTCTTGAATAGCTTTTCTTCCATTCTTTGCCATTTCCTTGACTTGTTCCTGGTGGTGATAAGCCCAGATAATCTTTTCGGAAAAACTCTTCGGGTTACCAGCTTCAAAAACAGACCCGCAATTTTCAGTTTTTAGTATTCGCTCCAAGG
>Ga0207419_1002063_pt1 | contig 13743 bp, 9 predicted proteins | sample ElkSloMetagenome_4_FD_184723 | JGI IMG/M metagenome (GOLD analysis project Ga0207419, IMG submission 184723) | Hot spring microbial communities from Elkhorn Slough, Monterey Bay, USA - MD2A (version 2) | ecosystem: Environmental > Aquatic > Marine > Intertidal zone > Estuary: Microbial mat ... | reverse complement strand
GTACATTTAAATATGACGCGGAGATCAATAGTTATACAGTAAACAACCAGATGTACTTTTACTTTGATCATGAAAAATATGGTGCTGAACTCTGGAGAACCAATGGCACCGAAGTAGGCACACAATTGGTCAAAGATATTTCCCCCGGCATTTATTCTTCGAATCCGCGATTTATAGGATCGTTTGACAATACCCTTCTGTTTAACGCAAGTATAAGGGATTCAGGGAGTTTTCTGTTTACAACTACAGGGTCTGCCTCAGGTACAAACCCTCTTTTGGATAAAGATGGGAATCCGGTGTTTCAGGCATCGGATCCGGTTATGGTAAATGATGTATTATACTTCTATTCAATAGGTGATTTGTACCGGACCCAGGGTACGCCTGAATCAACTTACAGGCTTGTCGATTTTCAGGTTCATAACATCAATTATATACGAGGACTTGTTGCTGTTGCTGATCTATTCTTTTTTATGGCTTATAATCATGAATCAGGCTATGAGCCCTGGGTAAGCGATGGCACAACAAACGGTACCCGTTTACTCAAAGATATAAATCCCGGTCTTGCATCCTCTGATGTAATCGGTGGTCTTTCAATCACCGCAGGTGGAGACCAAATTTACTTTTTGGCCGAAGATGCGGTTCATGGTAAAGAACTATGGAAATCGGATGGTACCAGTGAAGGAACCTCGCTGTTAAAAGATTTAACTTCTGGCCCGGAGGGTTCCACAATCAGCTATCTGGGTGTGGTGAATGATGTTCTCTATTTCACCTACAGGAAAAGTAACATAGAAAGGGATTTATGGAAAACCGACGGCACAGCGGAGGGCACAGTAAAACTGGAGGACGAACTACGGGGAAATACACCCATTATGTTCAAAGGAGAACTCTTTTTTCGTGGCGACGGGCGCTTGTGGAAAGCCAATGGGAGCAGCGAGGTTCAGTTAACGGATCATTTTGTTGAGCCTTCTTTTGCCATTACAGATGATTGGCTTTACTACCTGGTAAGTTCGAATGATGGGATCGGTTTATGGAGAACAGACGGGAGTGAAGACGGGGAAGAATTTATAAAAAATCTCACTGACCGGAGTTACTATGATGTTGAAAATTTAATTTCGGCAGGGGAGAACATTTTCTTTACCTGCGAGACGGACTCATTTGGGATTGAGCTATGTGCAAGTGACGGAACGGCGGAGGGAACGCAAATGATGATAGACAGTCGGCCCGGGCCGGAAGATGGTTTTGAATCCTACCGGGACGTTAAATTTGGATTTGTCGGCGAAAACCTAATATTCGCGGGATATAGCGAAGAACAAGGCAGGGAGCTGTGGATATCTGATGCTACTCCCGAAGGAACACGGCTGTTGCGCGACCTTACACCCCGAACCAACAATGTACGTTTAAGCGGTCTGCCTGTGGCGTTTAAAGGATCATCCTATTTCCTTGCGGATACCGGTTTCTGGAAAACAGACGGAACCCCTGAAGGCACTATGATGATAAAAGGATTCCAGGGTAGTAACCATGGAGGCCTAAGGGTATTTAACAACCAGCTGGTTTTTTCTGCCGAATATCCGGAGTTGGGAAGAACTTTATGGACCAGCGATGGAACTCCGGAGGGCACAACACTGGTATTTGACACCAGTAATAATAAGACCATAAGAATATTAATGAACCAGGAAAATCCTGTTTTTAATGGTGAAATATATTTTCGGGGCTTAAATGAATTTGGCTATGAGCTTTGGAAGACCGATGGAACCGTGGAGGGCACCTATATGGTTAAGGATATCTATGAGGGGAACATCCAATCAAGTATAGAGCTGAACAAGGAAAGTACAGTAGTATTAAATGGAAATCTTTTCTTTGGCGCTGCCAACGAAGCCCTGGGATTCGAGTTATGGAAAACAGACGGCACGGAAGAAGGTACAGTTGCCGTTACAGATATCAACCCGCAGGGAAACGCCACTGTTTCAAATATGACCCTGTTGAATAATCTGATTTTATTCACTGCCGATGACGGGAGCTCGGGAAAAGAGTTATGGAGTACGGACGGTACCATCGACGGTACAATGATGATCAAAGATATTTATCCCGGTGAAAAGCATGGCATTCCCTATTCTACATTCACAAAATATAAAGATCATATCTATTTCCAGGGAGAGAATCAAGAGTTTGGAAGAGAGTTATGGCGAACCGATGGCACAGAAGAGGGGACAGAACTCTTTTTAGACCTGTATCTTAATGATAAATGGTCCAGCCCTTCTGATTTTCAGGTTATTGAAGATTATCTATACTTCATGGCCAGAACAGAGGAAGGAAAAAAACTATTCAGAACAAACGGAACTGTGGAGGGAACAAGCCAGGTTATGGATGCGACAGTAGGATCTACTTATCTTCATGCTGATGGAAATATATTTTATGATAATTACACTGATTCAACGGGTAATCAATTGTGGCGGCTGGCCCCGGGAAAAACAGAACCCGTACTTGTAAAAGGTACTCCGGAAGGGTTTTATGCCGGGAATACCCGTTTGCAAAACTATGTCAATAACACACTGTTTTTTAAAGGTTCTGATGATCTGCACGGGGAAGAGCTTTGGGCGCTCTTGCCCCTGGAGGCATCTGTAAGCATTGAAATGAACGATGAAGAAATATGCTCAACAGGAGACACACTCACGCTCCGGGCAGTCGCGATGCACGCCGGCGAGAAACCGGTTTTTACGTGGCATGTTAACGGCGTTGCAGTTTCCGGCGAAAACTCAGATAAAATTAGTCTAACGGGACTAAATGACGGAGATGAGGTCAAATTATCTGTAGAAACAGATAACCAGCTTTGGTTAACGAATTATAATCCCGAATCGGAAATTTACACGGTTTCTTATCAAAATCCTGTAGCTGAAATTACGGTCAATCAAAGCACACTCAACGCGAGTCAGGGTACATCATACATCTGGTATCTTGACGAAGTGCCGCTAACCGATACCACACAAACCATCACGGCCACGGTTTCCGGAACATATACTGTGGAAGTATTCAACGCTGCCGGATGTTCTTCCCTGTCAAATCCGGTTGCCCTGGTAATCAATCCCACCAGTGCAGAGGTACTGTCCGGAGGAATGGATGTGAAAGTATTCCCCAATCCTATGACCGATTATGTGAGGATAAAATCGGCAACAAATGTGGAATTGCAGTTACATATACTCGCCCTTAACGGGATGCTTTTGCACACCAACCAGATACAGCTTTCAGCAGGTGTTCCCGCCGAACTGCCTGTCGATTTCCTGGAAAAAGGGATGTATCTTATAAAAGGTGTTTCTGAAAGAGGTTCTTTTGTACAAACTTTCGTAATTCAATAAAATAAATAGAGCCTGCTGAAAAAGTCAGAAAGCTGTGAGATGCAACCTGACGAAATGAAGATGTATTGACATACTTCGAATTTAAGGCAGGGAAGCAGATTGCAGCTTTCTGGCTAACACTTTCAATGTTGAATTAAAATAATAGGTGCATGAAAATTCACAGAATAATTAATAAAGGTTTGCACTTTTAACAATTTTATTATCAGTAATTTACTGATTTATTGTCAAAAGTGAGTTTTTCAGCAAGGGCTAAATAATCATGACAGATAAAAAAGGCGGTTATACACATCCGTTCACCTAATGTGATATGAATCTTATGAATATAACACCTGTGAAATTTGCGGAAGAATTAGCATTAAACCTCGCGGGATCCAGGCTGGTAAATATAAAGTCATATTACAGCCATAACCCGGGTATGATGGCTGATGGATACAGCACCATTGTGATAATTGAATTATACCAAAACAAAAAGTTTACCTATCAGCAGTTTATCCAAACACTGGGTAGTAAAGATAAAAATGGCAAAAGTGCCACGCAGGAGGTAAATAAACTTGGAAAATGGTCTGTAAAGAAGGAAAGGGATGAAACACCAATGCTGTATCTCTCTGCCTTTGATGGAGAAAAAAAGACTTACAGGTTGGAATTACAAACGACACCGGAGGTTTATCTTAACAATGAAAAATACATCCGCATGAGCCTGCGTGAAATCACGCCTGCATAAAAATGAAATGGCTATAGGAGCCCCTTTTCAATAGCCACTTTCACCAGGCCTGCTGTATTCTTCACTCCCAGTTTTTGTAACATATTCAGCCTGTGCGTTTCTACAGTTTTGGCACTTATGAAAAGCTTTTCTGCAATTTCCTGCGTGGTATGCTCTTCCAGGATGAGGCTGAGAATTTCTTTCTCCCGCCGGGTAAGCTTAGGTATAAAGCTGCGGTCAGGCTTTCTTTTTAGGCTTTCCTGCATTAAAAGGGCCTTCATTTCTTCCTGGATGTATTCCTGGCCATCCATTACATTGTAAATAGCATCAGTTATCTCATCATAACCTGAATTTTTCAACAGGAAGCCCGAGGCCCCGTTTTGCATCATTTTTTTAAGAAAAGCTGTTTTCAGGTATGAAGTAAATGCAATAATTTTCAGTTCTGGTTTTAGGGACAGCAGTTCCTTACAAAGCACGGTACCATCCGCATCGGGCAGGTTGATGTCCAGCAGCAGCACCTGTATATCCGATGCCGGAATTGCCTCACGTACAGCCTTGCCACTGGCATATATGGCAGCTACTTTTATTTCTTTGTGGCCTTCAAACATGCTTTGCACACCTGTGGCCACGGCCGGATGGTCATCGGTAATGGCAATATTAATCATGCTTCAATGGGTTTTAAGGGGATGTCAATATGCACAGCAGTGCCGGCATTAAGTCCTGACTGGATATCAATTTTGCCTCCCATCAGGTTTACCCGGCTGTAAATGCTGTACAGTCCAATACCATCTGAATTTTCGGCGCGGGAATGGTCAAAAACGTTAAACCCATTGCCGTTATCTTCCACAACCAGGCTGATGTTTTCCTCGTGCCGGTTGATTTGTATAAGGCACTCAGTTGCGCCCGAATGCCTGATGATATTTCTCACAAGCTCCTGTACAATACGGTAAAGTGTGGTTTTGTATGAGCTTTCTGTTTCTTCAATATTGCCGTAATACTGGAAATCAATTTTGATATTGTCCTGATTCTTTATTCTGGCGAGATAGCTGCTGATGGCATCTGTCAAGCCGTATTGGGTAATCACATCGGGCATGAGGTTATGTGAGATCTCACGTACTTCGGTGCTGACATCATCAATTTGTTTAAGCATTTTTTTGATGGTTTCTCCTCCTTTGTTATCCAAATGCTTCTCTGATCCCGCCTGCAACTTAATAGCTGCCAGGCTGCCGTTAACCCCATCGTGCAGTTCTTTTGCCAGCCTTGACCGCTCTTTCTCTTCACCTTCAATGATATACTTCAGGTTTTTTAACTCCTTCTCTTTCTCAAGGTTAAGCACTTTGGCCTCCAGGGCTTTTCGTCGCTGTTGCAGAAAGGCTACACCCAGCAATATGGTAATAATGATGCCGCCTGCGGTTATGGTAGTCCAGATAAAAAGCGATCGTTGCCTGGCGGCCCTAAATTCCTGTTGGGCAATAACAGCCTCATTTTCTTCAATCAATTGTTGCTTTTTGGTGTTCTGATACCTTGCCTCCATTTCATGGATAATTTCCTGGCGTTCTTTCTTAAACAGGCTGTCGCGCAATTGGATAAGCGCTTTTAAGTCGGTGTATGCTGCAGAAAGCCGCCCGGCATCTTCCAGCAATTCCGACCTTCCGGCATAGAGCCGCGCCAGCAGGTTAAGATACTGATAATGCCTTGCCGTATCTATAGCCATGTTGTATGCACCCAGCGCTTCACGCGTTTTGTCTATGGCAGTGTATATTTGGGCCCGTGAGGTGAGTACACGGGTAAAGTCGTACGCGTTGTTCAGCTGCTTTGCCAGTGCAAGCGACTCTTCTGAGTGCATGATGGCAGTGTTATAATCCTGCATCGACGCATAAAACTCCCGTTTTGCCTCACTAAGCAACAGCCGGCCGTAAGCACCAATACCGGAATACAAAACAGCATCTGCACGCTGTAAATAGCTGCGGGTCATTTCATTATCCTGCAGCCGGTTGTAAGTATTGGCCAGGTTTACATACGTATCGAGCAGGCTCACGGTATCGCGGCGTTTTTCAAGCAGGGCTGCTGATTGCTGGTAAAATGAAATGGCCGGTTGGTATTGTGCATTGTCGTAATAAAGGGTCCCCAGGTTATTCAGGTTGTTTATCATCGATAAAGTGTCTGCTATTTCCTCGAAAATTGCGAGGGCTTTCATATGAAACTGCACCGTTTTGTCGAATTCACCCAGGTGGTGGTATATATTCCCGATGTTGTTGTAATTGGCCGCGATGCCACGTGGATATGGTATCTGCTCAAATACTTCAATGGAACGGTTATAGTATTGCTCCGCTTCATGATAATTGCCCCGGCTGAATTCAACAATACCGCTGTAGTTGAGGCTTCTGCCCCAGCCGGTTTTATAATCGGTTTTTTTGCTAATCTTCCCAGCCAGGGCATATACCATCAAAGCGCTGTCAGGGTTGGTAAACTCATACTGGTAGCCCAGGTCAAGGAGTTGCTGCACCTTGCTACTGTCATCGGGGAGATGAAAAACACTTCCTGTTTCAGCGGCAACAAATACCGGAGATAATAATACCACAAGATAAAAAAGACGCATGAGCGGTAAAAATATGTGGAGTAAACAATTGTTTAAAAGGCATTGTTCACTCGTGGCGGCATCCTGCATAATGGCTGTCTGCCCTTGTTGTCCTGCTGGTATGGGCAGGTGTTATACCTGAATGGCCCGGGTTAAGGATGCCTGCCTGCCATTACAGTACGCCTGGCATCATTTTGGTATTTTTAACAGCCCAACATAATTCATCATCATTTGCGCACATCCTATCCTGTTTTTTCTTGACCTAGCACAAAATCCATCACAATTTTATTTAAAGAACTTTGTTCTGTTTATCTCGGCCTCATGATTATGGATCTTCAAAGGTGTCCTGCATAATCATTGTTTCCGGGGTTTGAATATGCTAATAGAAGCATTTTTCAGCAACATCAGACTCCAAAATCAGACTCCACTCGTTTTTATTTGAATAAAAACATTTTTAAATCCATATCCTATTTTAGTTTATAAAATCTTTGCTTTTCATAAATACGTTCATTATATTTGTATGTTCATTGTCATTGAACATTTATTTTTAGTGATCAATATACCTGTAAATGTATAAAAATTCAGATTTTATATATGATGCCATTTTTCAACTTCATCAAATAGCTGATGTTGTTGCTGATGTTGATAGTAACAGAAAAGAATATGATGCCATTGCTACAATCAACGATATTCAATTTGTGGTTTTAAGTAAGCCTGAAATCAGAACCTCTAATAAAGGACTTGTTTTTGGGGAAATTGATGATTTAAAGAAGAAAACTAAAAAACCTGTTGTTGCCATTGCCAAATTCATTGCTGCTGATATAGCAAAAGAATTAAAGGAAAAAGGCATTAATTACATCGACAGAGCAGGTAACGCTTATATCAAACAAGGGAAACTATTACTCTTTGTCACAGGGCAAAAAGCTGAAAAACCTGCTAACTTTAATCAGTCACGGGCATTTCAGGAATCAGGTATAAAATTGGTATTTCAACTACTAACCCAACCAGAAGATTTACAATTATCATATCGAAATTTAGCAGGTAAAACTGGGATTGCACTTGGTTCTGTATCCATTATAATGAAGGAGCTTGAGTACCTGAAATATTTAGTTAAAGCAAAAAATAAGCGGTACTTAAAAAACAAAGAGCAGCTATTAGAACGTTGGATTATTGCTTTTAACGATGTATTACGACCAAGAATATTCAAAAAACGATTCCGTTTTCCTGGCAAGAACAATTACAGCCAATGGAAAAGCATTGGTTTAGATAAAGTACAGGGGAGAAATATTTGGGGAGGCGAACCTGCTGCTGCAATTTTAACCAACAAACTTCAACCCGAAATATTCAGCATATACACAAACGGTATATGGCAACAACTTGCTTCTTCATTAAAATTGATACCCGATAATGACGGTGATGTGGAAATACTAAGCATGTTTTGGAAAGAAGACGAAGAAACCGAAAAACTAAATATAGTTCCCCCGCTTATTATTCTTGCTGAAATAATGAGCAGTGGAAAAGAACGAAATATAGAAACTGCCAAACTAATTATAGAAAATGAGCTACAGCATATCAAGTGGTAGGTTTCAACATCCATTACTAAAACCCTTATTGGAAAAACTTACCGAATACTTTACAAAGGAAGGTATTTGTTTTTATGTTATAGGTGCAACTGCCCGGGATATCGTAATGCAAATTCATAATCAAAAATCAGGACGGGCAACTTACGATTTGGATATTGCTGTTGCCATTTCTAATTGGGAAGAGTATCGAAAGGTGGAAGATGGAATTACAAATATTGAAGGTTTTAAAAATGATACCGACCAAAAACAGCGCTTCATTTACCTCAATGATTTTCAATTAGACATTATTCCATTTGGTAATGTAATGAAAGAAGATGAAAAAATCTTCTGGCCTCCTGAAGAAGATATAGCCATGTCGATTCTTGGTTTTTCTGAAGTGAACAAACATACGCTTCCCGTTAAAATTGATGATGAATTAGAAGTACAGGTTGCATCATTAGCAGGAGTATTTATTCTAAAAACGGTTGCATGGACTGAAAGACACATGCAAGGGAACAAAGATGCTGATGATTTGGCGTTCATAATTACCAATTACCTTACTATTTATGAAAAACGTGCTATCGAAAAATATTACGATTTTATTTATGTAGTTGATGATTTCGACACCTTTACCGCTGGGTCGAAACTACTTGGTTTAGATATTGCAAATTTATTGTCAGATAATAATTCTGCATTAGAGAAAATTACCAGTATCATAAAATTGGAATTAAAGAAGGAAGAAGAAAGCAAATTAATGAACCAAATAATAGAAACGCACAGAAGCTTAACATTCGATTCAATATACGATTGCCTGGAAAATATACTTAAAGGAATAGGACACTAATTATGAGATCAAAAAGTATAATATTAGAGGATAATAAAATTCTTTGCCAACTTAGAGGTAATGTAAAGAAAATCTTAGGCAAAGAGGATATTATCGAATCCATTATTTGCATGTTAAATGAGGAATATGGATTTGCCATGGATGACATGGAACGTGATTTCACTATTACCTATGAAGATTCAGATAGGGGCAGAAACAAAAAGTTCAAAGCCGGCCTGGTAGTGTTTGATTGGGAAAAGGAACACAACCAGGATAATTCATTATCATATGCGCACATTCCAGCTTGTTTTTTATTATTTTTGCAATCCTCAAATATTTAATCCGGGGTGTGGCGCAGTTGGCAGCGCGCGTCGTTCGGGACGACGAGGCCGGAAGTTCGAGTCTTCTCACCCCGACAATTATGCCTGTAAGTCATTTGATTTACGGGCATTATTATTTTTTGGTGGCAACCCAGGGAGATATTAGAAGAAAATTATGGCAATAAAAAACTCCAACAGGTTAGTGGCTTCAATGTAAATTGTCTTTACATTACCACTGCCTGGTTGTTGGCAAAGACAGAAATGTCAATTACTGATATATATCCAGTACGCGGAATTAGGAAGTTGGCCGCGAGCTTTTGACAAATCTAAATCAATTAAATTTACTTAACGCTTCTACAAGATAACATAGCTACACTTATTTCGTGTACCATTATAAAAAATAATGTTGATGTGCAAAATGATTAACCACGAATGCACTAATGAAGCTGGTCTTTTTAAATCAACTATTTATGTGGATTTATATTTCATTCTTGTGTAGATGTCTACCAATTCAAATATCAAGATATTCGTGAATTCACTCAATTGCATATACAAATAATTGTTCAAAGGGTAGATATAGAAAATTCACATTTAAAAAAGAAGGTGGTAAATGGATTTTAAGTGGTGAATTTACCAGTACCTGCATTTATTAATAATTTCCCACCAATAGCGCAAGTGTTTTCCACTTGTGCTAATTCAGCCATTTATCAAGTAGGTAAAAAAGAAATATTCAGACAAATGGCCACGTCGTACTTCCTTCCGCCTCTTTAGAAACTGCGGCGGACACGGTGCCAGGCCCTAATCATCCTTTTCTCCTCCTGCCACCCTGTCTGCATAATAAGCACCCCGTTGACCCATAGGCTTGTCCTGTCCTATAGTACTGTCTTTGCTGGTCTGATGTTCCATTTCGGAATTGATTTCCGCTCCCAGCAAAATGATAAATGAGGTTAGTAAAAACCAAAGCATCAGGATGATGACAGTGGCGAAGCTTCCATACGTTTTGTCATAGCTCCCGAAATTATCTACATACCAGGAAAACAACAGTGATATGCCTATCCATAACAAAGTAGCTACTACAGAGCCAGGGCTGGCCCATTTAAACTCGGGATTTCTCCGGTCGGGCGCCACTTTATAGATAAGTCCCAGGCTAAAAACGATGATCAGTGCCAAAAGGATCCACCGGCCCCAGCTAATGACTGCCTGCAATACTGCTGGTAACCCCAGCTTTTCAACTATGGCTGGCCATACCGCCACCACAATGAGGGCAAGGATACCGGTAATGATGGCACCGAATGTAAAAAGCAGTTCCAGTCCGTTTTTTTTCAGAAATGGCCTCTCATTCATTTCATTATAAGCAATATTTATCCCTTCAAACAAGGCTGTTATTCCTTTTTTAGCGCTATACAAACTAATGAGAACCCCTAAAAACACGCTCCAGCTCAGTGCACTCCCCGATTTATCCGCTATATTTTTGAGGATATCGCTAATCATAATATGAACTTGTTCCGGAAGCTGTACTGTAATTTGTGACATTTGCTGCTGCACTTCTGCAGGACTTACCACCAGACCATAAATAGAAACAGTTGCTATCAGAGCAGGAAAAATGGCCAGGAAAAAGAAAAAGGCAATACCACCGGATACTACAAGCAAATGATCATGATTTATTTGTTTTCTGACACGACCAAATATTTCTTTCCAGTCTTTAAGGGAAAATTTTTTTGGTTTTTTTATTGCATTGGTATGCGAAGAACTATGCCTCATGATTGAATTGTTTTTCATGGGTTCTCTTTATCAGGAATAAATAGCATGCCAACTCCGGGTAAAAAATGGTATGCGATGTAAAGTGTAGAAAAACAAATAATTACATCATTGACAAAAGTTTTTTTAGTGTGGAATGATCGCACATATTTGGTTACAGGGGATAATTTTCTACAAATGATTATCTTTAAAGGTGATTATCATGATAATCAAGTAGAGTTACAAAATACACTCAGCGCCTGGGGGTTGAAGAAACCCTTGTTGCACTCCACAGCGCTCCCACTAATAGCGCAAGTGTTTTCCACTTGTGCTTGTTCTGCAAATTCAACCATTTATCAAGCAGTAAATAAGAAATATTCAGACAGATGGCCACGTCGTACCTCCTTCCGCCTCCTTAGAAACTGCGGCGGACACGACGCCATGACGGGCTTGTTTCGGGGTTTATTTCTCCGAAACAACCCATAAAAACCTTCGACATCACGAACCCATGTGTGGCGATCTGTCGGCAATGGAAAGCACCCTTGTTTCCATCTTCATATATGTTCCCACTAATAGCTACCAATAGCGCAATTGTTTTCCACTTGTACTTCTTCCTCAGCAAATTCAGCCAGGAGTTAGGGGTGGATGAGGGAAGACGACATTTTATAATTGACTTTACACTTGTAACCCAATAACCCAGTGACCGAATAACCACTTAACCGGTGCACAACTTTATACATCCTTTAACCTTTCGTGATACTTTCGTGATATCAGGGGCTTACTTTTACAGTGTTGATATTTTATTAACCTAAAAAACCTGATAATTATGAAAAAATTATTTGTATTATTTTCGTTTCCGTTTTTCCTGTTTACCTGCGAAAAAGAACCGGAAGATCCTAAATCAAACCTTGAGCTTGACATTGAAAACCTGGCTCCACTTGGTGCTGATGAACAGTATGAAGGATGGATTATAGTGGATGGCAGCCCAGTAAGCACGGGAACATTTACTGTAGATGCATCAGGAAATTTGTCTGAGACAAGCTTTGAAGTGTCTGACGACGACCTGAGTGCAGCCACTGATTTTGTTTTAAGTATTGAGCCAGTGCCGGATAATGATCCCGCCCCGTCCGACATTAAACTGCTTGGTGGTTCTTTTTCCGGAAGCATGGCCAGCGTAAGCGTGGCTCATGGTGCAGCGCTAGGGGATGACCTCAGCAGCGGAGCAGGTAAATATATCCTGGCTACACCCACTACCACCACTACCGATGATGAATTGAGCGGTATTTGGTTCCTGAGCCTGGAAAGTGGTTCACCTATGGCTGGGTTGAACCTTCCCACGCTCCCCGCCAACTGGGTTTATGAAGGCTGGGTGGTGATTGACGGAATGCCGGTGACTACCGGGCGCTTCTCAGATGAAACTATGGCCGATTACGCAGCCCCTTACAGCGGCAGTGATGCCTCCGGCCCGCCTTTCCCCGGTGAGGACTTTGTAATGAATGCCCCTGCCGGCCTGATGTTTCCCACTGATCTTTCCGGTGGTAAAGCGGTAATTTCCATAGAGCCCGAGCCGGATAATGATGCAGCCCCTTTCCAGCTTAAACCTCTTGTGGCAGATATTCCTGCCAGCGCACAGGATCACCTTACATATGCACTCATGAATAAAACGGCAGCTACTTTCCCCACCGGAAAAGTAAAACGATAACGTCCCTCCTGATTTCACTCTTAAATATCCAATTTTATACCGCTGGTCTTTAGCCGGCGGTATTTTTTTATCCGTTTATTGCTTTGTTATGATGAATATAGGCAATATTACTTACCGGGCATAACCACCAGTACTTCATACGATTTATCATTTTCTGGTTTCCCGGATGCATTGCTGTTGCGGAATACCAAACGGGCTTCTTTAAATCTTTATCCGGAGCAGGCAGGGTGGCACGGAAAGGCACCAGATCATCCTTCATCCAGTCTCCCTGTGCTTTCACAATTGCCGTGGAGAGGGTATTTCCGTCTTTTTCCAGGGCAACGCCAAACTCAGCTTCAAAATACCAACTCCCGTGTGCTTCGCCCCTTACTTCGAGCGGGAAATTTACCACTGACTGCGGTTGTGGATAATCTATCTGTATGCCTATATCTGACGCTTGCACTGTGCTAGTTTCATCTGCTTTCCCTTCAAGGGAAAAGGATTCCAGCATCTGTACTATTTTTTGCTTCATTTGCTCATCAATAGTACCGTAGCGTTTCACCGTATCTCCCAGCATTGGATTGCAGTCCCTGCTATCCAGCATTTCACCGGTTTCTTTGTCGATGCATTCAGTACGGAAATCATTTACAGCAATTTGAACAAAAATAAATCCATTCTTCCAGTTAGCGGGCGGGTTTTCGGGTACAATATAGTAGCCCCATGGGTCACCATTTTCCAACAGGAATACTTTTGATTCAATTTCATTGATCTCGAAATTTACAGGGCTTTTCCCATTTAATGGTTGCTCTTTGCCCATGGGTAATTCCGTCCCTTGCTAGCGCGGACGTCCTCGTCCGTGCTTTCCTGCCGGCCTTAGGCTTTAAGGTACTACCCTTATTTTAGTGGTTAAATATTTTTACAGGACCTAAAATACTGTTTAAATATAGTTGTAAATGTGGTTGAAATATGGTTTAAATGTTGCTTTTTTTGAT